>Ga0070693_100000005_pt1 | contig 92938 bp, 97 predicted proteins | sample KBSK1103metaG_FD_65472 | JGI IMG/M metagenome (GOLD analysis project Ga0070693, IMG submission 65472) | Corn, switchgrass and miscanthus rhizosphere microbial communities from Kellogg Biological Station, Michigan, USA - KBS K1-10-3 metaG | ecosystem: Host-associated > Plants > Roots >...
GGCACCGACAAAGGCGTCACCGCGCTGCAGATGGACCTGAAGATCGAGTCGATCAACAAGGGCATCATGAAGGTGGCGCTCGACCAGGCGCGCGAGGCGCGCCTGCAGATCCTGCAGATCATGAAGCAGGCGATCGAGGGCTCGCGCACCGAGCTCTCCACCTTCGCGCCGCGCATCATCAAGCTGAAGATCAACCCCGACAAGATCCGCGACGTCATCGGCAAGGGCGGCGTCGTGATCCGCGGCATCCAGGAAGAGACCGGCACCACCATCGAGATCGAGGACGACGGCACGATCGCCATCGCCTGCGTCTCGGCCGAGGGCGGCGAAGCGGCGAAAAAGCGCATCCTGGACATCACCGCCGACGTCGAAGTCGGCAAGATCTACGAGGGCCCGGTTCTGCGCCTCCTGGATTTCGGCGCCATCATCCAGCTGCTGCCAGGGCGCGACGGCCTGCTGCACATCTCGCAGATCAGCCACGAACGCGTCAACGCCGTGTCCGATCACCTGAAGGAAGGCCAGATCGTGAAGGTGAAGGTGCTCGAGGCCGACGACAAGGGTCGCGTGCGCCTGTCGATGAAGGCCGTGAAGGAGCAGGAGCAGGCCGCGAAGCAGAACGCCTAGAAAAAGGGGGCAGACCCCTTATAGACAGCCGACGAAGTCCCGGATGCAGCTGCGCACCCGCCTGTACCTGATCGTCGCCGCCTCGTTCGCGCCCATCGCGCTGGCGGCGCTCGCCGGCGCGCTGTTGTTGATCGAGCAGGGGCGCAACTCTGCGGCGCGCGAGGCCGTCGGCCGGGCGCGCGGCGCCATGAGCGCAGTGGACGCGCACCTGCGCGGCAGCATAGCCGCGCTCGAGACGCTCGCCGCCTTCAAGGGCCTGGAGAAGGGCGACATCGCGGCGTTCCACGCCGAGTCGCAGCGCGTGCTGCGCACGCAGCCCAGCTGGGTGAACGTCGGGCTCAGCAAGGCCGACAAGACGGTGCTGTCCAACGCGGTGTATGTCCTTGGCCCGCCGGAACCGCCGAACTCGGTCGACGCACTGTCATTCGAGGCGGTGGTGCGCACCGCGCGGCCAAGCGTCGGCAGCGTGGCGGCGGGCCCCGTGGTACGCGGCCAGACGGTGCGCGTGCGGGTGCCGGTATCGTACGGCGAGGAGGTGCGCTACGTCGTCTCGGCGCCGCTTAGCCTTAAGCACCTCGCCGCGCTGCTGGATGCGCAGCACCTGCCCGAGAGCTGGGTCATCTCGCTGGTCGACCGCGAGAAGCGGATCATCGCCCGCATCCCGGCCCTGCCGGCCGGCGTGGAGGAGTCCGAGGCGCTGCGCGACACGCTTGGGCGCGGCCCCGAAGGCTGGTTCCGGGGGCGCGCCAGCGAAGGCCGCGACGCCTACACCGCCTACACGAGCTCGGAGCTGAGCGGCTGGATGCTGGCGATCTCGGTACCCGCCGCCACGGTCGACGCGCTGTCGCGGCGCGTGTTCACCATCCTGGTGGCCGGCGCCGCGCTGGCGCTGGGGCTCGGCACCGCGCTCGCCGAGCACACCGCGAAGCGCTTCTCCGCCTAGGCGCTCATCGCTACCCGCAACTGTCGCGGTAGATCGCGTGGGCCTCGGTGCAACTCAAGCTGCGCGACTTGTAGGAGTAGGGTGCGCCGCAAGCGAGCTGCCAGTTGACGCGCGCGCTCTCGCAGACGCCCGGATCGACGGCGCGCGGCGGGGGCGGCTTCGCCGCAAACGAGCGCGCCTCCTCCGTGGCATCGCGCTTCGGCAGGTCGAGCTTCAGCTCGCTCTCAGGCACGCGGCGCCCGGGGTCGGCAAGATTCTGCGCGAACGCCGGCAAGGAGACGATGAGAAGGGTGGCCAGGGAAAGAATCTTCTACTTCGCGACCTGCCGCTCGCGCAGCTCGTCGAGCGTCTTGCAGTCGATGCAGAGCGTCGCGGTCGGGCGCGCCTCGAGGCGCTTCAGCCCGATCTCGACGCCGCAGCTCTCGCAGTAGCCGTACTCGTTGGCGTCGATGCGCGCGATGGTCTCGTCGATCTTCTTGATCAGCTTGCGTTCGCGGTCGCGGTTGCGGAGCTCGAGCGCCATGTCGGACTCCTGGCTCGCCCGGTCGTTCGGATCGGCGAACACTGTGGCCTCATCCTGCATGGTGTGCACGGTGCGGTCGATTTCCTCCGAGAGCTCGGCCTTCAGCGACTCGAGGATCTTGCGGAAGTGCGAGCGCTGCCTCGCGTTCATGTACTCCTCGCCCTTCTTGGCGGCATAGGGCGTGAAGCTTTTTCGGGTCAGTTCGACGGCCATTGGCTCAGTGGAGTTTTACGGGGTTGGACCGGCCGCGCCCGCGAATGAAAAGGGTGCCTTTGTAGCAGAAATGCCCCCCTTGCAGCAAGCGAATTAATTGCCCGAGGAATGGGCTAAGAGTATCATTTGCCGCCTTTTTCGGGGTGTAGCGCAGCCTGGTAGCGCGCTTGCTTTGGGAGCAAGATGTCGGGAGTTCAAATCTCCCCACCCCGACCAGGAATTGAGCAATTTTGAGCTGCCCGGGAAGCTGCCCGTAGCTCAACCGGATAGAGCAACGGCCTTCTAAGCCGTAGGTTGCGCGTTCGAGTCGCGCCGGGCAGGCCACAATGCAGGTGTTGTAACGACTACGGTGACCGTAGCTCAAAGGTAGAGTCCCGGATTGTGATTCCGGTTGTTGTGGGTTCGAGTCCCATCGGTCACCCCAGATACCGCCGCTCGTGAACCTTGAACGCGAGCTGAAGTTCCGTCTCGACACCGGGGCGGCGGCGCGGGCGCCGCGGCTGTTGCCATTCGCCGCTCCCCCCCGGAAGACCCGCGTCGACAGCACTTACTACGACACGCCCGACCTTCGCCTGCAGCGCGCGGGGGCGGCGTTGCGCCTGCGCCGCAATGGGCACAAGTGGCTGCAGGCGCTGAAGCTGCCGCAGGGACCCCAGGGCGCGCTCGCTTCGCGCGCCGAGTGGGAGATGGCGGCGCCCAAGGGGCGCCTCGACTGCGCGCTTTTCCCGCGCGAGGCGGTGCGCGCCGCGTCGGGCCTGGACATCGTGCGCCTCGCGCGGCACCTGCGCCCGGTGTTCGCGACCCGCTTCGAGCGCCGCTCGGGTCCGCTCGCGCTCGGACATGGCGTGAGCGCCCAGGCGTGCATCGATCGCGGCATCATCGAGGCGGGAAGCAAGCGCGAAGACATCCTCGAGCTCGAGCTCGAGCTGACCGAAGGCGAGATCGGCCCGCTGGTCGGGCTCGCCGAGGGCCTGGTGCAGCCGCTCGGCCTGCACATCGAGACCGCGAGCAAGGCCGAGCGCGGCTACCGTCTGAGCGAGTCTGCCGGCCTGCCGCCGCCGGCCAAATGGACTCGCCCGCCGATCGACGAGAACGCCACCGCCAGCGACGCGTTCGCGGTTCTGTGCGGCGCGGCGCTCGCCCAGATCGGCGCCAACGCGCTCGGAGTGGCGGAGGGGCGCGACCCCGAATACCTGCACCAGATGCGCGTCGGCGTGCGGCGCCTGCGTTCGGCGCTGCACGCCTTCCGCAGGCTGCTGCGGGGTGCGCGCGCGCGGGCCGCCGAGCGACCGCTCAAGCGGATGATGCAGATCTGGGGCGCCGCGCGCGACTGGGACGTGTTCTGCGAGACGCTGGCCGACGCGCACGCCGATGCGATGCTGCTCGCGCGGGCTAGGCAGAAGCGCGCTTTTGCGCGCAAGGCCGCGGCGGCGGTCGCGGACTCGGCCGCGTTCCAGCAGGCGCAGTTGCGCGTGCTGCGCTGGCTGCATCGGGATCCATGGAAATCCGACGCCGCCCGCGCGGAGAGGCTCGGGCGCTTCGCCCGGCAGACGCTCGCGCGATTGCGTGCGCGCCTGATCGGCGAGGGGCGCAAGCTTCCCTGGCGCGACGAGCGCCGCCGGCATCAGGTCCGCATCCGCGTGAAGCGGCTGCGCTATGCCTGCGACTTCTTCTCGGGCTGCTTTCCGCACCAGGCCGTGCTGCCGTTCATCACGCGCCTGGCGTCGCTTCAGGATACGCTGGGCGAGCTGAACGACGTGTCCGTGGCCAAGCGGCTCGCCGCCGAAATCGCCCCGGGCAGCGAGGGGGTCGCGCTGCGGCGCTGGCTCGCGGCGCGGGAGCGCGAGCTCATCGGCTCCCTCGAGCCGGCGTGGGCCGCCTTCGAGGCGAAGCGGCCGTTCTGGGAGCCGAAGCGAGGGCGTCGCGGCGCGCGATGAACACTTCGTCCCTGGGCCAGGCGAGCTCGGCGCGCGGCCAGGCCCTTTCGACCGCGGCGCGACCGTCGCCGACTTCGCAGACCAGCACGCCGCGATGGGTGAGATGCCTTTCCGCCGCGGAGAGGATCCGCGCCACCACGTCGAGCCCGTTCCTGCCCGCGGCGAGCGCGAGGCCCGGCTCGTGCCGGTACTCCGCGGGGAGGCGCCGCATCGCCGCCGAAGACACATAGGGCGGATTGGTGATGATCAGGTCGTAGCGCTTCTCCCCGAGGCTGGCGAAGAGGTCGGAGCGCACGACGCCGATCCTTTTCTCCAGCTTGTGCTTCGAGACATTGCGTCGGGCGACGGCGAGCGCCGCAGCCGAGAGGTCGGCGGCGTCGATCAGGGCGAGGGGAAAGGCGCGCGCCGCGAGAATCGCGAGGCAGCCCGAGCCGGTGCACAGGTCGAGGACGCGCCGCAGCGGCCTCGGCTGCCACGGCTCGAGACGCGCTTCGAGCAGCCCGGCGATGTGCGAGCGCGGAATGATGACGCGCCGGTCGACGTAGAAGGGCACGCCTGACAACCACGCCTCGTTGAGGAGGTACGCGGCCGGCGTGCGCTCCTTGATTCGCTTTTGGACCAGGGGTTCGACCCGGGAAGGATCCGCGGCCTGTCCGAGGTCGGCGTCGAAAGGCAGGCCCAGCCCACGCAGCACCAGGAAAGCGGCCTCGTCGTGCGGGTTGTCGGTGCCGTGGCCATAGTGCAGCCGCGCGGTACGCAATCGCCTTTCCGTTCGAAGAATCAGCTCTTGCAACTTCAAGGAAGAAGGGCGCGCAGGATTTCCAGGTAGATCCGCGGCAGCGTCTCCAGCGCCGCGAGCTCGATGTGCTCGTTCAGCTTGTGGATGCTGGCGTTGACCGGACCGAACTCCACCACCTCGGAGCAAATCTCCGCGATGAAGCGCGCGTCGGAGGTTCCGCCGGTGGTGGAGAGCTCTGGCAGGCGGCCGGTTTGGCTGCGGATCGCCTGCGACACCACCTCGACGAGGCGCCCGCGCTGGGTCACGAACGGCTTGCCGCCGCCGGGAAGCCAGTCGAGCGCATAGTCGATGCCGTTCTTCTTCAGCACCGCCTCGAGGCGCTGCTTGAGGGACGCCTCGGTGCTTTCCGTCGAATAGCGGAAGTTGAAATCCAGCGCGAGCGAGCCGGGGATAACGTTGCCCGCGCCGGTGCCGGCGTGGATGTTCGAGCACTGCCAGCTCGTCGGCTGGAAGTGCGCGTTGCCGCGGTCCCACTGCATCGCGGCGAGCTCGGCCAGCGCCGGGGCGAGGAGGTGGATCGGGTTCCTGCCGAGCTGCGGGTAGGCGATGTGCGCCTGCACGCCGCGCACCGTGAGGCGGCCCGACAGCGAGCCGCGGCGCCCGTTCTTGATCATGTCGCCCAGCTCGCTCACCGAGGTGGGCTCGCCGACGACGCAGTAGTCGATGGTCTCGCCCTGCTTCTTCATGCGCTCGACGATGCGCGCGGTACCGTCCACCGAGGGCCCTTCCTCGTCCGAGGTGAGGAGGAAGGCGATCGACCCGGAATGGTCCGGCTTCTCGCGGAGAAACATTTCCGTGGCCACCACGAAGGCGGCGAGCGAGGACTTCATGTCGGCGGCGCCGCGGCCGTAGAGGCGTCCGCCGCGCAGCGTCGGCGCGAAGGGATCGGAGTGCCACTCCGCTAGCGGGCCGGTCGGCACCACGTCGGTATGGCCGGCGAGGCAGACGAGCGGCCGCTCCTTGCCGCGCCGCGCCCACAGGTTGGTCACTTCACCGCAGACCACCGACTCGCACTGGAAGCCGGCGCGCTCGAGGCGCTCGGCGAGGAGCGCCTGGCAGCCGCCGTCTTCGGGGGTTACCGACCTGCGGCCGATCAGTGCCCTGGAAAGCTCCAGGACACCGCCAAGTTCAGGCATTCACGTTGATCTTGAAATCTGTGAAGCCGGAGAGGGTATCCTTTTTCTCGTCGGACGGCTTGGCAGGCGGCTTGGGCGCGCCGTTGAGGGAGAGCTCGCCCGCGGTCGCCTGGTTGATGAGCCACAGCATGTTGCTCGCCGAGTCGGCGTTGGCGAGCGCCTCGTCCTGGGTGATCTTGCCCTCCATGAACAGCTTGAAGAGCGCCTGCTCGAAGGTCTGCGAGCCGGGCGCGAGGCTCTTCTCCAGCGCCTCCTTGATCTCGCTGATCTCGCCCTTCTCGATCAGCTCGGAGATGTTGCGCGTGTTGAGCAGGATCTCCACCGCGGGCACGCGCGCGCCGCTCTTGATGCGCACCAGGCGCAGGGAGATCACTGCCTGGAGCGCGGCGGCGAGGTCGAGGAGCAGGCTCGCGCGCGTTTCGAGCGGGTAGAAGTTGATGATCCGGTTCATCGCATGGTAGCTGTTGTTCGCGTGCAGCGTCGCGAGGCACAGGTGCCCGGTCTGCGCGTAGGCGAGGGCCATCGACATGGTCGGCTTGTCGCGGATCTCGCCGATCAGGATGCAGTCCGGCGCCTGGCGCAGCGCGTTCTTCAGCGCGGTCTCGAGCGTCTGGGTATCGGTGCCGACCTCGCGTTGATTCACGATCGACTTCTTGTTCTGGAAGATGAACTCGACCGGGTCCTCGAGGGTGAGGATGTGGCCGGACTTCCTCTCGTTGCGGTAGTCGATCATCGCGGCGAGCGAGGTCGACTTGCCCGAGCCGGTAGCGCCGACCATGAGGATCAGGCCGCGCTTCTGCATGATCACGTCCTTCACGATCTCCGGCAGGCCCAGCGTGTCGATCGGCGGAATCAGGTTCGGGATGTAGCGCACCACCACGGCGGGCGCGCCCTTCTGGCGGAACGCGCTCACGCGGAAGCTGCCCACGCCCTCGACCGAAATGGCGGTGTTCAGCTCCATCTCGTCCTCGAACTCCTTGATCTGGCGCTCGTTCAGGACCTCGTAGAGGAGCTGGCGCACGGTGTCGGCGGTCATGATGGCCTGGTTCACCGGCACCGCCACGCCGTTGATCTTGATGTTGATCGGGGCCCCGACCGACATGAAGATGTCCGAGGCTTTCTTGTCGGCCATCACCTGGAACAGCCGCTTCATCGCTGACATCTTGTCCCCCGTCTTCTTGTATTTGCGTCAGTCGCCGCGCAGCAGCTCGTTCAGGCTGGTTTTGGCCCGGGTCTTCGCGTCGACCTTCTTGACGATGACGGCACAATACAGGCCGTACCTGCCGTCGGGAGAGGGCAAATTGCCCGAAACCACCACCGAGCCCGCGGGGACGCGCCCGTAGAGGATTTCGCCCGTGGCGCGGTCGAAAATACGGGTGCTCTGGCCGAGAAATACGCCCATGGATATGACGCTGTTCTCTTCGACGATCACGCCTTCGACCACCTCCGAGCGCGCCCCGACGAAGCAATTGTCCTCGATGATCACCGGGTTCCCCTGGATCGGCTCGAGCACCCCGCCGATGCCCACCCCGCCCGAGAGGTGCACGTTCTTGCCGATCTGGGCGCAGGAGCCAACCGTAGCCCAGGTGTCGACCATGGTGCCCTCGTCGACGTAGGCGCCGATGTTGACGTAGGAGGGCATGAGGACCACGTTCTTCGCGAGGTACGCTCCGCGCCGCGCCATGGCAGGCGGTACGACGCGGAAGCCCCCGGCGGCGAATTGGGCCGCATCAAAATTTGTGAACTTGGAAGAGACCTTGTCGTAGTAGCGGGTCACCCCGGCGTCCATGACGCGGTTGTCTTCCAGCCGGAACGAGAGCAACACCGCTTTCTTGATCCACTGGTGGGTAATCCACTCGCCGCCCGACTTCTCGGCCACCCGGAGCTTGCCCGAGTCGAGGCCGGCGATAACCTCGTCGACGGCTTGCCGCAGCGCGCGCGGAGCGTTTCCTGGATTGAGGGCGCTTCTTTCCTCCCAGGCCTTCTCGATCGTGTCCTTCATAGCTGCCTCGCGAATTGGCTGATCCGGTTTACCGCTTCCACACATTCGTCCAAGGGGGCGACGAGCGCAAGCCGCACCCGGTTCCTGCCCGGGTTTCTCCCGTCGTGCTCTTCCCGCGCCAGGTAGCTACCGGGCAGACCGAGGACATTCGTGTCGATGTACAGGCGCCGCACGAACTCGGCGTCGTCGATCGGGGTGCGCATCCAGATATAGAACCCGCCCTCCGGCATTTCCGCCTCCACGGGTTTTTTCAGGAGAGGCAGGGAAGCCTGGAACTTGGCGGCGTAAAGGCGCCGGTTCTCCACCACGTGTGCCTCGTCGTTCCACGCCGCGATCGACGCGTGCTGGACGCTCAAGCTCATCGCCGAGCCGTGGTAGGTGCGGTAAAGCAGGAATTTCTTCAGCAGCGCCGCGTCCCCGGCCGCGAACCCCGAGCGCATGCCCGGACAGTTGGATCGCTTCGAAAGGCTCGAGAAGACAACCAGCTTTTCGTAACCGGTGCGGCCGAGCTTGTGCGCCGCCTCGAGGGCACCGAGAGGAGGGCGGTCGAAGTAGATCTCCGAATAGCACTCGTCCGAGGCGATCACGAAGCCGTGGCGATCGGAGAGCTCGAACAGGCGCTTCCAGTCCTCCAGGCTCATCACCGCGCCGCTGGGATTGGCCGGGGAGCAGGCATAAACGAGCTGAACCCCTGCCCAAGCGCCTTCCGACCCGGGCTGGCCGTAAACCGGGGTGGCGCCCCCGAGGATCGCCGCGCCCTCGTAGATTTGATAGAAGGGGTTGGGGCACACGACCTTCGCGTTTTCGCCGGGGCTGAGGATCGTCTGCGCGAAGGCAAAGAGCGCCTCGCGCGTGCCGTTGACCGGCAGCACCTGCGTCGCCGGATCGGGTTTCGGGATGGAGTAGCGCCGCGCCAGCCACCCGGCGATGGCTTCGCGGAGCTCCGGCAGGCCCGCGGTCAGCGGGTAGACCGAGAGGCCGTCGAGCGCCCGGACGAGCGCCGTGGTCACGAGCTCCGGCGTCGGGTGCTTCGGCTCGCCGATCTGCAGGTTTATGGGTTTGAGGTTCTTGTTGCCCGTAGCCCCATCGAGAAGGCGGCGCAGCTTCTCGAACGGGTAGGGCTGCAGCTTTTCGAGCAGGGGATTCACGCCCGGCTCGGCTGGGTGTCCTGCCAACCCTCTTTGCGATGCTCCGCGATGACGGTGGTGTAGATGCCGCCGCGCACGTTCCACTTCGACTCCAGCCTCATGTAGCGCGGCCGGGTGGCGCGCATCAGGTCGTCGAGGATCTTGTTGGTCACCGCCTCGTGGAAGGCGCCTTCGTCGCGATAGGACCAGACGTAGAGCTTGAGCGATTTCAGCTCGACGCACAGCTCGTCGGCGACGTAGTCGAGCGTGAGCGTGGCGAAGTCGGGCTGGCCCGTCATCGGGCAGACGCAGGTGAACTCCGGAATCTCCATGTGGATCCGGTAGTCGCGCTCGGGCGCAGGGTTGGGAAACGTTTCCAGCGTCTTGCTGGGACGCGACGGCATCGATCGACCGATCGGAGGAAGCCGGACCCGAAAAGCGGCCGGAAAAAGCGGCCGGCCGGACCCGGAAAAATTTCACAACGATGGTATCATTTTTCGCTGATGCGACTAACTCAAACAACAAGGCTGTGCGCTTAACTCAAATAAAGCTGTCTGGTTTCAAGTCCTTCGTAGATCCCACCTCGATTCACCTCCCCGGCCAGCTCGTAGGCGTGGTCGGCCCCAACGGCTGCGGCAAGTCGAACGTCATCGACGCGGTGCGCTGGGTACTCGGCGAGAGCCGGGCGGCGGCGCTGCGCGGCGACTCGATGCAGGACGTGATCTTCAACGGCTCGGCCAACCGGAAGCCGCTCGGGCGCGCCTCGGTCGAGCTGATCTTCGACAATTCGCAGGGCCGCGCCGCCGGGCAGTGGTCGCAGTACGCCGAGATCTCGGTGCGCCGCGTGCTCCAGCGCGACGGCGAGTCGAGCTATCACATCAACGGCACCCACGTGCGCCGCCGCGACATCACCGACATGTTCCTCGGCACGGGGCTGGGGCCGCGCGCCTACGCGATCATCGAGCAGGGGATGATCTCGCGCGTGATCGAGGCGAAGCCCGACGAGCTGCGCGTGTTCCTCGAGGAGGCCGCGGGGATCTCCAAGTACAAGGAGCGCCGCCGCGAGACCGAGAACCGCCTCGCCGACACCCGCGAGAACCTCGCCCGCATCACCGACATCCGGCTCGAGCTCGCCGGGCAGCTCGAGAAGCTCGAGGCGCAGGCCAAGGTCGCTACCCGCTACAACGAGCTCCATTCCGACCTGCAGCTCAAGCAGCACCTGCTCTGGTACCTGCGCCGGCGCGACGCCGCTGCCGAGCGCGAGCGCCAGGGCCAGGACATCGACAAGACCACCAACGCGCTCGAGGCCGAGAACGCCGCGCTGCGCGGCATCGAGTCGCGCGTCGAGACCGCCCGCGGCGCTCACTACACCGCCGGCGACGCGCTCAACCTCGCCCAGGCCGCCCTTTACTCGGCGAACGCGCTCGTCGCCAAGCACGAGTCGGAGTTGCGCCACCTCGAGGAGACGCGCCAGAGGCTCGAAAGCCAGCACACCGAGCGCCGCGCCCAGCTCGCGCAGTGGCGGGAGCAGCGCTCGCAGCTCACCCAGGCGCTGCACATGTGGGCCGCCCGAGCGGGGGGCGCCAAGCAGAAAGTCCATGACACCCGGGAAAAGCTGGAGGCTGAAAACAAGCGTCTTCCAGAAGCCGAGCAGGCCTTCCGCGCCGGCCAGGAGCACCTGAACGAAGCGCGCAGCCAGCTCATGCAGACCGAGAGCCGGCTCCAGCTCGAGCAGGCGAACCTCGCGCACCTCGAGCGCGGCCGGCATGCGCTCGCGCAGCGCCGCGAGCGGATCGACAGCGAGCTCCAGACGCTCGCCGAGCCCGACGCCGGCGCGCTCTCCGGGCTGGAAGCGACCCTCGCCGGGCTGCAGGAAGCGGTGGCTGCCGTCGAGGCGGCTTCCGAGTCGTTCCAGAGGCAGGTTTCGCATCTCGAAGAGCGCAAGGACCTGGCGGTCGAAGCGCTCGGCGCGGCCGCGCGCGAGCACGCCGCAGCCGAGGCGCAGATCTCCACCCTGCGCCAGATCCAGGAGGCAAGCGGTGAGAACGCGCCGCTACGCGACTGGTTCGAGCGCCATGGGCTCGGGCGGCAGGCCCAGCTCTGGCAGAAGCTGCGCATCGCCCCCGGCTGGGAGACGGCCGTGGAAGCCGTGCTGCGCGAGCGCCTGCATGCGCTCGAGCTTTCCGGAATTGACCAGCTCGAAGCCGTGGCGAGCGACCAGCCGCCGTCGAAGACGAGCCTTTTTCTCCCGGGCAACGTCGCGCCCGAAGAGCTGCACGGATTCGACTCGCTCTTCTCGAAGATCCTGGATGCCGATGCCTCGGTTTCGGGCGCGCTGCGCGACTGGCTCGGCGGCGTGTTTGTGGTCGAGGGCGTGCCCGATGCCACGGCGCTGCCGGTCGGCGCGGTGTTCGTGAATCGCCAGGGGCACCAGTTCACCCACTTCACCGTCAGCCTGCACGCACCCGATGCGGCGGACACCGGGCTTCTCACGCGGCAGGCCGAGATCGAAGCCTTGGAAGCGCGCCTGAAGGACCTGGGCATGCGCCTCGTGGCGGCCCAGCAGGACCTGGACAACCTCGAAGCGCAGCTTGCCGAGCGCAACGCTGCGCTGGAGGCCGCTCGCGAGGAGATCGACGCGCGCCGGAAGGCCCACCACGACGCGCAGATCGAGCAGCTGAAGGCGCTGCAGGCGCAGGAGCGCTACCGCGAGCGCAGCGAGCAGGTCCGCGCGGAGCTCGAGCAGATCGGCGCCGAGATGGAAACGGGCAATGCCGCCCTCGCCGAGTGCCGCGCCAACCAGGAGCGCATCGCCGGCGAGATCGCCGAGGCGAGGAGCCGCCGCGAGGCGGCGCAGACTTCGCATGTGGAAATCGAAACGGCACTCGCCGCGCAACGCGTGGCGGTGCAGCAGGCCGAGCGCGAGGCGCAGGACGCGCTATTCGGCGAGCGCGAGTGCGCCGCCAAGATCGCCGAGATCGACAGTTCCGTGAAGCTGATCGACCGCGAGATCGAGCGCGGCGACGCCGACGTCACCCGGCTCGACGCAGAGCTCGCCAACGATCCGATCCCCGCCGTGCGCCAGGAGCTCGACAGCGCGGTCGAGTCGCGCATTTCCTGCGAGAAGACGATGGGCGAGGCCCGCAACGCCGTGGAAGCCGCCGCCGGCGCGCTTCGCGAGCTGGAGGAGGCGCGCCTCCAGGTGGAGGTGCGCCTCGCTCCGCTGCGCGAGCGGCTGGGCGAGCTGCGGCTCAAGCAGCAGGCGGCTCAGCTCAGCTTCGAGCAGTTCGACGCGCAGCTTCGTGAGGCGAAAGCCGACGAGGCGGCGCTCGCGGCGGCGGCCGAGGACGCGCCGCGGCCCTCGAGCCTGCAGGGCGAGATCACCCGCATCAACACCGCGATCGCCGAGCTCGGCGCGGTCAACCTGGCGGCGCTCGACGAGCTCAACACGAGCCGCGAGCGCAAGAGCTTCCTCGACTCGCAGGCCGCCGACCTCGAGGAGGCGGTGAAGACGCTGGAGGACGCCATCCGGCGCATCGACCGCGAAACCCGCGAGCTGCTGCGCGAGACCTTCGAAAGCGTGAACCGCCACTTCGGCTCGCTCTTCCCGGTGCTCTTCGGCGGCGGCGAGGCGAAGCTGCTCATGACCGGTGAGGAGATCCTAGACGCCGGGGTGCAGGTGATGGCGCACCCGCCGGGCAAGAGGAACTCGAGCATCCACCTCCTGTCGGGCGGCGAGAAGGCGCTCACCGCGATCTCGCTGGTGTTCGCGCTGTTCCAGCTCAACCCGGCGCCGTTCTGCCTGCTCGACGAGGTCGACGCGCCGCTCGACGACACCAACACCGGCCGCTTCTGCGACCTGGTCAAGCGCATGTCCGCGCAGACGCAGTTCCTTTTCATCAGCCACAACAAGATCTCGATGGAGATGGCCGAGCAGCTCGTCGGCGTGACCATGCCCGAGTCGGGCGTGTCGCGCGTAGTGGCCGTCGACATCGACCAGGCGCTGCGGATGCGGGAGGAGCTCGCGGCCTAGGGCCAGATGACCGATCTTCAGCTCGGCTTGCTGGTGATCGGGGCCGCCGCGGTAGCCGGCGTGCTTGTTTACAACCGTGTCCAGGAGCGCGCCACGCGGCGCCAGGCCGAGCGGGCTTTCGGCTCGCAGCACGCCGATGTGCTTCTGGAGGCGCCGCCCGAGCGGCGCGAGCCCACGCTCGGACCTGAACCCCAAGTAACGACCAAACCCTCTCCGCCCGCGGACCCGCGCGTCGACTACGTCCTCGAAGTGCGCGGCACCTCGGCGGGGGCGATCCGGCCCGACTGGCCGGCGCTCCAGCGGCGCTTTTCCCGGCGGGCGGTGCTCTCCGAGGCGGGCGGCAAGTCGGCGCACGCGGCCCTCCAGATGGTGAGCCGCAACGGCGTGGTCAGCGAAGGCGACCTGGTCGAATTCCGCACGCAGGTCGAGACCCTCGCCGCCGCGCACGGCGGCCAGGTCTCGGCGCCGCCGATGCGCGAGGCGCTCGCCGCTGCGCAGGCGCTCGACCGCGTCTGCGCCGACGTCGACGTGCAGATCGCCCTGCACGTCCTGGGACCCGCCGAGACCGGCCTCCGGCACGAGGGGTTTTCCGTCGCACAGCGCGCCGACGGCGTCACCCTGGTCCTCGACGTGCCGCGCACGCCGGACCTTGCGCGCACCTACGCCACGATGGTCGAGGCGGCCCGGCGCCTGGGGGGACGCGTCGTCGACGATAACGGCAACAGCCTCGACGAGCGCTCGCTCGCCGCGATCGGGGTCGAAGTGGAGTCGCTGCGCGGCCGCCTTGCAGAGATCGGAATCGAGCCGGGAAGCCCGCTCGCCCTGCGCCTGTTCTCATGATCCCCAAGGAGGCGCGCGCTCGCGCGGAGGCGCTGCGCGCGGCGCTGGAGCGGCACAACCGGCTCTATTACGTCGAGGACAATCCGGAGGTCTCGGATGCAGAATACGACCTGCTCTTCAATGAGTTGCATGCACTTGAAGAGAAATTCCATGAGCTTCGCACGCCCGACTCGCCCACCCAGCGCGTGGGCGGCGCGCCGCGCGAGGAACTGGTCGCGGTGCGCCATGCGGTGCCGATGCTCTCGATCCGCACCGAGACCGACACCGAGGACAGCGGCGCGGAGAAGTTCGACGCGCGCATCCGCCGCGAGCTCGGTCTCAAGGCCGAGGACCCGCCGGTCGAATACGCCGTCGAGCTGAAGTTCGACGGCGTCGCGATCAACCTGCGCTACGAGGACGGCGAGCTCGCCCTCGCCGCCACGCGGGGCGACGGCGAAACCGGGGAAGACGTCACGCCGAACGTGCGCACGATTCGCAGCATCCCCATGCGCCTCAAAGGCAAGGGGCCGTCGGTCTTGGAGGTAAGAGGTGAGATCTTCATGCACCGCGCGGACTTCAATCGCCTGAACGAGCGCCAGCAAGCCGCCGGCGAGCGCCTCTACGTCAACCCGCGCAATGCCGCCGCGGGCGCGCTGCGCCAGCTCGACCCCAAGGTCACCGCGCGCCGGCCGCTGCGGTTCTCCGCGCACGGCTTCGGCGAGCTCGACGGGATCTCGTTCGCGAACCAGACCGAATTCCTCGACCGCATCGAGGCCCTGGGCCTTCCCGTCTTTCCCAGGAAAGCGGAGCGCAAGGTGGCGCGCGGCGGAGCGGACCTCATTGCATTCCATCGCTCCGTCAGCGAGCGCCGGGAAGCCCTGCCGTTCGACATCGACGGCGTGGTCTACAAGGTGAACAGCCTCGAACTGCAGCGCAAGCTCGGCTTCGTCGCTCGCGAGCCGCGCTGGGCGGTGGCGCACAAGTACCCCGCACAGGAGCAGACCACCGAGATTCTTCAAATTGAAATACAAGTGGGAAGAACGGGGGTGCTGACGCCGGTCGCCCGGCTGAAGCCGGTGTTCGTCGGCGGGGTCACCGTCACCAACGCGACGCTCCACAACGAGGACGAGCTGCGGCGCAAGGACGTCTGGGTGGGCGACACGGTAGTCGTGCGCCGGGCGGGCGACGTGATTCCCGAGGTGGTGGGTGTGCGCGAGAAGGGGCCGCGCGCGCCCTCCGACCGCTTCGAGATGCCCAAGGCGTGTCCGGTCTGCGGCTCGCCGGTGGTTCGGGTTCCTGGCGAGGCCGCGACGCGCTGCACGGGCGGGCTCTACTGCAAGGCGCAGCGCAAAGGGACGCTGCTCCACTTCGCGGGCCGCCGGGCGATGGACATCGAGGGGCTGGGTGACAAGCTCGTCGACCAGCTGGTCGAGAAAAGCCTGGTGGCGAACCCGGCCGACCTGTACAAGCTGGACGCTGCCACCCTCGAGTCGCTCGAGCGCATGGGCGAGAAATCTGCACAGAACCTCGTCGCCGAGATCGAGAAATCGCGCCGGACCGAGCTGCACCGCTTCATCTATGCGCTCGGCATCCCGGGGGTGGGCGAGGAGGTCGCGAAGATCCTGGCGCGGCACTTTGGCTCGGTGCAGGCGCTTGCGGAGGCCGATTGGCCTAAGCTCGCGGCAGACAAGGAGGCGGCGCGCAAGGAAAATGCCCAGCGGAAGAAGCGCGGCGAGCAGGCGCTCGAAGTGCCGCTCGAAGGCATCGGCCCGGAGCTCATGGACAGCATCCAGAAATTTATGCGCGAGCCGCACAATCAAGGCGTGATTTCTCGCCTTGTTTCCATTGTCGAACTCAAACGGGCCGCCCCGTCGCGGCGCGCCGCCGAGGGCAAGACCTTCGTCCTCACCGGCACCCTGGAGTCGATGACGCGCGACGAGGCGCAGGCTCGCCTCGAGGCGCTCGGGCACAAGGTCGCCGGATCGGTGTCGAAGAGGACGGACTACGTGGTGGCGGGCGCCGACGCCGGCTCGAAGCTCGACAAAGCCAAGGACCTCGGCGTCGCGGTCCTGGATGAAGCACAATTCGTGGAATTCCTGCGGAAGGGCTGATGCAGATAAGGCTTAAGAAGGCGGTGTTCCCGGTGGCCGGCCTCGGCAGCCGCTTCCTGCCGGTGACCAAGGCAAGCCCGAAGGAGATGCTGCCGGTGGTCGACAAGCCCCTCATCCAGTACGCGGTGGAGGAGGCAGCGGCGGCCGGCATCACCGACATGATCTTCGTCACCGGCCGCAACAAGCGGGCGATCGAGGATCACTTCGACAAGGCCTACGAGATCGAGACCGAGCTCGAGAAGAAGAACAAGGACGGCCTGCTCAACATGGTGCGCTCGGTGCTCCCCGAGGGCGTGCGCTGCATCTACATCCGCCAGGCCGAGCCGCTCGGCCTGGGCCACGCGGTGCTCTGCGCCCAGCCGGTGGTCGGCGACGACCCGTTCGCCGTGATCCTCGCCGACGACCTCATGGACTCGCAGCCGCCGGCGATCGCGCGCATGGCCGAGATCTTCGCCCGCGAGCAATGCTCGCTCCTCGGCGTGGAGGAGGTGCCGCGCGACGCCACCGCGAGCTACGGCATCGTCACCATCGACAAGATGCAGGGCGACACGGCCCGCATCCACAGCATCGTCGAGAAGCCCAAGCCGAAGGACGCGCCGTCCAACCTGGCAGTGATCGGGCGCTACGTCCTTTCCAACCGCATCTTCGAAATGCTCGGGCGCGTGACGCCGGGCGCAGGCGGCGAGATCCAGCTCACCGACGGCATCTCGGCGCTGCTCGCGCAGGAGCGCGCGCTCGCGGTGCGGCTGCCGGGGCGGCGCTTCGACTGCGGCTCGAAGCTCGGCTACCTCCAGGCCACCGTCGAGTTCGGCGTGCGGCATCCCGAAATCGGTCCTGAATTCACGAAATATCTGAATAACCGATAAACTTCAGGCATGCCCGACCTGAAGCAGGCCTGGGCCTTCCTCGAGAATTCCGATGGCGTCGCCGGCGCTGGGGAGGTCCAGGCCGCCATCCGCCGAGTCGCCACCGAAATCAGCGAGCGCCTCTCGGGCGCGTACCCGATGGTGCTCGCCGTCATGGGCGGAGCGGTGGTATTCGCCGGACAGCTCCTGCCGCTTCTTCGCTTCCCGCTCGACTTCGACTACATCCATGCATCGCGCTATGGCGCGGCCACGCGCGGCGCCGGCGTCGACTGGAAAGTGTCGCCGCCGGGCCTGGTGAGCGGACGCACGGTGCTGGTGCTCGACGACATCCTCGACCACGGCGAGACCATGAACGCGATCCGCAACCGCCTGCTCGAGCTCGGCGCGAAGGAGTTCTACTGTGCGGTGCTGGTGGAGAAGAACCTGGGAAAGAAAAGACCGATCACCGCCGACTTCGTCGGCCTCACCATCCCCGACCGCTTCGTCTTCGGCTGCGGCATGGACGCCAAGGGGTACTGGCGCAACCTGCCCGAGATCCGGGCAATGAAGGAATGACGATGGCGCTCGTCGCGATCATCGGCGGCAGCGGCCTGTCGCAGCTCGGAAACATGGAGGCGACTCAGCGGCGCGTCGCGCGCACGCCTTACGGCGAGCCCTCCGGCGCGCTCACCTTCGGCCACATCAAAGGCTGCGACGTCGTGTTCCTCGCGCGGCATGGCTACGGCCACACCATTGCGCCGCACGAAGTGAACTACCGCGCCAACATCTGGGCGCTCAAGGACGCCGGCGCCGACTGCGTCGTCTCGGTGGCGTCCGTCGGCGGCATCCGCTCCGACCTCGCACCCGGAACGCTTGTCCTCCCCGACCAGATCATCGACTACACCTGGGGACGCTCGTCGACCTACTTCGAGGGCGCGGGCGTGCCGGTAAATCACATCGACTTCACCGTGCCGTACTCGGCCCAGCTCCGCAAGCGCGTCCTGCAGGCCGCCGCGGCGTGCAAGGAAGAGATCGTCGACGGCGGCGTCTACGCCGCGACGCAGGGCCCGCGCCTCGAGACCGCCGCCGAGATCACGCGGCTCGAGCGCGACGGCGCGACCATCGTCGGCATGACCGGCATGCCCGAGGCCGCGCTCGCGCGCGAGGTGAGCCTCGACTACGCGACCATCGCCGTCGTCGCCAACTACGCCGCCGGCCGCGGCGACAGCACGCGCGCCATCCCGCTCGACAAGATCGGCGAAGTCCTCGACCAGGCCATGGTGCGCGTGCGCCACATCCTCGAGAAGTTCTGCGATAAAAAATGATCCGCGACGTGCTGAGGATGGGCGATCCTCGTCTCTGGCAGGTTTCCGAGCCTGTAAAAACTTTTGGAACTGCCGAACTGGCGGAATTACTGCAGGACATGCGCGACACCATGGCGCACCTCAACGGCGCCGGCCTCGCCGCGCCGCAGATCGGCGTGCTCCTCCGTGTCGTCATCTTCGGCGTCCACGCCAACCCTCGCTACCCCGATGTCGACGAAGTCCCCGACACCGTCCTCGTCAACCCGGTCATCACCCCGCTCGCCAACGACATGGAGGAGGGCTGGGAAGGCTGCCTCTCCGTCCCCGGCATGCGCGGCTGGGTGCCGCGCTACACCAAGCTGAAATACTCAGGCTACGACGAGCACGGCAAGCGGTTCGTCCGCGAGGTATCCGGCTTCCACGCCCGCGTCGTCCAGCACGAGTGCGATCACCTCGACGGCGTCCTCTACCCTATGCGCATCCGCGACTTCACCAAGTTCGGATTCAACGACGCGCTGTTTCCCGGACAGGATCTGCCGGCCGAAGAGTAGGGCCCTCCTGTCCCGCGATCAGCGAAACCACTTTTCGCGGATCGCGCGCGCTTCCTCGGAGGTGAGCGCCGACGTGCGCGGATAGCGCTCGCGCCAACCGAAGGGCTTGCAGGCGTCGATGATGAGCTTCGAGTGCGACGTTTCACCCCGAGCGCGCGCTTCGGGCGTGATGCGCGGATCGAGACCGGAGCTCCACGCGCTTTTCACGATGTCGACCTGCTCCGACGGCTCGCAGCGCGTGGTAATCGCCCACATGACGTCGGCGAGGTTCGACGGATCCACGTCCTCATCGACCGTGACGACGATGCGCCCCATGTAGCTCTGCGCGGCGGCAATCAGCGCGGCGCGCTTGGAATGCCCCGCGTAGCGTTGCCTGAGCGCGATCACCGTCATGAGCTGGGCGACGTGCTGCCAGGCGCCGACGACATCCGTGACGCCGGCCGCTTCGAGCTGCGACCATATGCTCGCCGCGCGGAACGGCAAGCCGAAGTGAAAGCGTGGCGGCTTCATCGGCGGCGAACCGAGCAGGATGGGGTCGCTGCGCCAGTGCATCGCCGCCACGTTCATCACCGGCGCCGGCCGCTTGTCGGCGGCGTAGTAGCCGGTGAACTCGCCGAAGGGGCCTTCCGGAAGTGTCTCCGGAACGAGATGCCCTTCCAGCACGGTCTCGGCCCGCGCCGGTACTGGCAGCCCGGTAGCGGGCGCGGCCAGCACCTCGAGCGGCCGGCCGCGGATCGCGCCGGCGAAGTCGTACTCGGAGGCGCCTTCCGGCAGGTACTCGAAGCCGGCGATGAAGAGCGAGGGATCGGGACCGTTCACCACCGCGACAGGGCAGGGCTTGTTCGCGTCCCAGTAGCGCTTCGCGATGATGGCGCCGTGGCGGCCCTGGTGATCGAACTGCACGGTGACGCGGCTCTTGCCGTGCACCTGCACGCGGTAGATCGACGCGTTCACCCAGCCCGAATCCGGGTCGCGCATGACGACGATGCTGCCCGAGCCGATGTAAGGCCCGCCATCGTCCTTGTGCCACACCGGTGCAGGAAAGCGGCCGACGTCGACGACCTTCATCTCCGAGTTCTCGAGGAGCGGGCCGTCCTTCACCGTCACCGGCTTGTGCATGACGAGATTCGCCCGGCGCGTACGCCACTGTTTGAGCGCGTCGATCGGCGGCAGGTGCGGGTCGATGCCGAGCGCGAGCGCCGCGCGCTGCGCACTCACCGTCGCGTTGGTGAAGACGCGCACGCCGCGCGGAAAGCCTTTCAGCCCATCGAAGAGAAGCGCCGGGCACTCAGGCGTGCCGGCCGCCACCTCGGTGATGCCACCGACCTCGCAGAGCGGATCGGCGCCTTCGACGCGGCGCAGCGCGCCGAGGTCCTCCACCTGCTCGATGAATTCGCGCAGGTCCTCGTACTTATTCATCATCCGGCAGCGTCAGCGCCCGATCGACCATCTGTGTCGCGCGCTTGAAGTCGTAGTTCCGGAACACGTTCATCTTCACGAGGAACGACGCGCCGCCGTAGAACTTCTCGTATTGCTGGTGGCGGCTGCCGAATTCGGTGCCGATGAAGTCCCACGCGAGCCGCATCAGCGCCACGCGATCGCGCGCACCCATCGCCCCTGAACGGAAGAAGCGCTCGACGTCCTTCGCCGGCTCGGGGTTGTCGAGGTCCGCGCGCGACGAAGGCAGCGTGATCATCGCCGCGCCGGTGAGCTCGCGGACGATGTCGATCATGTGCGGGTTGATCTCGGACTGCAGCGCCATCACGGAGTAAAGCGCGCTGCGGCTCGGCCAGAGGACACCTTCGTCGTCGATGGTCGCCACGCTCTCTTGCGAATGCAGCATGTGCTCGACGATCGACGCGTACGCGGCGAGCTCGCCCATCTCCACCATCACCGGCGGCGCCGCGTCGTTGCCGGTGGCCTCGTTCATGCGCTTCGCGAGGCCGAGGAGGAAGCGCAGCTTCGTCGCATAGCGCGCCTGCGCCTGGTGGTTGCCGTAGAGGTGCGAGGGCGTCTTCCACCACTGGTCGCGCGTGCGCTCGAGGTCCCGGTAGACGAATACGCGCTCCCACGGCACGAAGCAGTTGTCGAGCACCACGAAGCAGTCGGCCTCGTCGAAGCGGCTGGAGAGCGGATAGTCAAAGGCGTTCGTCGCGCCGAGCGCGAAAGGCCGGCGCGCGTACATGCGCAGCCCCGGATCGTCGGCCGGGATCGCGACGTTGAAGGCGTAATTCTCGTCCCCGGGCGCGAGCGGGTGGATGCAGCTCACCTGGACGTAATCGGAATAGACGCCCGCGGTGGCGAGCTGCTGGCCGCCGGAGAGGAAGATGCCTGCGTCGTTTTCCTTCACTACGCCCGCATAGAGCGTAGGGTCGGACTGCTTGTGCGCCGGCTTCGAGCGATCGATCTGCGGCGGCACGATCGCGTAGCTGAGATAAGCATGCGTGTCGCGCGCGTGCCGGTAGAAGTTGACGAGGTTCTCGCTCAACTTGCCGAAGAACGCCGGCTTGGCGGCATAGCCGGCAAAGAAGTTGGCGACGTGATCCGGCGTGCGCCCCATCAGCCCGAAGGAGAGCTCGGCCCATTTCTCCGCGGCAACGCGCTTCGCGCGCAGGTCGTCGTGCGAGCGCGGGATCTGCCAGCAGCGCCACACGGGTCCGCCGCCCTCGGGCGGCACGAACGTCATCGTTTGGCGGTTCTCGGGCGCGGCGGCGAAGTCGAAAAGCCGCGCCATCGAGCGCGCCCCGCCGCGGAACGCCCGATGCTCGGCGACGTTGGTCACCCGCTTGCCATCGACGTAGACGGTGCGCGGCTTGTTTCGCAGGTCGGACAGGAAGTCCGCGCCTGTTCTCAGACCCTGAGTGGCCATGGGCTTATTATCCTTTCGACATCGATCCATCGACGGGGAATTGATGAAACGCCGGCTCGCCTTCCTGGTGTTGCAGTGCACTGCCTGCTGTTCAACTCGAGGACGGGAAGGCTGACCGGCCCGCGGTGAGCACGCTGTCGCAGCGGATCTCCGAGCAGCTCGGCGCCGAGATCGTCGCCGGTAAGCACGCCCCCGGCGCGAAACTGGACGAGGAGGCGCTGGCGGCGCGCTTCAAGGTCTCGCGCAGCCCGGTGCGCGACGCCCTGCGCCAGCTCGCGGCGACGCACCTCGTCGAGTCGCAGCCGCGGCGTGGTTTCTCGGTGGCACTCATCGATCCCGCGGGGCTGCAGGACATGTTCGAGGCGGCGAGCGAGCTGGAAGCCCTGTGCGCACGGCTCTGTGCGCTGCGCGCCGGCGCGACCGAGCGCAAGAACATCGAGCGCATCCACGCGCAGGCGCTGGCGGCGGCGAAGCGCAACGACCATGAAGGTTACGCGCGCCTGAACGAGGACTTCCACCGCGCGATCTACAGCGGCGCCCGCAACCGCACGCTGGAGGCGGCGACGCTCGCCCTGCGCCAGCGCCTCGCCCCGTTCCGCTCCCGAGTCTTCTTCCATATCGACAACCGGATCCGCTCGTCCTCGCGCGAGCACGACGCGGTGACGGCGGCGATACTGAAGGGCAACGCCGCGGGAGCAGAGGACGCGATGCGAGGCCATACGGCGAGCGCCGCGATGAATGCCTTGGAGTACTTCCGTCGCCGTGTATACAAGGATGGCCGGATGTACACAAAGCTGGGGTACGATACTGGCGCCAGATCCACCAAACCGAAGAAAAGGGCACCATGAGCTGGTTTGCACTTGCGACCTATCGCGCGGGCAAGACGGAGGCACCGGCCATCGTCGTCGACAACAAGCTATACGACGCGCGGCAGGCGCTGCCGAACGGCATTGCGGGCGCGATCGCCGACTGGTCAAAGGCACACGCGGCGGTGCGCCACCTTGGCGAGCAAGCGCGCGCCGGCAAGCTGGCCGTGGTCGCCGAAGGCGCAAAAGCGCTTACCGCGCCGATTCGGCCGACGCGCATCTTCTGCGCGGCATCGAACTATATCGAGCATGCCAAGGAAATGGGCTCCGTGCTTGCCGCGAAGGCGCAGAGCAAGCCGTACATGTTCCTCAAGCTGCAGGACACGGTGGTGGGACCGGGCGACGACGTCGTCAAGCCGCCGGAGACGACGAAGCTCGACTGGGAAGTGGAACTCGGCGCGATCATCGGCCGGCAGGCGCGGCGCATCGGCGTCGGCGAGGCGCTCGACTATGTCGCGGGCTACACGGTCGTCAACGACATTTCGGCGCGCGACCTCAACACTCGCACCGACTATCCGTTCAAGTTCGACTGGTTCCAGGGCAAGTCGTGGGACAGCTTTGCGCCGCTCGGCCCGTGGATCGTGCCCGCTTGGCTGATTCCAGACCCGCAGGCCCTCGGCCTGAGACTCACGGTCAACGGCGAGGAGATGCAAAAGGACAGCACGAAGAACATGATCTGGAACGTGCGCGAGCAGATCAGCTACCTGTCGCAGATTCTCACGCTGCGTCCGGGCGACGTGATCGCCACCGGCACGCCGACCGGAGTCGGGATGGGGCGCGGCATTTTCCTGAAGCACGGGGACCAGGTGGAAGCCACCGTCGAGAACATCGGCACACTCTCGAACCGCGTGGTCGACGAGAAGCGCTAGTCTTACATCGGAGGAGGGAAGCATGAGCATCCGCAACGTCGTCGTGGTCACCGCCGTGCTCGCAACGCCGGCGCTGGCGCAGGAAAAGGTCACCTACAACATGGCTTGGCTGCCGCAGGGCAGCTCCATCGGCGTGATCGTCGCCCAGGATCGCGGTTACTTCCGCGACGCCGGCCTCGACACGAACATCGTGCGCGGCTACGGCGGCAACCGCACCGCGAACGAGCTCGACCAGGGGCAGTTCGAGTTCGGCTACGTCGACCCGATCAGTCTGATCCTGAACCGTTCGAACGGCGGCAAGATCAGGATGGTAGGCGCGATCAACACGCGCTGGCCAGCCGGCGTGTGCTACGTCACCAAGCGCAACCAGCCCAAGTCGATCGACGACCTCAAGGGTCTCACCCTCGGTGGCGGCGCCGGCTCGCCGGTGCACAACGTCGTTCCCGCCTGGCTCGAGATGAACGGCAAGCCGCGAGATTTCATCAAGCTGGTGCGCCTCGACCCGGCGGTGGTGGACGCGTCCTTTATGGAAGGCAGGACCGATCTCGCCGAGTGCTGGCAGGCGAGTAATCGCCCGGTGCTTGCCAAGCTCGCCAACGCGGCCGGCGTGCAAGTGGCCTGGCTGAACTACGCAGACTACGGTCTCGATGCATACGGCAGCGGCTTCGCGACGAGCGAGGCGATGATCCAGAAGAAGCCCGAGACGGTGCGCAAGTTCCTGCGCGCGTCCTATCGAGGTTTCCAGGAAGCCTTCGCCAACCCGGACGCCGCGGCAGACATCCTCCTCAAAATGTTCCCCGCCTCGGATCGAGCGATCGCGCTGGCCCAGATTAAGGAGACCGCCGACATCATGGCCGACCCGCAGGCGAAGGCGCAGGGCTTGGGATACCTGCGCGAAGACCGCATGGCGGCGACGCTCAACTTCGTCGACAAGGCCTACGACGTGAAGGGCAAGGTCAAGCTCGGCGACATCTACACCAACAGCTTCCTGAAATGAGCGCCCGGCCCCGGCCGCGCAAAATGGGGCACCTGGTGCTCATGGTGCGCGATATCCAGAAATCAGCGCAGTTCTACAGCGAGATCGTCGGGCTCGAGGTGTCGGACTGGATCGAGGACCAGATGGTGTTCCTGCGCTGCGGCGCCGATCACCACGACCTCGCGCTCGCCCAGCTGCCGAAGGAAGCCGAGCATTTCGACAAGATGTACAACCCGTTCAGCCGGCCGGGGACCGAGCATTTCGCCTACCAGCTCGGCTCGCTCGCCGAGGTCGAGACGGCCGCCGAGTTCCTCAAGGAGAAGGGCGTCGAGATCGTGCGCGGCATCGGCAAGCACGGACCCGGCGAGAACGTGTTCCTCGTGTTTCGGGATCCGGACGGCAACCATGTCGAGTTCTATTGCGACATGGTGCAGATCACGCGCGATAAGCCGTACCAGCCCAAGGTGCACCCGAACACACTGGAAGCATTCGACCAGTGGCAGTTCAAGCGCTTCGTGGTGCCGCCGCCGGACTGGGGACCGCGCAAGTGAAATGGTGGAGGAGCGGGCGCGCAATCGCCGAGCCGGCGATCGTCTTCGTCCTGCTCGCCCTGCTGTGGGAAAAGGCCGTGGCGATCTTCGGCATCAAGCGCTACCTGCTGCCACCGCTGTCAGACGTGCTCTCCGCGCTGTGGCAGGGCCGCATGATGATCCTGAAGGAGACCTGGATCACGACCGGCGAGATCCTCCTCGGCTATTTCTGGGCGGTGCTGGCCGGGCTCCTCGTCGGGCTGGGTATCTTCGCCTGGCCGATGATGCGCCGCACGCTCTATCCGCTGATCGTGCTGTTCCAGGGATTGCCGAAGGTCGCGCTCGCGCCACTGCTTGTCATCTGGTTCGGATACGGTCTCGCGTCGAAGGTGCTGATGGCGTTCCTCTTCGCCTTCTTCCCGGTCGTCGTTGGAACGCTGGGCGGCCTCGCCGGCACGCCCGAGCACCTGATCGAGCACTTTCGCGCCATCCGCGCCTCGCCGATGACGACGTTCGTGCGCCTGCGCATTCCGGCGGCGCTGCCCTCCATCCTCGACGGCTGCAAGACGGCGATGCCGCTCGCGGTGATTGGCGCCATCGTCGGCGAGTTCGTCGCCTCGGAACACGGACTGGGCCACCTCATCCTCGAAGCCAACGCCAATGCCAAGAGCGAGCTTCTCTTCGCCGCGCTGATCGCCATCTCGATCCTGGCCGGGGTTCTCTACCTGCTGGTCGAACTCGCCGCGCAGCGCGTGTGGTGGCGGGCGCTGTAGAGGCGCAGCCGGCGATCCGGCTGCGCAACGTGAGCAAGACCTTCACCGGCGCGCAACACGTCCAAGCGCTCGGCGCCGTCGGCTTCGACGTGCCGCAAGGACAGTTCACCTCGGTGCTTGGGCCCAGCGGCTGCGGGAAGAGCACGCTCCTTCGCGTCATCGCCGGACTGATCGCGCCCGACGCGGGCGCCACCGTCGAAGTCATGGCGCACGCGCAGAACGCGCCGTCCGACGACGTTGGTGTGGTGTTCCAGACCCACAACCTGCTGCCGTGGCTGACGGTCGAGAAGAACATCCGCCTCGCCGCCGAGGTGCGCCGGCTGCCCGCGGAAGAGACCACGCGGCGGGTCGAATCGATCCTGCCGGTGCTGCGGCTGGAAAGCTTCCGCCGCCACTACCCGCACCAGCTTTCCGGCGGCATGCGCCAGCGCGCCGCGCTCGGTCAGATCCTGGTCCTGCTGCCGCAGGTGCTGCTGCTCGACGAGCCGTTTGGCGCGCTCGACGCGCTCACGCGCGACCAGCTGAACGTCGAGCTCCTGCGCCTGTGGCAGGATCTGCGCAAGACGGTGCTGCTGATCACGCACAGCATTCCCGAGGCGGTGTTCCTCTCCGACCGGGTGCTGGTCATGTCGGACCGGCCGGGCCGCATCGTCGAGGACGTGGCGATCGACCTGCCGCGGCCGCGCGATCCCCAGGCGACAAAGGAGCGTCCCGAGTTCGCGCGTTACGTCGTGCACCTGCAGAAGCTGATGGGGGTGGCATGACCGGGTTCGCCGCGCTCGCGCAGCCGTTCGAGCTCCGCGGCAAGCGCTTTCGCAACCGCCTCGTACAGGCGCCAATGTGCGCGATGTACGCGGCACCCGACGGCAGCGTGACGCCGCAGGTCGTCGAGTACTACCGCGCCCGCGCGGCTGGCGGAGCGGGGCTCGTCATCGTCGAGATCACCTTCACCGACCGCCTTGGCAGCCGGGCCTTCCATGCCCAGATCGGCGCCCACGACGACACCATGATCCCGGGTCTGGGCGAGCTCGCGGCGGCGATTCGCGAGGAAGGCGCCGTTGCAGGACTGCAGCTCGGACACTGCGGGCCGCAGCGCGTGGTCGCCGAGCCGCCGGTCGTGGCGCCGTCGCCGATTCCGTGGACCCAAGGCAAGCGCGTGCCGCACGAGCTCACCACGGAAGAAATCGACGCGCTCGTAGAGGATCACCGCCAGGCCGGTCGCCGCCTGGCGCAAGCAGGCTTCGACCTCGTCGAGCTGCACGGCGCGCACGGCTATTTGCTCAACGCCTTCCTTTCCCCCGCCACCAATACGCGTGCCGACGGCTACGGCGGCTCGGCCGAGAACCGGCTGCGCTTTCCGCTCGAGACTGTGCGCGCCCTCCGCGAGGGCATTGGCCCCAAACGGCTCATCTCCTTTCGCCTCAACGGCGACGACCTGCTGCCCGGCGGGCTCGGCATCGGGCAGTATCGCGAGATCGCTCGGGCACTCGCGCAGGCGGGCGTCGACATCATCCATGTGTCGGCGGGCACCTATCGCGTCATGGAGCAGCGCATCCCGCCCATGTACCTGCCCGAAGCGCCGTTCGCGCGCTATGCGCGCCCGATCCGCGAGGCGGCAGGCGTGCCGGTGATAGCTTCCGGAACCATCCACGACCCGCAGCTCGCCGAGCGCCTGGTGCGCGACGGCGACGCCGATTTCGTCTCGATGGCACGGCCGATGTTCGCCGATCCCCGGCTGGCGGAAAAAATCATTTCCAACGCCGTCGAGGACATCCGGCCCTGCATCCGCTGCAACACCTGCCTCGCGCGCGAGCAAAGCGGTCTGCGCGGCTACTGCGCCGTCAATCCGCGCACGGGCCGTGAGCACCGTGTCCCGCCCCTTCCGGCCAGGAAGAAGGCAGTGGCGGTCATCGGGGCCGGGCCGGCGGGTATCGAAGCCGCGCTTACGGCAGCCTCGCGCGGCCATTCCGTGACGCTTCATGAGCGCACCGGCCGCATTGGCGGACAGCTCGCCGCCGCCGCGGTGCTGCCGTTCAAGAGCACCTTGCCTCGCTTGCTGCGCTACTACCAGCACGCCCTCGAGAAAGCCCAGGTGAAGGTGGTTTTGCAATCGGCCGCGCTGCCCGAAGCGGTGGACGCGGAGCACGTGATCCTGGCGACGGGAAGCCGTTGGCCGGGCAGTCGCGATGCTCTGGGCTGTCTGGACGTCCTCCGCCATCCCGAGCTCGTGCCACACCGTGTGACCGTGGTTGGCGCCAATACCATCGGCGCGGAGATCGCGTGGTGGCTCGGGTCGCTCGGCAAGCAGGTGACCCTGGTCGAGCGCGATGCGGAATTCGACGACGACGTGAACCTGATCCAGCGGCTGGTGCTGCCCAAGGCGCTCGCCGATGCCGGCGTGTCAGTGGTTTTCAACTCGGAATTCACCCAAGGGAAAAGCAATGAGCCCGCCGTGCTGGCGTGCGGCGCCGTGCCCGACCTTCCCGCGCTCGACGCGTGGCGAGCCGGTGGTCGGGTCGTGGAGCTCGCCGGCGAGTGCGCCGGCACGCGGACGTTGATCGGCGCGACCGCCAGCGCGTACGACGCAGCCTTGCGAATCTGAGAATGGAAAAGACCGTCTTCCTGCACTACACGCAGGCCGAGCTCGACCGGAATTTCGACCAGCGCGGCTGGGTGAAGAACGCGCTCGAGATCATCGGCCGCTACCCGGAGCTGAGCAAAGCCACGCGCGCGCGCTTCGAGCACCGCACGCTCGCCTTCGGCCCGGGCGAGGACGATACGCTCGACCTCTTCCCGGCCCAGGCAACGAAAGCCCCGGTGCAGATCTTCGTACATGGCGGCGCGTGGCGGAACTTCACCAAGGACGACTACTCGTTCCCCGCCGACGCCTACGTGCCGGCCGGCGTGCACACGGTGGTGCTGAACTTCACGAACGTGCCGAAGGTGCGCCTGGCGCAGATGGCGGACCAGGTGCGTCGCGGCATCGAATGGGTGTATCGAAACGCGGCGGGGTTCGGCGGCGACCCGGAGCGGATCTACCTCTCGGCGCATTCCTCGGGCGCACATCTTTCAGCGCTCGCGCTGCAAAAGGACGCCTACGTCAGGGCCGCGACCCTGGTGAGCGGCCCCTACTATCTCGAGCCTGTCGTGCTGAGCGCACGCTCGAGCTACGTGAAGCTCGAGCCGCATGAACTGGCCGAGCTGAGCCCCGGCCTGCACGCCCAGCGGATGACCTGCCCCGTGCTGATTGCTTATGCGGAGAGCGACACCGACGAATTCCGCCGCCAGTCGCGCGAATTCGCTGCCGCGCTGCGCAACGCGGGCCGCCTGCAGGACGAGGTCTGCCACCCCGGGGTGAATCACTTCGAACTTATGGAAAAATTCGCCGATCCGGATCACGCTCTGGTCCGCGGCATCCTGCAGCAGATGGGCATTGAAAGGAGACAGGCATGGCAGCCAGACTGAGGCACTTTGCGGTGGTGGTCGGCGACCTGGAGAGGTCGGCCAAATTCTACGAAGGCGTGTTCGGCCTGAAGCGCGTCGGCCAGGAAACGCTCGACTTTGCCGCCGCTATATACCTCAGCGACGGCGTGATCAACCTCGCCCTTCTCAACTACTTCGGCAAGCGCGGTTCGGGCCTCGACGATGCGAAAAGCTACATCGGCGCGCACCACTTCGGCTTCCAGGTCGACGACCTGGCCGAGACGCAGAAGAAGATCGAGGCGCGCGGCGGCAAGTTCTTCTTCGACCTCGGCAATGACGCTGAGAAAGAGAACTTCGAGCGCAAGTTCAAGGATCCCGACGGCGTCATCTTCGACATCTCGAAGAAAGGCTGGCAGGGAACGCAGTGATCGATATCGCCATCGAGAACCGCGTCGCGCGGCTCGTCCTGCAGCGCCCGGCAGCATCGAACGCGTTCACCACCGAGATGCTGTCGCAGTTGCTCGCCGCGCTCACGCGCGCGGCAGGCGAGGCGGACATCCTCGCCATCTCGGCCGCCGGGGCCGATTTCTCGCTCGGCCGCGACCGGCAGGACGCGAAGGCGGGCGGAGCGCCGTTCGAGGCGTTCAAGCTCATCACCGAGGTGAACTCCGCGCTGTCGAACTTTCCGGGCATTGCGGTGTGCAGCGTGCAGGGCCGCGCCTTCGGTTTCGCGGTTGGCATGGTGATGAGGAGCGACATAGCGCTTGCGGCCGCTGATGCGCGCTTCATGCTAGACGAGGTAAAGCTCGGCATCGCGCCGATGTTCATCATGGCCGAGATCTCCGAGCATCTCGCGCCGAAGGCCGCGCTCGACATCGTGCTGTCGAGCCGCGAGTTCGGCGCTGCGGAAGCCAAAGAGATCGGGCTCGTCTCGCGCGTGGTACCGGATCTCCACCGTGAAATCGAAAGCCTGCTGCAGGATCTACGCTCGCGCGAACCCGAAGTGCTCAAGACGAGCAAGCGCTATTTCGGCGCCGTGCGCCGCCTTGCGCCGGAGGCGCGCAGCGCCTACGCGCTGGTCGAGCAGACCCGCTTCGCCGAGCGGAGAAAGCATTGAACGAGCGCGCCTGGGCGGCCGCTTGGCCCACTGAGGGCGACGCCCGCGTTCCATACTGGGTGTACACCGACGAGGCGGTCTACCGGCGCGAGCTCGAGCGCATCTTCGAGGGGCCGACCTGGAGCTACCTCGCGCTCGACTGCGAGCTGCCGAAGCCGGGCGACTGGAAACGGAGCTGGATCGGCGAGAAGTCGGTGCTCGTGGTGCGCGGCGAGGACGGCGTGGTGCGCGGCTTCTTGAACCGCTGCGCACATCGCGGCGTCCAGCTCTGCCAGGAGGCGAGTGGCCACGCGCGCCAGTTCAGGTGCCCGTACCACCAGTGGACCTATGACCTCGACGGCCGCCTGATGGGGATGCCGTTCCGCAATGGCGTGAAGGGCGTCGGCGGCATGCCGGCCGAGTTCGATTTCTCGCAGCACGGATTGACGCCGATCCGCATCGCGGCGCGCCGTGGCGCGGTTTTCGGATCGCTCGACGCCGGCACGCCGTCGCTCGAGGACTACCTCGGCGAGAAGATGCTCGCTTTCTATGACCGCGTGTTCGACGGCCGCGAGCTGCGCCTGCTCGGCTACTCGCGCCAACGACTCCGCGCCAACTGGAAGCTGATCCTCGAGAACATCAAGGACACCTGCCACGCGAGCCTGCTTCACGTGTTCTTCGTCACTTTCGGTCTTTTCCGGGTCGACAACCCGTCCAAGGTGCGCATGGACGAGACTGGGCTTCACACCGCGCTCATCTCCGAGCGCGGCAAGCAGGAGCTGAACGAGGGTACGCGGCAGATGCATTCGTTCAAGCAGCAGCTCGCCCTGCAGGATCCGCGCCTTCTCGACACGGTGCGCGAGTTCCCGGGCGACGCGACGGTGATCATGCATACCTTCTGGCCGAACCTGATCCTTCAGCAGCAGTCGAACACGCTCGCCACGCGCCAGATCGTGCCGCGCGGCCCGCACGAGTTCGACCTGCACTGGACCTTCTTCGGCTACGCCACGGACGACGAAGAGATGACGCGCCGGCGCCTGAGGCAGGCGAACCTGATGGGGCCGGGCGGCCTCGTCTCCATGGACGACGGCGAGATCATCGAGCGGGCGCAGCACGGCTTCGCCGCCGCCGCGGACGCGGCCGGCATCAACGAGATGGGCGGGCGCGACTACGCCGATTGCGACCACATGGTGACCGACGTGGCGCTGCGCGCCTTCTACCGGGGCTACCGCAACGTCATGGATCTATGAGCCTCCGCGAGGAGCTCGAGGAGTTCTACGCCGAGTACAGCGAGGTCATTGACGGCGGCGCGCTCGAGCGCTGGCCGGAGCTCTTCGTCGAACCGTGCCTCTACCGCGTCGTCTCGAAGGAAAACCACGACATGGGCCTGCCGCTCAGCCTCATGCTCTGCGAGAGCGTCGGCATGCTGAAGGACCGCGCCCACGCGTCGAAGGAGCTCAACGTCTACGCGCCGCGCGCCTGGCGCCACAGCATCACGCAGATCCGCGGGCGCGAGGAGGGCGAAGGCATCTCGGCGCGCGCGAACTTCGTCGTGTTCGAGACGCTTCTCGATCAGCACACGCGCATCCTCTGCGCCGGTCGCTATCTGGATAGGCTGGTGAGAACCGAAGCCGGGCTCCGGCTGCGCGAAAAGATCTGCGTCTACGACACAGCGCTGATCCCAGGCTCGATCGTGATGCCGTTGTAATGCCTATTTTTCGGTCGCCTTGGCCCGCTCCACCATCAGCTGGTAGGCGTCCTTGATGCGCGGGTTCTTGTCGGCGACCTCGTCGGCTGCGGCGCGCATGCGTTTCTGGAACTCGACCTGGTCCGGACCGGTGATGCGGTGGATCTGGCCGGCGTGCTGCTTCCACTGCGCCTCGGCCTTGCCGATCTCGTCGACGCTCCACTGGTTCATCTCCGGCTCGAGCTTCGCCGAAGTGTCGAGCGCGGCCTTGCGCACGTCGGCCGGCAGGCCGTCGAACCATTTCTTGCCGACGTAGAACATCGACAGGATGGTGCCGTCGCCGTCGACCGCGGTGACGTCCTTCACGATGTCGTAGTACTTGAACGTGGTGAAGATGGTGATGCCGGTGCGCACGCCGTCGATCGCGCCGGACGAAAGCGCCTGCACCGCCTCGGAAGGCGCCATCGGCACGCCGGTCACGCCGATGCGCTCGAGGGGCACCGTATGCATCTGGGAGGCAAGCACGCGCACCTTCATCCCCTTGAAGTCGGCAAAGCTGCGCACGGGCTTGCGAGTCGCCCAGACGTTGGCGCCGTACACGACGACGCCGAGGCCCTTGATGCCCTTCGCCTCGCCGAAGCCGAACAGCGCCTCGCGGAACTTGGCGTCCTGCGTCAGGCGCACGGCATGGTGGATGTCCTTGATCAGGCCCGGCGCGCCGACGATCTGGAAGCGCGGATCGACGCCGACGATGAACTCCGGCGGCCCGACCACCCCCTCGATCGTGCCGAGCGCCAGACCTTCCAGCATGCGCGCGTTGTTGCCGAGCTGCTCCGCCGGATAGACCTCGACCTTCACCTTGCCGGCGAGCTGCTTGTTCATGCGCTCGGCGAAGCGCTTGAGGTACTCGTGCTGCACATCGTTGATCGTCGCCGTGCCGAGCTTGATCACCGTCTGCGCGCCAGCCGGCGTGGCCCCAAGGTATGAATTCGCGCTCAGAATCAGCGCGACGAGCGCAAACAGACGTCCTGGTTTCATCATCCTCCTGCCTCCTTTGGGCTTATCTTACAGTCCGGGCTCGATCGGCGTCTTCACCGGCGTTCGCGCTTCTATAGCCTCGGCCGCCGCGAACAGCATTTCCTCGCCGTAGCGCGGCCCGACGAGCTGCACGCCGACCGGCACGCCGTCGGCGAGCGTCGCCGGGCAGGCAAGCCCGGGCAGGCCGAGCGCGGAGCAGGCGAGGGTCGGCACCTGCGCGCGCAGGAGCGCGGCCATGGCCAGGTCGCCTTTCTGGTCCTCGTCCACCGGGAACGGCCGCTGCCAGGAGACCGGCAGCACGACGAACTGATAGCGCTCGAAGAACACCATCCAGCGGCGCAGGAGCGCGGCGCGGCGGGCCAGGGCGGAAACATAGCCCTCGTAGTCGAGCGGCTTGATCGAAGCCACCATGGAGCGGCGCGCCTGCTTGCACGCCTCGTCGCCGAGCGCCTCGATCGCCTTCGTCGTGCCGGCGCGATCGTCGGTCGAGACCGCGTTCTCGCTCACGACCATAGTGAAGAAAAGCGATCCCGCCTCGTGCAGGTGCGGCGGCGCCACTTCCTCCACCTCATACCCGGCCTCGGCGAGCCATTTGCCGGCTTGCTTCACTGCCGCGGCGACCGCCGGGTCGACGTCCGCTTCCGGTATCCCGCTGCAAATGGCCACCCGGCCGGGTCGCGGGGCGGCGTCGGAGAGAGGAACGGGCACCCACCACGGATCGCGCGCATCGCGGCCCATCATCGCGGCGGTGCCGAGGCGCAGGTCCTGCACCGAGCGGGCAAGCGGTCCCTGCGTGTTCGCAAGCTGCGTGGCGATGGCGAGCGTCTCCGGTACCCCCGGCTCGAACGTGGCGATGCGCCCAAGGGACGGGCGCAAGCCGTAGACGCCACACGCGTAGGACGGATAGCGGATCGAGCCCGCGCGATCATTCCCATGTGCGAGCGCGCCCATGCCGGTGGCAACCGCCGCCGCAGCGCCGCCGCTCGAGCCACCCGGTGTGCGCTTGGGGTCCCAGGGATTCAGCGTGCGGCCATGCAGCGTGTTGTCGGTGAAGTAGCGGGTGCTGAACGCCGGCACATTGGTGCGGCCGACGAAGATGGCGCCGGCATTGCGCCACTGGATGACGCAGGGACTTTCCTCGCCCGGCACCTTGTCCTTGAACGCCACCACGCCGTTGGTGGTCGGCCGACCCGCCACGTCGACGTTGATCTTCAGGGTGACCGGCACGCCGTGCAGCACGCCGAGCGCGCAGCCTTTCTTCAGCGCCGCATCGGCCTTGTCCGCAGCCTGGAGTGCCTCGCCGGCCATCAGGTCGACGATGGCGTTGATGCGCGGGTTGATCGCATCGATGCGAGCGAGGCAGCTCTCCACCGCCTCGCGCGACGAGATCTCGCGCGCGCGGATCCCGCGTGCCAGTTTCACGGCGCCCCAGCGCCAGAGGTCTTTCACGTCACCGCCACGGCCTGGATCTCGATCATCATGGACGGGTCGGCGAAGCCGCCCACCGTGATCGCCGCGCTCGCCGGAAAGTCGCGGCCGAGGATCTCGGTGCGAAGCTCCGTCATGCGCGTGGTGTGGCGCGCGTCGATGAGGAACACGGTCATCGTGACGAGGTCGGCGAGCGTGCAGCCGGCCTCGGCGAGCGTCTTCTCGATATTGCGGAAGGTCTGGCGACACTGCGCGTCGAAGTCGCCGGCAAGCGAGCCGCCAGCGCCATCCTTGTGGCCGGTGTGCCCCGCGACCCACACGATGCGTCCCGCGCCCTCGGTGATGACGGCCGGCGAGAAGGCGCGCTTCTGCTGCCAGGTGCCGCGAACGAAGCTCTTCTTCATCGGCGCCTACTTGCCGAACGGCTTCTCGGCGTCGAGGCGGCGCTTCGCCTCCTGGGCGACCGACAGGTCGAAGAGCTGGCTGCGTGGCGTCTTCTTCTCGACGTAAGTGAAGTAGTCGGCCCAGTAGTCCTGCATCGCGAGGATCGAGTCGATCGGCGGAATGCCGTCCTCGCTCACATAAGACCAGTGCGGCGCGATGGCGCGCACGATCTCGGGCTTCCCGAGGAACGTGTTCTTCGCGAGGATCTGGGCGACGTCCGGATGCTTGTCCGGCGCCGCGGCGGCGGCATTGAACTCCTTCACGCCCTCGAGATACGCCATGGCAAAGCGCACCAGCACGCCGCGCTTGCTCTGGACGAAATCGCGCCGTGCGGCGTACACGGAGATCGAGCTGTTCGGCTCGACCTGGTCGCCGGTGGCGACGATCGGGCCCCACTTGTTGTTCTGGGCGAAGAAGCCGAACTGGTAAGCAACCTCGATCGCGTCGACCTGCTTCTGGCCGAGCATCTTCATGAGCTCGGGCTGCGGGATACCGGTGACCCACTGCACGTCCTTGCGCGGATCGAGCCCGGCCTTCTGCAGCGCGCGCGACATGTCGTACTGGTTGATGCTGCCGACCGCGTTGACGCCGACCTTCTTGCCTTTGAGCTTGGCGAGGTCCGCCATCGTGCGGATCCCCCCGTCGTAGAGCTCCTGCGTCACGTTGATGGTGAGGTAGCCGAAGCCCGGCCGGTTGTGGCCGCGATCGAGCACGAGGACTAGCGGCGCGCCCTTCGCGATGCTGTTGAAGAGGCTCGCGTTCGCCGGCATCAACGCGAGGTCCAGCTCGCCGGCGACCAGACCCGGAACGGCGAAGGCGCCGTCGTTGAACTTCTTCACCTGCACATCGATGCCGAGCCGCTTGAAATAGCCGCGCGCTTCGGCGACGAAGAAGCCGCCGCCGGAGATGAACGGGCCTTCGCCGACGCGGACCACGTCCTCGGCCGCCGCGGGACGCGCGAGCGCAGCAAGCAGGCATGCTGTGAGCAAAATTCGCCAGACCATGTGCATCCTCCGTTTTAGTGAGCCCAGGGAGCGACCTTGCGGTCGATCCACCGCTGCAGCTTGACGATCAGCGCGCCGACCACGGCGAGCACCACCAGGTCGGCGAACACCTTCTCGGTCTCCATCACCTGCCCGGCCTGCATGAGCAGGTATCCCATGCCGCTCGTGCTCGAGCCGCCGATCATCTCGGCGGCGATGACGAGGATGATGGTAACGCCCATTCCGAGGTGCAGGCCGGCGAAGATGCTGGGCACGGCGGCGGGCAGGACCACCTTGAGCTGCACCTGTCGCCGGCTCGCCCCGAGGTCCTCGGCGGCCTTCATCAGGCCCCGATCGACCTCCCGGATGCCGGCGTAAGCGCTGATCACGATCGGAAAGAAAGCGGTCACCGCGCTGATCACGATTTTGTAGGCTTCGCCCGTGCCGAGCCAGGTGAGGAGGAGCGGAATGAGGGCGATCTTCGGCAGCGGATAGAGCGCGGCGATCCACGGATCGGCGATGCGCGCCACGAGGCGCGACATGCCCATGAGCACCCCGAGCCCGACGCCCGCCACCGCCGCCACGGCGAAGCCGCCGAGCACGCGTCCGAGCGTGATGCCGAGGTTCACGGGCAGCGAGCCGTCGGCGATCATGCGCCAAAGATAGACCGCGATGGCGCTCGGCGCCGGCAGGTAGATCGGCGCGATGCCGCGCGCGCGCACGAGCGCTTCCCAGGCGAGGAGGAACGCGACGACGACGATCCCCGGCAGCGTGCGCTCGGCAAGCGTCATGCGGCACCCAGGGCAGCCGCCTGCTGCGCCATCGACGTCATCACTTCCTCGCGGATCAGGTGGAATGCCCGGTCGAAGATCGCGGCAAAGGCCCGCGTGCTCACCATCTCGAGCGAGCGCGGCCGCGGCAGGTCGACGAACAGCACCTCCTTGATGCGCCCCGGGCGCGCGCTCATCACCACCACCTCGTCGCCGAGGAGGATGGCTTCCTCGATGGCGTGCGTGACGAAGATCACCGTCTTGTGCGTGCGGTCGAAGATGCGCGCCAGCTCCTCCTGCATGACGATCTTGGTCTGCGCGTCGAGCGCGGCGAACGGCTCGTCCATCAGGAGGATCGGGCGCTCGAGCACGAGCGCCCGGGCCAGCGCGACGCGCTGGCGCATGCCGCCGGAGAGCTGGCCGGGCAGGTGGTGCTCGAAGCCGGCGAGCCCGACCGATGCGACGAGGGCGCGGGCGCGCTCATGGCGCTCCCCCTTGGGCATGCCGTGCACTTCGAGCCCGAAGGCGACGTTGTCGAGCACGCTGCGCCACGGAAAAAGATTGAGACCCTGCCACACCATGACCGAATCGGCGCCGGGCGGTCGAGCCTCTCCCGGCCGCGCTGGATCGACGATGCGGACCGTGCCGCTGGTCGCGGGCTCGAGGCCGCCGACGATCTGCAGCAGCGTGCTCTTGCCGCAGCCGCTCGGGCCGAGGAGACAGGAGAAGCGTCGAGAAGCGAAGCGGTGCGAGAAGCGCTCGAGCGCGACGAGATCGGCGCCCGCGCTCCCCGCCCATACCTGCGTCAGCTGTTCGACGATGACGTCCATCCCGACCCCGGCCGATGGTACGACGGGCATGAGATCGCGTCATCGCGCCGATGACAACGTTTCATTGGACGGGCCGTCGTGGGCCAGCCAGTATCGCGCGCATATGAAACGATGCCTCTTCATCCTGCTGCAGTGCTTCGCGATCACGGCGTTCGCGCAGGACTGGCCGAGCCGGCCGATCCGCGTCATCGTGCCGTTCGCCCCGGGCGGCGCGACCGACGTGCCGGCCCGCCTGCTCGCGCCGAAGCTGCAGGAAGCGCTCGGCCAGCCGATCGTGGTCGAGAACCGCACCGGCGCCGGCGGCATCATCGGCATCCAGGCCGCCGTCGCCTCGCCGCCCGACGGCTATACGCTGCTCATGGCGACGAACGCCGAGCTGGTGATGCATCCCTATATCTACGCGAAGCTTCCGTACGACCCGGTGAAGGATTTGGTCCCCGTCTCGATCATGATCGAGAGCCCGCTGGTACTGCTCGCCGCCGCGTCCAGCCCGTTCAACAGCGTCGCCGACTTCATCGCCGCCGCGAAGGCCAAGCCCGGCACGCTGACCTACTCGACCGCGGGAACCGGCTCGACGAGCCACGTGCTGACCGAGATGGTCGCGCAGCAGCTCGGCATCAGCCTGCTGCATGTGCCCTACAAGGGCGGAGCGCCGGCCTCTGCGGCGATCGCGAGCGGCGAGGTGAACATCGGCCTGCTCAACCTCGGCTCGGCCATCGGCCTCATCCGCGGCGGCAAGACGAAGGCGTTGGCGATCACCAGCGCTGCGCGGGATGCCGAGTTCCCCGCCGTGCCGACCGTCGCCGAGTCGGGCGCGCCGGGATTCGCGGACGGCATCTGGATCGCCATGGCCGCGCCAGCGGGCGTGCCGCGCCCGATCGTCGATCGTCTCAGCGTCGAAATCGCGAAGGCGCTGCAGCTTCCGGACGTACGCGCGCGCATTGCGCAACTCGGCGCGCAGCCGGTCGGCACCACTCCGGAGGAAGCTACTGCGCGCATCAAGCGCGAGACGCCGCGTTTCAGCGCGGCGATCAAGAAAGCGAATATCCGGTCGGACTAGCCGGCTAGACCTTGGGCGGCGGGCGCCGCGTCTGCGCCTGGATGGCGGCCGCGGTGAAGGGGCCGGCGCCGAGTACTTGGCGCACGTCCCACTCGATCAGCTCGAATTCGGTTTGGCCGTCGCCCGTATAGGGATCGGCGGCGGCGATCTCGGCGGCCTCGGCCTCCGAGTCGGCGCGGATGACATAAATTCCCAGCCCGCGCTTCGGCGAGGGCCCGGAGAAGAGCACCTTGCCGGCCTCGTGCTGGCGTCGCATCCACTCGAGGTGCACGTCGAGGTCCACCTTGCGCGGCCCCGCCGGCTGCACCGCCTTGCGCTTCCTCAGGCAGAGATACCACATGCGCTCATCGTAGCGCCTGCGGCGATGACGCGCGGTAATCCGGCCGATGACAACGTTTCATTGGACGGCGAAGGATGAGCGTGTGATCGTCCGCGCATGAGCAAGAAGATCAAGGAGTTCGTCACCTACTGGGGTCCGTCGGTCGCCGACTGGAGCGATACCGAGAAGCGCTTCGTGATCGAGCGGGACGAGACGATCCTCAACGACGCCGCCGACGGCGGGCGCAAGATGGAGAAGATCTCCCTCAACGATATCTTCAAGGAGGGAGTGGTCACCGGCGTCGACATGGTGAACGGCTACATGCCGCTCGTGCTCTACGCCAACGAGGACATGATCATCGAGGTCGCCAACTGCGACCGGGAGCAGGGTGGCTGGCACCGCAACATCGGTGCCGATGAATGGGCGTTCCAGTACAAGGGGAGCCGCACGCTGCGAGCCGAGACCGGCCCGGTCACGATCAACGAAGGCGAGATGACGGTGATCCCGCGCGGCGTCTCGCACCAGAACGTCGGCCACGGGCCGAACATCGAGATCACCATCTACGCGCGCAAGCCGCTCAAGCGCCTGTGCCCGACCGACGCCGAGGAAGCGCGCAAGCGCATGAAGATCAAGGATGGCAAGCCGATCGTGCCGCCGGTGACGCTCGACGATGACGGCAAATAGGAAACTGGCGAGAGCACTTGTCACCATCGTCGGCTTGGCGTTCGCCGCCCTCGCCGGCGCGCAAGCGTGGCCGGCCAAGCCGGTGCAGATCATCGCGCCGACCAACGTCGGCTCCGGCCCCGACCTCCTCGCGCGCATCCTCGGCGCGAAGCTCGCGGAGCGCTGGGGCCAGCAGGTCGTGATCGTGAACAAGCTCGGAGCCGGCACGATGATCGGCACGGCCGAAGTGGCGAAGTCGGCTCCGGACGGCTACAACATGGTGCTTGTGCCGGACGCCTTCGCGAACAACCCGGCGCTCATCAAGCTGCCGTTCGATCCGATCAAGGATCTCACACCCGTAGCGCAGGTCGCGCTCGGCGCGATGGTGCTGTGCGTGCATCCGTCCATGCCGGTGAGCTCGGTGGCCGAATTCGTCGACTACGTGAAGAAGAACCCGAAAAAGGTGGCCTATGGCTCGGCGGGGAACGGCACCACGCACCACATGTTCATGGCGATGTTCGCCCACCTTGCCGGTCTCGACATGGTCCACGTGCCGTACGGGGGTGGGCCGGGCCAGATGCAGAACGATCTGGTCGAGGGCCGGCTGAACGCCGCATTCCTCGCCTCGAACGGCGCCATCCCGCTCGTCAACGCGAAGCGCCTGCGCGTGCTGGCCGTGGCCGGGGAGAAACGCATGAGCTATTGGCCGGAGGTGCCCACGTTCGCCGAGCAAGGCTACCCGGCGTTCGACCTCGAGCTCTGGTACGGTCTTCTCGCCCCCGGCGGTACACCGCGCGCGATCGTCGACAAGATCTACGCCGACGTCTCCTGGACACTCGGCCTGCCGGATGTGAAGGACCGTCTGCTCAAGATGGGGATGGAGGCCGCGCCGATGGCACCCGATCCATTCGCGCGCTACGTGCACGCCGAAATCGCACGCAAGAAGAAGCTCGCGCAGGACGCGGGCATCAAGGCCGAATAGCGATGAAGAAGACGTATCAAAACCCCAAGGGCGTTTTCCGGCATCCCGGCTTCACGCGCGTGGTGACGGTGGAAGGGCCGATGCAGTTCATCTTCATCGCGGGGCAAACCCCGTCCGACGAAAACTACAAATGCGTGGCGCCGGGCGACCTCAAGGCGCAATACCTGCAGGTGATGCGCAGCCTCGAGATCCAGCTCAAGGCGGCCGGCGCCGGCTGGGGCGACGTGATCTACCGGCGCAGCTTCGTGCTGGACATGGACGAGTACCTGCGCATCCGCAAGGATCCGTCCTTGCCCGCCTACTGGAACGCCGACAACATGCCCGGCAGCACCACGGTGCAGGTGTCGCGGCTTTCCGACCCGCAGTTCCTGGTCGAGATTGACTTGCTCGCGGCGGTGCCGGCCTAGACACGCAGTCCCGCGAGCCCTGAGAGGAGGGAGCATCGTGCGGTACAACCTGAAGGTGAACGGCAAGCCGGTCGGCGTGGACGCGGAAAGCGGCGCGCCCCTGCTGTGGGTCCTGCGTGAGCATCTTCAACTCGCCGGCCCTAAGTTCGGCTGCGGCCTCGGGCAGTGCGGCGCGTGCATGGTGCTGAGGAACGGCAAGCGCGCTTTCTCCTGCCAGGTGCCGGTCGAGCAGGCCGCAGGGCAGCGCATCACCACTGTGGAAGGGCTCGACAGCAGCCGGCTCGGACGCACGGTCAAGCGGGCCTGGCTCGACGAGGCCGTACCGCAATGCGGTTACTGCCAATCCGGCCAGATCGTAAGCGCGGTCGACCTGCTGTCGACGGTGAAGAATCCGACGCGCGAGCAGATCAAGGGGCACATGGCCAGCAACCTGTGTCGCTGCGGTACCTACGAGCGGATCGTACGGGCCGTAGCGCGCGCGTCGAAATCAGCCTGAGGAGACCCCATGAAGACCAAGATCGCGGTATCGCGCCGGCAATTCCTGGGGTCCGCCGGGGCGCTTGGATTTGCATTCGTTCTTCCGTCATTCGCCGCGTCGAAGGACGGGACGCCTGCGCTGGCAACGGAGCTGCGCCCGAACGCGTGGGTTCGCATCCATGCGGACGGCACGATCGTCATCCTGTCCGGCATTTCGGAGCTGGGGCAGGGTTCGATGACGACGCTGGCCTTGCTGGTCGCAGAAGAGCTCGACGCCGACTGGAACAAGGTGCGCATCGAGATGTCTCCCGCGGTTGACGAGCTCTATGGCAATCCGCGACTGGGCAACCTGATGGTCACGATCGCGAGCTTCGGCGTCATGGGCTACTACACAGCCCTTCGCCTCGCCGGCGCCAAGGCGCGCGCGTCGATGCTGCAAGCGGTTGCTGACGTCTGGAAGGTGCCTGTATCCGAGCTGGAGACCGAACCGAGCGTCGTGGTTCACCGCCCGTCGAGGAAGCGCATGAGCTACGGACAGATCGCGAAGAACGTCCGCAGCCTGCCGCCACCGCCGGACCTCAAGGAGGCCGACCTCAAGCCGGCCGCGCAATTCCGCCTGGTCGGCAAAAATGCTCAGCGCCGCGACCTGCCCGCGAAGATCGCGGGCACCGCGGACTACGCGCTCAATGCCCGATTGCCGAACATGGCGTACGCGACAGTCATGCGCACTCCGGTGCTCGGCGCGGCCCCCGAGCAGGTCGACGATGCGGGCGCGCGTGCCATCCCAGGCTATGTCGGGGTGAGGAAGCTGGCGGATGCCGTGGCCGTGATCGGCAATACGATGGAATCGGCGCTCGCCGCAAAGGAGCGGGTGAATGTGACCTGGGGCGCGGCGCCAGCGGATTCGTTCAGCGACCGGGAGGCGATCGCGACCTATTTCGGAGCCGTCCGCAATGTCGAGCTGGCCGGACGCGCCTGGGACAAGAAGGGCGAAGTCGGGCCGGCGTTCAACGGCGCCGCGAAGACCATCGAGCGCGAATACCGCTCCGACTACTTCTACCACGCGCAGATCGAGCCACTGAACGCTACCGCTTCCGTATCGGACGGCGGAACGCGCGCCGAGGTCTGGGCAGGAACGCAGGCGCCGGCCTATGCGGTCAGGGCGGTCGCCTCCGCGCTTGGCATCGACGCGTCCGCGGTCACCATCCATCGCTCCTATTCAGGCGGCGCCTTCGGCCGCCGCGCGGCGTTCGATCAGGACTTCGTGGTCGACGCGGCCGTGCTGTCCAGGGATCTCGGCCGACCGGTCAAAGTGGTGTGGAGCCGGCAGGAGGATATTCGCAGCGGACGCTTCAAGCCGATGACCGCGCAATGGATGAAAGCCGCGCTCGACCAGGACGGCAACGTGACCGGGTGGCGTCATCGCGTCGCCTGCGAGGACCCGCTCATGATGGCGGACCCGCCCCGCTCGAAGGCGCGCAAGGAGTCGCCGGCGGTGGCGATGCTCGGCTCGGACATCCCCACCTACGATGTGCCGAACCGGCTGGTCGAGCATCTGCGGCAGCCAATCGTCGTGCGCATCTCGCCGATGCGGGGCGTCGGCGCGCCGCCGAACCGGTTCGCCGTCGAGTCCTTCGTCGACGAGATCGCCCTCGAAGCCGGTATCAACCCGCTCGAGATGCGGCGCCGGCTGCTGAAGAACACGCCACGCGGACTGCGCGTCCTCGAGCGCGTCGCGCAGATGTCCGGATGGGGCGAGGCCGCGCCGAACCGGGCGAAAGGGCTCGCTTTCTCCGACTACGACGGCACCATGCTCGCCGCCGTGGCCGAGGTCTCGCTCGAGCGCGCGAGCGGGACGATCCGCGTGCACCACATCTGGGCCGCCGCGGACCCTGGCCTCGTCCTGCAGCCCGACAATTCGCTCGCCCTCATCGAAGGCGGGCTGGTCTTCGGTACGAGCATGGCGCTCAAGGAGCGGATCACGTTCTCGAAAGGCCGCGTGGAGCAGACGAGCTTCGACGATTACCCGATCCTGCGCATGAACGAGGCTCCCGACCTGCGTGTCGAGCTGGTGCCGAGCGATGGGCCGCCTACCGGATTGGGAGAGATCTCGCCCATCGTTGCGCCGGCCGCAATCGGCAACGCATTCGCGGCGTTGACGGGCAGGCGGGTCCGGCATCTGCCGCTGCTCCCGGAGCGGGTATTGGCTGCGCTCGCCTAATTTTCTACGCGATCTCCCGTGCAACGGCCGATTCCACCGCCGTCCCCTTGAAGAAGTCCGGGTTCATGGACGTGTACATCCTCGCGACATTCGTAAACGTGAACTTGCGAAAGTCTTCCGGCGACAGGATGCCGTCCTCGACAAGCTCGCAGGTCTGTTCCATCACGCGGGCCATCTCCGGCACGTCCCAATGGCCGAGGTCGGAGCTGAAGATCGCATTCAGCTGATGCCCGAAGTGATTGAGGCGGCGGTCGAATGCCATCACGGTGGCCCGGTCCTCGCCCTCGCAGCCGAAGTAGAAGCCGTCCACGAACTGCTTCGCGAAGGCCTGCCCGTCTTCGGCGCCGGTGGCGGCGAAGTCGTCGACTCTCGCGCGGTCCTCAGGCGGGTTGAGCATGGAGCCCTCGTCACGACCGATGCGCTCGGCGTAGCGCGAGAGAAGCGGGCCGCCGTGCTGCTCGAAGAGCTTGCGCATCAGCGCGCGGTCCTGCCGCTCGGGATCCAGCGTGCGCAGGATCTCGCGCCCATTGCGCTTCTCGAAGCGCTCGACCAGCGTGTTGTAGAGAAGCGAGGCCCAGCCTGCGCCGCCCTCGAGGAAGGCGACCCGCAAGCGGGGAAAGCGCTTCATCACCCCTCCTAGGATGAGAGCGCGCGCGAGGATGTGGCCGGCTGCGGCGAAGGAGCCGGCGTGGTTGAACGTATAGTTGGTGATCGAGCCGTGCGTCGGTCCGCCCAGCGTGCCGACGTGCGAGGCCGGCACCACGCCCAGCTCTACGCACTTCGCCCATACCGGGTCGTAGTCGAGCTCGCTGTCGAGCGCAAGGTAGTCCATGTAGCGCCCGCCGCCGGGCAGCGCCCGCCAGAAGTGGCCGCCGAGAAACGCAGCCTTGAAGCCGAGCGTCTTCACCGCGTATTCCAGCTCTTCGATCGCCTCCTGCGGCGAGCCCATCGGCACGATCGCCACCGGCGTGAGACGGCTCGAGTGCTCCCGGAAAGTCCGGGCGTTGAGCTGGTTGAGCGCGCGCGCGATCGAGCGGCGCATCTCCTCGTCGGGGATGCTGACGAAGCTCAGGCCGAGCGTCGTGTACACCACCGCGAAATCGATGCCCAGCTCGTCCAGGCGGCTGCGCATCAAGCCGGGCAGCATGGCGGTGGCACGGTCGAGCGTGTTGGAGGCCGGTACGTGCCAAAAGGACGGCCGCCCGAGCCGCTGGCGCCGGCGCGTAGGCTCGTCGGCGCGGTACCACCTGTGCATCGAGATCAACTCCAACACCTCGGCGAACCGCGCGGCGATGCGCGGGCCGGCTGCTTCCTTCAGCGTGTCCTCGAGGGCGAACTGGCATTCGACGACGTGCGCGTCGGCATCGATGATCGGATGGCCGAGCTTTTCCCTGGCGGCGCGCATGTCTCGACGTTAGCGAGAGCGCTTGGCGCAGGTCAAATGAAAGCTCTTCATCGCATGGATCGGCAAGCTTCATTGGACAGGCGGCGTGGCCCGCCGTTACATGCGCCATGACCAAGCGCCTCCCATCGTCGGCGGTTACGGCGCAGTGCCGGGAGATCTTCCGCGCCTGGGGCATGAGCCCGGAGCACGCGCGCGTCACCGCCGAGCGGCTGGAATACGCCGACCTGCACGGCGTCGATTCGCACGGCATCGCGCTGCTACCGCTCTACGCGCGGCTGCGCGGCGAGGGGCACCTCAACTTCCAGCCGCAGCCGCGCGTGGTGCGCGAAACGGGGGTGACCGCGCTCATCGACGCCGATCGCGGCCCCGGCCAGGTGGCCGGCACGCGCGCGATGCTGCTCGCCATCGAGAAGGCGCGCATCGCCGGCCTCGCCGCGGTGGCGGTACGCAACTCCAACCATTTTGGCGCGGCCGGTGCCTACGCGGTGCTCGCCGCCGAGGCCGGGCTCGTCGGCGTGTGCGTCTCTGCAGCGTGGGATCCGGCCATCGTGCCGACGCACGGTGCGGAGCCGCGCTTCGGCACCAATCCGATCGCTTTCGCCGCTCCGGCAGGCGAGGCGCCGCCCTTCTGCTTCGACGTGGCGACCAGCACCGTGGCCATCGGCAAGCTGCGGCTCGCGGAACTGAACGGTCGGCCGCTCGCAACGGGATGGGCGCTGGACAGCACGGGGAGCGTTACCACCGACCCCAAGGCCGCGCTCGCCACGCGGCTGCTCACTCCGCTCGGCGGCACGCCTCAGCTCTCCAGCCATAAGGGCTACGGACTCGCGGCCGTCGTCGAGATCCTCTCCACCATGCTCTCGGGCGCGTCGTACAGCGTCACGCGCGACCGCACCAGCAACGCACTCGACGTGGGCCACTTCTTCATGGCCATCGACCCGAACGCCTTCCGTCCCGACGGCGGCTTCGAGACCGGCGTCGCCGGCATGATGCGCGTGCTGCGCGAGACGAGGCCGGCGAAGGAAGGCGAGCCGGTGCTCGCTCCCGGCGATCCGGAGGCACGCGCGTTCGCCGAGCGCTCGATGAATGGCATTCCACTTCCGGAATCGCTGCTGAAGCAGGTTCGGCGGATCGCCGCGTCCGCGAAGGCGCCGTGGCTTCTCGAAGGCGCCTAGGCGAAAGCCGGCTTTCCGAGGGACTCGATGGTGAGCCGCCGCAGCTCGGGGCCGCGGCGCTCGAGACAAAACGCGCGCAGCCGGTCCACCGTCCTCATCTTCTCGCCACGGCGATAGGCGAGGCCGAAGTCGACTTGCAGCGTGCGGTCGGCGAGGCGCAGGAGGCGCAACGAGTGCGCGCGCGCCTCGCGCGCCACCGCAATCACCGGGATGAGCGCCACGCCGGCACCCATGGCTACCACGCGCTTCACGAACTCCATGTCGTTCGACTCGGTGGCAATCGGCGGATAACCGCCGGTGGAGAGAAACAGGCGGTCCGATACCGTGCGGCTGCCGCTGTTGGGATGAAAGCGCACGAAGGGCCACTCGCGGATGTCATCGAGCGCGAGCACCCGTCGCTTGGACAGCGGGTGGCTGCGGCCAACGATGAACACGTCTTCGGTGGTGCCGAGCACCAGCTGCTCGAGAAGCGGGTGCGGACCGAAGAACGGAATGAAGGCCGCGTCGGCTGCGCCTTCCTCGACGCGCCGCGCCGCCTCCTCCGGCGTCTCGGTGGCACGGAAGGTCACCTCCATGCTGGGATAGCGGGCCATGAAGTCCTCGCACAGGTCACCGTACAGGCTCGCCATGCCGAGGTTGGTGGCGGCGATGCGCAGCACGCCGGTGACCGGCCCCGGGCTTGCGGCCTCGAACCGCTCGCGGATCGCCGTCACTTCCGCGAGGATGTTCTGCGCTGAGGCGAGCACGTGTTGTCCGGCCGCGGTGGGGACGACGCGCGCCCGGCCGCGAATCAGCAGCGTCTCGCCCAGCTCGTCCTCGAGGTTCTTGATCTGGTGGCTGAGGGCCGACTGCGTGAGGCGCAGCTTGTCGGCCGCCACGCTGAAGCTTCCGGCCTCGGCGATGGCGCTCAGGGCCTTGAGCTGCTTGATTTCCACGGGTCCTCCTCGGCTCGATCAGGCCACGTAATGCACCGTATCGAGCGATTTCATTTGACGGCCGGCCGGAAACAAAAATAATCATACTGTGGAAATAGAGGCCTCGGACGCTGGCGAAGCCGTCGTCGCCGCCATGACGGCAGGCGGCGTGGAGCTGCTGTTCTTCACCTCGGGGTCCGAGCTCGCCTTCTACCAGGAAGCCATCGCCAAGGCGCGCGCGCAGGGCCGCAAGGCGCCGCGCCTCGTGCTCCTGACCCACGAGGTGCCCGCGCTGAACGCCGCCCTTGGCTACGCCGCGTCCACCGGCAAGCCTGCAGCCACCGCGGCCCACGTCGATGTCGGCACGCAGCACTACGGCTCGGCCATCCACAGCGCGATGCGCAGCGGCCTGCCCGTCCTCATCACGGCGGGCGCGCCGCCCGTCGGCATGCCGGGCACGCGCCGCGGCGCGCGCGATGCCGGCCATTTCTGGGTGCAGGACCTCTACGACCAGAACGGCATCGTGCGCCAATACATGAAATGGGAGCACCGCCTCGAGATGCAGGACAACCCCGGCCTCGCGGTGAGCCGCGCGCTGCAGGTGGCGTGCACGGCGCCATGCGGCCCGGTGTATCTCAGCCTGCCGCGCGAAGTCGCGCTCGCGCCGCTTGGCCGCAGCGAGTTCCCGACCGCGCAGGAGCTCGGCATCGCCCGTCCCGCCGCGCCGGATCCGGATGCGATCGAGGAAGTCGCGAAGCGCCTCACCTTCGCGTCGAATCCGGCGCTCGTCGTGTCGGGCTCCGGCCGCGATCCGGCGAGCGTGCCGCTCCTCGTCGAGCTCGCCGAGCACCTCGGCATGGCGGTGGTGGACTCGAGCTCGCGCTCATATCACTGCTTCCCCATGGACCATCCGCTCTACCAGGCGACGATCGACCTGAGCGTGATGGACGTCGTCGTGGCGCTCGACGCCGAAGTACCGTGGATGCCAGGCCCCAAGGCGCCTTCGCCCAAGGCGTACGTCGCGGTAATCGACGAGGATCCGGCCAAGCTCAAGATTCCCACATACGAATTCCGGGCCAGCGTGCGCGTCACCGCGAACGCCACAGCCGCGCTGCACGCTCTTCTCCGCGAAGTGAAGCGTATCGGGAAGAAGAGTCCGGAGCGCGGGGAGCGCTGGGCGGCCGTGTCGAAGGCGCGCAGGGACAAGGCACGCGCCGACGCGCAGGCCGTCGCGAACAAGTCGCCGATCGATCCTTCGTACCTCGCGCATTGCGTCGGCGAGCTGCTCGATGCCAACTGCGTGCTCGTGGACGACACGCTCAGCCACAACCCGATGTACCACTATCTGCACCGCCTCGGCGGAGCTGCGCGCTACTTCCGCAACCCCGGCAGCGCAGGCGGCTGGGGGCCCGGCGCGGCGCTCGGCGTGAAGATGGGCTTGGCGCAACGCGACGTGGTGCTGGTGACCGGCGACGGCTTCTGGATGTATGGCTCACCCACTGCGGCGCTCTGGACCGCCCGCCAGCACGGTGCGCCTTTCCTGTCGGTCATCTTCCAGAACCGCAGCTACAGCACCGGCACGCGCGCCACCGCCTCGCTCTATCCGGACGGATATGCGGTAAAGGGCGGCCTGGACGGCGGCTATTTCGATCCGCCGATGGATTTCGCACTCGAGGCGCAATCCGCCGGCGCTTACGGCGAGAATGTGCGCGAAGCGGCGCAACTCCTTCCTGCGCTGCGCCGCGGGCTCGAGAAAACCCGGGCTGGCATCCCAGCGGTGATCGCCGCATGGCTCCCCCGCATCCTGCAGAAGGACTAGGAAAGCAATGAGCGCAAAACCGCTGGACGACAAGGGCTCCTCGGCGGGCAACATGTTCGAGTTCTTCCCCGGCCATTACCGCTGGTCGTACAACACGCTGCTCGCCTTCGCCGCGGGCGGCCAGCTCGGCGACTTCGCGCTGATCCAGCGCAACCTCGCGAAGGACGTCGGCAAGGACGAAGCCTGGCATCGCGAATGGGCGCGCCTCGCCGATACCCTGGAGAAACGCGCGAAGGCGGGATCCCGCTTCACCGCATCCGAGGACTACTTCCTCTCGGCGCTGTACCACACCATCTCCGAGCACTTCATCCCGCCGGCGTCGCCCGAGCGCCTGGCTTCGTACAACGAGGTGCTGCGCACCTTCGACCTCGGCCGCGAGGCATCGCACCATCCGGTCGAGCGGGTGCTCGTGCCTTTCGAAGGCACCACGCTTCCCGCCTATTTCGTCCCCGGGATCGGCTCCGGCGCCCGGCCCGCGGCCATCTTCATCTGCGGCCTCGATACCACCAAGGAGCTCTGGTTCCTGCGCGCGCGGCTGCAGTTCGCGCAACGCGGCGTCTCGGCGCTCTTCATCGACACGCCGGGGATCGGCGAGGCGCTGCGCCTACAGAAACTCGTTACGCGCGCCGATTACGAGAAGCCCGTGGGAGCGGCGATCGACTGGCTGGAGAAGCGGAAGGACGTCGACGCGAAGAAGATCGGCATCGTCGGCTCGAGCCTCGGCGGCTACTACGTCGCGCGCGCCGCAGCCTATGAGCCGCGCCTCAAGGCTACCGTGGCCTGGGGCGCGATCTACGACTACCACCGCGTCTGGGTGAGGCGCAAGCAGGGCAACGGCATCATCGCCGCGCCGCGCTTCCAGCTCATGTTCATCACTGGCACCGACACCATGGAAGCAGCGGTGGAGAAGGTGAAGGACTTCCGCGTGGCCGACTTCGCCGGCCGGATCAGGTGCCCGTTCCTCGTCATGCACGGCGCCGAGGACCAGCAGGTGCTGATGGAGGACGCGCGCGCCATGTACGACGCCATCGGCTCGCCCGACAAGCAGATAGTGGTGTTCGACGGCGAGAATGGCGGCGCCGCGCATACGCAATTCGACAACCATCTCCCGGCGCTGCAGGTCTGCGCCGACTGGCTCGCGAGGAAACTGTCATGAAGACTGCCATCGTCAACCTCGGCGCCATCGTGACCGGTGACTGGCGCGAGCCGTACGCGAAGGGCGATTCGATCCTGATGGCCGAGGGCAAGATCACTGCGGTGGGCACCGCGCCGTCCTCTCTCAAGGAGTTCGACGTCGTGATCGACGCCGACGGCGCCACGGCGATTCCTGGCCTGATCGACTCGCAGGTGCACAACACCTTCGGCGACTGGACGCCGCGGCAAAAGACGGTCGGCTTTCTCGAGAGCTACACGCACGGCGGCACCACCACCGCCATCAGCGCGTCCGAAGTGCACGTGACCGGTCGGCCGAAGGATCCCGCGGGCGTGAAGGCGCTCGCCGTTGCGGCGCGGAAATGCTTCCTCAATTTCCGTCCCGGCGGCATGCGCGTGCATGCGGGGTCGATCATCCTGGAACCCGGCCTCGTGGAACAGGACTTCGCCGACATCGCGAAGGAAGGCGTGTGGCTCGCCAAGGCGGGCTTCGGCGCGTTCAAGACACCATACGACTACGCCCCCATGATCGCCTGGGCGAAGAAGCACGGCATGGTGACCATGGTGCACACCGGCGGCTCGTCGATTCCCGGCTCGTCCGGGATCTGGGCCGACCATCTCATCAGGATGCAGCCCGACGTCTCGTTCCACGTGAACGGCGGGCCGGTGGCGATGCCCGACGAGGACTTTCCGCGCATCGTCAACGAATCGAAGATCAACCTTCAGGTCTGCACCGCCGGCAACCTGCGCACGACGCTGTGGCTCTGGAAGCTGGTCAAGGATGCGAAGCAGACCGACCGCTTCCTCATCGCCACCGACACGCCGACCGGCTCCGGCATCATGCCGCTCGGCATGATGTACACCATCACGCACCTCGCGAGCCTCACCGACATGCCGGTCGAGACCGCGATCGCCGCCGCGACCGGGAACAACGCCGTGGTGTATCGCCTCAACTGCGGCTTCCTCAAGCCAGGCAAGGACGCCGACGTGGTGCTGCTCGACGCCTGCGTCGGCGGCTCGAAGAACAACGCGCTCGATGCCCTGCGCAACGGCGACATCGCCGCCGTCGGCGCGGTGATCACCGACGCTATCCCGCGCTTCGTCGGCCGCAGCCGGAACACCCCCGCGCCGAACCGCAAGATTCGCGTTGCCGAGTGCCGCGTGCCGATGGACTTCTCCGGAGTTGCACACTGATGAGCTACAAGATCCGTAGCTGGCTCACCTTCTCCGAGGAGATCCTCGCCAACGAGACGGGGAAGGCGGCCGATGGAGCGCCGGCGCGCAAGCTCGCCGTGGTCTGCGTGCTGGAGAACCCGTACGCCGGCCGCTTCAGCGAGGATCTCTCGCTGCTGGTCAAGGAATCGCCCGCGCTCGGCCGCGAGTTCGGCCGGCGCCTCGTTGCTTTGTCCAATAACGAGAAAATTTCCAGCTACGGCAAGGCCTGCATCGTCGGCGCAGAGGGCGAGTACGAGCACGGCAACGCGCTCCTCACTACCGCCTTCGCCGATCCGGTGCGCGACGCCGTGGGCGGCGGCAAGGCGTGGATCTCCTCGAGCGGCAAGCGCGGCGGGCCGGGCACCACGATCGACGTGCCGCTCGCGCACAAGGACGCGCTCTACGTGCGCTCGCACTACGACACGATGAGCATCACGCTGCACGACGCGCCGATGCCGCGCGAGGTCGCGGTCATCTTCTGCGCCGCCACGCGCGGCCGCCTGCACGCCCGCCTCGGCGGGCTGGCAGCGAAGGACATCCAGGGCAAGGACGGCTTGCGTTAGAGCAGCGTCGTCAGGGCAAGGGAGATCCAGGGAACGTAGGTCACGATGACGAGCGCGATGAGCGCCACCATGACGAACGGGATCACGCCCAGGTAGATGTCGGCAACCGGCGCCCGGGTCAGCGCCTGGACCACGAAGATGTTCAACCCGAACGGCGGGTGGAACATGCCGATGGCGAGGTTGAGCGAGATGATGACGCCGAAGTGGATGAGGTCGATGCCGTAGGCCTTGCAGATCGGCACGAGCAGCGGCGTCAGGATCAGCGTCGCGGAGGCGGGGTCGATCACGCAGCCGACGATCAGAAGAAAGATGTTGATCGCCAGCAGCACCGTCCACGGATGTTCGGCGAGGCCCTTCACGAGCTCCACCGCCGCCTGCGGCACGCCGTTCACCGTCAGGATCCAGGAGAACACCCCCGCCGAGGCGACGATGATCATGATCTGGGCGGTGATGTACATCGAATTCACCCCCACGTTCCACAGTTCGCGCCAGCTCAACTCGCGGTGGATGAACTTCGTCACCAGTATCCCGTAGACGCACGCGATGCCGGCCGCCTCGGTGGGCGCGAAGACGCCGCCGTAGATGCCGCCGAGGATGACGGCCGGGCCGCCGAGCGACCAGGCGCCTTTGCGTGTGGCGATGAGAAACGTGCGCCAGCCGACGCTCTCGGTGTCCCGGATTCCGTTCCGGTGCGCGTACCACAAGACGTAGAAGCCGTTCAGCAGCGCGAGCAACAGCCCTGGCAGCACGCCTGCGATAAACAGGCGCGCCACCGACTGCTCGGCCGCCGCGCCGTACAGGATCATCGAGATCGACGGCGGGATCATGATGTCGATCGCGCCCGTCGCCGAGATGATGCCGGTGGCAAAACGCCGGCCGTATTTCTCGCGCAGCCCCGGGTAGGTGAAGCGGCCGATCGCCGCCACGGTGGCGGGCGCGGAACCCGAGATCGCGCCGAACACGGTCGATGCTCCGATGGTGGTGAGACCCTGCGCGCCGCGCACGCGGCCGATGATCGACATGCACCAGTCGAGGATGCGCTTCGACATGCCGCCGACGCCCATGATCTCGCCGGCAAAGAGGAAGAACGGCACCGCCAGGAGCGAGAACTTGTCGATCGCCCCGAAGAGGGTCTGATGCGCGACGGCGAACGGCACGTTCATGAAGAACATCAAGAGGCACGCCGACGATGCGATCAGGATGACGAAGATCGGGAAACCGAGCAGGAGCAGCGTGAGCGGGACGAGCAGGACGAACCAGGTCATCGGCTATTCGAAGGTACCGAAGGTCTCGGTGACCTGCTTCTGGGCGGCTTCGGTCTCGCTGCCGAAGACGTTGCGCACGTAGTGGCGCAGGCGCAGGAGCACCGCGACCAGCATGCCGGCGAAGCCGAGCAGCACCGCCACATGGGCGAATGCCATCGGGATCTCGGCGGCGACGCTGCGCTGATCGATCTGCCTGGCCATGCTGACGACGGTCCAGGACTGGAAAATCATGAATACGCACACCGCCGCGAACACCGCGACGGTGATCGCATTCAGGATCTCCTTCGCCGGCGACGGGATCCTCACCGAGAGCAGGTCCATTTTGATGTGCCGCCCCTCCCAGGTCACGAGCACCGCGCCGAGGAACACCGACCAGACCATCAGGTAGTTGAGGATCTCCTCCGCCCAGAGGATCGGCTCGCTGAAGAGGTAGCGGCCGGCGATGTTGGCGAAGTTGATGCCGATGGACACGAAGATCGCCGCGCCGACGATGACGCGCACCCCCGCGATCAGAATCCCCTCCACGCGCAACAGGACTGACATGGATTTTTCACGAAGCATACCGCCGCAGGCCACTCCGATGTCGCAAAGTAGCGACGTCGTTCACTATCCACCGCACTCGGTTTGTAGTAGCCTGCTGCTCCCGCCAAACGGGAGGTCCAAAGTGGCGAAGATCAGATTCTGGAGATGGCAGCAGACCGACCAATTCGGACTGCCGTGCCCGACTCGCTTTCGGATGGCCGACGTGGAACGCAAAGAAGCCGAGGATCTCGATCGTCGCCCGCGCTCGGGCGAGACGTGGCATCTGGAGCATCCGCGGACCGACATCGCTAGGGGCACTCTCCCGAAGTGAAGTCCAGCTTGTAGCCTCCCGCGATGGGGGGCCTCGACGCAACGCATGATCCGGAGCTGAAGAGCTGGGTCGAGTCGGCGAACGACCCGGCGAGCGACTTCCCGATCCAGAACCTGCCGTTCGGCGTTTTCCGGCGCAAGGGCACGAAGGAGAACCCGCGCGGCGGGGTGGCGATCGGCGACCAGGTCTTGGACCTCGCCGCGCTCGGGATCGAGACCGGGCCGACGCTGAACGAAATCGCCGCGGCCGGTCCTTCGGCTTGGCGCAGGCTGCGGAAGCAGATCTCGAAAGCGCTCTCTGTCGGTGGTTTCAAGAAGGGTTATTCAAGGCACGTGGTGCCGATGAAGCGCGCCGAGCTCTTCGTGCCGATGGCGATCGGCGACTACACCGACTTCTATACCGGCATCTACCACGCGACCACGATCGGGAAGCTCTTTCGCCCGGACAACCCGCTGCTGCCGAACTACAAATGGGTGCCGATCGGCTATCACGGCCGCGCCTCGTCGGTCGTGGTCTCGGGGGCGCCGGTGGTGCGGCCGATGGGACAGGTGAAGCCGCCCGACAGCGAAGCGCCGGTGTTCGGACCCACGAAGCGCCTCGATTACGAGGTGGAGCTCGGCTTTGTGGTTGGCCCCGGGAATCGCCTGGGCGAGAGGATCGATATTGATAGAGCCAAAGACCATTTGTTCGGCGTGGTGCTGCTGAACGACTGGTCGGCGCGCGACGTGCAGGCCTGGGAGTACCAGCCGCTGGGACCGTTCCTCTCGAAGAGCTTCGCCACCACGATCTCGCCGTGGATCGTGACCCTCGAGGCGCTCGAGCCTTTCCGCTGCGCCGCGTTCGAGCGGCCGTCCGGAGATCCGAAGCCGTTGCCGTATTTGTTTGAAACAAACGATCAGGAGAAGGGCGGGCTCGAGATCGACCTCGAGATGTACCTGAGCAGCGAGGGGATGCGAAAAGCGAAGGTGCCGCCGCTACGTCTCTCACGCGGAAACGCGCGCGATGCGTACTGGACCACGGCGCAGATGCTGGCGCACCACAGCTCGAACGGCTGCAACCTGCAGCCGGGCGACCTTCTGGGGTCGGGAACATTGTCTGGTGCCTTGCCGGAGCGGGCCGGGTCGCTCATGGAGCTCACGCAGGGCGGCAAGGCGCCCTTGCGGCTCCCAAGCGGGGAAACCCGGGTCTTCCTCGAGGACGGCGACGAAGTCACCATGCGCGGCCGCTGCGAAAGACAGGGTGTGGCGTCGCTTGGTTTCGGGGAATGCAGCGGCGTGGTGCGAGGCGCGCGTACAAAGCGGCAACAGTAGGTTTCCAGAATTAAGCAGGACGGATACCGCTCGCGCCTAACGTGCGGGGTCGAAAGGAGGGTGTGTGACCCCCCAACAGATCGACCTCGTGCAGGCAAGCTGGAAGCAGGTAGCTCCCGTCGCCGAGACCGCGGCGCAGATGTTCTACGGCAGGCTCTTTTTTCTCGACCCGTCGCTGCGGCCGCTGTTCCTCGGCGACATGCGGGAGCAGGGACAGAAGGTGATGGCGATGATCTCCTACACGGTGAATGGCCTCACGAGGCTGCAGGTGCTCCTCCCGGCCATCCGGGCGCTCGGACGGCGACACGCCACGTACGGCGTGCGCCCCGAGCATTACTACACCGTCGGCGCGGCGCTTCTCTGGACGCTCGAGCAGGGACTCGGCGCGGCGTTCACGCCGGAGATCCGCGAAGCGTGGGTCGCGGCCTACGGCGTGATCGCCAACACGATGCGCGACGCTGCGGAGATCTCCGCCTAACGGCTTGCGGTGCTGCCCGCGGAAGCGGTGTCCTCGATGCCCAGGCGGGCGAGGGTGCGCGGGTTGGGCCGTCCTGTCACGGCGATGCTCTCGGATTTCTGGAATTGGCGCAGCGCCGCGCGTGTGGCGTCGCCGAGAATTCCGTTCGCGGCTCCCGCCTTGTAGCCGCGGGCGTTCAGCGTTTCCTGGACCTTGCGGATCGTCGAGGCCGGGTAGTGGCCGGAAGTGCCTTGCGCCGTCTGATCCGCCTTGTTCAGGCCCAGGGCGGCAAGCGTCTGCCGGTCGAGCTTGCCCGTTGGCTGCAGCTTCTCGGCGCGCTGGAAATTCACCAGCGCGGCTTCGGTCTGCGGGCCCATGCGCCCGTCGACGCCGCCGGTGCGAAAGCCGCGGTCGTTCAGGACCTTCTGCGCCTGGCGCACCGTCTGTGCGTTGACAAAGGGTGCGTCCGCCGCGGACGCGGAGGCGATTCCCCCAGCCGCGAGCGCTGCAGCAAGCAACGAGTACAGAGCTTTCATGACGAGATCCTCTCGAATAGTCGGGCGTTAACCAAACCAGCAAGCGCTGTTCCCTGTTGCATTGCATCGAATCCACCGCGGAGGCCGTGCATGCCAAAATCGTGACCTCCGAAACCCTCCCAGGTAATTTCTGCCGCGATGGACCGGGTGGCGTACGAGCGCGCGGCGGCGACCCTCCACGCGCACTGGTGGTTCACCGGGCGCGCAGCGATCCTCGAGCGCCTGCTCGCGAGCCTGGCGTTGCCCCCGGCGGCCCGCATCCTGGAGATCGGCTGCGGCGCCGGCGCCAATCTTCCCGTGCTGCGGGCGTTCGGCTCGGTCGCGGCGCTCGAGCAGGATTCTTTCTCGCGCGACCAGGCGCGCGCGCGCCACGACGTCGAGATCTTGCCCGGCTCGCTGCCAGACGATCTGCCGTTCGCGGATCGGCGCTTCGACCTCGTGTGCCTGTTCGACGTCCTCGAGCACGTCGAGCGCGACGAGGACGCGCTGCGCGCGGCGCGCGAGCGCCTCGCGCCGGACGGCGTCATGATCGTCACGGTGCCGGCGTACCAGTGGCTCTATTCGGCGCACGACAGGTCGTCGCATCACCTTCGCCGCTACACGGCCACGCAGCTCAAGACTATCGCCGGGGCGGTATCGCTTCGACCCGCTCGGCTGGGCTACTACAACACGCTTCTCTTTCCGCTCGCTGCGATTGGACGGCTCGCGAGCCGCGGGGCGGGCGGCGCGGGAGAGGACCCTTTGGTGCTGCCGCCGGCGTTGCTCAACCGCATGCTCCACTGCGTCTTCGCGGCGGAGTCGGCGCTGATCGGACGGACGTTCTTTCCCTACGGACTCTCGGTCATCGGCCTCTTCCGAAAAAGCGCCTAGTGCCGCCGGAGGAAATCGCGCACGAGCTGGAAGGTTTCCGGCTTCTCGCTCATCACGCCATGAAGCGTATCGGGAATGATATGCAGCTCCGCGTTTGGCAGGCGGCGCGCCATTGCCTCGCAATGCTTCGCCGGCGTGATCATGTCGTCGGCTCCGCAGAGCAGGAACACTGGCGCCTCGATTTCCCCAAGGCGGTCCCACGTATCGTGGTGGATGAGCGCATGCCCCATGTGCAGAAAGCCTTTCAGCGGACGGTGCACCGAGATCAGCGCCTGCTCCGCGCGCGCGATCGCGTCGGGATGCGCGTCGTAGTACTCCGCGGTGTAGAAGTAGGTGAGCTCGCCGGGGAAGAGTGCCGCGAAGCCGCTGTCTCTCGCGGTATCCATCCACCACCGCACCATCCTGCGCGCGCGGCTGCCGAGCCTCGAGGTGGTCGAGGTCATCGCGAGGCACCTCACGCGCTGCGGCTGCTCCAGGGCGACCCATTGGGCGATCGCGCCTCCCATCGATTTGCCCAATACTCGCGCCCGCTCGATGCCCAGATGATCCATGAGGCCGAGCGTGTCGCGCGCGAGCATCTGCGTCGTGTACGGATAGTCCGGCACGTCGCTGCCGCCGATGCCGCGGTTGTCGAACGCGAGCACGCGATAGTCCCTCGCAAGCTCGGTCAGCACCGCGCCCCAGGACTGCCAGTCTGAGCTGGCATAACCGCCGATCAGCACCAGCCAGTCTCCCGAGCCCTGCACGCTGTAGTTGATGTTCAGGTCACCGACTCTCGCCAACGGCATGGCAGATTTCTCCTTGTCTCCTCGTCCGGGAAATCGAAACAGCAAAGTGAGCCCGGCAGCGTAATGGTAGGGTAGGCGAATGCGCATCCTCGCGCTCGCAGCGCTCGTCTGCGGCTGGATCGGCTTCTGCGCGCCGGCGCTTTCGCAACCCGGGTATCCCGCGAAGCCGGTGCGCCTGATCTGCCCCTTTGCGGCGGGTGGCGCAGCCGATCTGGTGGCGCGCCTCGTCGCCGGCCAGCTGTCCGCGAGGTTGGGGCAGCAGGTGGTGGTCGAGAACCGGACCGGCGCCAACGGCAACATCGGCACGCAGCAGGTCGCGCTGGCCGAGCCCGATGGACACACGCTGCTCCTCGGATTCGACGGCACGCTGGTCATCAATCCGTACATCTTCTCCAGGCTTCCGTTCGATCCGGTCAAGGATTTCGCGCCGATCGGCAAGATCGGCGACGTGCCCCTGCTGGTAGTAGCGAATCCGCAGGTGCCGGCAAGAACGCTGGCCGAGCTGATCGCGCTTTCCAAGACCCGCGAAGGCGGGCTGCCCTACGGAACCGCCGGCACGGGAAGCACGCAGCACATCATGTTCGAGCTGCTCAACCAGCGGACCGGCGCCAAGTTCGTCCATGTTCCCTATAAGGGCGCCGCGCCCGCCATGGTGGACGCGCTGGGCGGACACCTGCCGCTCGTCGGAGCGGCGCTCGCCGGCTCGCTCGACTACATCAAGGCGGGGAAGCTTCGCGCGCTGTCAATCTCCACCGCGCAGCGCTCGAAATTCCTGCCCGAGGTACCGACCCTCGTCGAAAGCGGCATGGGCGACCTCGTCATCACTGCGTGGCACGGAATTCTCGCGCCGGCGAAAACACCCAAAGCCGTGATCGACAGGCTGAGCGCCGAGCTGAACGCCGCGCTGTCGGAGCCCGCGGTGATCGAGCGCCTCGACGCCATCGGCAGCATCGCCGCCCCCGGCTCGCCGGCGCAGCTCGCCGAGCAGATCCGGCGCGACCTCGAGCGCTACGGGCCGGTGGTGAAGGCTGCCGGCATCAAGGCGGAATAGCGTTCGCGAACGACTGAAGCATCACGGAGGACAAGACCATGGAGCTCACGCCCTTCCACCTTTCGGTTCCGGTGACCGACCTTCCTTCCGCGCGCAAATTCTACGGCGAGCTGCTCGGATGCTCCGAAGGCCGCAGCGCGGCCATGCGGATCGACTTCAACTTCTTCGGCCACCACCTGGTGACGCACGTCGAGCCCAAGGACGCGTCGCACAGGACGACCGACATCGACTCCTTCGGGGTGCTTACGCCCTGCCGCCACTTCGGCATCGTGGTTCCCATCGGCTACTGGAACCAGCTTGCCGAACGCCTGCGCGCGGCGAAGGCGAACTTCTACACCGAGCCCCAGGTGGTCTTCCCCGGCGAGGTCAAGGAGCAGCACATCATGCTGGTCCACGACGGCTGCGGGAACATCGTCGAGTTCAAGGCCTCGCCGAAGTACGGGCTGTTCCAGAAGGAAAAATAGGCCAGCGAACCGTCACGCCCACCACAGCCAGCCCGTGAGCAGGTACTTGTGCTGGGTGGGAGAGACCACGCCGCGGTGAACGTGCGTGAGCGCCGCGGGAAAGATGACGGTCTTGCCTTTCACCGGCGACGTCAGCATGCGCTGGTAGTGGAACTCGGTGCCGCCGCCGTCGGTGACGTCGTTCAGGTAGGAGGTAAACACGATGGCCCGGTCGCACTGCCCGGCGGCGCCGTCGATATGCCAGCCGTAGAAACCCTCGCCGGGCTTGTACCACTGGATCTGCGGCGGAAACTTCATGGTGAAGCTGCCGCCGTGGCTCATCAGCTCCTCGATGTAGCTGTTCAGGAAGCCCGAAACTTCCCGCATGTACGCGTCGAACCTGAACTCGCGCAGGTCGAAATGCTTCTGCGCGACGCCGATGCCGAGATCGGTGCTGCGCTTGACGCTGGGCTCGACGATCGACTGCGGGCCGACCGTGCCTGGAAGCGCCAGGTTGGCGGCGACGGCCTTCTTGTGCAGCTCGACCAGCGAGTCGCAGATCGAGGGGTCGGACAGCATGTACTCGCGGATGAAGGTTTCGATCACAGCTTCTCGAACATGTCGTCGCTTGCCATCGCCGTAGCGTCCGCAATGATGTTTGCGTAGACCGCGAACGCCGCCATGTCGATGATTTCCATGATCTGCGCCACCTGAAGCCCGTAGGCGCGCAGCCCGCTGAAATCCTCCGGCGACAGGCCTTGCGGGCTGCGCGAGCACTTGAGCGCGAACTTGATCATGTCGCGCAGCTTCGGGTCGGAGATGGCGTCGACGTTGCTCTGGGCGGTCGCCTGGGTCCATTCGGGATTGACGTCCAGCATGCCGCAGCAGGCGACGTGCGCCGCCGCGCAGTACATGCATTGGCGGTCCACGGAGATCGCGACGAACATCAGCTCCTTGATCCAGCGCGGGATGATGCCCCCGACCAGGATGTTCCTGACCGCCTCCCACGTGGCGCGCGCCACGTTGGGCGCGTGTCCCTGGGTCATGATGAAGTTGGGCGGCGCGGAAAAGTGCATGCCGCGATAGAACTCCTCGTAAACCGCAACCGATTCCTTCGGCGCGATAGCTGGCAGGCAGGGAGGGATGTGCGGCATCCTGCTTGGCTTTCTACGAAGGGGTGACCGCGAGCACCGGGGCTATTGCTTGCGGACTGAGCGAGAGCTCCTTGAGAAGATCCTGCTCGAGCTGCAGCACGGTCTTCGAGTTGGAAAGCGCCTCGCCGGAGACCAGGAACACGTCTTCGGCGCGGTCGCCCAGCGTGTTGATGCGCGCGGTCTGGAGGCTGATGCGGTAGCGCGCGAGCGTCCGCGCGACGCCGTAGAGTAGGCCAGGCCGGTCCGCGGCGACGATGTTCAGCGCGTAGAGCGAGCCGCGCTCGTCGGGGCGGATGTCGACGGAAGGCGAGATCGGAAAGTGGCGCACGCGCCGGGACAGCCGGCCGCCGCGCGGCGGCGCGAGCGGCGCCTGCGACTCGAGCTCGGCGGCGAGCTCGGACTCGATCAGGCTGATCATGTCCCGGTAGTGCGCGCCGCTCCCCTGGCCCATGACCATGAACGTGTCGAGCGCGTAGCCGTCGCGCGTGGTGTGGATCTTGGCCTCCGCGATGTTGAAGCCGGCGCGCTCGAAGTAGCCGCAGATGCGCGCGAAGAGCGCCTCGCGGTCCGGCATGTAGATCATCACCTGCAGGCCCTCACCGAAGGGCGCGAGCCGCGCCTTGACCACGGGCTGGGCGGCGCCGACGCGATAGTGCAGGCTGCGCGTGTGCCACGCGATCTCCTGCGGCTCGTGGCGCAGGAAATAGGCGGTGTCGAGCTGCTTCCAGAAGCGGTCCTTGACCCCGTCCGAAAGGGCGTAGAGCCGAAGCAGTCGCGTCGCCTCGGCCTGCTTTTCGGCGAGCGCGGCGTCGCGCTCGAGCGGCGCGCCGGTGAGGACGCGCCGCGCCGCACGGAAGAGATCCTCGAGCAGCTTCGCTTTCCAGCCGTTCCAGACCTTGGGGCTGGTGCCGCGCACGTCCGCCACCGTGAGGAGATAGAGCGCGACCAGGCGCCGCTCGCTGGCGCAGAGCTCGGCGAAAGCGCGGATCACCTCGGGGTCGTAGACGTCGCGCTTCTGCGCGACGTGCGACATGGCGAGGTGGCGCTCGACCAGGAACACGACGAGGTCGGTGTCTTCGTCCGACAACCCGTGCCGCTTCGAAAAACCCCTAACATCCAAACTTCCTAATTCCGAGTGGTCACCACCGCGGCCCTTGGCGATGTCGTGGTAGAGCGCGGCGATGTAGATGAGCCAGTGCCGCTCGAAGCCGTTCATGAGCTCGCTGCAGAGCGGGAACTCGTGCGCGAACTCGGGCATGGTGAAGCGGCGCACGTTCCTCAGGACCATGAGGATGTGCTGGTCGACCGTGTACACGTGGAAGAGGTCGTGCTGCATCTGGCCGACGATGCGGCCGAACTCGGGCAGGTAGCGGCCGAGGATGCCGTACTGGTTCATGCGCCGGAACTCGTGCACGATGCCGCGCGGCTGCTGCAGGATCTGCAGGAACAGGAGCTGCGCGAGCGGGTCGCGCCTGAATTTCGCGTCGATGCGCCGCCGGGCGCGCCACAGCGCGCGCAGCGTCGGCGCAGTCATGCCGCGCAGCTCATGGTGCTGCATCATCAGGAGGAAGCTCTCGAGGATGGCGCTTGGCTGACGTTCGAACAATTCCTCTTCCACCACGTGGAGCAGTTCGTTCCGGATCTCGAAGCGCTCGTTCAGGCTGCGCGCAGAGTCCTCGGGCTGCGGAAAGAGCCGCGCGCCGATGTTCTGCAGCACGATGGTGTTGAGCTGCGTGACGGTCTTGGCCGCGCGGTAGTAGCGCTGCATCATCGCTTCGCTCGCGCGCCGGTCGGGCGTGTCGACGTCGCCGTACTGCGCGGCGAGCGCGTTCTGGAAATCGAACACGATGCGGTCCTCGCGGCGCCCGGCGAGGTAGTGCAGGCGGATGCGCAGGTCCTGGAACGCGGCCTCGTGGCGCGCGAGCTGGCGCGCCTCGTGGCGCTCGAGCAGCCCCGCGGACACGAGGTCGCTCCACCTGCGGCCGATGCCGCTCGCGCGCGCGATCCAGATGATGCTGTGCAGGTCGCGCAGGCCGCCCGGGGCTTCCTTGAGGTTCGGCTCGAGCGAGTAGGGGGTGTCCTGGTGCTTGGCGTGGCGCTGCTCCTGCTCGAGCTTCTTCGCCTTGAAAAACGACAGCGGATCCTCGGTTTCCTCCAGCGCGTTGACCAGCTCGGAAAAGAGACGCCGGCTGCCGGCGAGGTAGCGGGCTTCCATCAGCGTGGTGCGGATGGTGATGTCCTCGGCCGCGCTCTCGACGCAGCCCCGCACGGTGCGCACGCTGTGGCCGATCTCGAGGCCGATGTCCCAGAGCGTGCCGATCAGCTTCTCGACCTTCTCCTTGCCGGCCTCGGTGATCGCGTCCGGGAGCAGGACCAGGAGGTCGACGTCCGAGCCCGGGTAGAGCTCGCCGCGGCCGTAGCCGCCGGTGGCGACGAGCGCCGCGCCGTCGAGCGCGGCATCGCGCCACACTTCGCGGATGGTGCGGTCGACGAGCGCGCAGTGCCGGCGCAGGAGCAGCTGCGGATCGGGCTTGCCGAGGTACGCGAGGCGCAGGGCCTGGCGTTCCTCCGCGAGGCTCTTCCTTAGATCAACCAAGAAGCGCCGGCTCCGCCATCGACCCGGCGGACTGGGTCAGAACCTCGAAGCCCGACTCGGTGACTGCGACCGTGTGCTCCCACTGCGCGGACAGGCTGTGGTCCTTGGTGACGATGGTCCAGCCGTCGGCGAGCTCGCGGATGCCGGCCTTGCCGGCGTTGATCATGGGCTCGACGGTGAAGGTCATGCCCGGCTCGAGCACCAGCCCCGTTCCCGGCCGCCCGTAGTGCAGCACCTGCGGCTCCTCGTGGAACTTGCGGCCGATACCGTGGCCGCAGAACTCGCGCACCACCGAGAAGCCGTGCTTGTCGGCGTGGGCCTGGATCGCGGAGCCGAGATCGCCCAGCCGGGCGCCCGGGCGCACCTGGCGGATGCCGAGCCACATGCATTCGTAGGTGACCTCCACCAGCCGGCGCGCCTGGATGCTGGGCTCGCCGAGGTAGTACATGCGGCTGGAATCGCCGTGGTAGCCGTCCTTGATTACCGTGACGTCGATGTTCAGGACGTCGCCCGGCTTGAGCACCCGGTCGCCCGGGATGCCGTGGCACACCTGGTGGTTCACCGACGTGCAGATCGACTTCGGGAACGGCTTGTAGCCCGGCGGCGCGTAGTTGAGGGGCGCCGGAATGGTGCGCTGGACCCGCACCATGTAGTCGTGGCAGAGGTCGTTCAGCTTGCCGGTCGTTACGCCCGGCTTCACGTGAGGCGCGATGAAGTCGAGCACCTCGCCGGCGAGCCGCCCGGCGATGCGCATGCGCTCCAGCTCCTCGGGAGTCTTGAGTAAAACGGCCATTGATGCCTGATTATGCTAGAATTTCGCGCTTAAATTCGCCTGCTGGCGGCAAAAACAGGGTGCCTCGATCACAATATCGGGGTGATCGCCGCAAGCTAAAGGCCTCAACCCTAAAGGAGAGTGTTTAGTGTCGGTCACGATGCGCCAGATGCTGGAGGCTGGGGTCCATTTCGGCCACCAGACCCGTTACTGGAACCCGAAGATGGCGCCGTACATCTTCGGCCACCGCAACAAGATCCACATCATCAACCTGGAGAAGACCCTGGCGATGTACCAGGAGGCGCTCAAGTTCGCCCGCCAGCTCGCGGCGAACCGGGGCAACCTGCTCTTCGTCGGAACCAAGCGCCAGGCGCGCGACATCGTGCGCGAGGAGGCGCAGCGCTGCCAGATGCCCTACGTCGACTACCGCTGGCTCGGCGGCATGCTCACGAACTTCAAGACGGTCAAGCAGTCGATCAAACGCCTGAAGGAGATGGAAGGCATGGCGCAGGACGGGACGCTGGAGCGCATGGTGAAGAAGGAGGCGCTCGGCATCCAGCGCGAGCTCGACAAGCTGAACCGCTCGCTCGGCGGCATCAAGGAGCTCGGCAGCCTGCCCGACGCGCTCTTCATCATCGACGTGGGCTACCAGAAGGGCGCGGTCGCCGAGGCGAACAAGCTCGGCGTGCCGGTGATCGGCGTCGTCGACACGAACCACAACCCGGCCGGGATCGACTACGTGATCCCCGGCAACGACGACTCGAGCCGCGCCATCCGCCTCTACGCGCGCGGCATGGCCGACGCGGTCCTCGAGGGCCGCACCCAGTCGCTCGAAGAGGTGGTCGCCGCCTCGCGCGACGAGTTCGTCGAGGTGGAAGAGGACGAGGCCGAGAAGTAGGGTGCTGCCCACCCGAACCATGGAAAAGGGGCCTCGGGCCCCTTTTTTTCAAATCGAGTAAGGAGTTTGCAAGGATGGCGGAAATCAGTGCAGCGCTGGTGAAAGAGCTCCGCGAGCTCACCGGCCTGGGAATGATGGAATGCAAGAAGGCGCTCGCCGAGGCGGGCGGCGACCTCCGCAAGGCGGAGGAGCTGCTTCGCATCAGGAGCGGCGCCAAGGCGAACAAGGCTGCGAGCCGCATCGCCGCCGAAGGCGTGATCGGGGCTTACGTTTCGCCGGACGGCAAGCTCGGCGCGCTGGTGGAGCTGAACTGCGAGACCGACTTCGTCGCCAAGAACGAAGAATTCGTCGCGTTCGCGCGCTCGCTGGCGGAAACCGTCGGGTCGCAGAACCCGAAGGACGTCGCTGCACTCGCTTCCGGCAAGGTCGAGGAGCGCCGTCAGGCCCTGATCCAGAAGATCGGCGAGAACATGACGATCCGCCGCTTCAAGCGTCTCCAGGCGAAGGGCAAGCTCGCTCTGTACCTGCACGGCGTCAAGATCGGCGTCCTGGTCGACTACGAGGGACCGGAAGAGGTCGGCAAGGACGTGGCAATGCATGTCGCGTTCGCCAAGCCGCAGCACGCGACGAAAGCCGAGGTGCCGGCAGACGTCGTCGCCCGCGAACGCGAAATCCAGCTCGCGCGCGCGAAGGAATCGGGCAAGCCCGCCGAGATCGCCGCCAAGATGGTGGAAGGGGCGGTCAACAAGTTCCTGGGCGAGATCACCCTCATGGGCCAGCCGTTCGTGAAGGACGACAAGCAGACGGTGGAAAAAATGCTCGCCGCGAAGAAAGGCAAGGTCAACGGATACGCCTTCCTCGTCGTTGGTGAGGGCATCGAGAAAGCGTCCCCAGTCCACTAGAAAAGCGCCACCTTGACGCCAAAATACAAACGGATCCTCCTCAAGCTCTCGGGCGAGGCCCTGATGGGAGAGGATCCGTACGGCATCAACCGCCAGACCATCCTGAGCATCGTCTCGGAGGTGGCGCAGGTCTCGCGGCTGGGCGTGGAGATGGGCGTGGTGATCGGCGGCGGCAACATCTTCCGCGGGCTCGCGCCGGGCGCCGAGGGCATGGACCGCGCCACCGCCGACTACATGGGGATGCTCGCCACGGTGATGAACGCGCTGGCGCTCTCCGACGCCATGCGCCAGGCCGGCATCGCGAGCCGGGTCCAGTCGGCGCTCAACATCGAGCAGGTGTGCGAGCCCTACATCCGCGGCAAGGCGATCCGCTACCTGGAGGAGGGCAAGGTGGTGATCTTCGCCGCCGGCACCGGCAACCCGTTCTTCACCACCGACACCGCGGCGGCGCTGCGCGGCAGCGAAATGGGCGCCGAGATCGTGCTCAAGGGCACCAAGGTCGACGGGGTCTACACCGACGACCCCAAGCGCAACCCGCGCGCGCAGCGCTACGCGAAGATCAGCTTCGACGAGGCGATCAACAAGAACCTCAAGGTCATGGACGCCACCGCGCTCACGCTGTGCCGCGACCAGAAGCTGCCGATCAACGTGTTCAATATCTTCAAGAAGGACGCCCTGCGCCGGGTGGTGCTGGGCGAAGATGAGGGCACCCTCGTTCACGTATGATTAAAGTACGCGGAGAAACCGCTTAAGGGTCGCATACCTATGGTCATCGCCGATCTGAAAAAGAGCACCGACCAGAAAATGGACAAGAGCGTGCAGGCGTTCAAGGGGGACCTCGCCAAGGTGCGCACCGGGCGCGCGCACACCGGCATTCTCGACCACGTCATGGTCGACTACTACGGCTCGCAGATGCCGATCAACCAGGTCGCCAAGGTGACGCTGCTCGACGCGCGCACCATCGGCGTGACCCCGTTCGAGAAGAAGATGTCCGGAGCGATCGAGAAGGCGATCCGCGACTCCGACCTCGGGCTCAATCCCGCCGCGCAGGGCGAGACGGTGCGCGTGCCGATGCCGGCGCTCACCGAGGAGCGCAGGAAAGAGCTGATCAAGGTGGTGCGCCACGAGGCCGAGAACGCCCGCGTGGCGGTGCGCAACGCCCGGCGCGACGCGATCCACCAGCTCAAGGAATCGCTGAAGAAGCACGAGGTGTCCGAGAACGACGAGCGCCGCGCCCAGGACGAGGTGCAGAAGATGACCGACCGGCACGTCGCGGACATCGACAAGCTGCTGGCAGAAAAAGAAAAGGAACTGCTCGCCGTATGAGTCATCCCAGCTCGACGCAGGAGGTTCCCGCGCATGGCGACGTGCCGCGGCACGTCGCCATCATCATGGATGGCAACGGCCGCTGGGCGAAGCGCCAGCACCTGCCGCGCATCGCGGGCCACCGCCGCGGCGTGGAGGCGGTGCGCGCCACGGTGCGCGCCTGCGCGGAGCGCGGCGTGGGCTTTCTCACCCTGTTCGCGTTCAGCTCCGAGAACTGGCGCCGCCCGGCCGAGGAGGTGGCGCTGCTGATGCAGCTCTTCCAGATGGCGCTCACCAGCGAGGTCGAGAAGCTGCATCGCAACGGCGTGCGGCTCAAGGTCGTGGGCGACACGCGGCGCTTCGACGCCAACATCCGCCGCGCCATCGAGCAGAGCGAGCGGCTCACCGCGGGCAACCGCGGCCTCACGCTGACCATCGCGGCGAACTACGGCGGGCGGTGGGACATCCTCCAGGCGATGAACAAGGTGTTGAAGGAAAAGCCGGGCCTGACGGAAATCCAGGAGGAAATGCTCGCGCCTCATCTCGCCATGAGCTACGCGCCGGAGCCCGATCTTTTCATCCGCACCGGCGGCGAGCAGCGCATCAGCAATTTCCTGCTGTGGCAGCTCGCCTACAGCGAGCTCTACTTCACCGACACGCTGTGGCCGGACTTCGACGCCGCGGCGCTCGACCTCGCGATCGCCTCGTATCGCAGCCGCGAGCGGCGCTTCGGCCGTACCAGCGAGCAACTCGAAGCCGCGAAGCGGGCCGAGGTCGCCTGAAAGGTCAGCTCGCCGCAAGAATCGGCACGGCCGCGGTCCTGATCGCCGCGCTGCTAGCGGCGCTGTTCCTGCTTCCTCCGGGTGCGCTCGAGCTCGCGGTCGGTCTCGTCCTGCTCGTCGCCGCGCACGAGTGGGCGCGCCTGTGCCGCCTCGAGCGCATCCCGGCGCTCGTCTTCGCCGCCGCGGTAGCGCTCACGTTTTTCGCCCTCCAACGCGCCGGCCTGCAGCAGGCGACGTTCGCGTTGGCGGCGTTTTTCTGGATCGTGCTCGCGCCGCTCTGGATGTGGCGCGGCGTGCAGCCGAACCAGACGATCTGGATCGGCGCAGCCGGCTTCGCGGTACTGGTTCCCGCGGGTCTTGCGATGGTCCGGCTCGAGCCGCTCGTGGTGTTGCTCGTGCTCGTGCTCGTCTGGATCGCCGACACCGCCGCTTATTTCGTCGGGCGCGCGTGGGGCAGGCGCAGGCTCGCGCCCGCGATCAGCCCGGGCAAGACCTGGGAGGGCGCCGCCGGCGGCCTGATCGGCGCCCTGCTGTACGCTATCATCATCGCGTTTTTCACCGACCTGGGCGCGTGGCTCGCCCTCGTCGCAACCGCGCTACTGCTAGGCATGGTAAGCATTGTGGGCGATCTGTTCGAATCGGCGGTGAAGCGCCAGGCGGGCGTGAAGGACAGCGGCAGCCTGCTGCCCGGGCACGGCGGCATCCTGGACCGCATCGACAGCGCGACGGCAGCGCTTCCGGTCGCCGCGCTGGTATGGCCGATCGTCCGATGAATCTTGCGGTCCTCGGTGCCACCGGTTCGATCGGGGCGAGCACCCTCGACGTGGTGAGCGCGCACCCCGACCGCTACCGCGTGTTCGCGCTGAGCGCCCACGGCTCGCGGGACGCGTTGCTCGAGCTCTGCCGCCTGCACCGCCCGCGGCTCGCGGTGCTCTCCGGCACGGCCGAGGACCGCGCGCTACGCGCGCGCTTCGCCGAGTTGAACGTCGAGCTCATGTTCGGCGGCGCGGCCCTGGAGGCCGTGGCGACCCATCCCGACTGCGACGCCGTCATGGCGGCGATCGTCGGGGCCGCGGGTCTGCCCTCGACGCTCGCAGCCGCGCGCGCCGGCAAGCGCGTGCTCCTCGCCAACAAGGAAGCGCTCGTCATGGCGGGCGACCTCGTGATCCGCGCGGCGCGCGACTCGGGCGCCGAGCTGGTCCCGGTGGACAGCGAGCACAACGCGGTGTTTCAGTGTTTCTCCGACAAGAATTCAGTCAAGAAAGTCATTTTGACGGCTTCCGGCGGACCGTTCCGCGCGACGCCGCTCGAGAGGCTCGACGCCGTCACCCCCGAGGAAGCGTGCGCGCATCCGACCTGGGTCATGGGACGCAAGATCTCGGTCGACTCGGCCACGATGATGAACAAGGGCCTCGAAGTGATCGAGGCCTGCCACCTGTTCGCCCTGCCGGCCGAGCGCATCGAGGTGCTGATCCACCCGCAAAGCATCGTGCACTCGCTGGTCGAATACGTCGACGGGTCGGTCATCGCGCAGCTCTCCAATCCCGACATGCGCGTGCCGATCGCCTACGCACTGGCGCACCCCGAGCGCATCGCCTCGGGCGCGCGGCCGCTCGACCTCGCCAGCCTGAAAAGCCTCGCGTTCGAGCGCCTCGAGCCCGAGCGCTTTCCGTGCCTGGGCCTCGCGCGCGCCGCGCTGCGCGCCGGCGGAACCGCGCCCGCGGCGCTGAACGCCGCGAACGAGGTGGCTGTCGAGGCATTCCTGTCCCGGCGCATCCGCTTCACCGCGATCGCGGCCGTGATCGAGGACACCTTGAGCGGCATCGACGCTACGGCGGCGGGCACGCTCGCGGAGATCCTCGACGCCGACGCGATCGCGCGGCGCAAGGCGCTCGAGCGCATCGCGCTCAGGGAAGCGGCGTGAAACTTTTGGATACAACAAAAACAGGGGCGGACCGCGATTTTTCCCCGACAAAGAGGATAAAAACGCGGTGTGTGCCTGATTCTGGGACCTAGGACATGAGCGTTCTCATTGCCATCGCTGCGTTCATCGTCGCGCTGGGCGTGCTGATCGTGGTGCACGAATACGGGCACTACCTCGTGGCGCGCCTGTGCAACGTCAAGGTGCTGCGCTTTTCCGTCGGCTTCGGGCGTCCGCTCGCCTTGTGGCGGCGCGGCCGCGACCGCACCGAGTGGGTCATCGCGGCGATTCCCTTCGGCGGCTACGTCAAGATGCTCGACGAGCGCGAGGGAGCGGTGGCGCCCGCGGAGGCGCACCGGGCGTTCAACCGCCAGAGCGTCTGGCGCCGCCTCGCGATCGTGATCGCCGGCCCGATGTTCAATCTCGCGTTCGCGGTCCTCGTGTACGCCGGGCTCTTCATGTACGGCCTGCCCGAGGCGCGCCCGGTCCTCGGCGAGCCGCCGCCGGACAGCGCGGCCGCGGCGGCCGGGCTGCATTCGGAGGACACGGTCCGGGCGGTCGCGGGCGTTCCGATCGCCACCTGGCAGGAGCTGCGCTGGCGGGTGCTGCAGGCCGCGCTGCAGCGCGAGTCGCTGCGCCTCGAGGTGCAGACCGGGCGCGGCAACCTCGCCGAGGCGACGCTCGACCTGCGCGGCTATCCCACCGACGACGTCGAGACCGACGCCCTGGAGCGCGTGGGGCTGCGCCTTTACCGTCCGCCGCTCGATCCGGTGATCGGCCAGGTCGTCGCCGGCGACCCTGCCGAGCGCGCGGGGCTCAAGGCGGGCGACCGCGTAGTGCGCGCCGGCGACAAGCGCATCGATTCGTGGGATGCCCTGGTGGCGGAGATCCGCGCGCACCCCGGAACCCCGCTTGCGCTGCTCATCGAGAGAAGCGGCGCCACAAGCGCGGTGGAAGTGGTTCCCGAAAGCGTCGCGTCGGGCGCCACGCGCGTCGGCCGCATCGGCGCGGGGCCCTACATCCCGCCCGCGCACGCCGAGAGAATGCTGATCACGGTGCGGCACGGCGTGCTCGGCAGCATCGGCAAGGCGCTCGCGAAGACCTGGGACATCTCGATCTTCAGCCTGAAGATGCTGGGCCGGATGCTGACCGGACAGCTCTCCTGGAAGCACCTTTCCGGCCCGGTGACGATCGCCGATTTTGCCGGGCAGTCCGCTCAGATGGGGCTTTCCTATTATCTCGGCTTCCTCGCCATCATCAGCATCAGCCTCGGGGTGCTCAATCTGCTGCCGATCCCGCTGCTCGACGGCGGGCACCTCATGTACTACGCGATCGAAATCATCAAGGGCAGCCCCGTATCCGAGCGCGCCATGGAGCTCGGCCAGCGCGTGGGCCTCGCGTTGCTGCTCGTCATGATGGTGTTCGCCTTCTACAACGACCTGAATCGGCAACTGACTCGCCTGCTCACCGGCTGAATGATCCGCCGAGGCCTCGCCGCGGTCCTCGCCGCGCTAGCGCTCGTCGGGGCCGCGGGCGCTCAGTCGTTCGAGCCCTTCACCGTCAAGGACATCCGCGTCGAGGGGCTGCAGCGCACCGAGCCCGGCACCGTTTTCAGCTACCTCCCGATCAAGGTCGGCGAGGTCATGAACGAGGAGCGGGCGCGCGCGGCGCTGCGGGCGCTTTACGCCACCGGCTTCTTCTCCGACGTGCGCCTGGAGCACGAGAACGACGTGCTGGTGGTGTTCGTGCAGGAGCGCCCGGCAGTGGCCCAGATCGACTTCTCCGGGATGAAGGAATTCGAGCCCGACGCGGTGCGCAAGGTGCTGCGCGAAAACGGCCTCGCCGAGGGGCGCATCTTCGACCGCTCGGTGCTCGAGACCGCCGAGCAGGAGATCAAGCGCCAGTACCTGTCGCGCGGGATGTACGGCGCGGAGGTCCAGACCACGGTCACGCCGCTCGAGCGCAACCGCGTCGGCATCAACATCGCGGTCACCGAGGGCGAGGTGGCGAAGATCCGCGGCATCAACATCGTCGGCGCCCAGGCGTTCAGCGAGAGCGAGCTGGTGAGCCTGTTCGTGCTGCGCACGCCCGGCTGGCTCACCTGGTACACCAAGCACGACCGCTACGCGCGCGAGAAGCTCTCCGCCGACCTGGAGACACTGCGCTCCTATTACCAGAACCGCGGCTACCTCGACTTCGCCATCGAGTCGACCCAGGTCTCGATCACCCCGGACCGGCACGACATCTACATCACGGTGAACCTCAACGAGGGGGAGCGCTACACGGTGTCGGACGTGCAGCTCTCGGGGCAGACGCCGGTGCCGCGCGAGCAGCTGGAAAAGCTGGTGCAGCTCAAGCCCGGGGACGTGTTCTCGCGCGAGAAGCTCGCGGCGAGCACCAAGGCGATCGGCGAGCGCCTCGGCAACGACGGCTACGCCTTCGCCAACGCCAACGCCATCCCGAACGTCGACAAGGAAAAGCGCACCGTCGCGTTCAACATCGTGATCGACCCGGGGCGCCGGGTGTACGTGCGGCGCATCGACGTCGCGGGCAACTCCAAGACGCGCGACGAGGTGGTAAGGCGCGAGATGCGCCAGCTCGAGGGCGCGTTCTACGACGCCTCGAAGATCCAGCTCTCGCGCCGGCGCATCGAGCGCACCGGGTATTTCAGCGAGACCACGGTCGAAACCCAGCCGGTGGAGGGCGTCGCCGACCAGGTCGACGTGCTCTACACCGTCAAGGAGCGCCCGACCGGCGCGCTGCTTCTCGGCGTGGGCTTCTCGAGCGTGGAGAAGTTCGCGGTGTCCACGTCGATCCGCCAGGCCAACGCCTTCGGCACCGGCAAGTTCATCTCGGCCAACATCAACAGCGGCAAGGTGAACACGGTCTACGCGCTGTCCTACAACGACCCCTACTACACGGTCGACGGGGTGAGCCAGGGATTCGACGTCTACAAGCGCAAGACCGACGCCTCGAGCCTCGCGGTCGGCGCCTACACGACCAACGCGGTCGGCGGAGGAATCAAGTTCGGCTATCCGGTCTCGGAGATCAGCTCGGTCGATGTCGGGGTCAATCTCGAGTCGGTGAGGCTCACCACCTTCGTCAACAGCCCGCTGCGCTACATAGACTTCGTCAACCAGTTCGGCAGCGACTACCAGTACGGCGCGTTCACCGCAGGCTGGCAGCGCGACACCCGCGACAACATCATCACGCCCAACGCGGGCGGCTTCCTGCGCCTGAGCGGGGAGGTGGCCGGGGGCGACCTGCAGTACTACCGAATCAATCTTCAGGACAGCTACTACTTCCGCCTGACCCGCCTCTATACGCTGCTCCTGCGCGGGGACGTGGGCTACTCCGCCGGGCTCGGCGGGCGGCCGGTGCCGTTCTTCAAGGCGTACTATGCCGGCGGTCCGGACACGGTGCGCGGCTACCGCCCCTTCTCGCTCGGTCCCCGCGACCTGGAGGGCAATTCGACCGGCGGCAACATCAAGGTCATCGGCGGGGCCGAGTTCCTGTTCCCGATGCCGGGGGCGACCGCCGAGCAGTCGCTGCGCCTGTCGGCGTTCATCGACGCCGGCCAGGTCTACGGCCCGGGTGCCCCGGTCCAGCTCGGCGACCTGCGCTACGCGGGCGGCTTCGGGCTGCAGTGGCTGTCGCCGTTCGGTCCGCTGCGGCTATCGGTCGCCAACCCCCTCAACCGCAAGGACGGCGACCAAGTGCAGCGGCTACAATTCACCTTCGGTACCGGATTCTGAACATGAAAATAGCGCTCCTCGTCATCGTGCCCGCCGTCGTGCTCGCGTCGGCAGCCCCGCCGCTCGCTGCGCAGCAGCCGCAGCAGGCGGCGCAGCCGACCACGGTCACCGGCAAGCTCGGCTTCGTGAACACCGAGCGCATCCTGCGCGACGCGGTCCCGGCGCAGCGCGCGCAGAAGAAGATCGAGGCCGAGTTCCAGAAGCGCGACCAGGAGCTCGCCAAGATCGCCGAGCAGCTGAAGCGCATGCAGGACGACCTGGACAAGAACTCGGTGACCATGGGCGAGACGCAGCGGCGCAACCGCGAGCGCGAGTTCGCCGACGTCAACCGCGAGTTCCAGAGGAAGCAGCGCGAGTTCCGCGAGGACCTCAACCAGCGCAGGAACGAGGAGCTCGCCCAGGTGGTGGAGATGGCCAACCGGGTGATCCGGCAGATCGCGGAGCAGGAGAAGTTCGACATCATCTTCCAGGATGCCGTGTTCGCGAGCCCGCGCATCGACATCACCGACAAGGTGATCAAGGCGCTCGACTCGGGCAAGCCGCCGGCGAAGTGACGCCATGCCGGGGGCGCTGACGCTCGCGGAGATCGCCACGCGCCTGGGCGGGCGCGTCGCGGGCGACCCGGGCGCGCGGGTGAGCCAGGTCGGGTCGCTCGAGAACGCCGCCGCCGGCGAGATCACCTTCCTCGCGAGCCCCAAGCACCGCGCCAAGCTCGCCGCCACGCGCGCCTCGGCGGTGATCCTGTCGGAGGAGGCGGAGGCGCTGACCTCGATGCCGCGCATCGTGTGCGACTCGCCGTACCTGTACTTCGCGCGGGTGTCGCAGCTCTTCAACCCGCAGACGGTGCAGGCACCGGGAGTGCATGCTTCGGCGGTGATCGGAAGGAACGTGAAGCTCGGCGAGGACGTTTCCATCGGCGCGGGCTGCGCGATCGGCGACGGCGTGACGATCGGCAAGGGCAGCTGCCTCTACCCGCGCGTGGTGGTCTATCACGGCTGCACCCTGGGCGAGCGGGTGATCGTGCATTCCGGCGCGGTGATCGGCGCCGACGGGTTCGGCCTCGCCCAGGACGAAGCCGGGCGCTGGATCAAGATCCCGCAGATCGGCGCGGTGCGCATCGGCGACGACGTCGAGATCGGCGCCAACACCACCATCGACCGCGGCGCGCTCGACGACACGTTGATCGAGGACGGCGTGAAGATCGACAACCAGGTCCAGGTCGGGCACAACTGCCGCATCGGCGCGCACACGGCGATGGCCGGCTGCACCGGGGTCGCCGGCAGCACCCGCATCGGCCGGCACTGCGCGATCGGCGCCGCCGCGCAGATCCTCGGCCACCTCGAGATCGCCGATCACGTGCAGATCTCGTCCTGCACCACGATCTCCCACTCGATCCGCAAGCCCGGCACGTACACCGGCCTGTATCCCTCTTCGGACAACGCGTCGTGGGCGCGCTATACCGCGTGGGTGCGCCACCTCGATAGCCTCGCCGACCGGGTGCGCACGCTCGAGAAGGAGAGGAAGAAATGACCGAGATGGACATCTTCGAGGTGCTGAAGAACCTGCCGCAGCGCTACCCGATCCTGATGATCGACCGGGTCAAGCACTGCGACATCGGCAAGCGCATCGTGGCGCTGAAGAACGTCTCGGCGAACGAGCCGTATTTCCAGGGCCACTTTCCCGGGCGGCCGATCATGCCCGGCGTCATGATCCTGGAAGCGATGGCCCAGGCGGCGGGCGTGCTCATCATCAGCGCCGACAAGGGCACCGACCACCACCAGAACATCTACTACTACGTCGGCATCGACGACGCGCGCTTCAAGAAGCCGGTGATTCCGGGCGACCAGCTCGAGCTCGACGTCAAGGTCGAGCGCATGCTACGCGGCATCGGCAAGTTCTCGTGCGTGGCGCGGGTGGGCACGGAGCTCGCCGCGGAGGCCACCATCCTGCTGGCGATGCGGCCCGCCGAGCCATGACGAGCCGCATCCATCCCAGCGCGGTGGTGCACCCGGGCGCGCGGCTCGCCGACGACGTCGAGGTCGGCCCGTACTCGGTCGTCGGCGCGGACGCCGAAATCGGGGAGGGCTGCTGGGTCGGCGCCCACGTGGTGATCGACGGCCACGTGCGCATCGGCCGGCGCAACCGCATCTTCCACTTCGCCTCCATAGGCGCGGCTCCGCAGGACAAGAAATACAAAGGCGAGCCCACCCGCGTCGAGATCGGCGACGACAACACCATCCGCGAGTACGTCACGATCAACCGCGGCACCGCGCAGGACACCGGGGTGACGCGCATCGGCAACGAAAACTGGATCATGGCCTACGTCCACTTCGCGCACGACTGCGAGGTCGGCAGCAAGACCATCTTCGCCAACTGCACCCAGCTCGCCGGTCACGTGACCGTGGAGGACTGGGTGATCTTCGGCGCCACCACCCTGGTGCACCAGTTCGTGCGCATCGGCGCGCATGCCTTCACCGGCATGGGCAGCTTCATTTCGCAGGACGTGCCGCCCTACGTCATGGCAGCCGGCCACATGGCGAGCCCCTACGGCATCAACAGCGAGGGCCTCAGGCGCCGCGGCTTCTCCGCGCAGACGATCCAGGCGATCAAGCGCGCCTACCGCACGCTCTACCGCAGCGGCCTGTCGCTCGAGGCCGCGAAGCGCGAGCTCGAGGTCCAGTCGCAGGCTTGCCCGGAAATCAGGCTCATCGTCGACTTTCTTTCGATCAGCAAGCGCGGTATCGCTCGATAGATGGCCGAGCTCCTGCGCGTCGGCATGGTGGCCGGCGAGGCTTCGAGCGATCTGCTCGCCGCCCACCTCATCGCCGCGCTCAAGGCGCGGCGCCGGTCGATGGTCTTCGCGGGCATCGGCGGGCCGCGCATGATTGCCGAAGGCTTCGAGTCGCACCACCCGATGGAGAAGCTCTCGGTGCGCGGCTACGCCGAGGTCCTGCGCAGCTACACCGAGATCATGGGGATCCGCCGGCGCCTCGCCCGGGACATGCTGCGCGAGCGGCCGGATCTCTTCATCGGCGTCGATTCGAGCGAATTCAACCTCGGCCTCGAGCAGCGCCTCAAGAACGCCGGCATTCCGACCATCCACTACGTGAGCCCCTCGGTGTGGGCCTGGCGGCGCGGGCGGATCAAGCGGGTCGCGCGCGCGGTGAGCCGGATCCTCGTGATGTTCCCGTTCGAGAAGCCGATCTACGAGCAGGCCGGCATCCCGGTGAGCTACGTCGGCCACCCGCTCGCCGACGTGATCCCGATGGATCCGAAGAAGGACGAGGCGCGCGCCCAGCTGCGGCTGCCGGGGGGCAAGCTGATCGTGGCGCTGCTCCCGGGCAGCCGGCGCTCGGAGGTGCATTACATGGCGAGCGCCTTCATCCTGGCGGCGCACCGCCTGCGCCAGGAGATCCGCGACGTGCACTTCGTGTGCCCCACGGTGACCCGGGCGACGCGCGACCTGGTCGAGCGCGCCCTGCACGAGCACCAGCGGACCGACCTGCCGCTCACGCTCCTCTTCGGCCACTCGCACGAGGCGCTCGCCGCGGCCGACCTCGCCCTGGTCGCGAGCGGCACCGCCACCCTGGAGACGGCGCTTTTCAAGACCCCGATGGTGATCGCCTACCGGCAGTCGCCCATCTCCTGGCGCCTGATGCGCAGGATGCTTTACCTGCCGTACGTGGGCATGCCCAACATCCTCGCCGGCGAGCGCCTGGTGCCCGAGCTCCTGCAGGACGAGGCGACCCCCGCAGCGCTCTCCGCCGCGCTGCTCGCGCTCTGGCGCGACAAGCCTGCGCGCGAGCGCCAGCTCGCGCGCTTCCGCGAGTTCCACGAGCTTCTGCGGCAGAATACGGCGGAGAAAGCCGCCGAAGCGGTATTGGGAGTACTGCAAGAGCAGGGGGTACGTAAAAATAAAAATGGATAGCGTGCTGGTGTGCGGCATAGACGAAGCAGGGCGCGGGCCGCTGGCCGGACCGGTCTACGCGGCGGCTGTCATCCTCGACCGCAAACGCCGGATCAACGGCCTCGCCGATTCGAAGGTGCTCACGGCGGAGCGCCGCGACGTGCTCGCCGGCCGCATCCGGGAGCGGGCGATCGCCTGGTCGGTGGCCCACGCCACGGTCGAGGAGATCGACCGCATCAACATACTCCAGGCCTCGTTGCTGGCGATGCGCCGCGCGGTACAAGCGCTCGGCGTGGCGCCCGCGGAGGCGTGGGTCGACGGCAACCAGTCGCCGGGCCTGTCTTGTAAGACAAGAACGATCGTGGATGGCGATGCGCTCCATCCGGTGATCTCGGCGGCCTCGATCCTCGCGAAGACTGAGCGCGACGCAGAGATGTGCGCGCTCTCCGCGCGCTACCCGCACTACGGCTTCGACCGCCACAAGGGCTACGGGACCCCCGAGCACCTCGACGCACTCGGGCGCCTCGGACCCTGCGAGATCCACCGGCGCAGCTTCTACGCCGTCGGAGTGTTCTTCCAGAAGGACCTTTTCGCCGAAAGCTGGGGCGCGATGGCCGAGACCCTGCGGGTGCGGAGCTACCGGATGTACTGCAGCGCGAAGAAGCTCACCGCCGCGCCGGGCCTGACTCTGGCCGAATTCCGGGTCGAGGAGCGCCGGTTGCGGCGCGACTACGCCGACGTGCTTGCCCGCGCCGAGGCGTCGCCGCACGCCGACCTCATGGAGCAGGTGCTGTCGGCGGCCAAGGCGAAGCTCGGCTCCGCCCGGCGGCAAAAGCGCACGGAATAGGGGAATCCCGGACACCCGCCGGAGGGTCCCCCCCGGTAACCGCCGTCACGCAGCCGGATCATGCTGGCCGGGTGATTCGATTCGCCTGCCTGGTGCTCCTGCCGCTTGCCGCGTGCGCCTCCGCGCCGGCCGACAGGCCCGCCGGCGGTCCGAGCGTCGACAGCCGCTACTCCGGCACGGTGCAGAAGGTACTGCGCGTGGTGCGCCAAGGCGCGGACCTGCCGGGGATGAAGTTCCTGGGCAAGGTGGGGAACGTCCTCGGGCCTGCGTTACGCCACAACACGGAAACGCACCAATACGTGGTGCGCACGCCGAGCGGCCAGATCATTGCGCAGTCCGACAGCGAGTTTGCAGTGGGCGACTGCGTCCAGGTGATTCCGAGCGCGCAGGCTTCCGGCCCTGCGTTCCGCTACGGCGAGGCCGAGATGGTGCGCTCAGAGAGCTGCAGCGGATAGCGCCGCGATCAGGGCGCGCGCCTCGGCGCGCGGCGCGACCATAGCGCGTAGTTTCCTCATGTGGGCTTTTAGATTCAGGTAGAAGCGGCGATCCGCAGCGGCACGGTGGATCAGCAGCGCCAGCGCACGTTCGTCCTCCAGCGGGAAGTACCCCGCATAGCTCGCGCCAAGCAGGCCCACATTGCCCGGGATGCGCGATGCGAGCACCGGGACCCCGATGCGCAGCGCCTCGCACACCACGTTCGCGCCGCCCTCCATCCGCGAGCTGATCACCATCGCGTGGCTCGAGGCAAGCCAGCGCAGCGCGCGCGCATGCGGCACGCTCCCGAGCCAGCGATAGCGGGGCTCGCGCGCCATGCCGGCCCTGGCTTCGGCTTCCAGGGCGGGGTCGAGCGCCGCACCTAGGTGAACTACCTCAAGATCGTCCCAGTCTGCAAGATGGGAAAGGGAAACCAAAGCGCGGAGCGGATCCTTCTCGGCGCGCAGGTGGCCGATCACGCAGATCCGGAAGCGGCGCCGTACCGGCGCATGGCGCAGCTGCGTCGCCGAGCTTTGCACCACGACGCGAACCTTCCGCCTCAGCCGCGGCGCCAGCTCGCGCCCCGCCATGGGCTGCAGCACGATCAGCCGGTGGGCGAGCTCGAGCGATTCGCGCGCCTCGGCCGACTCGTGGATGTCCCGATAGAGGTCGGTGCCGGTAAGCGCCACGACGAGCGGCCGGTCCGCGGGAAACGCCTTGATCGAGGGGTGGCTGCGGCGCGCGTGCAGCGCGAGCATCGCATCGCCGCCCCGCTCGGGCGACCACTGCACCGAGACCTCCACTGCGTGGCCGGCGGCGCGCAGGAAGGCAGCCCAACGCAGCGCCGTGTGCCGGTTGCCGTTGCGCATTCCCGGCCCGGCCGGCGTCACAAGCGCAATTCTCACCGTGAGATTTTCTCCCCTATTGCAATCTTAGGTTCCCTCAAGCCATTCTTGCGAAGGAGGGGGAGAAACGAATGCGCAGCGCGCCCGGCCCGGCACGTCCGGCCCGGGGCTTCACGCTATTGGCCACGATGATCGTCGCGATCGTCGTCGGGCTCGCGGCTCTGTTCCTGGTCGGCGGCTTCTTTGCGGCGATCAGCGACGACGGGCGAATTACCTACAGCGCCGAATCAGGCACTTAGGTATCTCCCGTGGGCGGGCCCGGCGCCTCCTCCGCGTCCTCATTTAGACTCGGACGCGTGACGCAGACGCTGATCGAGGAGCTGCGCTCCGCGCGCGCGCACCTGCGCCGCGTGGCCGACGGCCTGGACGGCGAGCGCGAGCTCGGTCCTCGGCTCGCGATTGTCAACCCGCCGCGCTGGGAGATCGGCCACGTCGGCTGGTTCCAGGAATGGTGGTGCCTGCGGGGCGCGCGCGAAGACCGCCCCTCGATCCTGCCGAACGCGGACCGGCTCTATGACTCGGCCGCCGTAGCGCACGCGACGCGCTGGGAGCTGCCGCTGCCGCCGTTTCGGGACACGCTCGCCTACCGGGAGGAGGTCACCGAGCGCCTCATTGCTCGTCTCCAGGCGGGCGATGCGGATCCGTATTTCGTCCAGCTCGCGGTGCGCCACGAGGACATGCACGCCGAAGCCTTTCACTACACACGCCAGACCCTCTCGTATCCCGAACCGGAAGGACCACCGCGGCCGGTGCTGAAGAGTCATGCGGGAGACATTGAATGCCCGGGCGGCATCTTCCGCCTCGGGTCGACGCCTGACGACGGCTTCGTGTTCGACAACGAGAAGTGGAGCCACCCGCTCGTGCTTCAGCCTTTCCGCATCTCGCGCGGCTGCGTCACCAACGCTCAATACGAGCAATTCGTGCGGGCCGGCGGCGAGCCGCCCCGCTACTGGCGCGGCGGCGAGGTGCGCCGCTTCGATCGCTGGGTGGAGCGCGTGCCCGACGAGCCGGTGATGCACGTGAGCTGGCACGAAGCGCAGGCCTATTGCCGCTTCGCCGGGCGGCGCCTGCCGACGGAAGCTGAATGGGAATTCGCCGCACTCCGTAACCTTGAAAATACCAGACAGCTTTGGGAGTGGACCGCCAGCGATTTCCTGCCGTACCCGGGGTTCGTTCGCGATCCGTACAAGGAATACTCCGAGCCGTGGTTCGGCACCCACAAGGTGCTGCGCGGCGGCAGCTTCGCTACGCCGGCGCGCATCGCACGGCCGCGCTTTCGCAACTTCTACACGCCGGATCGCGCCGATATCTTCGCGGGTTTTCGCACCTGCGCGCCATGAGCGTCATCCGCTCGCGCGATAACCCAAAGGTCAAACGCTGGGCCAAGCTCGCGAGCGATTCGAGGTTCCGGAGGAGTGAAGGGCGGGTCTTGATCGAAGGTCCGCACCTCGTCGCCGAGGCGCTCCAGGCCGGAATCGAGCCGCTCGCGCTGATCGTGAGCGAAACGGGTCTGAAAAAAAACGAGGTCCAGGAGCTTCTCGGCCAGCGCCAGCCCGCGGTCCTGGGCGACCGCCTCTTCGGCATCGTCGCCGACGCCGAGACGCCGCCGGGCATCGCCGCCGAGATCGCCATTCCGCGCCCCGGCGATGCCAGCTCGAAGCCGGCCGTTTTCCTGGAAGGTGTCCAGGACCCCGCGAACGTCGGTGCGATCCTGCGCAGCGCCGCCGCCTTCGAGGTGGGGGAAGTGTTCCTCGATCCCGCCTGCGCCGACGCGTGGGCGCCGAAGGTCCTGCGGGCCGCGATGGGGGCGCATTTCAAGCTCGCGCTGCGCCAGGTCGCCGACCTCGCGACGAGCCTCGCCGACTTCCAGGGGACCACCGTCTGCACGGTGTCGCGCGGGGGAACGCCGCTCAAGGAGCTCGGGCTGAAGGGCCGCGTCGGCTGGATCTTCGGTTCCGAGGGGCGCGGAGTCAGCACCGGCGTCGCCGCCAAAGCCCGCCTGAAGGCCACGATTCCGATGGCGCCGGGCAGCGAGTCCCTGAACGTGGCCGCCTCCGCCGCGATCTGCCTGTACGAGGGATACCTGAGGGGAAAAGCCTAGTAGACCTGCCGGTGGATGCGCAGCTCGCGCAGGATGGTGGTGGCGATCTCCTCGATCGACTTGGTGGTCGAGTTGATGCTGCGGATGCCCTCGCGCCGCATCATGGTTTCCGCTTCCTCGACCTCGAAGCGGCAGTTGTCGAGCTCGGCATACCGGCTGCCCGGCCGGCGCTCCTTGCGGATCTCGTGCAGGCGCTCGGGCGCGATAGTCAGCCCGTAGAGGCGCGTTTTCTGCGCACGCAGGGCCTCGGGCAGCTTGCCGCGCTGGAAATCCTCCGGAATGAGGGGGTAGTTGGCCGCCTTCACGCCGAACTGGAGCGCGAGGTATAGGCTGGTCGGCGTCTTTCCGCTGCGCGACACGCCGACCAGGATCACGTCCGCCTGGCCTAGTTCCCGGTGCGACGCCCCGTCGTCGTGCGCCATGGAGAAGTTGATAGCCTCCATGCGTTGCGCATATTCCTTCTTGTCCATGGCGCTGTGCGAGCGCCCGATCGTATGGCTCGACTTGACGCCCAGGCCCGCCTCGAGCGGGTCGATGAAGCTTTCGAAGAAGTCGATGACGAGCGCGTTCGCGCGCCGCACCACTGCGCGCACGTCGTTGTCGACCAGCGTGGAGAACACGATCGCGCGGCCGTTGCCCGACTCGGCGGAAATGCGCGCGACGCACTCCTCGGCCTTCTCGGTGCTGTCGACGAACGGCAGCGTGACCTGGTTGAATTCGACCCCTTCGAACTGGGTCATCAGGCTGTGGCCGAGCATCTGCGCGGTGATACCGGTGCCGTCGGAGACGAAAAACACGGTGCGCCGATCCATGGCGATAAAATACCCCAATGCGGTTAGCGTCGCTCTATGCGCATAGCGTGGCTTAAGGATCTGCGGCTCAAGGATCTCGCCGAGGTCGGAGGCAAAAACGCCTCGCTCGGCGAGATGATCGGCGCGCTGGCCGCGGCCGGAATCCAAGTGCCCGGCGGTTTTGCCACGACCGCCGCCGCCTTTCACGAATTTCTGGATTCAAATGGCTTGAAACAGCGAATCGCCGAGCGCCTTTCCGCGCTTGATCCTGCGGACGTAAAGGCGCTCGCCGCCGCCGGCAAGGAAATCCGCTCGTGGATTCTGAAGACCCCGTTCCCGGCGCCGCTGGAGAAGGAGATTCGGGAACATTATCAGCAGCTTGAACGGCAGGTAGGCGGCAAGGCCTCGTTCGCGGTGCGCTCTTCGGCCACCGCCGAGGACCTGCCCGAGGCGTCCTTCGCCGGCCAGCAGGAAAGCTTCCTCAACATCAGCGGCGCCGACAACGTGCTCGAGGCTATCCGGCACGTGTTCGCCTCGCTCTACAACGACCGCGCGATCTCGTACCGCGTGCACCAGGGCTTCGCCCACGGCACGGTCGCGCTGTCGGCGGCAGTGCAGCAGATGGTGCGAAGCGACCTCGGCGCGAGCGGTGTGCTCTTCACCCTCGACACCGAATCGGGGTTCCGCGACGTCGTCTTCATCACCGCGTCCTACGGGCTCGGCGAAATGGTGGTGCAGGGCGCGGTCAACCCCGACGAGTTCTACGTGCACAAGCAGATGCTCGAGAAGGGCCGCCCGGCGGTCGTGCGGCGCGCGCTCGGCTCGAAGCTCCAGAAAATGGTGTTCTCGCAGTCGGCCGCCACCGGCAAGTCGACCAAGGTCGTGGACGTGTCCGAAGCCGAGCGGCACCGGTTCTCTCTTTCGGACGAGGACATTCTCGAGCTGGCGCGCTACGCGGTCACGATCGAGCGCCACTACGGCCGGCCGATGGACATCGAGTGGGGCAAGGACGGCGCCGACGGAAAAATCTACGTGCTGCAGGCGCGGCCGGAAACGGTGAAGTCGCGCAAGCGCGACGTCGAGGAGCGCTTCGCGCTGAAGGGCAGCTCGCGCGTGCTGGTGAGCGGCCGCGCGATCGGCAACAAGATCGGCAGCGGCACGGTGCGCGTGATTGCCGATGCGTCGAAGATGTCGCGGGTGAAGGAAGGCGACATCCTCGTCACCGACATGACCGACCCGAACTGGGAGCCGGTGATGAAGGTCGCGGCCGCCATCGTCACCAACCGCGGCGGGCGCACCTGCCACGCCGCGATCATCGCGCGCGAGCTCGGCATTCCCGCGGTGGTGGGCTGCGGCGAGGCGACCCGGCGCCTGAAGGACGGCCAGCAGGTCACGGTGTCGTGCGCCGAGGGCGACACCGGCAACGTCTACGAGGGCCTGATCCCCTTCGAGGTCACGAGCCGCTCCCGCGGCGAGATGCCGCGCATTCCCGTGAAGATCACCATGAACGTGGGCAACCCCGAGCTTGCGTTCGAGTTCGCGCAGCTGCCGAATGCCGGCGTCGGCCTCGCGCGGCTGGAGTTCATCATCAACAACGAGATCGGCGTGCACCCGCGCGCCTGCCTGGAGTACCCGGCGCTGCCCGCGCCCCTCAAGGGCAAGCTCGAGGAAAAGGCGCGCGGCTACGCCAGCCCGAAGGATTTCTTCCGCGAGAAGATGGTCGAGGGCGTGGCCACCATCGCGGCGGCGTTCTGGCCCAAGCAGGTCATCGTGCGCCTCTCCGATTTCAAGTCGAACGAGTACCGCAAGCTCCTCGGCGGCGAGCGCTACGAGCCCGAGGAGGAGAACCCGATGCTCGGCTGGCGCGGCGCCTCGCGCTACGTGGCGCAGGACTTCCGCGAGTGCTTCGAGCTCGAGTGCGCCGCGATGAAGAAGGTGCGCGACGAGCTCGGGCTCGCCAACGTCGAGCTGATGGTGCCGTTCGTGAGGACCATCAGCGAAGCAAAGGAAGTTATTAGATTACTGGCCCAGAATGGGTTGGAGCGCGGAAAGAACGGCCTGAAGATCGTGATGATGTGCGAGCTTCCCTCGAACGCGATCCTGGCCGAGGAGTTCCTCGAGCTCTTCGACGGCTTCTCCATCGGCTCGAACGACCTCACCCAGCTCACGCTCGGCCTGGACCGCGATTCGGGCCTCGTCGCCGAGGGCTTCGACGAGCGCGACGCCGCGGTCAAGGCGATGCTCGCCATGGCGATCGGCGCCTGCCGCAAGCACGGCAAGTACGTCGGCATCTGCGGGCAGGGCCCCTCCGACCATCCCGACCTCGCGCGCTGGCTCATGGAGCAGGGCATCGAGAGCCTGTCGCTCAACCCCGATACCGTGGTTTCGACCTGGATGGCGCTCGCCGAACAGCCTTCGTCCGAAAAGAAATCCGCTGCGGCCTGAAACAGGGCTCTGACCCCTTTACTTACTGCGCAGCAGCCGCTGCTTCTCCCGGTTCCACTCCTTCTCGCGCTGGTCGGCGCGCTTGTCGTGCTTGAGCTTGCCGCGTCCGAGCCCGACCTCGAGCTTGATGCGGCCCTTGCTGTAGTGCAGGTTGAGGGGCACCAGGGTATAGCCGCGCTGCTCGACCTTGCCGATCAGGCGCCGGATCTCCTCGGCGCGCAGCAGGAGCTTGCGCGTGCGGGTAGGGTCCGGGCTTATGTGGGTGGAGGCGGTCGGCAGAGGGCTCACGTGCGCGCCGAAGAGAAAGAGCTCTTCGCCGCGCACCATGACGTAGGCCTCGCCGATGTTGCCGCGGCCGCCGCGGATCGCTTTCACCTCCCAGCCCTCGAGCGCGATGCCGGCCTCGTAGCGCTCCTCGATGAAATAATCGTGGAACGCCTTGCGGTTCTCGACGATCGACATTTGGCCTCGATTCTCCCATGAAGCGAATGGCCCGCTCCGCGATCGTCGAGCATTCCGCCGAGCAGATGTTCGCGCTGGTCGACGACATCGAGTCGTACCCGCGCTTCCTGCCGTGGTGCCGCGCGGCGAAGGTGGACGAGCGCGCCGCGGGGTGGGTGCAGGCCACTCTGAGCGTCGGCATGCGCGGCGTGAAGCAGACGTTCAGCACGCGGAACGAGCTGCACCCGCCCGAGGCCATGGAGATGCGCCTCCTGAAGGGGCCGTTCCGGCATTTCGCCGCGACCTGGCGCTTCAAGCCGCTCTCGGCGCAGGCCTGCTCGGTCGAGTTCTCGCTCGAGTACGAAATGGCCGGGCCGCTCGCGAGGCTGCTCGAGCCGCTCTTCGACCACATCGCCGATACCATGGTCGACGCCTTTACCCGGCGCGCCGACGACCTCTATGGCCAACCTTAGCGTCGAGGTGGTCTACGCGCTGCCCTCGGGCGAGGACGCGGTGGCGCTCACGCTCGCGGCGGGCGCCACGGCGGAAGACGCGGTGCGCGCGTCGGGCGTGCTCGAGCGCCATCCCGAGATCGATCTCGGGCGCCAGAAGATCGGGATCCACGGCCGGGTGGTAGCTGAGAAGGCACCGCTTCGAGACGGCGACCGCGTCGAGATCTACCGGCCGTTGCCCGTCGACGCGAAGGAGGCGCGCCGCAGGCGCGCGTTCAGGAGGCGCTGAGCGCGCCTATTTGCACCACTCGCGCGCGTCCTGCCGTGCCTTGACGGTCTCGGACGCGATCTGGCTGTCGTCCAGGAAGTAGCGCTCCCCCTTGGAGTCGTAGCGCGCGACGCGGCCGGCCTCCAGCACGCGCACGTTCTCCTGCGCGCGGGCGCAGTTCTCGCGCTTTTCCGCGGTGTCGCGCTCGGCCTGCGCCTGCTTCTGGCTCTCCTTCTCCGCATCCTGCTGCCGCTTGCGGAACGCCGCGTCCTGCTCCGCCGCCGTGAGCGGCTTCTTGGCGTCCTTGGCGTCTTCCTTCTTGTCCGCCGAAGCGTCCTCGGCCGCGGGCACGGGAGCAGCCGAGCGGCGCATGGACTGGACGTTGACCCCTTGCGGCGGGGCGTCGCCGTAAGTCACCCGGCCATCCTTGTCGACCCACTTGGATTGCGCGGCGGCGGCGGCGGCGAATGCAAGGCCCGCCATGAAAACGAGAGCTTTGTTCATGGCGAACGACACTATCGACTTTTCCGGAAAGGGTCAAAGAAGGTTGTCTCGGACCCTCGCGTATAATGCCGCTTTGCGTGAAAGAATTCTCATGCGGGTGATCCAGAAGGCGCTGACCTTCGACGACGTTCTCCTCCTCCCCGCCCACTCCCGCGTCCTGCCCCGAGAAGTCTCGCTGAAAACCCGGCTAACCCGGAGGCTCGAGCTCAACCTGCCGCTCGTGTCCGCGGCCATGGACACGGTCACCGAGGCGCGCCTTGCCATCGCCATCGCACAGGAAGGCGGCATCGGCATCGTGCACAAGAACCTGACCGCGGCGGCGCAGGCGGCCGAGGTGGCGAAGGTGAAGCGCTTCGAGTCGGGCGTGCTGCGCGATCCGATGACCGTCTCGCCCGAGATGACGGTGCGCGACGTCATGGCGCTGCAGCGCGAGCACCGCATCTCCGGATTCCCGGTGGTGAAGGCCGGCAAGGTGATCGGCATCGTCACCAACCGGGACCTGCGCTTCGAGACCAACCTCGACCAGCCGGTGAAGGCGATCATGACGCCGCAGCGGCGCCTCATCACGGTGCGCGAGGGCGCGAGCCGCGAGGAGGCGAAGGAGCTCATGCACCGCCACCGCCTCGAGCGCGTGCTGGTGATCGACGAGGAGTTCCATCTCAAGGGCCTGGTGACGGTGAAGGACATCACCAAGGAAAGCGAGCATCCGAACGCCGCCAAGGACCCGCACGGCAAGCTCCGCGTGGGGGCGGCGGTCGGGGTGGGCGAGGGCACCGAGGAGCGCGTCGCCGCGCTGGTCGAGGCCGGCGCGGACGTCATCGTCGTCGACACGGCGCACGGCCACGCCCAGGGCGTGCTCGACCGCGTCCAGTGGATCAAGAAGAATTTCAGCATCGAGGTCGTCGGCGGCAACGTCGGCACCGGCGAAGGCGCCCGCGCACTGGTGGACCACGGCGCCGACGGGGTCAAGGTCGGCATCGGGCCCGGGTCGATCTGCACCACGCGCGTGGTGGCCGGGGTCGGCGTGCCGCAGATCAGCGCCATCCAGAGCGTCGCCGAGGCGCTGGCGAAGACCGACGTGCCGCTGATCGCCGACGGCGGGGTGCGCTACTCGGGCGACGTGGCCAAGGCGCTCGCCGCCGGGGCCCACGCCGTGATGCTCGGCTCGCTCTTCGCGGGCACCGAGGAGTCGCCCGGGGAGATCGAGCTCTACCAGGGCCGCTCCTACAAGTCGTACCGCGGCATGGGCTCGCTCGCCGCGATGCAGCGCGGCGCCGCCGACCGCTACTTCCAGGACTCGGAGATGAACGTCGACAAGCTGGTGCCCGAGGGCGTCGAGGGCCGCGTGCCCTACAAGGGCAGCGTCATTTCGGTGATCGGGCAGCTCGCAGGCGGAGTGCGCGCGAGCATGGGCTACACCGGCTGCGCCACCGTCGACGAGCTGCGCACGCGCACGCAGTTCGTTGAGATCACCACCGCGGGCATGCGCGAATCGCACGTGCACGACGTGCAGATCGTCAAAGAGGCTCCCAACTACCGGGTGGAATAAGCTCGTTGCACCAAAAGATCCTCATCCTCGACTTCGGCGCCCAGTACACCCAGCTGATCGCACGCCGGGTGCGCGAAGCCAAGGTGTACTGCGAGATCCATCCCCACGACGTCTCCGACGACTTCGTGCGCGGCTTCGGCGCGAGCGGCATCATCCTCTCCGGCAGCCACATGTCGGCCTACGAGGAGTCGACCGGCAAGGCCCCGGGAGCCGCCTTTGACGCCGGCGTGCCGGTCCTCGGCATCTGCTACGGCATGCAGACCATGGCGCAGCAGCTCGGCGGGCGCGTCGAGGCGGGGAGCGTGCGCGAATTCGGCTACGCCGAGGTGCGCGCGCGCGGCCACACCAGGCTGCTCGACGGCATCGAGGATTGGCACTCGCCGGAAGGCCACGGCATGCTCAAGGTGTGGATGAGCCACGGCGACAAGGTCACCGAGCTTCCGCCGGGATTCAAGCTCATGGCGTCGACCGAAGCCTGCCCGATCGCGGGAATGGCCGACGAGACGCGGCGCTTCTACGGCGTGCAGTTCCATCCCGAGGTGACCCACACCCGGCAGGGGACGAAGATCCTGCAGCGCTTCGTGCGCGAGATCTGCGGCGGCCGCGGCGACTGGAGCATGCCGGACTACGTTTCTGAGTCCACAAAGCGCATTCGGGACCAGGTGGGAAAAGAGGAGGTCATCCTCGGCCTCTCGGGAGGCGTCGATTCGTCGGTCGCGGCGGCGCTCATCCACCGCGCGATCGGCGAGCAGCTCACCTGCGTGTTCGTCGACCACGGCCTGCTCAGGCTGAACGAGGCGAGGCAGGTGATGGACACCTTCGCGAAGCACATGCACATGAAGGTGGTGCATGTCGACGCCTCGGAAGACTTCCTTTCTGCCTTGAAAGGCGTGGCCGACCCGGAGGAGAAGCGAAAGATCATCGGCCGCCTGTTCGTGGAAGTGTTCCAGCGAGAAGCGAAAAAGATCCGGAATGCGCGCTGGCTGGCGCAGGGCACGATCTACCCCGATGTGATCGAGTCGGCCGGCGCAAAGACGAAGAAGGCGACCACCATCAAGTCGCATCACAACGTGGGCGGGCTCCCCGAGACGCTCCACCTCAAGCTGCTCGAGCCTTTGCGCGAGCTGTTCAAGGACGAGGTGCGCGAGCTCGGCCTCGCGCTCGGCTTGCCGCGCGAGATGGTGTTCCGCCATCCGTTCCCGGGGCCCGGGCTCGGCGTCCGGATCCTGGGTTCGATCGAAAAAACGTATATCGATCTCCTGCAGCGGGCGGACGCGATCTTCATCGACGAGCTGCGCAAGGAAGGGTGGTATGAGAAGACGGCGCAGGCTTTCGCCGTCTTCCTGCCGGTGCGCTCGGTCGGGGTGATGGGCGACGGGCGCACCTACGAATACGTGGTGGCGCTGCGCGCGGTGCAGACCACCGACTTCATGACCGCCGACTGGGCGCCGCTGCCGCACGAGCTGCTGGCGCGGGTGTCCAACCGGATCATCAACGAGGTGCGCGGCGTCAACCGGGTGACCTACGATATCTCCTCCAAGCCTCCCGCCACGATCGAGTGGGAGTAGTTACCAATCTGAAATAAAAGCGCAACGCGCTGAACAGGGATGAGGTAGTACAGTGAGGCCGATGCTGGCCAATACCGCTGAGGCCTGGGGCGCGCCCGCCAAGTTCTTTCACTGGACGGTCGCGCTTCTCATCCTGTTGCAGATCCCGCTCGGGTTTGCCGCGGCGCTGTGGCGGCTGTCGCCGCTGAAGCTCGAGCTGTTCGTCTGGCACAAATCGACCGGTATGCTGATCCTGGTGCTGATGCTGGCGCGCCTTGCCTGGCGCCTCGCCAACCCGAGCCCCGCGCTACCGCCTCAGACGCCCGCCTGGGAGCGCCGCGCTGCGCATGCGAGTCACGTGCTCCTCTACGCGCTCGCGATAGCCCTGCCGCTTTCCGGCTGGGTCATCAACTCGGCGGCAGCGGTGCCGTTCAGCGTGTTCTGGCTCGTCCCGCTGCCGGCCATCGTGACCCCGGACGAGCACCTGGAAGACCTCGCCAAGCTGACGCACTTCTCGCTGCTGGTTGCACTCTGCCTGGTCCTCGCTGTCCATGTCGGAGCCGCACTGAGACATCACTTGATCAAGCGAAACGACATTCTGATCCGCATGCTGCCCGGGAGATGGAGACACGCGTGAGGCCCGCCTGGATCGTCCCACTGGCTTTTTTGATCAGTACGCAGGCACTCGCCGCGGACTGGAAGCTGGATCCCGCGCCGAGCCGCCTCGAGTACGTCGCCACCTTCGAGAAGACCGCGGCGCCGGGCGTATTCAAGGAATTCGACGCGCGCCTCGCGCGCTTCGAGCCGGACAAGCCCGAGGGCGCGAAGCTCGACGTCACGGTCAAGATCACGAGCGCCGACATGAAAAACGGCGACGTGAACCGCGCGATCCGTGGTCCGGAATGGTTCGATTTCGCCAAGTTTCCGCAGGCCGAGTTCCATGCCGAGGACATCCGGCGCGTGGCGGCCGGGCGCTATCTTGCCCGCGGCGTGCTGAGCCTGAAGGGCGCCAAAAAGGAGCTCGAGGTGCCGTTCACCTGGCAGGAGTCGGGCAACGCTGCGACCATGGAAGGCGAGCTGAACGTCGAGCGCCTTCAATTCGGCATCGGCACGGGCGAGTGGGCGAACGGCAGCACCATCGGCCTCGGCGTGCGGGTGAAGTTCAACGTGCGGCTGCGCAAGGAAGGCTGAATGCGCAGGGCTTTGCGCTTCCTGCTCGGCGCCGCGCTGCTCGCGGCCGGGTGCGCGCAGGTACCACCGCCGGCGCCGCCGCAGGCGGAGCGCCCCGGCGCGCCCGACCTCGACGCGGCCTACTATCGCGGCGCAGCCGAGCGCGGCGCCAAGGTCTACCGGGTCCAATCCGGCGATTCGCTCCTCGTCGTCCGGGTCTACCGCGGCGGGCGGCTGGCCAAGCTCGGACATGACCACGTCGTCTCGAGCCGGGAGCCGCGCGGCTTCATCGACGCCGACCAGGGCCGCGCCGACCTCTATGTCGCGGTAGAGAGCCTGGTGGTCGACGACGCGGCGCAGCGCGCCGCCGCCGGCTTCGACAGCCACCCGAGCGAATCGGACATCGCGGGCACGCGCAGCAACATGCTCGACAAAGTGCTCGAGGCCGAGCGCTTTCCGTTCGTGGTGTTACGCGTACGTGGCGTGGAACAGGACGCGGTTCAGGCCGAGCTTTCGCTCCACGGCGTGACGCGGCCGCTGCGTATCCCGGCGAAGATCGATCGCGGCGCCGAGAGCGTCGACGTCAGCGGCCGCTTCGCGATCAACCAGACCGACTTCGGCATCGCCCCGTTCTCGGTGTTCGGCGGAGCGCTCGCCGTGCAGGACCGCCTCGACCTCTCCTTCGAGATCCGTGCCACCCGGGTGACGGATCCGAGGTAGGAAGGCTCAGCGAGCCGCCAGCTCCTGCTCCAGCCAGCGGTCGAGCAGGGCCTTCTCGTAGCGCAGCGGGTCGTCCGGGTACCGGTTTGCACCGGCGAGGAATGCCGGATCGCGCAGCTTGCGCGCGCCTTCCTTGACCAGCTTGCCGTCGTCCGCCGCAAGGCGGAAGGACAGGTCGATGCGCGGCGGATAGATGTCCTTCACGATCCGGGCCTCGCCCGATGGCGGGCGCCAGGCCTCGAATTCACCCGCCATGTCGACCTCCGTGATCGAGACGCTGAGCCGCTCGCCGGCGGCGAGCAGAGACCCGGCGCGCTTCGCCAGGTGGCTGCGCAGCTGCTCGAGATAGGCCGCGCGTATCCGCTCGTCGCTGAAGCGGCGATTGCCTACGTCGGCAAACTCCTCGGCGTGCACGTATTGCACCTGGACCGGCGCTTCCTGGCCGATCGCGGGAAGTGAAACGGCAAGGGCGCACAGCGCGGCGCCTCGGACGTGTCTCGGACTCATCGGTTGCAGGTTAGCCCGATCCAAACTGCCAATACAATACTTGCGATGATCCTTTACGGAATCCGCAACTGCGACACGGTGAAAAAGGCGCGCGCTTGGCTCGACCAGCGCGGGGTCGAATACCGGTTCCACGATTACAAGGTGGCGGGCATCGACAAGGCGAGGCTCGATCGCTGGTGCCGCAAAGTCGGCTGGGAGGCGCTCCTCAACCGCGCCGGGACCACGTATCGCAAACTCGGCGATCCGCAGAAGGAGAATCTAACCCAGGAAAGAGCCAAGGCGTTGATGTTGGCGCAGCCCTCAGTCATCAAGCGCCCGGTGGTCGAGCTGAACGGAAAGCTGGTCGTCGGCTTCAAGCCGGAGCTCTACGCGTCTCTGCCGTGGTGAACGACGCGCATTCTGACGAGCGGTTCATGCGCCACGCGCTCGAGCTGGCGGGGCGCGCCCAGGGCGAGGGGGAGGTTCCGGTCGGCGCGGTCGTGGTGCTCGACGAGAAGGTGATCGGCGAGGGCTGGAACCGTCCGATCTCCGCGTCCGACCCGACCGCGCACGCGGAGATCCAGGCCATGCGCGCGGCCGCGTCGACCCGGAAGAACTACCGGCTGGTCGGTGCGACGCTTTACGTGACGCTCGAGCCCTGCGCCATGTGCGTCGGCGCGATGTTCCACGCGCGGATTCGCCGCGTGGTCTTCGGCGCAGCCGACCCGAAGACCGGGGCCGCCGGAAGCACA
>Ga0070693_100000006_pt1 | contig 88766 bp, 62 predicted proteins | sample KBSK1103metaG_FD_65472 | JGI IMG/M metagenome (GOLD analysis project Ga0070693, IMG submission 65472) | Corn, switchgrass and miscanthus rhizosphere microbial communities from Kellogg Biological Station, Michigan, USA - KBS K1-10-3 metaG | ecosystem: Host-associated > Plants > Roots >...
AAACCCGCACCCTTAACACCGAAGGGTGCGCCACCCCGCTGTCACCCTCGGCCAATTGCAGAAGTGGTATGCTACTCCAGTGCGCCCACGTCAAGAAAAAACATCTCTGCCCCACCCGCCGACTCCGAATCCGGCCTGGATAACTTCGGCGCCCGATTCAACTCCTCCAACCTCGGCCGCTTCCTCTCTCCTGACGACCCATCCGGCCCTGACAACGAACAGGACCCGCAGGGTCTGAATCTGTACAGTTACGTTCAGAACAATCCTATGAACGCCGTCGATCCTGACGGTCACGACTGTTTTTATATACAAGAAAGCGCTGCTTACGTGATCCGTGGAGACTGCTCGGCGGCGCCCGGCGGGGCCACCGCCGTTACGTATGTTCCCGGTACAATAAACGAAAAATCGGGCGTGTATGACGCAAACACCGGCACGGTCAGCTTCTCTTACACGCCCTACTGGACTCCGCCTTGGGAATCACCCAAACTCTCGTTCGAGGTGATCGGTAATGTTCATCCAACACACTCTGGGCCAACTGAATTCGACAAGTTTGTTTCACGCGTCGCCGTTGGAGCAGACAACGTAAATGCCTTCGCCCTGCAGGTCGGCATCCAAGACATCGCAGGAGTGCTTGGCCGCATGATCGGCGCAGGAATCGAATCAGTTTTGGCCGCAAGGGCAGCAGCAAATGCTGCCGCCGAAGCGGCCGAGGTCGCTAACCTTGCAACGAAGGCCGCCAGCACCGTCGGCAATCAAGGGGCAGTCGCCAGTAGCAAAGCTACGGCTTTAGCGGCAGCAGAGGAGTTCGTTGGACCTGGAGCCCGGCCAATCGTGGACCGCGCCACGGGACAGGTGGTCGGGAAGATCAGCGCGGATGGCTCAAAGGTGTATCGAATTACCAGCATCAACAAGGCACAGCCATACGTCAACCTCGTCAACAACACCACTGGCGGGAATCTCCACGTGAGGTTTTAGCGCGGACCCATGAATGCCAAAGACCTAGAAACACTCAACGCCAACGTCGATAGGGTGGTCAAGATCACGACCTGCGATGGTGAGTCGTTGCTCGCCAAGGTGGTACTGGTTTCGGACGAGGACGAAGATGTCGTCTATGAGCTGATATCAACCAGCCGGGAGGCTCAGTACGAAAAATTTGATGAGCAGCCAGCATACCGGGTCACCTTCCAGGAGATTGAGTCGGTGGAACCCGTTGCTTCCGTGCCGCCAAGCCCTCCGGGGCCGCCAGGTAAGTCTACGAAGTAGGAAGGCGTCTGGCGCGCAAGCTACGCCAGCTTGTGAGCTGCCCCCTGGCTCCGCGCACGGAATCATACGACCCTCGAATCGCCTGACTGCATAGCTTCTCCACCCGGCAGGGGGGCGAGTTGCGGATCGGGTCCGATCCAAGCAAACAGAACTGTCAACAAGACAAAACCAGTTTAAAGAGAGATAATGTTTTCATCTCGGACGGAGTTCTCTCAGGGAGCATCGTCGCCTTGCTCCCTGAGCAAATTTTTATTTTGCCCAGTGAATTCTTTCGCCGCAGCCACTCCATGTTGCGGTGTGCTTCTATCTCGGAGTCATAAGGCGTGACCTCTTCGCCCCAGCCAGGCCCGCGCAACGCGGAGCGTCTTCTCCTGGTGCTCTTTCTGCTCTCTCTGCCCCTGCTCAATCCCTGGGTGCGCGGAGACGGCGTCGGCTACTACGCTTTCGCGCGCGCCCCACTCATCCAGCACAATCTCGATTTCACCCCTGATTATCAGCAGGCCAACGCCAGCTTCCGTGAAAATCGACTCGACAAAAACAACCAGCCAACCCCTGAATTTCGCACGCGCACCGGTCACCTCGAAAACCACTTCACAGTGGGACCTGCGATTCTCTGGGCTCCCTTTCTCCTCATCGCGCACGCCGGCGTTCTCCTCGCGCGCTCTTTGGGCTCTGCCATTCCCGCGGACGGCTTCTCTATGCCGTACTGCATCGCCATGGCGCTGGGTACGGCGCTCTGCGGTTTTCTCGCTCTGTTCATTTCGTTTCGCCTCGCGCGCAAATACGTTGACGAGCGCTGGGCCTTGCTCGCCACTCTGACGATCTGGTGGGCCAGCTCGCTTCCCGTTTACATGTATTTCAATCCGTCCTGGTCGCACACCCACTCGGCTTTTGTCGTGGCCCTTTTTTTGTGGTACTGGGATAAAACGCGCGACTCGCGCACGCTTCTTCAATGGATGCTGCTCGGCGCGCTCGGCGGATTAATGCTCGACGTCTATTACGCAAACGCCATGGTTTTCGTCATTCTGCTGATCGAAGCGTTGCGTGATTACGCGGGCGCTATTCGAATGGCGACTCCAAACACTCCCAGCCTCGCGCAGCTTCTGGCACGGCATCTCGTTTTCGCAGCCACTTTGCTGATTTGCCTGCTTCCCACCTTCATCGCGCACCGCATCATTTACGGCAGCATGTTCGAATCCGGCTACGTTTCTCTCAACCATTGGAATTGGACTTCGCCCCATCTCTTTTCCGTGCTTTTCTCCTCAGAGCACGGTTTGATTTCCTGGACCCCAATCCTTCTTTTCGCGCTGATCGGCCTCTTTGCTTTCTGGCGGAGCGTGCCTCGCGCGGGCTTCGCATTTCTGGCGGCCACGGTCGGGTTTTATTATTTCATCGCCTCGTACCCGGATTGGGCGGGCATTTCATCTTACGGGAACCGCTTTTTTGTTTCGCTCACCCCGCTTTTTATTTTGGGGCTCGCCGTTTTTCTCGAGCGATTTACGCCCGTCTTTCGAACGCGCCGCGCCGCGCTCGCCGCCGCGTCCATTTTTCTTGCCTGTTTTGTTTTCTGGAATGCCGGGCTTATGTTTCAGTGGGGCGCGCACCTGATTCCCGCGCGCGGCCCGGTTTCTTTTCCGCAGATGATCCGAAATCAATTTATGGTCGTTCCACGGCAAATTACGAAGCAGTTCGAAATGTATCTGTTCCGGCGAAAATCGCTCATGCAGCAAATCGAGCAGCGCGACCTCGAGCAGCTCAAGCAGAAGCCTCCACCCCCCTAATCCTGATCTCTTTCTGGCTTTTTGTGCTGCGCCTCGCGCGCCGGGGGCGGGCATCTCTGCTAATCTAATCCAGGGGTCATCCAACTCTCTTGGGACTGCAGGAAGACTCGATGGCTTCGGTCAGCGCACCCGCTACGCCCCTTCCGGCGGAGCACGCCGCGCCCGCTATCGTGCGGATTGAGCCGCCGCGCGGGTGGCTGGATTTGCGTCTCGGCGAAGTGTGGGCTTACCGCGAGCTGCTCTATTTCTTCGTGTGGCGCGACGTCAAAGTCCGTTACAAGCAGACGGCGATCGGCGTGGCGTGGGTGGTGCTGCAGCCTCTGCTGACCATGGGCGTTTTCACGCTTTTTTTCGGGCGGCTGGCCAAGCTGCCGTCGGACGGTTTGCCTTACCCGGTTTTTTATTTTTCCGCGCTCGTACCGTGGAGCTACTTCGCGACGGCGCTGCAATCCTGCACGGCGGTGGTGGTCGAAAACCAGCGCGTGATCACCAAGGTTTTTTTCCCGCGGCTGGTGCTTCCTATTTCAGCGGTCATATCCGGCCTGGTGGATTTCGCCATTGGCTGCGTGGTCCTCGGTGTGGTCCTGGCCATTTACCACATCCGGCCGGGCGTCGCCGCGCTATGGCTGCCGGTATTGCTGCTCCTTGCCGTGCTCACGGCGCTCGGCGTGGGGCTGTGGATGTCCGCGCTGAATGCGCTGTATCGCGACGTGAAATATGTGGTGCCATTTTTGGTGCAGTTCTGGATGTTCGCTTCGCCGGTGGCGTATCCGTCTTCGCTGGTGCCGGAGCGGTGGCGGTGGCTGTACGGGCTGAATCCCATGGCGGGGGTGATTGACGGATTTCGATGGACGCTGACGGGGCACGGAACGCCGCCCGGACCGCTGCTGCTGGCGTCCACGGCCGCGGTTGCGCTGGTGCTGGCGGGCGGACTGTTTTTTTTCCAGAGGATGGAGGGAGCGATAGCGGACCGGGTGTAGGAACGTTGGAAGGTTGCAAGGTTGGGGAAATGGAGGCGTTGAGGGGGGACCCCACCCCCGGTGTTTCCTGTAAGAGTGGCAAGCAAAAGACTTATGCTTGACGCGGCGTCAAGATTGGCGGATGAGGCGGCGTAGTGTTTGGATGCAGTGTGGACGCCCCTCCCCCTGTTTTTGCAAAGATGTGATTCGATGGGGGTTAAGAGGTAGGGGTTTGCAAAAGATGTGATTCTAAAAGGGTTACGGGGGCTTTTTTCGTAAGTGCGGATTATAAAGGAGTTGCGGGACGGGAAAAGGAAACGGATATTGGAGGTCAAGCGGCGCTTGTTAGAGGGATCCGTGCAGGCGAGCTGGCTATAACGACTAAGCACAGACAAGTGTAGCATGGAGTTACTGACTTGTCAAGTAGAATCGCATATAGAAAACTGTAGCCGCGGTAAGGCATTGAAAAACGAGGGGATGGCGTTAGAAAGCTATTGAAGATGAGCGGAGCGGTGATACAGGGGGAAGGGCTGGGGAAAGGGTACCGGCGCGGGTTGACGGTGGATGCGGGGCTGCGGCATGTGCTGGGGCGATTCGCCAAGGCGGCTTGTCCATGACGGCGGACGTGTGGACTCGCGCGATTCCCTTGCCGCTGAAGCGCTTCGCGGCGCGTTACCTGGAACGACGAGGCTATGTCCGTTCCGCGGGCGCCACGAACATTCACGGGGTGATGTCGCGCCGCCCCGAAGTGCCGGTGGAAAGCGTGATTGATATTGGGGCTTCCGATGGCCGGTGGAGCGCGGAGCTCATGCGCCACTTTCCTGGGGCCAGTTATCTTCTCGTAGAAGCCCAGGAAGCAGCCCACGGCGAAGCCCTGCGCCAGTTCAAGGCCGCGCACCGCAACGTGGATTACGTCCTCGCCGCCGCCGGCGATCGCGACGGGGAAGTGCATTTCGACGCTTCCGATCCTTTTGGCGGCGTGGCTTCTCCTGCGCCATTCCCGCGAAATGATATCGTTGTGCAGATGGCGGCTGTAGACACCCTGGTTCGTGAACGAAGTGTCCGCCCGCCTTTCCTGTTGAAGCTCGATACGCACGGTTTTGAGGCGCCAATTCTGGAGGGCGCCCGCGAGACTTTGAGGCAGTCTTCCATGCTGGTCATCGAGGCTTACAATTTCACGTTGCGGCCGGGCTGCTTGCGATTTTACGAACTTTGCCAGTTTCTCGAGGCTCGCGGTTTTCGATGCGTGGACCTGTTCGACATCTTGCACCGGCCCGGCGACCATGCCTTTTGGCAGATGGATATGGTCTTCGTACCTCTTTCGCATCCTGCTTTTCAATCGAACGAATACGCGCTGGGCTCGATCGGGGTTTGCCCATGACCGCCGCCGTGATACACGGGGAAGGGCTGGGGAAGCGGTACCGGCGCGGGTTGACGGTGGATCCCGGGCTGCGGCATGCGCTGGAGCGATTCGTGAAGGCGCCGCTTTCGGCATTCAGGCGAAAGAGGGATGAGACGTTCTGGGCGCTGAAAGACGTGTCGCTAGAGGTGAAGGAAGGGGAGGTGCTGGGGCTGATCGGGCGGAACGGAGCGGGGAAGACGACGCTGCTGAAGATCTTGTCCCGGATTACGAAGCCGACCACAGGCTGGGCGGAGATTCGCGGGCGAGTCGGCTCGCTGCTCGAGGTGGGGACGGGATTCCATCCGGAGCTGACGGGGCGGGAGAATGCGTTCCTGAGCGGGGCAATTCTAGGGATGAGCAAGCGGGAGATCGAGCGCAAGTTTGATGAGATTGTGGCGTTCGCGGAGCTGGAGAAGTTCATCGATACGCCGGTGAAGCACTATTCGAGCGGGATGTACGTGCGGCTGGCGTTTGCCGTGGCGGCGCACCTGGAGCCGGAGATTTTGCTGGTGGATGAAGTGCTGGCCGTCGGAGACATCAATTTCCAGAAGAAATGCCTCGGGAAGATGGGGGATGTGGCCCGCGCCGGGCGAACGGTTGTCCTCGTTAGCCATCAGCTCAACCAGATTCGCCGCCTCTCCCATCGCGTCATCTGGATCGACGCTGGCGGCATCCGCCGCAGCGGCCCCACCCACGAAGTCGTCGCCGCCTACGAATCCGCCATGGCCTCGGGTGACAGCAGCCTCCCCTTGCGTGACCGCGCCTCCGCCACGAACGGCCGCTTTCTAAAGTGGGAAATCGTTGGCGCGCCCTCCGATCAGCCGCATCTTCTCTCAACGCTCGGCCCCGTCACCATCAATTTCGTCGTCGAGCTGAGCCAGCCCGTCATCAACGGCGAGCACGGCATCGCGCTATTCAGTTCGGACCGCCAGTTGATGTGGGCCCGCGCCGTCCAGCAGCTCTCTCTTCAACCTGGTGTACACGTCTTCTCCTGCACGTTCCCGTCTCTGCCGTTGCGCCCTGGTCCTTACCATTGGCAGGTAAGTCTTTGGGACAATGGGGAGATGCTGGACAATTGGGATTGCATCCCGGAAATGACCATCGCGACAGAGGTCCACCAGCACCACATGGACGAATGGAATGGTATCTTGAACCTGCCTGCTAGTTTTTCACACCACGTCGCTGAGGAGATTTCAGTTGAACGCGCCCCGCGTATTTGACATGCAGCACTACCAGACGTTGAATCCCTCTCGCGCCGCCGCTGTAAACCTCGTTCTGACCGATGTGAGACGACAGCAGGATCTCAAGACTGCCGCTGACGTGGGCTGTGGTCTAGGATACTTCTCCGGCTTCCTTGATTCTCTTGGCTTACTTGTGAGAGGGGTTGACGGGCGAAACGATAACGTTGAGGAGGCAAGCAGGCGATTCCCGCATATTAGCTTCCGGACGATTGACGCCGAGGCTGACGCGCTTCGGGCGCTAGGCACCTTTGACGTGGTCCTGTGCTTCGGCCTTCTCTACCATTTGGAGAATCCATTTCGTGCGATTAGAAATTTGCACGCGATGACCTCGAAACTGCTCCTTGTTGAGAGCGTAGTGTTTCCCGGTTCTGAGCCAATCATGGCGCTCATTGACGAAGAACCCAACGACGATCAGGGCCTTCATCATATTGCCTTTTACCCGACGGAAGCCTGCCTAGTGAAACTGCTATATCGAGCGGGCTTCCCGAACGTCTATCGGTTCTCCACGATGCCGGAGCATCCAGATTTTCGTCCAACGGCCAACGTGCGCCAGGTGAGGACAATGCTCGCGGCATCTGAATATTCGCTGGCGACAGCGTCGTTGGAGCTAATGGTTGAGTCCCATATCGCTATCAAACCGTGGGACGCGGCGAGCGGGGCCAAGGAAGCAGGTTTCTTCGACAAGCTGCGCAGGTTCGTCGATAAACCGCTTCCGGAGAAAGTGGAGTCACTAAAACGGCGGTTGGGCAGCGAATAACAAATTCTAAGGGATGGCAAGGGCTAGTAATAATGCTCGAACGACATCTGGTTCCCATCTATCTGCCGACTTGGGCTCATAGAACCCTTGTGAGGGTGAAGCGCATTTTCGTTCCTCCCGCGCCGGCGGCTCCGCGGATTAATATCTGGGGCGAACGCAATGTGGAGTGGTCCTTCCTGAGCAAAGAAATGCCGGACGGCCCAGGTGAGGCCATTGAGTTCGGCTGCGAGCAAGGTTACATGAGCCTGTTGGCGGCGCAAAAAGGCTTCCACGTGCTCGCAAACGATCTTCAGGAGCAGTCCTTTACCTGGCAGCATCCAAACGTTGAATTCCGCTGCGGCGACTTTCTTACACTCGACTTTCCCAAGAACTATTTCGATCTTGCCATCAATTGCTCCTCGGTCGAACATGTGGGGGTGGCAGGCCGATACGGCATCACTGCCGAACAAAGCGAAGGCGATGTACAAGTGATGCAGCGCCTTGCCGACGTACTAAAGCCTGGTGGCATTCTATTGATGACGGCGCCCTGCGGACGTGATGCCGTGATGGCGCCCTGGTGCCGTGTATATGGCGCACAGCGGCTTCCCAGGCTGTTCGCGCCGTTTCAAATGGTCAAGGAATCTTACTGGGTCAAGGATTCGCAGAACCGGTGGGTCTTCGCGGCTCGCGAAAAGGCACTCGACTTTCAGCCTCGCAACGACCCTAGTGATGGACACGGGTGCGCCTACGCGCTCGGTTGCTTTGTACTTCGAAGGAATGATGCGGGCGAAGTGTAATGATCACTTTCTTCACTACAGGAAAACCTTTTCGCGGGCACGATGGGATCATCCAGCGAAACGCCCTGAAGAGTTGGACGCTCTTGCATCCCGACGTCGAGGTGATTCTATTCGGGGACGAACAAGGCTCGGCGGAAGTTTGCGCCGAACTCGGCCTGAGACACGAACCGTATGTCGAGCGCAATGGCCGGGTCCCGTATGTAAAGTTCATGTTCGCACGGGCCCAACAGATCGCGCGACACGACTACCTGTGCTACTCAAATTGCGACATCGTGCTCTTCAAGGATTTCCTGAGAGCTTTCGACCTAGCACTTGCCTGGAAAAAGCGTTTCCTGATGGTAGCGCAGCGCTGGGATACAGATGTGACTGAGCCCGTAACCTTTGCCGAAGACGGCTGGGCAAAAAAACTCCGGCAATTTGCGCGAACCCACGGCTTCCGTCAGCATCCAAACTTTATAGACTTCTTTTTGTTTTCGAAGGGCCTGTACGAAGGCGTCCCTCCCCTTGTCGTGGGGTACTGTTACTGGGACCACTGGATGGTTTGGAAAGCCCTATCCTCGGGGGTTCCGGTCCTCGATGCCAGTCTCTTCATCTTGCCGATACATCAGAATCACGGGTATAGCCCGGAGTCCCAGCGCACACACGATAGCACGACTGACGCTGGATCGTTGCGGAATTATGAGCTATGTCAAAATGGAAAACAGCTTCGTTCCATCCAAGATTCTACCCATCGAATCACGCGCGACGGCAGGATCCGCCGGACGCGGTTCCGGCGCGTGCTCGAAAGCGCACCCGTTTTAAAGGTGCGTCAACTGCTCGCGGAAAAGACGTTCTGGGTCAGAAACCGCCTCGGCCTACGCCGGGAAACCGTCGAGAGAGTGCGGGGAGCCCCGCCGACGTCGCTGAACTGATGGCGCTCGCCCCCCAGCGGCGATAGACCCGGATTGGCGATACTCAGGTCTGTATAGCCTACCACTGCACGCCAGGATACAGGCTGGGCATACGAAAACCGCGATATGAATACTGCCCAGCGATGACCATTTTCCAGACGGTCTGCGGTGAAGAGCTCTGCGTGACTTCAAGGATTGTCCCATTCGCGCCCGCGAGCGAGCCATTACTAGACTCAGCGTATTCCACATTGTTATTTTCGAGGACTTCCGCATTGCCTCCAAAGAAAGAATAGTCTTCTGTGTTTGGGTGGACGACAAACATTGCGGTCTTGGCGTTCTCGTCGATGTCGAAGATGGGGACGGTGCTAAAGCAAGCGGGCTGGCCGGCAACGCCGCATGTTCCTCCCGTGACGGGAACAGCCACGCCGCGGTCGTCGCCATTGTCAAAAAGAACCAATGAGAATTTGCCGGTGGTGTTGGTGGAGACGGAGGAGGGACCGTGCTGGGCGAAGAACCAGTCGGTATCAGTGGTGTCCGCGGAGCCGTCGGCGTTTAATAAAGTGAAGTCGCCCTGGTAGCCAAGCCTCCAGATTGGATCGCCCGAGCCGAGGCCGTTTTGGTAGGGGATCTTTACGAGCCAATTCTGGTGACGAATGGAAATAATCAGATTGCCGTCATCTTTGGAGTAGATAACGGCGTTGGTATGGGTCCAGTCGGGGTACAAATACGGCTGCCTGTTAATGTCGAGATGGTCGAATTCATTCCAAAGCCAAACAGGCTGAGGGATGTGATTGGGATTGTTGCCGCCGACGTTTTCCATGTCACCAAGATCGATGATGACGTCGCCAGTGACGGTAGTGCCAGAGATGACTTGCTGGGTCCCCGCAATGACGATCAGGTGTCCATTGGAGAGAACGACAAAATCGTGATGTGTCCCGGTTACGGTGATATTGCAACCAGCACATGTTGACGCAGCCAGAGCGGTGTTGAGCTGTGCCCCCGTCATTTGCCAAACGACATTTCCTCCTAAATCAACCTCTTGCATCATGGAGCTAACGCCGTCCGGAGACCCGCCATTGAAATTGATAACGAAGTGTCCATTGGGTTGTAGCTTGATCGGATCGGCGAAGACCCCCGCAGCCAGCACGGGGTTGTAGGTCCAAATGACATTCCCCGCTAAATCAGTCGTCACTAGTGGATATTGGCCCGTCGCGGTGCCGAAGTTGATCAGGTCCAGCAACTCGACTCCGGGCTGCGGGGTCATACCAGCGGTCGTCGTGGCGGTAATCGCGGGCACCAAGTTGGCAGGCAGCGCGCCGGTGGTGAAGGTGTTGTCGGCGTCCAGGAATTGAGTGCCATCGGCGAACTGGATGACGCCGCGCATGTGGTAGGGCGTGGATTGCTTCATGCCGGCGACGTAGAGCGGGGAAGTGGGAGGTCCGCCGAACTGACCGGTGGGGAGAGTCCAGGTAGTGAGGCCGTAGTTGGTGTCGAGGCCAAACTGGACGCTGACATTGGCGGAGGCTGCGGTCGAGACGGTGTACTGGGCGACCTGGACGTTATTGGTATTGATGAAGGCGCCGGGAGCGACGACATTGACGGTCGCGCTAGCGGATTTGGAGGGGTCGGTCTTGCTGGTGGCGGTGACGGCGACGATCAAGCTGGGCGAGCCTGCTGGTGGGGTGTAATTGCCGGAGGCATCGATGGTGCCGGGGGGAGCCAAGGCGCCGGGACCGGAGTTCGTGGAGGCAGCGAGCGACCAGGTAACGCCGGCGGGATCGCCCGTGGCGGTGAATGGCAGAGTTTGACTAACGCCAATGGCGGAAATCTGCGGAGTGAGAGTAATGGCGATGGCATTCGCTGTGCCGGTTACGTTGATGACCTGGGGAGAGTCGGCGGCATTGTCGGTGAGGGTGATGGTTTCGGAGCGCTGGCCGGAAGCGGTGGGCTTGAAGGTCACGGAGATGGTGCACGAATCCTGGGAGGCGACTATCCCGCCGCATGTATTCGTATTAGTGAAATCGCCCGGATTGCTGCCACCGATGGCGACGGAAGAAATGTGAAGGGCGCCGGTGGCGGAGTCGGTGACACTGACGACGATGGGGGAGCTGGAGAAGCCCAGAGTGGTGGCGGGGAAGGTGACGGGGTTGGGCGAAATGGTGGCAGCAGGCCTGGCAGGCGGGGGCGTCTTCTGCACCAGGCCGCAGCCGGCGGCGAGAAAAAGAAGAGAAAGGACACAAAAAGGACGAGCGAGTTTCTCCAAGAGCCGAATTTTAGACAAGTGAATTTTTCCCCAAGACAAGGAGTAGGCGGAACTGGTAGCCCCAGTACTAGTTAGCCCGAATTGAAAAAAGGTTCCCCAATTTTTTTGCGGTTTGTTTCCATGAGAAAGGGTTGCCAGTTGGGGATGGAGGTGGAGTAAAATTGTTGACCCAGCCCGTGGGAGAAGTTTATGTGGAAAACACCAAGGTTTGGCCACGGAACGACGGTGCGAGGGGCGCGCTGTCCGAGTTGCAGCAGTAGCAAGGTTCACCGGTCGCGGAGGAATGGCGTAATCGAGAGGAGCTTGTTGAGAGTTCTTGCCGTGCATGCCTATCGATGTGAGGATTGCGACAAACGTTACTTCGGCTTTGGGCATCGCCATGAGCCGCAAGATCGGCCTCAGACCTCGCCGTCGGAGACTCCGCACGCCCTGAAGGGGTGACCCTCCGAGTGAGCAGCGGCGCCAGCAGCCCACAAGACCCCAACGCCTGGCCGCGGATCACGCTGGTGACCGCCGTCTACAATGGCGCGCGGTACCTGGAAGACACCATCCGCTCGATTCTCTCGCAGGAGTATCCCAATCTGGAGTACTTCATCGTGGATGGAGGATCGACGGACGGGACGGTCGAAATCATTCGCAAATACGAATCGCACATTTCCGGGTGGATCAGCGAGCCGGACAAAGGGGTGTACGACGCGCTGAACAAGGGATTTGCACGGGCGACGGGAGAAGTGATGGGGTGGCTGAACGCCAGCGATATGCTGCACGCCAATGGGCTGTTTGTGGTGGGAAGCGTGTTTAGGGCGCTGCCGAAAGTGGAGTGGATCACCGGCCGGCCGACAAAGTTTAGCGCGGAGGGCGAGCTGATTGAGACCATGGATTTGGCGAGGTGGTCGCGCTACCGGTTTCTCGCGGGAGCGAACCGGTACATCCAGCAGGAGTCGACGTTTTGGCGAAGGAGTGTTTGGGAACGGGCGGGCGGGAAATTAGATGCACGGCTGCGCGCGGAGGGAGATTTCGAGCAGTGGGTGCGATTTTTTCGACATGCGCCGCTTTATTCGGTGGACGCGCTGATCGGGGGATACCGACTGCATCCAGACGCGCTGGGGAATAGCGACTTGGAACGTTACAACCGGACGTGCAATGAAATCGTGGAGCGCGAGGTGGAATTACTGCGCTGGCGCCGCACCGTGAAGTTCTTCAGGCGGATTACGCGCGTGCTGCAGGGGATTCCCAAGGTGCGCGGGATTTGGTATCGCCTGGTCATCAAGAGCCTGTACACGTTGCCGGGTCCCGACTGGCCGCCCATAATCTTGAAGGAGGGTGAGCAGTGGGTGACGCGGTAAGAGCAGCGCGACGAGAAAAAATTGGTGAAGGCAAAAAGAGTTTTCCCGACTGGCGGAGGAAATGAGCGAGACGACGGCCATCACGATTCTAGCGATGCCGAAGCACTTCCGAGGGCACTTCGGGATCATCCAGCGGAATGCGATAACAAGCTGGACGAAGCTGCAGCCGCGGCCGGAGATTATTCTCTTTGGGACGGAAGAGGGTGCGGCGGAGTGCGCGGCCGATTTGGGTCTGGTACATATACGTGAAGTTGCACGGAACCAGCACGGTACGCCGCTGCTGGCGGACATTTTTGCGCAGGGGGAGAAGCGGGGCAAGAACGACACGCTTGCTTACGTGAATGCGGACATTATTTTGCCCGCTACGTTCACGGCGGGTGTCGAAAAAACGCGGCAAGTTTTTCCAGACTTTCTCGCGGTGGGGCGGCGTACCAATCTGGATGTGCGTGAGCCGATGGACTTCTCGAACGGCTGGGAAGCGGAACTGCAAGAGCGGACGCGGCGAGAAGGGCAGTTGGAGAGCCATACGGGGATCGATTTTTTCGTTTTCCATCGCGGCACCTATCGAGACGTGCCGCCGCTGGCAATCGGGCGAGTGTGGTTCGACCAGTGGTGCATCAAGTATGCGCGGGAGAAAGGGCTGCCGGTGGTGGATCTGACGAGGTTTGCGCCCATCGTGCACCAGAGGCACGACTATAGCCACGTGGCCGGAGGAAGAGAACTGGGAGCGTACGGCGGGGCGGAGGCCGATGAAAATCTGAGATATTACGGGGAGCGGCCGCATAGGTATACGATCTTGAGCGCGACGCACGTGATGACGGAAGAGGGAACGATCCGAAGAGCGATTTGGCGGCGAGAAGCAGCCATGGTGAAGAGATTTTTCTGGGAAGTGTTTGTGAACAAGACGCATGGGGTTAGGAAGCGGCTGGGACTGAGCGGGGGGGCGCGGATTTGAACTCCGCCGGGGCACAGGGATCATCGTCTGCAGGTGTAGTATACTTATAAATAAATAGACTTGCTTTTCTTCCGAAATATAATTACTATACGCTTACTTTCCAGTCCAGCTATTTAAAATTAATGTTGCATGGCTTCAGCTAGCGGCGGGAAGGGCTTTCGCGGCTGTGCGCGTCTTGGGCGCGCCGGATCCGCGGAGGCGCACGGAGGTCCGGCCAACCCGACTGCCCCCTCGGGAAAAATGCCGGCATGGAGTCCAGCCCCATGTCCGCGATCCATAGAATGCTGCCGGCATCCGCGGAAGTTGCGACGCCGAGCATCCGCCAAGAATTCACGCTAAAGCTGACGCCGTTTGATCAGCGGCAGTACCGGAAACTGACCGCGGCGCGAGCGGAGACGATCCGGCGTGTGGTCGTAAAGCTGAAGGCGGTGATGGGGCTGGAAAGCGCGCTCGATGCGGGGTGCGGCGTGGGATTTTTTTCGAAGACGCTCGAGGAGTGCGGACTGAATGTGTGCGGGTTCGACGGGCGGGAAGAAAATATCGTTGAGGCGCGAAAACGTTTTCCCAGCCTGGGATTTGAAACCGCGGACATTCAGGACCGCAGCATTTTGGAACTTGGCAGATTCGACTTTGTGTTGTGCTGCGGGCTGCTCTATCACCTGGAAAATCCGTTGCTGGCGGTGCGCAATTTGCGCGCGCTGACAGAGAAGTGTTTGCTGATCGAGAGCATGTGCATTCCGGATGAAAAGCCGTTGATGCTGCTGCGCGAGGAGCCGCGCGCCGCCGACCAGAGCTTGACGGATGTGGCTTGTTACCCGAGCGAAGGGAGCCTGGTGAAGATGCTGTACCGCGCGGGGTTCGCGGCCGTCTACCGAGTGATGGCGCTGCCGAACCACGACGACTATCGCGATACTCCGGACCATGCGCGGAAGAGGACGGTCTTGCTGGCGTCGTCGATGCCGATTGATATCGCGGGATTACGATTGTATCCGGAGCCGCGCGAAACCCAGGATCCGTGGAGCAAATCGCCCGCGGCGGGACGGAGTGTGGCGCAACGCGTGGGACGGTTCCTGGCAAGCCCGATGCGGAGGAAGTACATCACCGCAGCGCTGCGTGCGCGGCGCGTGTTTCCGGAGATGGCGATTCCGCTGCGGCTGCCGTTTGGAGGGTGGTGGCTGGCGGAGAATGGCGCGCTGGATCATGAGCTGATGTACAACGGGTTTGAAGAGACGGAGATCCGGTTTGTGCAGCGGCTCCTGCGCCCAGGAATGACTGTGCTGGATATCGGGGCGCACCACGGTTTGTACACATTGCTTGCCGCGAAACGGGTGGGGCGCCGGGGAAGAGTGATTGCCTTCGAACCGTCGCCGCGAGAATGCAGGCGGCTTGCGAGGCACGTTCGCATGAATCGCTGCAGCAATGCGGAAATCGAAGCTTGCGCTCTTGGACAGGAAAGCGGCGAAGCGGATCTTTTTGTGGTGGAAGGTTTCCGGGACTGGGGGAACAGTTTGCAGCCACCAGACGTGCCGGAGCCGACGAGTCGGGTTCGCGTGCCGCTGCGGAGGCTGGACGACCTGCTCGCAGCACGCGGGATCGAGCGGGTGGATTTCATCAAGCTGGATGCGGAGGGCGGCGAATTGGCGGTCCTGCAGGGGGCCCGCAGGCTGCTGCAAACAGCGCCACGGCCAGCGATTCTCGCCGAAGTGGAAGATATTCGCACCCGGCCATGGGGTTATCCGGCGCGCGAAATCATGCAACTTCTTGCGCGTTGGAACTACCGCTGGTTTGCGCTGAGCGAGATGGGGGCGTTGTATCCTGTATCGCCGGATGAGGATTCCTGCGACGCGAACTTTGTGGCGCTTCCTGACGAGCGCACCGACGAACTTCAAACGCTGTTGGCTGAATCGCCGGATCCCCGCTTCCCGTACCTTCGCTGAGAAGCTGAACACGCCCCACACTCCTACAACCCAGATCGTTCCCCGGGTCAAAATGGGGAAAATGCTGCTATTCTTCCAAGGGGAGGCGGCGCTCGCGCGCGTTCGAAATGGACAACGGATGATTGGCGTGGCGCGATTTGAATCAGGCGAAAATGCTTACGTTTTTCACGACCGCCAAGCCGTTCGTCGGCCGCAACGGCGTTATCCAGCGGAATGCGCTGAAGAGCTGGATGCTGGTGCACCCGGACGCCGAGGTGATTCTCTTCGGCGATGATGAAGGCTCCGCCGAGGTGGCCAAGAAGCTGGGAATTCGCCACGAATCCCACACCCAGAAAAAATCTGTTTTTTCTGAAGGCAAAAGGGCAGCGGCCGCAAAGAACTAACGAATTGGCATTTCTTTGTAATTCCTGGCACGGCTTATAAAATGAAGTATCGCGCCAGGAACATATTGATAGCCCCTTGCCCACAGAGCCGTGGGAAAATAAAGGACAAAACAAATCGCAAATGAAACGCGCACTGATTACTGGAATTACCGGACAGGACGGCTCGTATCTCGCGGAGTTGCTGCTTTCCAAAGGGTACGAAGTCCACGGGATTATCCGCCGGGCGAGCACATTCAATACAAAGCGCATCGACCACATCTATCAAGATCCGAATCAGCCGAGCACTCGGCTCTTCCTGCATCACGGCGATCTCTCGAGTACGGAGTGGGTGCTGAATCTCGTCTACGGTTTTGCGCCAGATGAGCTTTATCACCTCGCCGCGCAGAGCCACGTGCGTGTGAGTTTTGACATGCCGGAGTACACAGGGGACATCACCGGGCTCGGCACGATGCGACTGCTTGAGGCAATCCGTCGCGCTGGCTGCAAGACGCGTTTTTATCAGGCGTCGAGTTCCGAGATGTTCGGCTCCACGCCGCCCCCGCAGAGCGAGACGACGCTCTTTCAGCCGCGCAGCCCGTATGCGGCCGCAAAAGTGTACGCGTACTGGATGACACGGATTTACCGCGAGGGCTACCAGCTTTTTGCGAGCAACGGAATACTGTTCAATCACGAGAGCCCCCGGCGCGGCGAGACTTTTGTGACGCGGAAAATTACCCGGGCGGTTGCGGCGATCGTTGCGGGTAAGCAGGACACCTTGTTTCTAGGCAATCTCGATGCGCGGCGGGACTGGGGCTACGCACCGGAGTATGTGGAAGCGATATGGAAAATGCTGCAGCAAGATTCGGCCGAGGATATTGTCATCGGGACGGGCGAAGCGCATTCCGTGCACGAATTTGTGGAGGAAGCGTTTTCTTACGCGGGACTGGATTGGCGAAAGCACGTGAAGACTTCCGAGCGGTACATGAGACCCCTGGAAGTGGATTGCCTGATAGCGGATACGCGGAAGGCACGAGAGAAGCTTGGATGGGAGACGCGGATTGGATTTAGCGAATTAGTGGCGATCATGGTCGACGCGGACCTTGAGGCGGCGGGACTTGCGCCACTGGGGCGGGGGAAAGCGATACTCGAAAAGAAATTCAGCCACTGGAATCATTGGCAAAATTCAGTGACGCGGGTGATGGAAGCGGTCGAAGGGCAAGCTTCGCAGCACTAGGGAGCGGGAAATGGGTTTTTGGGAGAACCGTCGCGTAGTGCTGAGCGGAGGCAACGGATTCTTAGGTTCTTTTGTCGTCGAAAAATTGCGAGCAGCAGGCTGCCGTGAAATCAGCGCTCCGCATAGCCGGGAATACGACCTGCGCGAAAAGTCTGACGCGCTTCGGTTATACAAGGATGCGCGACCCGACATATTTATTCACCTAGCGGCGGTGGTGGGAGGTATCGGAGCAAACCGAGCAAACCCTGGAAAATTCTTCTACGACAACGCGGTGATGGGCATCAACGCCATTGAAGCCGGGCGTATCGCGGGACTCGAGAAGTTCGTTTGCGCGGGAACGATTTGTTCGTACCCGAAATTCACGCCCGTGCCGTTCCGGGAGGAGAATTTCTGGAACGGGTATCCGGAGGAGACGAACGCTCCCTATGGCCTGGCTAAGAAAATGTTGCTCGTGCAGTTGCGGGCGTACCGTGAGCAGTATGGATTCAAGGGAATATACCTGACACCGGTCAATTTGTACGGGCCGCGGGACAATTTCGATTTGGAAAGCTCGCACGTGATTCCGGCGCTGATCCGGAAGTGCTGGGAAGCCAAGCAGACGCGGGCGGCGGAAATCACGGCTTGGGGGACGGGCAGCGCAACACGGGAATTTCTGTACGTGGAGGATGCCGCGGAGGCGATCATGCTTGCGGCAGAGAAATATGAGAAGCCCGAGCTGGTAAATTTGGGATCGGGCGAAGAGATCAGCATTCACGATCTGCTGAAGCTGATATGTTCGCTCACGGAATTCCACGGAACTGTGAGCTGGGACGCTACGAAGCCAGACGGGCAGCCACGGCGTTGCCTGGATACTTCGTGCGCGCTGGCGGAGTTTGCGTGGCGAGCAAAGACGACTCTCCAAGATGGGCTGGGGAAAACCATCGCGTGGTATGAAAAGGAAGCAGGGAGCAAGTCGCGCAGAAGCGCGGTGTGAGCGGGCGCGAACCGTTTTCTAATTTGTGAAGAGAACATGCGGCGTGCTGGAAATACTCTTCTAAGTGTGTTCGCCGGCTCGAAACGCGTCGTCACCGGAGTCAGCGGGTTCGTTGACACTCTTGGGAAGGGTTCGTTAGACTACTCGCTGCTCCTGCTAGAACCGTTCCTGCCTGCGCGGTTCCCCGGTAGCTCAATGGTAGAGCATTCGGCTGTTAACCGAAGGGTTGCTAGTTCGAATCTAGCCCGGGGAGCCATTCTTCTTCTTTAATTTCAGTTCCTTACGCTGAAGCTGAGAACAATTCACTTTGGGTGCACTTCGGTGCTACTTCGAGTTCAATCGGGCAAATCTCCTATCCGACGTTTTTGTAACCGATGCCAGACAGGGCAATTAGATTTTGGCACTCCGATTGTCAGACGAGAGGCTCGAAGGCAAAATGATCCCCATGGAAGTTAAGCTCCCGATTTTCAACCAGTTCAGACTGCAGAGAGCATTCGGTTGACTGCCGAAGAGTGTTGACGTCGCGCCGATCAACGCTGTAGCATCCCGCGATAACAAGTCTGCGTAATTCAAGTAGCGTTGTTCGTCGAAAGGATGGTTCAAGACGGTTCATTGGGGGCTGGGCGTTGCTCAGGAGAAAACCGAAGTCAGTGGATGTGAACCGGGGGCCGAATCATATGTTAAAAGCAGTGATGGCACTGGCGGTGATGGCGTGCTTTTGTGAGCCAGCGGTCTTCTGCCAAGCCGTGCCAACGTTTGTGGGTGTCCGCACCTTCCTGGGGACGCCTTACGTAACCAACCTCGACGACTTACATGCCGACTTCGCTGTTCTCGGCGTTCCCTTTGACGAAGGAACCTGGGGATGGCCGGGCGAGCGCTACGGCCCGCGCGCCATGCGCGAGAGTTCTCAAGAATACAATCACGATCTTACCGAAGGCTTCTATTACATCGACGGTGATCGCACGGTTCTGAAAGGCAAGCACTGGGTGGACGTCGGCGATGTGGCCGTCATGCCCACCGTGCCCGCGCAGACAGACGACAAAATTACGGAAATGGTACGCAAGATTCGTTCCAAGGGAGCCTTCCCGATTGTGTTGGGGGGAGACCACAGCATCACTTTCCCGGTGCTGCGCGCTTTCGACATCCCGGTTACCGTCATCCACTTTGACGCACATCTCGATACGTGGAATGGAGCGCCCGGAAATCTCGATCACGCGTCTTGGGTAAATCGGGCCGTAGAGCTTCCGCATGTCAAGAAGCTGATTCAGCTTGGGCAACGCGGTCTAGCCAACGATGAGGAAGCGATGGGGAACGCTCGAAAGCACCACACCACGATCATCACGGGAGAGCAAATTCATCGGAAAGGGGTCGAGTGGGTACTGTCGCAGATTCCGGACGGCGGAAATATCTACATCACGCTTGATGTGGATGTGATGGATCCCCCGCTTGCACCAGGCACTGGAACACTAGAACCGGACGGCCTCAACTTCTCCGAAATAGACGGGCTGCTGAAGGGCGCGGCATCGAAAGGACGCTTGGTGGGGATGGATATTGTGGAAGTTAATCCGATGCGCGATGGCAGCACACGTACTGAGCAGACAGCGATTCGGCTGCTGATTGACACGCTGGGCGCCGCGTTCCACTAAGGTGCTGGTCAGGACGCCCGCTAGAGCAGATTAAGCGAGTACCAGAAGTGAGGCTTCGCAGTTTCAAGAGGGAATGAATGCCGAATAGATCGTTCGGTTTGTTTCTTGTCTTAGGGTTGACGATTGTTTGTACTCCGGCGCAGACGCCTCAGCAGCATGCCGATCGCATCTTCGTGAACGGGAAGATATGGACCGGCGACGACGCTCGGCCGCAAGCGCAAGCTCTCGCCGTCAGCGGCGACAAGATCCTAGCCGTAGGTTCGAATGAGGAAGTGAGAGCGCTTGCCGCGCCAGACACAGGGGTCATCGATCTACACGGCCGCCTGGTGGTGCCCGGATTTCAGGATTCCCATCTCCATTTTCCGGGCCAATCCGTTAATGAAGTGGACCTGCATGGGACAGAGACGCTGAAGGAGTTTCAACAGCGACTTTCCGACTTCACGAAAGCTCATCCGAAATTGCCGTGGATCACGGGGCATGGCTGGGGTTACTCGGCTTTTCCCAATCAAACCGTCGACAAGAAATATATCGACGCAGTGATCTCGGACCGACCGGTGTACGTGAGCGAACGCGATGGACACATGGGACTTGCTAACAGCAAGGCTCTGCAAATTGCTGGGGTGACTAGTGCTACGGCGGACCCTCCGAACGGGCACATCATGAAAGATTCCAGTGGGCAGCCGACTGGCGAATTCAAGGAAGCGGCGCAACGAATAATTGGCAGCCATATTCCTCCCGAATCGATGGACGATCGGTATCAAGCCCTGCTTCAGCACATGAATGAGGCTGCAGCGACCGGCCTTACGTCGGTGCAGGATGCTTTCACGAGCCTTTCCAATTTCCCTGTTTACGAGCGCGCTGCGAGTGCTGGCGCGTTGAAGCTCCGGTTTCGCTTCGCGCCGGGGATCTTGCCAAAGGAAGGAGGGGCTCCGCGGAATCACAAACTGACAACTGCGCTGACGGCAACGGATTTGGAGCGGTATCGCGAACTAAGGAACACGTATACAGGCCCATTGTTGAAGTTTGTTGCAGTAAAAGGAGTGCTCGATGGGACGGTGGACGCGCGTACAGCGGCCATGTTCGAGCCGTATGTTGGCGGAGGAACAGGTATTCCTTTTTGGGAACAAGATGACCTAAACAAGACAGTGGCACTCTATGACAAAGAGGGCTTTCAGGTACTCCTGCATGCCATCGGCGACAAAGCCATCAACATGGCGCTTAATGCTTTTGAGTATGCAGAGAAAACCAACGGCACTTCAGGGCGGCGGCATCGCGTGGAGCACGCAGAGGTTCCCCTGCTTTCCGATCTTCCCAGGTTCAAACAGCTCGGAGTGATTGCTTCTACTCAGGCGATGTTCGCAAATCCAGATGCAACAGTGCTGGAGAATTTTGCAGTGCTGTTGGGCCCGGAACGCGCTTCGCACGCAGACTCGTTCAAGATTTACGATGATGCCGGTGTCACGCAAGCCTTCGGTAGCGACTGGGGTGTATTTTCGTTTGCACCATTGCCAGCGATTTATTGCGTCGTCACACGCATGACGCCGGAAGGCACGCCAGTTGGTGGCTGGTATCCCGCTGGCCGCATTACGGTGGAAGCGGCGTTACGCCACTTCACGCGAGATGGGGCCTACGCGAGTTTCGACGAGAACGTACGCGGGACGCTATCATCTGGAAAGCTCGCAGACTTCGTTGTATTGTCGAAGGACATCCTCACTATCCCGCCAGCAGATATCCTCAAAACCAGAGTGCTGCTGACGGTGATGGGCGGCAACGACACGTACAGGGACAGGGATTTTGAGTAGCGAAACAAGGGATTCAACTTGCCAGTTTTTGGTGACCGGAATCAGTATTGTCTGTGCGGAATCTATAAGCCGAATCAAGAGATCCTACGGTGTTTTGGCCTTTGAGAGCATTGTCTTCTTCAATAAAGCGTCCGATGGGAGCCCAAGATCCTTTCCGAATAACGCACTTTGGGTGCAGGATGGGGTGCAAGTATGTAAGGAAAAGTGGCTCCCAATTTCTCGTAAGCGACACCAGATAGGGCACTTAGATTTTTGCCCCGCTCGGCTGTTAACCGAAGGGTTGCTAGTTCGAATCTAGCCCGGGGAGCCAAATTCTCCCGTGTCAGGCAGATACGCATAGCTCTCAGCTATGGACATGGGATCGGCCGTTCATCGCAATTTTCGATCAATCCAGGGGCTGCGCCGAAAAATCTGGGATGATCCTTTTCCCCGTGGTCGGAGGACTGTTGTTGCGGGGCGGTCCAAGGCGCCGAGGCGTTTCTTACTTTAACGAAACAAGCACAACCTCAAATGTGACCCAAATCAGATGTTGCCGGCCGATATTGCTTGCATGGAGGAAGAAAGCCTCTGCCGGGCGTAGTTGCTCCAAGGACCGGCGGGGTCCAGTTTCAGGTATGTTTGCCAATGCTCCCGCGCTTCGGCAAATGCGTCCAGCTTTTCGCAGACGTAGGCAAGATTGTACTGTGCATCGGGATAGTTCGGATCAAGTCGAACGGCCTGGCGGAGGTGTTGGCGAGCCGAATGGACATCTCCCACTTCCTCCAAAACGCTTCCCAAATTAAAGTGTGCCAGAGCGCAGTCGGGCTGGGCGGAAATCGCGCGGCCGAAATACTCGGAGGCCTTTTCGAGGTTCCCGCCCTCATAGTGCAATGTTCCGCAATTGAGCAGCGCCTCGACCTTTGCAGGATCAAGCCGCAACGCGCGCTCATACGCATCAATCGCTTCGATTCTGGTCTTTTTGTCGGCTTCGTACTCCAGCGCTAGAGCCAGCCAATCGTCGGCGTTGCGCTCTGCGATGACGCGCACTTTTTCGTCAAGCTCACGCGTTTCGAAATTCAACACAAACTGGCCGGACAGGGGTTCCAACCGCGCACCGTGACGCTCCACGATCACGTCTTTTCCGTCAGAAAGTACGCGGAGCTCGGCAAGCGGCGCTTGAACCTGAACGAGCTTCTCACGAAGCGCAGTCAGCGCGCGCCTCAAGCGGTTGGCGGGCACTCCTTCTTCAATCAATTGCTTTACCGTGCGCAGGCCAATCAGATCGCGGAAATCGTAGAAGCGGGTTCCCAGTTCTTTTCGGGGAGAGACAAGGCGCAGGCGGTCCCAATAGTCCAACTGCTTCCCGGTGACGCCCAGGATTCGCTGCACATGTTCCGGACTGAAACGATCTGTCGCACCCATTGCGGGACTAGCCGGTTGCTTTCTTGCCTGCTCTCTTTTGAGGAACGGAGATAGGCTGCACGGCGCGAGAGGGAGGCTTTTTGCCTGCAGGCACAGGCGCCGCTTCCGCCGAAGTCATGGCGGGCGCCGCAGCCGGAGCTTTCTTCTCCGCGAGGCTCTTCTTGAGAGCTTCCATCAAATCAATCACCGGCGCCAGATGCGGCTGGGCGACTTCGGTCACTTGCCAGCCCTGGAGCTTGGCGGAAATCATCGCTCGCAGATTTTCCTGGTATTCATCGCGATATTTCTGCGGATCAAAAGGAGCGGCAAGGCTTTCGATCAATTGTTGCGCGAGCTTCTTTTCCTGATCCTTCACTTCGACCTTGTCGGTCGGAACGGACTCCGCCGCGCGAATCTCATTTGAATAGAACATCGTGTGCAATGTCATTCCCTTCGTTCCGGGCCGCACAATCACGATGTGCTCGCGCTGGTGCATGGTGAGCTTGGCGATTGCCCCGTAACCCGACTGTTCCATGGCCTTCATGAGCAGTTGGTACGCCTTGACTCCTGCGTCTTCAGGGCTGACGTAATACGAGGAATCGAAGTAGAGGGGATCCATCTCGCTCAGCTTCACGAACTCCAGAATTTCCATAACGCGGGCGGAGGGAGGCTCGATTTTGTCCAGCTCTTCTTCGCTGAAGAGCACGTATTGGTCCTTTTCATACTCATAACCCTTCACTATCTCGGAGCGCTCCACGTTCCGATTGCAGACCGGACAGAACAGTGGCTGCTTGAGCCGTGAATGGCATTCCTTGTGAAGCTGGTTGAAACTGATCCGCTCACCGCGGGCGGCGGCAAACATGCGCACTGGCATCGAAATCAAGCCAAATGTGAGATGCCCTTTCCAGACAGTCGTGGCCATATGAACTCTCCTTTGCCAAGACCAGGGATTGTGCCTGATCTTTTTAGGTTAGACGCCTAGCGGATAAGAAGCAAGACGAAATCCTGGCCAAAAACGTCAAAAAGGCAAGCCCGCCAACTTAAGAACCGTCTGGGATAGAATGTGCCATGGCCAAGCTGGAAGAATACCGGCGGAAGCGCCGCTTCGACCGGACCCCCGAGCCTTCGGGCGAGCCTCAACGCGCCGCCGATAAGGTTCAGGACCAGCCCTCCCCAGCCGCTAAACGCACGCGCCTGCCAAAGCCGAAACTCCCACAGTTGGAAGTTCGTCCCGGATCCCAGCATGGCGACACCTTCGTGGTTCAGAAGCATCGGGCCACGCGGCTGCACTTCGATTTCCGGCTGGCGATCGATGGGACGCTGAAATCGTGGGCTGTGCCCAAGGGACCTTCCCAGAGCCACGCCGACAAGCGACTGGCGGTCCAAACGGAAGATCATCCATTGGACTACGCCAACTTCGAAGGGAAAATTCCCGAAGGCAATTATGGGGCGGGAACGGTAATGGTTTGGGACCGCGGGACTTTCCATGTCGAGGGTAATCTCGACGCGCTGAGGCAATTGGAAAAGGGAGAAATCAAGTTCAGCTTGAACGGGGAGAAATTGCGGGGCAGTTTTGTCCTTGTGAAACTGAAGCAGAGCGAAAAAGGCAACGAATGGTTGATGATCAAGCATAAGGACGCCGCTGAAGATTCCTCCTGGAACATCGATGAGCACGAAGGTTCCGCCATTACGGGACGCACGCTGGAAGAAATTAAGGAGGAACTGCCTCCTAAGCGCCGGGCAATTCCAATTCAGCCGGCGGAGTTGCAAAACGCTCGCACGGGCGCAATGCCGTCTCGCGTGGAACCCATGCTCGCAACGCTTGCCGACCACCCCTTTTCCGATCCCAACTGGCTCTTTGAGATCAAATGGGACGGTGTTCGAGCGCTAGCTCGAATCGAGAATGGCGCCCTGACGCTGCGTTCGCGTAACAGTATTGACATCACCAAACGCTATCCCGAGCTGGCGTCCCCTCCCAGTGCCTTGGCCGCTCGCCAGGCAATTCTTGACGGGGAGATTGTCGCTCTGGATGCTCAAGGTCACAGCAGCTTCGAACGATTGCAGGAACGCATGCACGTGCACGCACCCAGCGAGAGCCTTGTCACGCGAATTCGCGTCGTTTACTTTGCTTTCGATCTTCTCTACTGCGACGGATACGATCTTCGCGAGGCCCCGCTTCTCGAGCGCAAGCAGCTGCTGCAACGCTTGCTTTATACATCCGAGCAGTTTCGCTACGCCGACCATCAGTTGGAACACGGGAAAGAGCTGTTCGCGCTGGCGGAACAAAATGGATTGGAAGGGATCGTCGCGAAGCGCGCCGACAGCCCGTACGTTTCCGATCGAAGCCCGTACTGGGTGAAGCTGAAGATTACCAAGACAGTTGACGCGGTGGTCGGGGGCTGGACCGAAGCTCGCACCTCCGCCCTTCCCTTTGGCTCACTGCTGTTGGGCTTGTATCAAGGCAAGAAACTTCGATTCATCGGACACGTCGGCAGCGGATTTGACGCGAAAAAGCTTGCGGAATTGAGCAGCAAGTTGAAGGAGCTGGTGGCTCCCGCTTCGCCGTTCGACGTCCTGCCCGAAACAAACGAAAGGCCATCTTGGGTCACTCCCGCGTTGGTCGCACGCGTAAAGTTCAGCGGATGGACGCAGGAACAAGCTCTACGTCACCCTGTTTTCCTCGGGCTTCGTGAGGACGCGCGTCCCATGGATTGCCAGTGGGAAAACGAGGTTGCCGCTCCCGCGCCTGCCGCCCCTGCCGTAGTTCGCGCGCCCGAGATCGTCGGCCGCGTGCTCAACACAAAAGCCGAGGTCGAAAACGAGTTGTTCAAAGGGCGCTCGGAAACCGTCACCATCGAGCTGGACAGCAAACGGCTGCGCTTCAGTAACCTAAACAAAGTCTATTTTCCAGAATCCGGCTACACCAAACGGAATCTCCTGGCCTACTACTACCGCATGGCTGACTTCATCTTGCCTTTTCTCCGCGATCGGGCTTTAGTTTTACGACGTTACCCCGACGGAATCAGGGGACAGGCTTTTTTTCAGAAGGACGTGCGCGAAGGTTTGCCGGAATGGTTCAAGACGGTTCCAGTGGATTCCGAACATCGCGGTGAGGTAATTCAATACGCGACGGCCAACGACCGCGCGTCCATGCTTTTCCTGACGGGCCTGGGTTGCATTGACCACAACCCATGGTCCAATCGTTATGACGATGTCGATCATCCCGACTATTTCTTTTTTGATTTGGATCCCTCGGATGGTACGGAATTCTCTGTGGTCGTGGCCGTCGCTCAAGCCCTTCATGAAAAGTTGGAAGAACTGCAGTTGGCAAATTTCTTGAAGACTTCGGGCGCCACGGGAATCCACATCTATATACCTGTCGAGCCGGTTTACACATACGAGCAGCTGCGCACCTTCGGCGAGATCATCGCGCGCACTGTGACTGCCGAGCACCCGAGTCTAGTGACCCACGAGCGCATCGTTGCCAAGCGCCCGGCGGGCCGCGTGTTGATCGACGTGCAGCAAAATGCTCACGGGCGTCCGCTGGCTGCTGCATACTCCGTGCGGGCCTTCCCTCACGCGCCGATTTCCGCTCCCCTGTTGCCTCGCGAATTGCGTCCCAGCTTGCGACCGGAGACATTGAACATAAAGACGGTCTTTGCGCGCCTGAAGGAGAAGGGCGATCTCTGGGGGGATTTCTGGAAGCAGCGCCAGAGATTGGAAGGAGCCATCGAAGCTTTGAGCAACCGCATACCACCGAGAACGAAAAAGATGCCCTGATCCCCCGCCGCGGGTGCAACCCTTGTCTTTTCCTTGTGCCGCAGCTGTGGTTAAATGCCAAAACGTGGAGGATACGATTTCTCGCAAGGGCCAGCTATGTGTCGGCACTTCCGGATACTCCTATAAGGAGTGGAAGGGGAGTTTTTACCCGGAAAAACTACCGGACCGCGAAATGCTGAGCTATTATGCGGGGCAGTTCAAAACGGTCGAGATCAACCATTCTTTCTACCGCATGCCGACGGAGAATCTGCTCTTGCAGTGGGCGAAGAGCGTTCCTGAAGGATTTAAGTTTGCTCTGAAGGCAAACCAGCAGATCACCCATATCAAGAGGTTACGCGGCTGCGAAGAGACGTTGAAGCGTTTCCTGGAGGTGGCCAGCGTGTTAAACGATGGCGACCACCTCGGCCCCGTCCTTGTGCAGCTTCCACCCAATTTCAAATTTGATCAGACGCTGCTCGAAGATTTTCTCGCCCTTCGTCCGCCCGCGTTTGCGTTTGCTTTTGAAGTGCGTCACCAATCGTGGTACACCGAGGAAACTTACGCTGTCCTTCGCCGGCACGGAACGGCCCTTTGTTTGGCCGAGACGGATAAGGAAACGCCTCTGGAAGTCCTCACTGCCGATTTTACTTATGTACGCCTGCGACGTGAAAACTACACGGCAAAGCAATTGGCGGCTTGGAGCAAGCGCTTTAAAGAATGGCTTCGCAAGGGAGTGAACGTGTACGTCTACTGCAAACATGAAGATGCCGGCAAAGCACCTGCCTACGCGCATGTGCTGCTGCACGCGGAAGATGACTGACGCCGGCCGGAGCCGTAGCGACCCCCGAGCCACCCACGGGCTTGCTTAAGACGCCTCGCCTCGCCTCAACTTATTCTGCCCGGTGGCGTTTTTCACGACTCTTTCACGCAAGATCCGGCGGACAGGAGCGGCGGCGAGGAATGTTGCACGAAGAGGTTCATCGGGCGCGAAAGAATTGGCAATTTTGCGGATGCAGGTTTCGGCGCGCTCGCGATTCATTTGCGCCGTTTTGCGCTCCTTTACTTGCTGGTAGAACTGCCAAGCCGTGCCATAGACTTGCCAGGCCGCGAACAGAATCTCAAACTTATCAACAATCGCGAGGGCTTGCCGGATCGAATCCCGCGCACTCTGCAAATCGTTTTCTGCGAGCGCCACTCGGGCCTGCAGCTCCCACCCGAGCGCCCGCAGATGCGGATCGCTGGTGGACAGCGCGGACTTTAGAAAACCGTCAGCCGCAGCGCGTGCGTTTACGACATTTCCGGAGAGGAGCCAGGTATTGCTCAGTTCAACCTGCGCCATCATCCTCCATTCCCAATGCATGAAAAATTTTGTGTGCTCATCAAGGTCTTGTACATGCCTGAAATGTTCAAGTGCTTCAGAGTATTTCCCTTGCTGGAGCGCGATATTTCCGGCGGCTATCTGGTCAATCGAGTAGTACTGTGCGTCCGGAAATTCTCCTCCCCTGGCATTACGGGCTGCTTGGCAAATCTGCCTTGCACCCTCGAAGTCGAAAGCGATTGCGCGAAGCATGGCTTCGCGAAGAGTAAGTAGCCAATACAACGACAAATTCTCATCCGGAGACGCTCTGCCGGATTTGGTTATCTGCAACACTTTCCCAGGCTGTCCCGTACGGAGAAGGATGATTATTTTTGCGCTCAGCGCACCAAAGTGCGCCAGAAAGTTCACGACTTGACCCACCCCGGATGCGCTGGCTTCGGATACGCTGCTTTCGCATAGATCCAATGCTTCAGCGTACTTGCCTTCAAGCATTAAAACATGTCCATACACAACTCGCTGATAGGGATCTAACTCTGCAGGATAGAGACCGAGCAGAGTTTCGTAAGCGGACGTACACAGTTCAGCATGTGTTTGGCTCCAAGAGTCAAACACCAAGCGGAATCCTGCGGCCAGCATTTGGGTGAGCGCCAAACGAGGGGGATCGTTAACGCTCCTGCTGATTTTCACGGCCTCTTCCAGTGCGGCAACACCTTCTTCGGGACCAATGAAGCCCAACGGATACATTGCGGCGGTTAGCGCGTGCATTTGAGCCGCTTTGAGGCCAGCTTGCTGCGCGCGTGCCGCGGCGGCTGCATAGTTTTGGGCCGACTCTACCAGAGCACCCAGGGCGAAATGAGCATCGCCCATAAACTCAAGGATTCGGACCTGAATTTCGGCCTGAAGTGCGGGAATGAGCTTCACTACTAGCTCGCTCGCATGTTGCAGTATCTCGATGCAATCCCGATAGGCGAATAGCCCCGCCGCATTCTCCGCAGCAAGCATCAGGTAGCGGATTGCCTGCTCGTAGTCGCGCCCTCCCTCGAAGTGCGAGGCAAGTTCCGTCGCCCATTCGTGTTCGCAGGGGTCGGAAAACGCCTTGAGCCGCTGTGCCAATAGCAAATGGAGTTTCGAACGAACACCCTCGGAAAGCCGTCGATACAGAACTTCCCGATATAGTGAATGCCGGAACTCATAGTGCGCGGAAATCTGGCCGTTCGCCAACTCGTCTATTCCGGCGGCCCTGATGAATTGCTGTCTTTCGGCCAGTCCTTCGCAAGTATCTTCGATGCTTCCGGGATCGATTTCGCCCTCTGTGGTTATGGCCCAGACTGAAAAACGCTCTCCGGCAACGCTGGCGCTTCTCAGGATACGCTGCTCTACAGCACTCAACTGCTGGAACTCCAGCTCTATCAGTTGATGCAGCGTTTCTGGGACACTCGGGCCAACTTTTTCAAGCGGCGCCAGGAGTCTCCATCTACCGTCGACCTGTGCGATCAGTCCCTTCTTCACCATGTCCTGGAGGATAGTCACCATGAACAGCGCGTTGCCGCCAGAGTGGTGGTAGATCAGCTTCGCAAATCTGACGGGAAAGACGCCGTCAACGAACTTGATGGCCAGGTATTCCGCGACATCAGACTCTTCAAGCCGTTCAAGGGCAATTTCTTGACTTAGATTGTGAATTACCAAATCCTGTTTCAGTGCTTTCAAAGGACTCTGCGAAATGATGACATCCGCGGGGCGGTAGGTTGCCAGCAACAGCAACTTCGCCGGCCCACGGCGGCGAGCCAGCGCGGAAATGAAATCAAGAGTGGACGGATCCACCCAATGGAGGTCTTCAAGGACAAGGACGAGCGGATCTTGTGCCGTCAATGATTCCAATACCTCGCAAATTTCGCGCACCATTCGCTCGCGGGTAGCTCCGAGGATTTCCTTTTGCAGCGCTTCCCGCTGTTCGGCCTTTACGAGCGAAGGGAACTGAATCAGCCAGGTGGGGGCTTGTTTTGCCAGGGTATGGACCACGGAGCCACCGCCCGCATCATGGACCCATTGGCCGAGCGCTTCCAGCACCGGGTAGTACGCTTCCTTCCCGCCGAAACCCTCGACACACTGACCGCGGACGACTCGCAGATTCGGGCGGCGGGTCGCTACTTGCTGAAATGCGTCAATGAGGGTCGTCTTTCCGACGCCCGCCTCTCCCGTGATGAAGACGATCTGCCGCTGAGATTTCAGAGCCTGGCCGAGGTAGCTGTCCAGTTGGGCCATAGCAGCTTCGCGGCCGACCATTTTCCGTGCCGCGGGGATTCCCACGTCTGAGGACGCCCCAGCGCTCACTTCACTCACCGAGGCTACGAATTGATATCCCCTCCGAGGGAACGTTTCAATGAATTCAGGTTTGTCGCGGCGATCGCCCAAGGCCTTCCGGATTTCCAGGACATATTTCTTGATGACTTCGGGGTTTACATACGTTTCCGGCCAGAGTGCCCCGAGTATCTCATCCTGCGTTACGAGCCGATCCGCGTGCTCGACTAGATAGCGCAATACGTCGAAAGCCTTCGGGGTGAACGGCACACGAGCTTCCCCGTGCCACAAACAGTGGTTAACGACGTCGAGCCGAAAGGAACGGAATTGCTTCATTTTAGGGGGCCCACTTCGCTGTTCACGAAAGGCAATCGCCTCCGGGCGGAAGCGATTTCCGTGAGTCTACGATACTAATACAAAGTTTTCACCCACGAAGCTTGCCCGAGCCGTTCCACCCTTTGATTCTCGCAAGACCAACTTAGTCACAGACCTGGCTGTAGCCGTCACCATAAATAGACCGAAAACGTCACTGGGGCGTCATTCCTTTTTTCTTCCATCCCCCTAATCTGCAGTCGTCCACCGCGGAATTTTCGAGATTCGGCTCGAGCGCGGAAGGTCAGCTGCACCCGGGAGGTGAGCGCCGTGAATCTCAATGAGATACTCCGTAAATGCATTCCGCTAGGACTGATTCTTGCTTTCTCAAGTCCCGAAGGTTGGGCCAAGAGCCTGCCGCAGGAAAGCCCAAGCGTGGCGATCTCTGTTTTCAACGAAGCGGGCATTTCCCCCACGATCCTGAAGCAGGCAGAAGAAGTCGCGTCTCGAGTGTTCGAAGAATCGGGCATTCATGTTGAGTGGGTCAATTGTTCACCGGCTGAGGAGGCACTCGGACACGAGGCGGCGTTCCCGGAGGCTGCTTTCCCGGACCATCTCCACGTGCACATCGTGCGCCGTTCTCTCAATATGAAAGATTCTGTATTAGGAGTTTCATTTCTTTCGCCCGATGGAAGCGGGTGTCAAGCCGACGTCTTTTATGAAGGAATAGAAAGAATGTACCGGGAATCGCTCGTGCACACGACAGTTATCCTCGGGCATGTCATGGCTCATGAGATTGGGCACCTTTTGCTTGGGATTAACTCACATTCAAGCCGGGGAATCATGCATGCGCACTGGGGCAAGGAGGACCTGACCCGTGCCGAAGCGTGCAAGCTGCTTTTTGCCGAATCACAATCGCGTCGGATGGCGCAGAGGCTCCGCACCGCCATGGCCAGGGAGAAATGCCCGTCGGCGGACCTTACTGAACTCTTAGCAGAGGACTAGAGCCCCCTGGTGCAACCATGCCTGATTGAGCCGCAGCCTTTCTCAAGAGTGTGAGCTCCTTCCGGTGTGCGGCTATGGAATTCTCTCGCGGCCTACATGGCTTAGCGTCACCAAAATTGGACCGAAATCGTCACCGTGACGTCATGTCAGCCTTCTTTTCTCCTTGTACGCTGCCCTGGTAACCGGTAGGCCATTACAAGCCAGAACTGGTATCTCAAACTAAGTCAAGAACAAGGAGCATGAAGTGCAAAATCATAGCTGTCAGAAGTTGTTCCGATTGCTGGTTGTGTTGACCGCGTTCTTCTTCTCTGGAATCGCCTCGGCGCAAGACAGCAAGCTCAACATCAGCACAGGTAACCCCGACGGCAAGCTCGGAGCTCTGTCACGCCGTCCCAATAGTGGGAAGCTAGAAACGGAAACGGCCGATGACTTCGTATTGAATCAGACCACCGTCATCACCGGAGCCACCATTACGGGTTTAATCTCCCCGGCAACGTCCCTCTCGAATATTACTAACGTCGAGGTCGAGTTCTATCACGTTTTTCCTCTAGATTCCGCCAATCCCGATCCCCTGGCGGGAAACGTGCCCTCGCGGTTCAACTCACCTTCGGACGTCGAAATTGACGCTGCGACCCGCGACGGTAGCTCCGGGACTCTCCGCTTTGCCGTACGCCTGCTGAATGCCAACTCATCGGTCCTAACCAGCGTTCTGAACGGCATCAATAAGAAGCCCAACAGCACCACGCACGGGGAGGGACCAGCGACCGGCGAGGAGGTTGAAATCGGCATCACGTTCACCAATCCGGTTGTTCTGCCGGCGGGTCACTATTTCTTCCGCCCAGAAGTCCTGGTTACCGGTGGTGGCGACTTTCTGTTCCTGTCCGCCCCGAAACCCATTGTTACGCCTGGGATTGCGATTGCTGGCGATTTGCAAGCGTGGATCCGCAACTCGGATTTGGCGCCGGATTGGCTGCGCATCGGCACCGACATCATCAACAACACAACTCCTCCGCCCACGTTCAATATGACGTTTTCCCTGACCGGTAACACTCTTCCCGGAGCCGGAACGCCTGGGCAGGCGAACTGCCACGGTGAGAGCATCTCCGGCCTGGCCGCACAGTTTGGGGGCATTGATGCGGCTGCCTCAGCCCTGGGGTTCTCTAGCGTTCAAGCGCTGCAGAATTCCGTTAGGGCATTTTGCGAGCCCTGAGCGGCGCGCCTGCGCAACAAACGCAGTGCTCTTGAACCTTCACAATCGAAGCTTACGAAAAGTAAGACATTTCGTTACGCTCACAAAGGCGAGGCCACGCGGGCCTCGCCTTTTTCTTTGCCTGGTCATTCGGAGAGGCATCCATGCCGGTCGGTGCCCAGGCCTCGCGTCACCAAAATCGGACCGAAAACGTCACCGGCGGGTCACGCCTTCATTTTTTCAGTCGCCTATCCTCACACCACTATGCGCGGAGCATTCGTAGTCCAGCTAGGACCGGAAACGAGGCCGGCGGACGGCCGGTTTGAAGGCTGGGTTGAGGAAGTTGATTCCTGTACGGAGCTGCGATTCCGTTCCGGCGAGGAGCTGTTGAAATTTTTTGGACAGCGCTTTGACCTGGCCATGGCTTCGGCCAACAAGGCCCGCGCGTGTGAAACAAAGCAGGCTCCGGTCGAGAAGAAGAACTGCCGCAGCAAAAGAAGGTCGCCGTGAACACCATAAGCAATCTCCGGCACGGTAAAGCAAACAAAGCTCAGGAGCTGACCCATGAAATTTAGAACCGTCGTTCATTGCAGCAAATGCCAGGAACCCATCGCCCCGGGAGAAGGCTTCGGCTTCGTGTGCTTCAAGATCCCCGGCAAGGAAGGCTATCAATTCTTCCATTGTCGTCTTCGGGCCGGGGACTGCTGGGAAGCCTACCTGAAGAAAGGTAAGTCGGAATGAGTCGCACATTCGTTGAGGAACCGAACCACGAGCTGACTGAATCAGAAGCTATCCGCCGAGCCCGGGACGGCGATGCTGCTGCTTTTGAATATCTATACAAGTTGCACAGCAAGCGCGTGTACGGCGTCTGCTTGCGAATGCTTAGGAACAGATCTGATGCAGAGGATCTGACCCAGCAGATATTTCTGAGGCTATTTCGCAAGATCGGCACGTTTCGCGGCGATTCTGGCTTTTCGACCTGGCTGCATCGAGTGGCCGTCAACTCCGTGCTGATGCATCTGCGCCGAAGGAGACCAACCGAAATCCATTCCGGCAGCTCAAATGAGGCCGGCACGGATTTCGACGCTCCTCATGAATACGGCGCTAGCGACACTTCGATGCTAGGTGCAATTGAACGGCTGAATCTGATGCGCGCGATTCGCAAGTTGCCGGCCGGCTGCAAACGGCTCTTCTTGCTCCATGACGTTCTAGGGTACAGGCACGGTGAAATTGCGGAGCTCGTTGGATGTTCGATTGGCTGCTCGAAGTCTCAGGTCCACAAGGCTCGTAAACGGCTGCAACAACTGCTCCACGGCGAAGAAAGGTGTGCAGAACACGATGGCGTCTCCGCCGAGGATAGCGATGCGACCGCCACGGAAATTGGGCCGAAAAGGCAACCGCGCGTGACATATCAATTTTCCGGCTCGAGTAACTTCGAAGCGCAGGATTGCTAAATATCGGTGCGGATCAGGACTTTCGCCTAGAAATGTCTGTCCGTAAGGTGGCGGATAGTGATATTAGTTTTTGGGCGCCAGTGGAGTGCCGCGCTCTGCGGAAAATCTGCCGCATCGACGTTTAGAGGAGAATCAAATGGCCGGCAAAGAGCGAATCTCTCGCAGGCAATTCGTTTCAACGGGAGCGTCGGCGGCGGCGGTTTCTTGCCTTCCTATTTCGAAATTTTCCAAAGCGATGCTCAGCGAAGCGCATGCGATGGATTCGCATATCTCTCCAATGGGCGAGCGATCGGACTGGAAAGAGCAGGGTGTCGAGAATCTTTCCAAGTCGCCATTCGCGAAACTGCGAAATATTCCCGTGCACGCCGTAACCATTCAAAGCGGCTTTTGGGCCTGGCGGCGCGAGGTCAACGTCACGAAGAGCATCCCGAGCATGCACGATCTGCTCGAGGCCAACGGACGCATGAACAATTTCCGCCGCCTCACTGGGAATAGCAAGGACCCTCAGCGTGGGCCGGTCTATTCGGATTCCGATGTGTACAAGTGGACCGAAGCGGTCGGATTCGCTCTTCAATCCGGAGACCACCCGGAGCTTCGCTCGATGGTCGAGAAAGTCATCAGCGAGGTTGTAGCGGCTCAGCAGAGCGACGGCTACCTCAACACCTATTATGTCGGCGAGCGCGCTTCACAACGAATGCTCCCCCAGGTACAGACCACCGGTCATGAACTCTATTGCATGGGTCACTTTCTACAGGGCGCGATCGCTTTCTATCGCGCCACCGGCGACACCAAGATGCTCGACGCTGGCATCCGTTTCGTCAACGACTTCCTGATCCCCGGCTATGGCCCGCCTCCCAAGAAGCCCATCGTTTCCGGCCATCCGGAAATCGAAATGGCCCTGATCGAGCTCTACCGCATCACCGGAGACAAGCGGCAGCTTGATCTCGCCGGCTATATCCTCCACGGAGACGACCGCATTCCTCTGCCAAACTACCGCACGATTTACATGTTCAGCGGAACGCCCTTTACCGCGCGAACCAAGCTCGAAGGCCACGCTGTCCGCGCCATGTACGCCTGCTGTGGAAGCACCGACTACTATCTCGAAACCGGCGATGCAACTTACTGGCAGACGCTTAACGCTCTCTGGGACGACATGACGAAAACCAAAATGTACGTCACCGGCGGAGTCGGCTCGCGTTCGGACGGCGAGGCCTTCGGTGACGCCTACGAATTGCCGAACTATCTTGCCTACGGCGAAAGCTGCGCCGCGATTGGAAACATGATGTGGAACTGGCGCATGCTTGCCGCAACGGGAGACTCCAAGTTCACCGACGTCCTCGAGCGCGCTCTCTATAACGGCATCAATTCCGGGATGTCGCTCGATGGCGCGCTTTATTGTTACCGCAACCCCCTCGCCTTTGATCCTTCCACCGGCGAAAAAATCCGCAATCCGTGGTATGACACGACCTGCTGTCCGCCTAATCTCGAACGCATCTTTGCTTCTCTTCCCGGATATTTCTATAGCACGGGCAAGGACGGAATTTATCTGCACCTCTATGCCAATTCCGAGATGAACTGGCATCTCGAAAACGGTATCGGGCTAAAGATCGCTCAGAAGACGAACTATCCGTGGGACGGCAGCGTGGAGATCTCGGTCACGCCGGCGCAGCCGTCGAACTTCACTTTCTTTCTTCGCATTCCCGGCTGGGCCGCACACGCCAGCGTCTCCGTGAACGGCGAGGAGCTAAGCGGTGTAAAACCGGGCGCGTACCTTGCAATAAATCGTCGCTGGACTCCGGGCGACACCATCCGAGCGAGCTTCGATATGACGCCGCAAGTGCTCGAGGCCAATCCTCACGTGGTTGACGACCTTGGCCGCGTGGCCATTCAGCGCGGCCCGCTAGTTTACTGCCTAGAAGAAATCGATCAGCCCTCGGGCACGGTCTTAACGGATGTTGCCGTGGATTTGACCGCGTCCTCGCCCGCGCAATTTCGCGACGAATTCAAAAGCGATCTCTTCGGCGGAACAGTTGTGGTCCGTTCTCCCGGTGTTGTCTACCAGAGAGACAGGTCGCGCGATGCTCTGTATTCCACCTACAGCCCCGAGCCGCTCAAAACCCGCCGAGTCCCCCTCACTTTTATTCCCTATTATGCGTGGTCGAATCGCCAAGCCACATCCATGGAAGTCTGGACGTCGTTCCTGAAAACCTGACGTGCCCGCTTAACCCCGCATTGCATTTCCGTGCCACTTCGGCTGCCAGGAGTTCTCCCGGGAAGTGAATTCCATTTTCATGGCGCACTGGCCGCGACTAACATCAACTCCCTGAAATGCCTCGCGAAACAAACTTTCTCAGTGCCCAGCATTGAGATTAACAATCGTTGACATCCAAAAATGGCATAACTATACTCCCGAATACGATTACTTAACCGATTTAGCTCCCGGTGCAAAGCATTTCGGCGATTCTTTTGAGGGAAGGAACTAAGATGAATCTGCCCAAGCTATCGCTTCGAACGCTCCTGCTGCTGGTCTCCCTGTTCCTCTGTGTTTCCGTGGCGAACGCTCAATTCAAAGCCAGTATCCAGGGCACGGTCATGGATCCTACCGGCGCGACCATCGCTGGTGCCAAGGTAACCGCCACGAATCAGGACACCGGCGCGGCCCGTGACGCCGTTACGTCGGACGAAGGCTTCTACCGCATCTCCGAACTGCCTCCCGGTAAGTACACGGTCACCGTCGAAGCGGCTGGATTCAAGACCTCCATTTCAAAGGACGTCGAAGTGAGAGCCGAGGAACCACGGGGCTTCGACATTAAAGTTCAAGTCGGCGTCGTTTCCGAGCAGGTGATCGTCACCGCTCCTTCCGAACCCTTGCATACGGAAAACGCCAATGTGGGCAATAACATTTCGTCGGAGGAAATCACTCGTCTGCCTGCGGTAGGGCGCGACCCCTACGAACTTCTGCGTTTGACCCCCGGCGTCTTTGGAGACGGATCCCGCGGTGGCAATGGCGGCGCAAACAATCTTCCTAACTCGACCGGCCCCGGAGGCTCAAATACCTCCATCTTCCAGATTGAGAACTCGGTCCAAGCCGTAGCCAATGGCCAGCGTCAGGATGCAAACAACTTCTCAATTGACGGGGTCAGCGTAAACAGCTTGCAATTTGGCGGCGCCGCGGTAATTACCCCCAATCAGGAGTCCGTCCAGGAAATCAATGTTCTCTCGAGTTCCTATTCCGCTGAAGACGGGCGCGGCAGCGGCGCACAGGTCAAAGTGGTCACAAAGGGCGGCACAGACCAATACCATGGCAGCGGCTTCTTCAAATATCAGGACCCCAACTGGAACGCGTTCAACAAGTATGGCGGTCCGGACAATGCGCCGACAAGTCGTGTGAACAATAACTACCGGCAGTTTGGCGGCAGCCTCGGCGGTCCCATTCGGAAGGGCAGGCTTTTCATCTTCTTCTCTTACGAAGGTCTCCGGAGCCACACCCAGGATGTCTCCAGCCCCACGTGGGTCGAAACCTCGCAGTTTCGTCAGTTGATCGTAGCCGACCGGCCGGGCAGCGTCGCGGCGAAAATTCTGAGTTCCGCCGGCATTGCTCCCCGCATTCAGTCTGTACTTACTCCCACTTGCCAGCTCGCTGGGCTTTCTGCCTCGCAATGTCAGCCTGTTTCCGGAGGATTGGACCTTGGGTCTCCATCGGGAACGACCGGACAATACTTGCCTTTCACCGGCCCAAACGCGAATTTGGTGGGTGGCGCGCAGATCGGCGGAGGATTCGATGGCATTCCGGACATTCAATTCGTTACGCTTGCGCTCCCCGGTAGCAGCAGCGGAAACCAATACAATGGACGCTTGGATTACATCAGGGGAAACAATCAGTTTTCCTACAGCTCTTATTTCACGCTCTTCAACGGCACTACCGCCGACTCCCCCGGCCGCAGCCGCCCCCAGGGAGATCTGAACATTCAGCCCCTCAACCAGGTCCAGTCGGTTTCCTTCATTCACACCTTCTCCCCAACGATGGTCAACGAATTGCGCGTTAATTTTACGCGCTTTAATTTCAATCAGATTGCAACAAGCAAGAACGTAGACTTCGGCATCCCCCGCATCGAGATCGAAGGCTTTAACTTCGATCGGTTACGCTTCGGTGCGCCCCAAGCTTCGACTACTCCTGCGGTCTTCGTTGAAAACAGTTACAACTTCCGCGACAAGCTCACCAAGACTGCCGGCAATCACGCTCTAAGCACCGGGTTCGATTACGTTGCGGAACAGAACAATAACAACTTGAGCGGCATGGCCCGGCCACTCTACGTCATGCATCTGCTTTGGAATATGCCCAATGACACGCCGATCTTCGAACAGATCGACGCCAATCCCCAAACGGGCGGGCCAGCAAATGCCCAGCGGTATCTGAGGTCCAAATACTATGCTTTCTTTTTCCAGGATGATTGGAAGGTCAAGCCGAATTTGACGCTGAACTTGGGCATGCGTTGGGAATATTCCGCTCCTATCACCGACGCGAAAAACAACTTTTCCGATTTCGAGTACGGACCGGGCGGCGTTTTGGCCACTTCAACTCTCAATCATGTCTACAGTCTCATCAACTCGACCCAGAGAGACGTTGGTCCTCGCCTCGGGTTTGCTTGGAGCCCCTCACGCTTCAATGGAGGGTCTACTGTCATACGCGGAGGCGGGGGTATTGCTTTTAACCGGCCTGACGACATTCTATTTGGCAATGCAGCCTTTAACCCTCCTAACTATGCCCGCTTTGGTCTGTGTTGCGGCACCTCTGGTGGTCAGCCGGGAGGTGACACTTTTGGTTCGCCGTTCGCCGGTAATTCTATTCTGTATGCCCTGGGCCAGACTAATGCCTTTAACAGCTATCCTGCCAATCCAGCACTTGCGTTCGGTATCGACCCTGCAACCGGCGGAGTTTGTGCGAATCCCGCATGCACGTCTGACCAAGCTGTGGAACTATACGGCGGATCACCCGACTATCGCGATGCGTATGTGTACCTGTATTCTCTAGAAATCGAACGGCGCCTCCCGTGGGGCCTCATTGCCACCGCCGGCTACCAGGGAAGTAATTCCCATCGGTTGACTCGCCTGGTAAACCAGAACTTCCTCCAGCAACCGAGTAACTCGTGGTTTGCTGTCTATATTCCTACCAGTGACATAAATGCGAATTACAACGCTCTAAACCTGCGCCTGCGGCGCCAGTTTTCAAATGGGTTTCTGTTCGATACGCAATACCGGTATAGCAAGAGCATCGACCAGCTTTCAAATGAAGGTCCCGGGGCGGTTACCAACCAGACGGATCCAGCTCATCCGGAGACCGAGCACGGGCCATCTGACTTTGATGCTAAGCACTACCTTAATTTCTTTACGCTCTACGATCTTCCCTTTTTCCGGGATCGATCGAAATGGACAGGGAAGCTCCTGGGCGGATGGCAAATCAACGGCATCATGACATGGCATACCGGATTCCCATGGACTCCGGTAACCGGCCAACTCAACTCCGTCGCTATTACCAATGCCAACACCATCAATCCAACTCGACCTTCGAAACTCTTGTCGCAGCCTCAGATGGGAACCTCGAACAGTGACTTTATTGAGCCGTTGGCCAATTTCCCAGGCCTGGTGCAGAATTTTAATTGCAACCCCGCTAACGGACCGCTTCAGGGGGCGCCGTACTTCGATATATGCGATTCTGGTCCCCCGGGAATCGGCCGCAACTCGTTCCGCGGCCCCAGCTATTTCAATGTCGATACGAGCTTCGGCAAGAAGTTCGGGTTGCCCAGCTTCAAGTACCTGGGTGAAGGTGCCAGTCTCGAGCTCCGCGGTAACTTCTTTAACGTGTTCAACAAACTCAACCTCCAGCCATTTTCGTTCGGCACGGGTAACACCCGGATCGAGAGCCCCCTCTTTGGCCGTTCCCCAGGTGGGTTGGCTGGCCGTGTGATCGAGTTCCAAGCCCGGTTCAGCTTTTAAGCCCACCACCCCGTGAGGCGCATTTCGGAAACGGATTGCGCCTCTTAATTAGCTCGAGGAGACTGACAGCGAGTGGCAACAAATTTCGCCACTTGCTGTCAGCTTTTTGCTTAAACCGCTAAAGCCCGCCTATCGACGTTCGACCTCCGGAAACCGCCTTTCAACCCCCAAATTCGACCTTTCCCTGTAAAAGACTTTACTCTTCCGCCAACGCGATGCTACCATCTCCCATGCTTACCCTGAGGAAATCCCAAAAGAGGAACGAAGGGAGCCTCGAAGGGCTTCGCCCTCGCCGTCATCTCTCCCACCCAGCTCCCTGCCGCCTTTGTACTGGCGAACCTTTAGGTGCCTTCCTTTCTGTTATTCCCGTGGCCATTCCCGACCACGCAAGGACAAGCCCTCGACGGCCACTCGACCCGCCAGCCATCAGTTACTGGTCGCAATTCACTAAGCCCTTTGGAATCCGCACTTACACAAAATACGCCCGTAACCCGTTTAGAATCCGCACTTCCAAAACACAGGACTTAAAATCCTTTAGAATGAACACTTACGGGAAAATCCCGGGGGGAGGGGGTCTTATTGTTAACTAAAGATCCCACAGATAATTTCCATGTTGAGCCGCCAACTGGAACTCGATTACGTGGAGCGGAATCCCACCTTCTGCATCGCAGATTTCGCTTCGGGGTTTCTCATAAAGGTCTCCCAAACAAAACCCGTTCGGTGATTTTCCGCCATCAGCATGGTGACGCCCAGGTCTATTCCCAGCACATCCTGGTCGTACCAGCCGGTAAGAGGGTTGAACGCATCGACAAAACCGTATCTAGCCCAGGCTTTGTCTTTGTAGCGGCCTCGAATGTTGCGCAGCACGCGCATGCAATCGTCGAAGAGAAAAGCAAGCGAGCCACCCGTAGCGCATGGCACGATGCTGCCATCGATAGGCCCTTGCGGAGGCGGGCCGCCCCACGCCGTGTAACCTTTGACGTAGTCCGACGCACTGATTCCCCACAGGTCTTCGCTGTAATCCGGAAAGCGATCGTGCAACGAAAGACAAAAAAGCTTGTGAGCCTTCGTCGCTTTGATCGAATTTTCGAAATAGTCGGCGTAGGCGTCACGTTTCTTCCGGAAATCAAACCACGCCTGCGAATATTGATGCGTGAAAATCGGGTCGTTGCCGGAGATGTACTCAATCCCCTGATATTTGATCACCGGCCGCGTCCATGCTTTCCAGGTATCCGCGGACAACGGGTGAGTGGGAGAGCCAATTCCGAGCAAGTAGATCATCATCAGCTCGCAATAATGCTCCCAGCGCGCGTTCAGGAAGCCGGACTCGGGGTGCCACCCCATCGAAAGTGTGGATCCGCCATTGAGCATCCACGGCCAATCGACGCGCTCGTATATTTTTGTCGCGAGGTCTTTGATCTCCTGGTCGGCAAAATATTGCCGGGCGGTGAGCACGCCGCATAGAAGCAGGGAAGTGTCGATCGAGGACAGCTCGCACTTTTCCCATCGCTTGCCGCTGTCCATGTGAATGAAGTGATAGAAGAAACCGTGCTCGTTCGGAAGCTCATTCGCCAAAAAACGCAGCGTGTTGCGGACGCGCTTGAGAATATTTTCGGACTTTCCAAAACCGCGGCGGTCGCCAATACACAGACTCGTCAGGCCGAACCCCGTCGCCGCGATGCTGGACATCGCCCGCGAATCATTTCCATTCGCCAGCGCCCGGTCTTTTACCTGCCCAGTCCGCGAACTTGCTTCATTCCAGAAAAAATCAAACGTCGTCCGCTGAATCTCGTCCAGCAGCTGATCGTCGGTTCCTTGAAATGGCGCGCCCTTGGGTTCAACGAACGGCTTCTGCGAACCGGTTCCGCAGCTTGCAAGCGGAGAAAACGAGGCAGAGAGCAGACCCAGTCCACAAAGCCGGACGATTTCTCGCCGGTCATACAAGGGGTGTTCGGGCATTTTATCCATCGCATCTACTTCGCAATCTCGAGAGTTGCTTCGGAGCCGTGAGCGGAGTCGGGGCTGACCCAGATTCTCACGCGCGCGGGCTCGACGACATATTTATTATGATCGTCCCAAAGCGCAAAAGCATCCGGCCCTACTCGAAAGCTGACGCGCTGCGTTTCTCCCCCGGCCAGCTTGATATGTTGAAAGCCCTTGAGCGCGCGAACCGGCTGCGCTGTGCTCGTGCCTTCGAGGCGAACGTAGAGCTGAACCGTTTCCTCGCCCGCACGCGTCCCCGTATTGGTTATGTCGGCGCTGACGGTCAGCGCGGAGTTCGAAGCGCGTTTCTCATCCAGAAGCCCGCTGTTCAGTGTTACGGCGTTCAACGAAGCCGAACTTATCTGCGGCGGTCCAAATCGGAAGCTCGAGTACGTGAGTCCGTAGCCGAACGGGAACTGCGGACTGTTCGGCTCGTCGATGTACCGCGAGACATATTTATCTGTGCCCTCCCAGGGCGGCCGAGTAAGATCAGCTTTGCCCGGCGGGCGGCCCGTACTGAGCGCGTCATAATAAAGCGGTTCCTGCCCGACGGCGCGGGGCCAGGACACAACTAGTTTTCCCGTTGGATTGGAATCGCCGAAAAGCGTTCGAACGAGAGCTGGACCGGCCTGCACTCCCGGAAACCAGGCAGCAAGAACCGCGGACACGTGTTCGAACGCCCAGGGAAGAGTGAGTGGCCGCCCGCTGAATAGCACCAGGACGACGGGTTTTCCCGTGGCAACAATCGCTTCGAGGAGCTGTAACTGGCGGCCTGGCAAGCCAAGATGCGCGCGCGAAGCAGCCTCACCGGTCATGTTTGGGGCGTCTTCGCCAAGCGCAAGAATCACGGCATCGGATTCTTGCGCGGCTTTGACAGCCTCGGCCAATTGTTCATCCGAACCCTTCGTGATTTCGCTTCCCTTCGCGTAGTGCACGCGATCCGCGCCTAATTTCTCGACGAGCGCGGCGCGCAACGTAACGGCATCCTGTGGGCGGCCTTGCGCGGACCATGAGCCGAGCATATTCGCGGCGTCATCCGCCAGCGGCCCCAGGAGCGCGACTTGCTTCAAGTCTGAGGAAAGTGGAAGCAGTGGCAACCCGTTGCTTGCAGGGGAATTGTTCAGCAGAACAAACGAGCGTTCCGCAGCTTCGCGCGCGAGCGATACACTTTCCGGCTGAAGCATCGCGCCTGCTTCCTTCTTCTCGTCGGCGTAAGAATGTTCGAACAAACCCAGAGAAAACTTGAGGCGCAGGACGTCGCGAACTGCACGATCGACGTCCGATTCGGGCACCTGGCCGGAGCGGACCAGGTTTGCCAGATTGTCGTGGTAAAAGCTGCTGACCATATCCATTTCCACGCCAGCCAGAAAGGCCTTTCGCGCAGCGGAGGCAGGATCGTTCGCAATACCGTGCGGGATCAGTTCCGAGATGGAAGTCCAGTCGCTGTCAACGAGTCCGCGGAATCCCCATTCCTTGCGCAAAATTTCCTTGATGGTGAATGGGTTCGCGGAAGTGGGGATGCCATTGAGGGAATCAAACGCGGTCATGATGGTGGCCGCGCCGGCTTTGACGGCTGCGTGAAAGGGAGGCAGATAGAATTCTCTTAGAGTATGCTCGGAAATCTCGACAGAATTGTAGTCCCTGCCAGCTTCGGCGGCTCCATAGCCTACAAAATGTTTGACACAAGCGGCGACGCTATCCGGGTCAGAGAGGCGGTCACCCTGGTAGCCGCGGACGTAGGCCTGTGCCATCGCAGAGCCGAGGTAGGGATCCTCTCCAGCGCCTTCGGCCATTCTTCCCCAGCGCGCGTCCCGCGCGATGTCCACCATCGGGGAAAAGACCCAGCGGATTCCGGTTGCGGATGCCTCCCGCGCGGCCACGCGAGCCGCGCGCTGGACAAGTCCGGGGTCCCACGTGGATGCCAATCCGAGCGGTATCGGAAACCCGGTTCGAAACCCATGGATTACGTCCAGACCAAAAATAAGAGGGATTTTCAGACGGGAGTTCTCGATTGCCAACCGTTGATAAGCGTTAGAATCCCGCGCAGTCGTGATGTTGAATAATGCTCCGACTTCTCCCTTAATGATCATGTCCTTGTATTCGGTAGGCCCCGTGACTGGGCCCGCGGGTTGGCCGACCGAGTATTGGACCAATTGGCCGACCTTTTCCTCCAGAGTCATCTTGCGGAGAAGAACGTCTATTTTTTGTTCCGCGAGGGCATCGACTAGATTCGAACCGGGCGCCGCTTTTTCGGATTCCGCGCCGGCCGGGGGCTCTTGGGCTGTGGCGGACTGGCCGGACACGAGTAAGTACGAAACAAGTACGAATGGAATGAGTGTGGTAAGCACGTTTTCAAGAACTCCGATGGTTCCCACGAACGTCAGACCGGGTTTTGTTTTCAACGCGGAAAGTATCAACACCATACTCGATTCCGGGGCGGTTTAGGATAAAAACGGCAAACAATCCTGGATTTTTGTCTTCCGCCGCGCCAGCAGAAAATCCTTATTCTTACGGAATTATCTCAAACGCACACGCGAACAATTAGCACAGCTTCCGGGCCACTCCGAGAAAACAGCATAGTAAACCGATTTAGTAAGATACTCAAGCCTTGTAAGAGGGAATTGTAGCGCCAGGCTTGGGTCACCCAAGGACCCTTGTCCTGCCAACCCCGTTATGGGAGACTACCAGCCCAGAACTCCCCATGCCTCGATCAAAATCAAATCTTACCTCCGCCGCGCGGAAACCCGCCGGCATGGGAGTAAGCCTGAAGTTCCTCGCGGAACATCTCGGCCTTTCTCAAGCCGCGGTCTCTTTCGTCATCAACCGGTCGCCTGCGGCAAAATCGATCCCGCACCGCACACAGGAGTTGATCCGCGCGGCAGCCCGGGAATTAAATTATCGCCCGAGTCACATCGCCAGGTCGCTTCGGCAGCAGCGCAGCTTCACCATCGGAGTTGTCGTTCCCGAGATCAGCGAGGGGTATGCGGCTCTAGTGATGTCGGGTATCGAAGACCACCTGCTCCAGGAAGGCTATTTTTATTTTGTGGTCAGCCACCATCATCGAAATGAACTCATTGAAGAATATCCACTCCTACTGCAACAGCGCGCGGTGGAAGGATTGATCGCCGTGGATACGGTACTTTCTGACAGAGTGGATGTCCCAGGGGTCGCCGTGTCCGGGCATCGGGACGTGCCGGGAGTAACAAACATCGTCCTCAACCACGATCGCGCCGCGTGTCTCGCCTTGCAACACCTCGCGAACCTGGGGCACCGGAAGATGGCGTTCATCAAAGGACAAGCGTTCAGCTCGGACACGGAAGTGCGCTGGGAAGCAGTCCGCGAAGCAGCCAAGAAATTAAATATTGAGGTCAAGGAAATGCTGACCGGGCAACTCGAGGGGGAATCCTCTTCGCCGTTACTGGGGTATCAGGTCACACAAAAACTTCTCGCATGCGGAGAGCCATTCACTGCGCTGTTCACTTTTAACGACATTTCCGCCATCGGCGCGATTCAAGCGCTTCGGGAAGCCGGCCGCCGGGTGCCCGAGGATGTTTCCGTCGTAGGCTTCGACGACATTCAAAGCGCCGCGTTTCAGAATCCGGCTTTGACGACGGTACGCCAACCGCTGCGGGAGATGGGGACGATCGCCGCGGAGATTCTCCTGGAGCGTATTACCGCGCCCACGAAGACCCCGCATTCCAAGGAAATCGTGGTCGAGCCGGAATTAATCATACGGGCCAGCACTGCTCACCCTCCGAAAGCTTCCGGCCTCAATTAAGTTCGCGGGAATGTCTGGCTCAGCTTAAGGCGCTAGTTTGACGGCGCGATCGTAGCCTGTCATTTCCAGATAACCAACGCCTTTGATTGCAGTGTTGCCCCGGTGACCGCCAAGACTAATGGCTCCCTCCCAGTAGGCTGGCACGAAGCTTGTTTCTCCAGCCAACTCCTGCCCCGGTAGCGCGGTGCGCGCTTCCAGTTCAATCCCCATTTTCGGGATTCCAATTTTCCAGGCAATCGGGTAGGCCGCGTGAGTGTCCGGGCTGGTCCAGCTCTCGGCAAGCGGCCGCAAGGTGAAGTCGCTCACGCGCAGATGTATGTATTTGCCTTGAGCATCCACGTATGTTCCGGCAGAGAATGGATCGAGCGAGCCATCCTTCCGGCGAATGTGGAAAAGCATAAGCTCGGTGTTGTCTTCCAGTTGCAGGCTCAGCCAGTCCCAGCCGACCTGACTGGCCTCGAGTTGGTGCGTGAAAAATTCGTGATCCATCCAGGCGAGCCCGGCCACTTCGAGCTGTTGGCCGTTCAGCTCAAGTGTTCCGTTTGCCCGTAGCCGAGTCATCGAAATGTAGTAAGACGCGTGGCCCGCTCCTTCCGCTGTTTGGCTGACGCCATTTTCACCGTGAATGACGGAAGGTTTTTCCGATTGGAGCGTCAGATGCAATTGAAACTCCCGATCGACAGCTTCTAGTCCCTGGTCTGAGCCTTTCCACTGAATCTGCCAGTTGCCGTTCCAGATGCGTGCGCTCGATGCGCTCACGCCCGCAATGCCGGGTCCGGCACGATTGATTCTTTCCGCGTGATAGAAATGCTGGCCGTCCAGGTCGCTGAGCGCGAGATGCGCGAGGTAGAGATCTTTCACATCCCAGATGGCAGCATGAGCCGGATCACGGCTGACCGCTTGGCGGAAAAACGTCAGTTCGAATCCGTAACGATGGCCACTCGCGGATTTCAAATTCCCCGTGTAGTACCACCATTCCGTTTGAAAGTCCGGGTGATCGTAATTGTCTCGAGGGAATTCGAATCGATAACCGGGCACCGCCGTGCGGTATTGCGCGGCCAGCGGGTTGAAAATCAAAAGCGCCGCAGCCAAGGCGGCGAGCTTACTCTTCATGGACAGCCTCAAGCGGATTAAGGCGCACAGCGACTTGCGCGGGATAAAGCCCGGCCAGCACTGTGGCGGCATAGACCAAGCTGATTGCTCCCAGCAAAATTGCGACCGGCCAGTGGAAGCGTATCGTCCAGCCGAACGACTGCCTGTTGATGACATAAATGAGGACAAGCGAGAGCGCGAATCCCAGAGCGAGCCCCACGAAATTCGAGAGCAGGCCGAGCAGACCAGCCTCAACGAGGATTTGTTTGCGTACCTGGCCGGCTGCTGCGCCGAGAAAACGCAATAAGCCAAGCTCGCGGCGGCGGTCGATGACTAAGGCAAGCAGAGCGCCGGCGATGCCCATCACCGCAACAATCACTGCAACGGCTTCGAGCGCGTACGTGATGGCAAAAGTGCGGTCAAATATTCGGATAGCCTGGGTGCGCAAATCCCGGTTCGAAAAAAGTAAAACACGATAGCCTGCGGCCGCTTTGGCGATCTCGTCGCGCACCGTCTCGACCGAAGTTTCGGGGGCAATATAGATTGCGAGATTGGTAGGAGCGGGGTCCGGGAGATATCGCAGCATCGTTTGACGATCCATCAGGATGCTGCCGCGCTCGCTCCCGTAGTCATAATAGACATCGACAATGCGAAAAGTTGGACGCACGGCTCCAAGCGCAATCGTGATGGTGTCGCCAGCGCGCACATGATGCTTGTAGGTGAATGGCTCGCTGACCAGCACAGCATTGGCATTGCGAATCTGCGAGAGAACCTGCTCGGTTGGCCTGCCAGAGAAAAAGTTCGAGCGATGATCCGAGCGCAGAGCGCTCAAATCCACCGAGGCTAAGGTGGCAGGCATCCCGTCATAGTTGATTTCATAGGCGCGCAGCCGGTCCACACCCGCGACGCCCGGCAGCTTGCTTATCTTGCCGGCCAATTCCAGAGAAATTGTCGGATGACGGTCAGGCGCCGGTTCACCGGCGGGGCGCAGATAGAGATCAGCGGGAAGCCGATCATTCATCCAGAGCAGAACAGTCTCGCGGAAACTGCCGACCATGATGCCGACGGATACCATCATTGCAATGGCAGTGGAAAGCGCGCCAACGAGCACCGAAGTGCGGCGAAGCGCGGCGGAGAGACTCTGCGATGCCAACAGCGCTTCGACTCCGAGGATTTTTCCAAGCCACCGGGAAGAGCGGGAAATCAGCGCATCCGTGAAAGCCGGAATCGCCAGCGCAGACGCAATAACGAGCAAAATGGCCGCTAAGTAGCCGAAAACAGGCTTGCCTTCGACGGCAGGAACGCGGGCCGCCACCGTTGCCAATATGCCGAGGACCAGTGCGAGCCACAAATCGCGCGATTTGTGCACATGAGCGATGTACTCGCGCCGGCCGCGCGCCATGGCTTCGACGGGCGAGACGAGCGCGGCTTCGCGCGCGGGCGAGTAAGCGGAGAGAATCGCTACGCCAATTCCGATGGTGAACGCGAGCACCACAGACCACCCGCTCAACTCGATCGCCCCTGGACGACTGCTCACATAGAGTGACTCCACTGTGGCAGCCATGAGTTTCACCGCTCCGGATGCCATGATGCGGCCGACTGGGAGACCAAGCGCGGCTCCGGCCAAACCGAAAAAAGCGGCCTCGCCAATGAAAGCCACGAGAACTGTTGCGCGGCTGGCACCCAGAGCGCGGACGATTCCGGTTTCCGGCCGGCGACGCACAACAGAAACGGAAATCGTGTTGTAGATGAGAAAAGCGCCAACAATAAGCGCAATGTAACTAAGCAGACGCAGGTTCCATCGGAAAGCCGCGAGCATTCGCCGATTCTCGTTCGTGCCCGTTCCTTGCGGACGAACTTCGACGCCTGGCGGCAAGACAGAACGCAAACGGTGCTGCCACTCATCGAGAGACGGGACTTCCGGAACTTTTAGAAGGATGCGGTCGACTCGGCCGAAACGGTTCAGAGCGCTTTGGGCTGCGGCGAGATCCATCAGGACGGCAGACTCGTTGCCGTTCGAATCCGGGTAAACTCCGCGGACAGTGAATTCGCGGACTTGGTCATTAATCAGAAGACGGAGCCGGTCGCCCGGTTTTTTCCCCAGACTAGCGCCGACCCAAATGCTGTCTAGGTCCAGCAAGTGCTTCATCGCATCCGTTGACAAGCCAGGATTTTCACTCGTGCCGGACCTAAAGATTTTCTCCATCCTATCGGATCTGCCTTCCGCAACCATGTCGACGCCAATGAGGGGAACGGTCTGCTGCCCATCCAAGATGACCGCCGAATCTTCGGTGCGCGGCGAAATGCGTATGGAATAAGGAAGCGTTGCGAGCGTTCCTACCACGGTTTCTGGCACGCCGCCCGACGCGACAATTTCCAAATCGTTGTCGCCAGCCAGGGTTTCCATGGAGGCCCGGAATGATCCCGTCGCTGCGGTACCAGCAAGATCGATCGCCAACACCACGGCGACGCCCAGCGTCACTGCCAGAATTGTGAGAGTTGCCCGCACGGGCTCTTGCAGCAGCGGACGAAGCATCAATCTGTAAAAAAGAAGGAAGCGTCCCATGTCAGCGCCCGGCGGCCTCCTCAATCTTTCCGTCACGCAAGCGCACGATAGCGTCAGCGAGGGCCGCGGCCTCCGCGCTGTGCGTGGCCATGAGAGTTGCCGTATGTAGTTCGCGCGTCAGGCGCTTCAGAAGGTCGAGAATGAGGTTGCCCGTTACCGTATCGAGATTCCCTGTGGGCTCGTCAGCCAGAAGAATTGCGGGGGATTGCACAAGAGCGCGCGCAATGCCCACGCGCTGCATCTGTCCCCCGGAGAGCTGGTGTGGATAGCGGTCGCCCAAGCCATCGAGTTCCACCCATGCAAGTCTTTCTCGCGCGATGGTTCGTGCATCGAGCTTTCCAGCAAGAAGAAGCGGCAGCTCGACGTTTTCAAAAACCGTTAGCGTGTGCAGCAGTTGGAACGATTGGAAAATGAAGCCGACTTTTTCACGGCGCAGCAGGGTGAGACCGGCATCTTTCAAGGTGGTTGTGTCCACGCCGTCGAGCAGCACCCGGCCGGAGGTCGGAAAATCCATGGCGCCGGCGAGATTCAGGAGCGTCGATTTCCCGCAGCCGCTGCGTCCGACAAGAGCCACGAACTCTCCGGGATCTACATCGAGCGAAACATCGTCCAGAGCGCGGACGCGCTGCCCGTCAGTGAGATAGTGCTTACTGACTTTTTGAAGCGCAACAATCGCCATAGCTAAGTAATGATGGGGCTATTGCGGGGGAATTTGCCAGCGACGAGCCGCGCTTGCGGCAGAGTTGCGATGCCGGCTAGCGGCGAAACACCCATTGAGCCTTCGGGTGCCCTGTTATAGACTTCGCTCGCACAATTTGGGTTGAGAAACAGAGGCATTGTCATCAGGTTAAGTGCGCATCGGCAACTAGGGGGCTGACGCGCAATGTACTCCCACGAAGTGGACGACAACTGAGCAATCGGTCACGCGCGGCAAAAGCAGGCGGCTGCCAAGGAGGAACGGATGCTGTTTGCATCGGAAGTCGCGGTTGCACACAAGAGCATAGCCACCTTGGATCTCGTCATCATCGGGATCTACTTTGCCATTGTGTTTGGCATCGGCCTTTATTTTTCCAGAAGAGAACGAACCTCCGAGGACTACTTCCTCGCCGGGCGCGATATCGGTTGGTTTTTTATCGGCGCGTCTCTGTTCGTCTCGAACATCTCCACCGAGCACTTTATCGGTTTGTCGGGGACAGGAGCTTCGTCCGGACTGGCCGTAGGACATTTTGAATGGCTGGCTTGCCTGATTCTGCTGGTTCTGGGTTGGGTGTTCGTGCCCTTCTACTTGCGGTCCAACGTCTTTACCATGCCGGAGTTTTTGGAGCGGCGGTTCAATCGTAATTGCGCCGTCTACCTGGCAGGCATTTCAATCATCGCTTACATTTTTACAAAAATTTCAGTCCAGCTCTATGCGGCGAGCGTTGTTCTGGAGCGCGTAGCCGGCTGGTCACTGTGGAAGACGGCAGTCGTTCTGGTCATAGCCACGGGCATTTACACCGTCGCCGGCGGTCTGGCCGCGGTCATTTATACAGATACGGTGCAGACCTTGATTTTGATTACCGGGGCGGTTGTGCTAACCGTAATTGGTCTTCACGAGGTAGGCGGCTTGGCACACCTGCGGACCATGGTGCCCGCGAGTTACTTCCACATGATTAAGCCGGCGTCCGATTCGCAGTTTCCGTGGACGGGGATATTTTTTGGAGCGCCCATCCTTGGCATCTGGTATTGGTGTACCGACCAGGTGATCGTGCAGCGCGTACTTTCCGCACGCGACGAAGGGCACGCAAAGTTGGGGACAATTTTCGCCGGCTTCCTGAAGATTCTGCCGGTGTTCATACTCGTGCTGCCCGGCATTATCGCCTTCGCGCTTTTCCCCGAGCAGGTGAAGAAGCCCGATTATGCCTACCCCACGCTCATCCTGAATTTGTTGCCCACCGGCCTCGTGGGTCTGGTCATGGCTGCCCTGCTCGCAGCTGTCATGGGTGCGATGAGCTCGGTGTTTAATTCCGCGTCCACCCTGGTGACTCTGGACTTTTACAAGAAGATCCGCCCTCAGGCTTCCGAAGGCCAACTCGTCAATTTCGGCCGCGTTGCAACGGGCTTCATGGTCCTGCTTGGCTTGCTCTGGGTCCCCTTTATCCACTACATCAGCAGTCAGCTCTATATTTACTTGCAGAGTGTGCAGGCCTACATCAGCCCGCCCATTTCCGCGTGTTTCGTGCTCGGAATCTTGTGGCCACGCTTGAACGGAGCCGGAGCGATCAGTTCGCTTCTGACAGGCTTCGTATTGGGAGCAACACGATTTGTGCTGGAGCTCGCCGACCAAGCCGGGGGCGGCCATTTCCAATCTCCCGCCGTGCGGTGGCTCGTCGACATGAACTTCCTGCATTACGCGATTTTCATGTTCGTGGTCTGCTCGCTCGTGCTCGTAGCAGTCAGCCTCATGACAAAACCGCCAGACCGCCAGCAACTTGCCGGACTGACGTTTGCAACCGTCGACGAAAAAATCGAAACCACGGTGGTGGATCCGCGCCAGCGCAAGCCCGCTCACGAGACGCAAACCGAGCGTGTTATCAACATCGTCTTTAGTTTTCTACTGCTCGGGACGGTGATCGGCTTGTGGATTTACTTCCGTTAGACCTTGCTTCGGACGAGAAATAAGTGAGAACGGTTGCCATCCAAGCCTTAAAACCGAACGTCACTCGGGAAGAGGCTATCCGTGTCTTCCGGTCGGGCGGCTTTAGCGCGGCCTATTGGAGAATTCGTAGCGGTCCGCTACAGCGAGTCGCCGATGCTTACGTGCCATTCTGGGTTTACCGTGTGCGCCATGAAATGGTTGGCATGCTGAATACTCGTATTTTTGCGCTCGATGCGGTTCATGGCGCGCTCGACCTCTACGAATTCCCGCACGTCCCGCGCGAAGCAGAGTTGCTCACCATTGAAACGCGGAATCAGCTTCTACCTCGATTGCCACAGGATGCCGCTGAAGAACTCCTTAAGGCAAAGGTTCTGCGTGTGTTGTTCCAGCAGGGTTTTTTCAAACTACGCGCGCTGAAAGTGGAAATCGAACGCGTGCCCCTCGAACTGCACTTGCCGTACTGGCTGGCTTTTTACGGAAACAACGGGACTGCAAAGTGCCGCGTCATGGACGCGGTGCGCAGGCGTATCGAGGGTGCCAAAGCCTCGTCCTTCTTTGAGGAATGGCTGGCAGCATAGCCAGACTCGCGATGCGCGCCGCCCGGCGCGCGAAGAGGCATTTCAAAGGTTACTGCTTTCACCAAACCCGTGGAGTGAGGGATAGCATGTCACATATTGCAAGACGCTCGGCACTCGGTCTGATACTCTGCGCCGCAAGCACTTGCAGCGCAGCGGCGACGGGCTGGCAGCACATTGGCAACGTGCAGCGAGTGGAAAAGCTGCAAAACGGGGTCGAACTGACAGCCGGTTCCGCGAAGTTGCGCATCACGGTCTTTCGCGACGGTGTGATCCGAGTGCGGCTGGCACCGCAAGGTTCTTTTCCCAAAGACTTTTCTTGGGCGGTGATTGAGTCACCAGATCCCCCTGCTATCAAAGTCGAAGATGGCAAGACCGAGTTGCGCATGACGGCGGGCCAAGTCGTTGTCGTGGTTAAGAAATCGCCACTTCTGATCACTTTCGCGAATTCCGCGGGCACTGTCCTCCTTGAGGACGAACCTTCTTTGCCCATGGCTTGGGATGGCACAGCGATCCACGTCTGGAAACGCATGCCCTCTGATGAGAGTTACTTCGGTTTAGGCGATAAGCCGGGTCCGATGAACCGCCGCAATCACGCCTATACGATGTGGAACACCGATTTTTTCGGTTGGCAGGAATCGGATGATCCTCTCTACAAGACGATTCCATTTTTCATCGGCCTGCGCAAAGGCACGGCCTACGGCCTGTTCTTCGACAACACCTATCGCAGCAGCTTCGACTTCGGAAAAGAGTCGCGCGATTATTTTTCGTTTGGAGCGGACAGCGGCGAGCTGAATTATTACTTCATTGCCGGCCCCGAACCCAAGAGAATTGTCCAGCAGTTCACCGCGCTTGTCGGCCGCACGCCGCTTCCGCCGCTCTGGTCGCTTGGCTACCAACAGAGCCGCTACAGCTATTATCCCGAAGCGCGCGCCCGCGAGATCGTACAGACGTTACGCGAGAAAAAGATACCTGCGGATGCCATCTATTTTGACATTGACTATCAACAGGGCAACGCCCCCTTTACCGTGAATCGCCAGGATTTTCCCCATTTCGAAAAAATGATTTCGGATTTTCGAGCGCAGGGCATGCGCACGATTCTCATCACCGACTTACACATCAAGAAAGATCCAGCCCACGGTTACGTTCCGTACGATTCCGGGACCAAGCAGGATGTCTTCGTCAAGAATCCAGACGGCTCGGTGTACGTAGGAAATGTCTGGCCAGGCGACAGCGTCTTTCCGGATTTTACCCTGAGCCGCGTACGTGATTGGTGGGGAGGTCTCTACAAGGATTTCGCGAACATGGGCGTCGCCGGCTTCTGGAACGATATGAACGAGCCAGCGACCTTCCAGACGCTTTCCAAGACCATGCCGCTCGATAATGTTCACCGGCTTGATGACGGCACGACGCTCGACCACCGAGCGATTCACAATGTCTATGGAATGGAAAACACCAGAGCAACTCATGACGGCCTCCTCAAATTACGGCCCGACGAGCGGCCCTTCGTGCTCACTCGCGCAGCCTACGCGGGCACGGAACGCTATGCCGCCACCTGGACCGGCGACAACAGCGCCACGTGGAATCATATTGGTATGAGCGTGCCTCAGATCATGAATCTCGGGCTTTCCGGTTATGCGCTCGTTGGAGCGGATGTCGGCGGATTCGCAGGCTCGCCTCCCGTCGATCTTTTGACGCGCTGGTACGAGTTAGGAGTTTTCTATCCGATTTATCGCGATCACGCCGCAAAGGGCACCGCCGACCACGAGCCCTGGGCAAGCGGCCCCGAGCAGGAAGCGATCCGCAAGCGCTACATCGAGCTCCGATACAAACTCTTGCCATTCATCTACACGGCGATGGAAGAAACCTCGCGCACGGGCGTGCCGCTGATGGAGCCAATCTTTCTCGAGTACCCCGGAGCTGAGGATTACTACGGCGACGATCACGCGTTTCTGTTCGGCAAGGATCTCTTCGTCGCGCCCGTCGTCACGGAAAAAGTCGACGCGGAGGATATTCATCTTCCGCCGGGCGATTGGTACGATTTCTGGACTGCGGAAATACATTCGAACAACGACCATATTTCGTTGCATCCAGCGCTTGCGGAGACGCCCATGTATGTCCGCGCGGGCGCGATCGTGCCCATGCAACCCGTTGTGCAAAGCACGAACGAGGAGCCTGGCGGGCCGCTCGAACTGCGCGTTTACATGGGCGACGACTGCCATGGGACGCTCTATCAGGATGACGGGCTGACATTTGCCTATCAAAAAGGAGACTTCTTGCGCGTGAACTTCACCTGCGAGGTGTCTCCGCGCGAATTCACCGTTACCAGCAGCGTAGAGAAAAATGCTTACAAGCCGTGGTGGAACAGCACGCAACTAGGAATTTATGGGGCCGGTGCTGAGCCGAAAGAAGTCCGCATCGGAGAACAGTTGATTCACGAATGGCGGTATGACGCTTCAGCCCACTGCATTACGCTCACTGTGCCGGACGCTCTCAAGAACTGGAATGTACGCTTGACCTTTTGATTCCTCACTCGACCAGAAAAATGGAAATGGATTTTGCGGGCATGGCGACTCGCGCTTCGTTGCCGGCCACGTCGGCCTTCGCTTGACCCAGAACCTCCGTAAAGCCAGCCGCACCCTGTGCCGGCGTGTCACGGAGAGGAATACTTAGTCCCCGGGGTTCAGCCGAATTGTTGAAGGCCACAAGAACGCGTTCCTCTTCTGTCTCGCGCAAAAAAACATACGACGTGTCGTCAGAGAAGAGGTGCCACAACCTTCCGCCCTGCAGCGCAGGATGCTCGCGCCGCAATCGCAGCAAAGTTTGCACATACGTGAAGACTTCTTGCTGTTCCCGTGTGCGTCCTTCCGCTGTGAAGGCATTCTTCGGATCCCCCGGCCAGCCTCCCGGAAAATCGTGCCGGTTGTCCGGGTCTCTGCCGCCTGGCATAGCGATCTCGTCGCCGTAGTACAACTCGGGGATCCCCCGCAAAGTTAAGGTCAGTCCAAAGGCCAGCTTCAGCTTTGCCGGCGAGCTTCCCTGCTCACTGGCAAGACGAGCCACATCATGGTTCGCGAAAAACGTCACCAGCGTGTCGGGATGGACGTACAGCCAATCGCTTCGCAACACATCCGGAATCCGTCCTGCGGGTAGGTCGCGCAGAAGGACGTCTCGTAGCGCGAAGAACATCGGGAAGTCGAACAATGTGCTTAAGCCGGAGTCGATGCCATCAGACCGTTTTTGGCCTCCAGCGAAAAACGAGGTGACGCTCGGATCTGGATGAAAGACTTCACCGATCGTTGTCATGTACGGATAAAGCTGGTGTAACCCCGCGTGCCAGGTCGACCAAAACTTCCGGGAAACATAGGGAAAAGTATCCAGACGATAGCCGTCCAAGCCCGAAGTCTCCGCCCACCAGATGCTGTTTTGCAGTAGGAATTCGGCGACAGTGGGATTTTCCGTATTTAAATCTGGCAAGATATTGAAGAACCAGCCTTCCGTCAGATTTCGGGATAGCCGGGGAGGCGCATGAGGATCGACAAGCGCTTCGAACGGATCGTTAGAAATCACTTGCTGATTCGTCTTGCCATAGAACGTACCCTTGATACCCGCGGAAGAATCCGCGTGATGTTGGGACGTGCCGTGGAACCAATCCGGCCGAGGCGGGTCAATAACCCAGGGGTTTTTTGGCCCGGCGTGATTCGGCACAAAATCGAAAAAAATCTTCATGCCTTGCTTGTGCGTTTCCGCGACAAGTTCTTGATAGTCCCGAATCGTTCCAAGATGCGGATCCACCGCGTACAAATCGACCGCGCCATAGCCATGATAATCCTGAGCCGCGCCATTTTTTAGAATAGGCGTGAGCCAAAGTGTGGTGACTCCCAGCTCCTTCAAGTAGGGAAGATGTTCGCGGATGCCGCGCAGGTCTCCGCCATGGTAAGCGCGAGGATTCGACCGATCGTGCATGCCCCTCGCTTCGTTAGGTTCATCATTTGAGGGATCGCCGTTGGCGAAGCGGTCCGGCATGATCAGATAAATCACATCCTCGCGAGAGAGACCCTGAAATCTTCCGAGTTTCATCGCGCGGTTGGCCAGCGGCAACTCGAACGAAGTTGTGCCCGTCGGAGTTGTCGCTCGGCAGACCACGGTGCCCGATCTTGTGCCGGCTCCGATCTTTAGCCACACGAACAAGTAATCGCCGCCGGCAGTTGCTCGTGTTCGCTCGACCACAATCGTGCGGAGGTTGCAGGCGACTTCCGTAGCTTCGAGGTTGTGACCAGTGACCAACAACATCACTTCTGAAGTCAGGTTGATCCACCAGGAAGGAGGCTCGACTTTTGTAACCACCGGCGCATTGGCATTTGGCTTCTCGGATGGATTTATCTGGCCGGTCGAACGTACGGCACAAAGGACCATCATGGCAGCGAGGATGGTGAGAATCCGGAGGCGGCATCTCAGAGTCGATGGCCGGAGCGATAAGAAGGAGGCTTTCACCCGGGAAGCATAAGAAAAAAAGTTGTGTCGCGCCAGTCTTGTGTCTGTCAGTGTTGAGTGCGCCGCTAGGTCTTGAATACGAGTTTGCCGAAGGAATCTGGAACGTGGAAATTCGGCACCGGGGTCTTCGTCGGCTGCCACGCGGAGTAGAAACGCGGCTCGGCCGGCCCTTCGACACGATAGAAGTTGACGCGCCAGGCCTTCACCGGATCGAACTGCGCTGTCAAACTCTTCATGGGCAATGCCAGCTCCGCACTCCAAGTCTTGCTTGACTCATCGATTCTAACGCGGCGCAGCAATTTGCTCTGCAGATCGTGTTTCTCTCCCGGAGCGATATCCAAATCAATCCAGAAGCCGTTGGGACTCACCTCAATCTCCTTATAACGCCGTGCGTCTGATCCGGCAGGCTGCAGAAATACTTCAGCCACGTCGCGGTCCCAGAGCTGATCTCGCCGGCCGCTTGGATCGGCGTCGGAGAAAACAGTGATGCTGCAATAGTGTGCCAGAAATTTCAAATAGAGTGTCTCTAGAGTCCAGAGCAGCCGCACTTCTGTTTGTCGTTGCAGATCGGCGTTCTTGCCCTGCCAGTCGTGACAGAAGCGCAACGCTGGAGCGTTTTCCCACTCTCCTCCTGGCGGAAATCCCTCCGCGTCTGCTCGTCCCAGAAATCGGACCGCTGTCGCCATGTCAATTTCGCATCCAGAGGAAGTGTTTCCCGCAATCAAGCCGTGCTCCCCGCGCCAGATAGGAAAGTCGCAGCCCAGCATACCCGCAAACAGAAAAGCAACGCGCCGTAAACGGCTGGCTGTGCGCAGAATACCAAGAGGAGTTGGAACCAGCAGCAAACGCGAGGCCGCAAGGGGCAAACCTTTTGCGCACGCAGCCGCTCTCTATTTCAGGGCCTAGCGCTCCTACGTGCTAGCATCAAATTTGGCCGTAATCCAGCCGCCATTTTAGCCATTTAGCGGCCATCTTTGAGGAGGGTGCGGCATGATCGAGCCAGTTGAAGCTGAAGAATATTCGTCACGACCCGGGAAGCGCACGCCAGATCAATTTGAATACGTTAAAATGCGCATTGACGGCAGCGTCGCGCGCATGACGCTTAACCGTCCCGAACACAATCTCCTCAATGAAGCCATGCTTCGTGAACTCGCCGATGGCATCACATTCGCAGGGGAGAGCCCCGAGGTCAAACTTATCGTTCTCGATTCCGCGGGCAAAGTATTTTGCGGCGGCATCGACATCGGAGAATATACATCGCAGCGTGTTTTTCAAATGCTCGACGCGTTTCACGCCGCCTTCTCCGGAATGCTCGAAGTGGGCAAGCCGGTGATTTGTGTCGTGAACGGCCCTGCCATCGGAGGCGGCGCGGAACTCGCGGCTTTTGGCGACCTCGTGATTGCCACGCCCAAAGCGCGCTTTGCGCAGCCTGAAATTTCTATCGGTGTTTTCCCGCCGCTTGCCTCCACGATCTTGCCTTTTCTCGTTGGACCAAAGCGAGCGCTTGAAATTGTCTTAACAGGGGAAGCCATGACGGCGGAACGCGCTCTGGAGCTGGGCCTCGTAAACCGCCTCGTTCCCGAAGCCAAGCTTGAGCAGGCCGTTACCGAGCTGACCGAACGGATCACTGCGCATTCTGGCCCAGTGTTGACCATGGCCAAAAAAGCAATTCTAGGCGGCATGGGCCTTTCGTTGCGCGACGGTCTAAAACACTCCATGAATATTTTCCTCAACGAGCTCTATCGCCTCGAGGATTCTCAAGAGGGGCTCCGCGCGCTTGTCGAAAAACGCAAACCAAACTGGAAGAATCGCTGAGCCAACTGCGCCGAGCCGTTTATGCCGTGCATTGACACCCTCAGACCCGCGGCTTACACTGATTTTTCAATTTGCAGGCATGGGATGAGGGGAAGGCCGTGAGAATCGGCCGCGGTCCCGCCACTGTTAGCGGCTGAACGAGCCGTAAGCCAGACTACCCTCCCGCGCCGCAGAGGCTAACGCTTTTCGCGAGAAGAAGCGGTGCCACAAAGCCCCAGGGTTTCTCGCGGGGCTTTTTTATTGCGTAAGAGTTTGATTTTTGCCACTGGGGATTTGTGTCCATGCGGAAAGACGCACAAAGGATTATTTTGGCTGCAGGCGCCGTGACGGCGCTGATGCTCTGTCCTGCAACTCTATGTCCCACGCTGCGCGCACAATCACCAACTGCTATTCCGGCCGCTACACGCCTGAACAAGGATTTCGTTGATGAAGTTGGCCGCACCGTTCGAGTCCCACAGCCCGTGCAACGCGTCATTTCTCTCGCACCAAGTCTTACGGAAACAATCTACGCACTCGGATTGCAGGAGCGTCTCGTTGCGGACACCGACTTCTGCGACTATCCGCCTGAGGCTCTGAAAAAACCGAAGGTTGGGGGCGCGATCAATCCAAGCCTTGAACAGATTGTCGCTTTGCGGCCAGATCTTGTGCTCGTCACCAAGTCTTTGAACCGCCTCGAGACTGTGCACGCGCTCGATGGTCTGGGCATTCCTTCCTATGCCACGGATCCCCACACCGTGGAGGAAATCGTCTCCTCCACCGAGCGGCTGGCTGGCGTGTTGGGTGTGCCGGACGCAGGCGCAGCCCTCGCAGCCGATCTCGAACGCCACCTCGCGGATCTCCGGCAGCGCCTGAGTGGGTTGCCGCCCCGCCATGTCCTCTTCGTCGTTTGGTCCGATCCCTTGATCTCCGCGGGCAAAAACACTTTTATTGCGGACGCCTTGCGGCTCGCGGGCGCGAGCTCCATCGTGGATTCTTCCCAAGATTGGCCGCAGATGAGTCTCGAGGAAGTTGTTCGCCTGCAGCCGGACTTTCTCGTTTTTGCGGAGTCCCATTCCGACAGCGGTCAGAGTCAGTTCGATTTGCTTGCCGAACGACCCGGCTGGCGCGGACTTGACGCCGTGCGCAATCGACGGTTTGCCGTGATCAGCGATGCCGTGAATCGGCCCGCGCCCCGCATTGTTTCCGCCATCGAGGATCTCGCTCGGCAGTTGCATCCCGAAGTTTTTTCCGCGCATCCGGAGGGCGAAAAGGAAAAGAAAATTCCGCCCTCCGCTCAACCACCGCTTTCCAGCAGCCTAATGGCTTCGTCCGATGGCGATTCCACGCTCTTGGAGGTCTGCGTTTGCGCCCCTTGACATTCAGCCGCTTGCTCCTGCACTGCGCGATACTCTCCGCCATTCTTTTTGTCGTGGTGGTCATCGCGCTCAAGCTCGGCGCTGTTCCCGTGTCTCTCTACGGTTTGGGCCGTGATCTGCTCCGTGTCCTTTTTCGCCAGACCAGCCAGCTCTCCAGCGAATACCAGCTCATTATCTTTGACATTCGCTTGCCGCGTATACTTCTCGGCATTTTTGTTGGCGCTTCTCTTGCTGTTGCCGGCGCGAGTTTCCAGGCTTTGCTGCGCAATCCACTGGCGGATCCATATGTTCTCGGTGTCTCAAGCGGCGCGGCGGTCGGCGCCATCATCGCGCTGATTGTTGAACCTCATCTATCCCTCGCGCCGGCCGTTGCCGCGCTCTTGACGCCCGTCGGCGCTTTTCTCGGTGCTGCACTTACCGTCACGGCGGTCTACTTCCTCGGCCTTCGTCAGGGACAAATTGACAGCAGCACCTTGTTGCTCGCCGGAATTATTTCCGCATCCCTTCTTTCCGCCATCATCATGTTTTTCATGGCTACCCTCACGGGCGGCAACTACCGCGGCATGGCCTTTTGGATGATGGGTGAACTCTCTACTCCGCCACAGCGGATTGTGAGCCTCGTTCTCCGCTTCGGTTTCTTCCTTGCGGCAGGGGCCATTTACACTACTGCCTCGGACTTAAATTTGCTGCTCGCGGGCGAGAAAGAAGCCATGCACCTCGGCGTGGACGTCCGCCGCGTCCGTTTAGTCGTATATATCGCCGCATCCCTGTTAACTGGATTGGCCGTTTCTGTCAGCGGCGCCATCGGCTACGTCGGCTTGCTGGTGCCTCACGTAATGCGCCTCCTCTTCGGTTCCGACCATCGCATCCTCTTGCCAACGGCGGCGTTTGGCGGCGCCATTGCGCTTGTCGTCGCCGATACCCTCGCGCGCACAGTCGTTTCTCCCGCGGAGCTTCCCGTCGGCGCAATGACCGCCATCGCGGGCGCGCCACTTTTTCTCTACTTAATGCGCAGGAGGCTGGCGTGAGCAGTTACGCTCGCTCTCCTGCTTCCTCTGGATTGCGTCCGATTGGAGACGCCGGGGATTTCAATTCCGATATTCGCTTGAGCGTCGAGCAAGTCAGCTATGCTTACTCCGCAAATCCAACGCAAGCTCCTCTTTTCACGCTCGAGGCGACAAGTTTTCAGGCGCGTCCGGGAGAAATTGTCGCCATACTCGGGCCAAACGCCTGCGGCAAATCCACTCTGTTAAAACTAATCGCCGGCGCCCTCCAACCGCTATCCGGCCGCGTGCTCTTGAATGGTTACGTCACGCATACACTTCCGCACCGGACACGCGGCCAGCGCATCGCCATGGTCCAGCAGGAAAGCCCCTTGCTTTTCCCATCCCGCGCTTGGGAGTTTGTTCTTCAAGGCCGGCATCCCTATGGCCGCACGCTGCGATTCGAAACCGGAGAGGACATCCTCATCGCGCGAAATGCTCTTGCACAGGTCGGCGCGGAACATCTTAGCGATCGCTGGATGGATCAAATCTCCGGCGGCGAAAAACAACGCGTCATTCTGGCGCGCGCCCTGGCGCAGCAACCTCTGCTGCTTCTGCTGGACGAACCTACCCTGCATCTGGACATAGGTGCGCAGGTCGACCTGCTGGATACACTGCGCACGCTTGCTTCCGCGAATCGCTACACGGTTGTCGTCGTCACGCACGAGCTGAATCTCGCAGGCCAGTACGCCGACCAGGTCGCGCTTTTTCAGAAAGGCAAATGTCTTCGCGTTGGGCCGCCCGCGAGCGTCTTCCAGCGCGAATTGCTCGAACAAGTTTTTCAGACGCCTCTCACCGTGGAACTCGGCTCTTCTGGCCGTCCGCGTGTGAACGTGCCGCCTGCAAAATGAGTAGCTGTTCCATCGTTCACCCCAACGCCGCGGCTTACGCTGCGGCACTTGAATCACGCAAAGCGGGCCACCGCGCCCCCCACGATCACCGCGGACTTCGTGCACGGGAAGACGGTGCGTTTGCCCTCGCCAACCGGTGGGGCCATGCGTGAATAAGCCGTCGCCGCCGCGCGACTGTAAGGCGGAATAAGGTACTGCTGCGGCCACTGCAGCGCATCGCTCACTGTTCGCGATACGAATCTGGAAATATCGCTCACAGAAATTAGGGCAGCGCTACGGGAAGGCCGCGCACCGGTCCCAGCAGCATGGGATCGAACTGCCGCCAAGCCAGGAGACCGGCGAAGTCTGCAAGCCCGAGCGATCTTTTCCAAGCCTCAGGCCAACCTTCAACTCCCGCGCGAGAGGGAGCGGAGGAAAACATGAAAATCAAGATTCTACGAATTGCGTTTTTTTTCTTTGCAGTCTTTGCAGTCAGCTTTTCTTCCCTGGCACAAGACAATTCAAATTCCTCCCACGCCCATCTATTTGGGAGCCTGCTGGATTCCAGTGGTGCGGCCGTCGGCGGAGTAAGCGTCACCGCGCAAGTGGAAGGTGATACTGCGGCGCGGGTCTGGAAGACGATTTCGTCTTCGGATGGCGCTTACAAGCTCACGATGCCACCTGGGCGCTATCGCGTCTCGTTCGAACGATCCCCATTTGTCTCTCGCCAACTCCTTCTGGATCTGGCTGCAAATCAACAGCGGAATCTCGACGTCAGTCTCAGTCTGGAGCGCCTCTCCGCCAGCGTTGTCGTTACCGCGCAAGCCGAACCCACGCTTGCGGAGCAAACCACCGCTTCAGTTTCTGTCATCCCGAAGGAAGAGATCGAGGCGCGGCAATCCGTCGCTCTCGCCGATGCCCTTCTTTTTGCGCCGGGCATTGCCATAGGCCGTACCGGATCCGAGGGTGGAACCGCTTCGGTTTTTCTCAACGGGGGCAATTCAAACTTCACCAAAATTCTCGTGGATGGCGCACCCATCAATCCTCCGGGCGGCGCCGTGGATTTTTCCGATCTCACGCTCGACAACATTGACAAAGTGGAAATCGTCCGCGGAGCCGAAAGCGCCATTTATGGCACCGATGCGGTTTCCGGTGTCATCCAGCTCTTCACCCATCGTGGCTCCACGCGCACTCCGGAGTTCAGCGTCTATGCCGAGGGCGGCAATTTCTCTTCGGGGCGCGGCGGCGCTCAGCTCAGCGGAATGCTCGGCAAGTTCGATTATTCCGCTGCTGCATCCTACCTGGAGACGGATGGTCAGGGACCGAACGACGCTTTCCTGAATCGCACGCTCTCGGGCAATTTCGGCTACAGTTTCAGCGACACCAACCAGCTTCGCCTCACTCTCCGCAATAACACTAGCGGCGCCGGCATTCCCGGTCAAACGGTCTTCGAACCGCCGAGCCTCTATCAGCGTTACGCGCAGCACGTTTTCAGTTCCAGCGCTCGCTGGGACTTTTCCACGGGCAAACACTGGCGTCACCAAATAGGCGGCGCGGAATCGTACACTCGCCAGCACAACGACAATCCGCTGCAAAGTTTTTTCGCCACCGACCCCAATGTGTTCTGCCCACAGACCAATCCAGCTGCCGTCCCAACGGCTGAATTCTGCGATTTTACCGGCGAGAGCCGCTTTCAGTACAACCGCGCGAATGTAAGCGCTCAATCAAGCTATCTGCTCTCCAATTTTGGAGTCACCGGCGGCTATCAGTATGAAGTCGAAAACGCTTTCCTGACTTCCATCAATGTCCCGCACGCCCGACGCAACAATCAAGCAGGATTTTTGGATTTTCGATATCGGCCTCAGCGCCGTGTCTCTCTGAATTTCGGCGCTCGCGCCGAGGCCAATGCCTTCTTTGGTACTCGCGTTGTACCACGAGCAGGAGCTTCCATGGTGGCTCACTATGGCAGCGGATTTTGGGGCGAAACGCTGTTCCGCGTTTTCTATGGCCAGGGCATTAAGGAACCGCGCTTCGATCAAATCTTCGGCGACAACTTCGGCGATTTCGGTAATCCATCGCTCCGGCCCGAATCCAGCAGGACTTGGACCGCGGGTATCGAGCAAAAGTTGCTTAGCGGTCGAATCCGCTTCTCCGGCGAATACTTTTCCAGCCGCTTCTACGACATCGTTACGTTTGCGTTCTGCTCGCCCGCCAACAACAACTGCGACCTTTCGCTTCCTGGCTCGCCTTCCAACTTCGGTTATTTTTTCAATACAGACATTGCTCGAGCGCGCGGACTCAATCTCACCGGACAAGCCAGGTTCACCCCCTGGCTGAATTTGGCCGGAAACTACACCTATGACGACAGTCTCGTGATTAAGGCTTCCAATGCGTTTGACCCAACGGAACTGCCGGGGAACCGGCTTCTGCGTCGGCCGCCAAATTCCGGCTCGCTCACTCTAAACGCCGCCTACCGCCGTCTCGGTGTGACGATTGGCGGCTATTTCACTGGAGTTCGCACGGACTCGGACTTTCTCGGGCTCGGCTTCACAAGAAACCCCGGCTACGCGCGCTTCGACGTCGCCACCCACTACGACGCTGGCCACGGCGTTTCGTTTTACGCGCGCGCCGCCAATCTCTTCGATAAGCATTATCAAGATGCTTTGGGCTATCCCGCCCTTGGCCGCGATGTGCGTGCCGGTGTTCGCTACACCTTCAAGGGCAAGAGCTGATGGCCGCGCGCGAACCCATTCTCTTCTGTTGGAGCGGTGGCAAGGATAGCGCCATGGCCCTGCACACGCTGCTCCAGCGGAGCGACATTCAAATTGCCGCGCTCCTCACCACCGTCACCGAAGGCTACGAGCGCATCAGCATGCATGGCGTCCGGCGTGACCTTCTCGAGCGGCAGGCTCAATCTATCGGCCTGCCGCTTCACGAAGTCCGCATTCCTCCACAATGCGTCAATCCCGTTTACGAAGCGCGTATGGAAGCGGCGCTTCGCATCTACCTTGAAAAAGGCGTTCGGAAGGTCGCCTTCGGAGATATTTTTCTGGAAGATCTCCGCGCCTATCGTGAAAAGAATCTCGCGCGCGTCGGCATGACCGCCATCTTCCCGGTCTGGAAACGCGATACCCGCGAACTTATCCGCTCATTTCACGCAAGCGGGTTTCGCGCCGTTGCCGTCTGTGTCGATCCTAAAATCCTGGCTCCCAGCTTCGTCGGCCGCGAGCTGGACGAATCCTTCTTCCGCGATCTTCCGCCGCACGCGGATCCCTGCGGCGAAAACGGTGAGTTCCACACCTTTGTCTTCGATGGTCCCATTTTTCACTCTCCTATTTCCGTCCGGGCCGGAGAGATCGTCAATCGTGATGGTTTTGTTTTTTGCGATATACTCGAGGAAATGGAGAAAGCAACGAAATGAATACGCAACTCTCTCAAAATGAACACCTGCTTTACCGCACGCTGCTCGCTCTCGGCATCATTGTTCTCGCCGCTGCCCTGCGCATCGCGCCGCACCCTTGGAACTTCACCCCCGTCGGCGCAATGGCTCTTTTCTCCGGTGCGGTGATCCGGGACCGCCGCCTCGCCTTTTTCTTTCCTCTCCTCGCTCTCTTTGCTGGCGACATTTTCATCGGCTTTCATAAACTGATGCCGGTGGTCTATGCCAGCTTTCTCGTCAGCGTCGCCATCGGCTTCTGGCTGCGCAATCACCGCACCGTTTCACGCATCAGCGCAGCAGCCCTTTTCGGCGCCATTCAGTTTTTCCTCGTCACCAATTTTGCCGTCTGGGCTTTTGGCCTCTCCTATCCGCGTACGGGCGCCGGCTTGCTCGCTTGCTACGCAGCAGGAGTTCCGTTCTTCTGGAACACCCTTGCGGGCGACGGCATATACGCCGCACTGCTTTTCGGCGGTTTCGCACTCGCCGAGCGCGTTTATCCGGCTCTCCGCGAGCCGTCTTTCGAAAAGGCCTAAGCGGTCGCCCTCGCATCGCCGCGCGCTCGTCCCGGTGCGGCGTGATGCTATAATTCTCGCTCCATCATGGCGAAATCAGCTCCAGAATCGGCGGCCATTGCTTCCGAAGTGCTCGCGAAATACGAGTCCGTCATCGGACTGGAAGTCCACGTCCAGCTTCTGACGAACTCCAAAATTTTCTGCGGCTGCTCGACACACTTCGGCGATCCGCCCAATACGAACGTCTGCCCAATCTGTCTCGGTCTGCCAGGTACTCTCCCGGTTTTGAACAAACGCGCGGTCGAACTGGCCATGCGCGCCTCGCTCGCCCTGAACTGCACCGTTCAAGAGCATTCGCGTTTCGCGCGCAAAAACTATTTCTATCCCGATCTGCCCAAGGGCTACCAAATTTCCCAGTATGAACTTCCCCTCGCCACCAACGGCTGGCTCGAGATCGAACATGAGGGCGAAAAAAGGCGCATCGGCATCACCCGCCTGCACTTGGAAGAAGATGCCGCGAAAAATCTACACGAAGGCTTCTCGCAGTCCGCCACCAAGGCCTACATCGACTACAACCGATGCGGCACGCCCCTCAGCGAAATCGTTTCTGAGCCGGACATGCGCACTCCCGAACAGGCTTATGCCTACCTCACAACGCTTCGCCAGATTATGCTCTACACCGGCGTCAGCGACTGCAACATGGAAGAAGGCTCGCTACGCTGCGACGCAAACGTCAGCGTGCGCCTGCGCGGCGCGAAAGAATTTGGCACGAAAGTCGAAGTAAAAAACCTCAACTCCTTCCGCTTTCTGCAGAAAGCTCTCGAATACGAAATCGAACGCCACATCGGCGTTCTCGAATCCGGCAGCCGCATTTTTCAGGAAACGCGCCTCTGGAATCAGGTCGAATCCTGCACCGTCTCGATGCGCTCGAAAGAAAAAGCCCACGACTACCGCTATTTCCCAGAGCCGGATTTGCTTCCCATCCACGTAAGCTCCGCCTGGCGCGAAGAAGTCCTCCGCTCGCTTCCAGAACTTCCTGAAGCGAAGCGCGCCCGCTTCATCTCTGCCTACGGTTTGACGCCCTACGACGCTGAAGTTCTTACGGGCACTCAGGCACTCGCCGATTATTTCGAAGCCGCCGCCAAGACCGGAGCCTCCGCTAAGGCCGCCGCAAACTGGATTCAGACGGAACTGCTGCGCCGGTTGAACGATTCCGGAAAGGAAATTGAAGCCAGCCCGGTTTCTCCAGCCGCCCTCGCCGAACTTCTGAAATTAGTCGAGTCCGGTAAGATCACCGGCTCCATCGGGAAAAAAGTTTTTGCTGCCATGTTCGAAACCGGCCGCAGCGCCGCCGAAATCGTCGCCGCGGAAGGCCTTGGCGCCCAGGTAGGCGACTCCGCCATCGAGCAAGCCGCCCACGACGTCATCGCCAAAAATCCCGACAACGTCGCCAAATTCAAATCCGGCAACGAAGGCGTCTTTAAGTTTTTTGTCGGCCAGGTCATGCGTGCCACGCGCGGCCAAGCCAACCCCCAGGCCGTCAACGATATTTTGCGGAAGCTGCTTTCGTGACAGGTTGTGGACTGGCCGTGGGCCGTGGGCCCTGGGCTCCGGGCTCCGGGCTCCGGGCTTTAGCCCTGCATCATTCTTTTGTTTTTGATCTGAGTCGTGCGCGGTTTCTACGCGTAGCGAACTACTGAGGCAATCATGCTGAAAATAGGCGACAAAGCTCCCTCATTTCGCTTGAAGAACGACGCCGGCAACGACGTCTCCCTCTCCGACTTCCGCGGCAAGCGCGCCCTGCTCTTTTTCTTCCCGAAAGCCAATACTTCCGGTTGAACGATTGAAGCGTCCGAGTTTCGCGACGCAAAAAAGAAATTCGACAAGCTTGGCGTGGTCATCCTCGGCATGAGCGGCGACGCGGTCAAGGCCCAGGCCAGCTTCAAGGCCAAGTACAAACTCAATTTCGACCTTCTCAGCGATTCAGATCTGAAAACGATCGAAGCTTACGGCTCGCGCCGCATGAAAACATTCCTCGGCCGGTCTTTCCTCGGCATCATTCGAAGCTCGTACCTCATCGGTCCGGATGGAAAAATCGAGCAAGTCTGGGACAACGTCAAAGCGAAAGGCCACGCTGCCGAGGTGCTTGCCGAACTCTCCAAAAAATAATGGCTGTTTCCTCGCGGTTAGAGATGAAAGTTGAGCTCTTCCGATCGGCCAGACGCGGGCTCGATCAGAAGATTGTCGATGAGGCGAGTCTTTCCCACAAACACCGCTAGCACGGCATAACACGATCGGGCCACTCGCACCACCGGCTCAAACGTATCCGCGCTCACAATTTCCGCGTAATCCGCCGTCGCCAGCGGCTCCGCTTCAATAATCCTTCTCATCACAGCCTGCAACTGCGCCGCGTCGCGCACGCCAGCCGCCAACTCGCTTTGCGCTGCCGTCAGCGCGCGATGCAGCACCGTCGCCGCTTTCCGCTCCTCGATGCTCAAATACGCATTCCTCGAAGAAAGCGCCAGCCCATCCGCTTCTCGCACAATCGGGCACACCACAATTTCCGCATCCAGATTCAAATCTCGTGTCATCTCGCTGATAATCCGTACCTGCTGCGCATCCTTCCGTCCAAAATACGCAAAGTTTGGCTGCACAATCTCAAACAATTTCAACACGACCGTAGCCACTCCACGGAAGTGCCCCGGCCGCGAACGTCCTTCCAGCCGTTCGCTGATTCCCTCAACATTTATATACGTCCGAAATCCGTCTGGATACACATCCGTCGCCTCCGGCGCAAACAACGCATCAACTCCCGCTGCCGCCAGCTTCTCCGCATCCTTCTCAAGATCGCGCGGATACTTCTTGTAATCCTCTTTGGGCCCAAACTGCTTTGGATTCACGAACACCGATGCGATCACACGCGAACATTCCTGCCGCGCGCGCTTTACCAGCGCCGTATGCCCTTCATGCAGTGCCCCCATCGTCGGCACCAGTCCGATGACAAGCCCCTCCGCTCGCGCACCTCGCGCGTATTCCTTCATCCAGGCAATTGTTCGGATTATTTCCACGGTAGCGCCGGCATCCTGCCGGCTCTTATTCGTTCGAAGCAGAAAAGGTGTTCACGAATTACGCGCTGGCCGCCGTTGCGCGTTCGCGATAATAATGCATCAGGTCCGTCAAAATCGGCTGCGCTCCGAGCTGCCTCAGCAATGTCGTGACCTGCCCGCGATGATACGTCCCATGATTCACTACATGCTGCATCGATTGCCACAACGGATTGCGATACACGCCATATTTCAGCGTCTTGTACTCCATCACGCGGTTCAAGTCTTCCTGCGTCAGCCTGCCGGTGAACGCGAGCAGCCGCCCTTCTTGCTCCGCCCACTTCGCGCGAAGACTCTCCACATCCGCGCACTCCGCCGCATCCGGCAACGACGCGGGCGACCGCCCTTGAAACCGCTCCAGCCAAACCCATTCCGCGCCGCAGATATGCGCCAGCGTATCCCGCACCGACCCAAAGCTCGATCCCATCGCCTTGGTAAATTGATCGTTCGTCAATCCCCCCGCCGCATCCAGCGACCGGTGATTCGCCCACGCGTTGTAATCGTAAAGCACACGCATCTCTTCCGGCGTCATCTTCCCCTCCAACTTCCAGGGTCACACACGCTCGCCAGCTTTCGAGTTTCCATTTTCGAATTTTGTTTTCTTTTCTACCAATCGCCGTCGCTATTGACCGGCGCTTCGTTCTCTTCCTTCGCCGTTTGCGCCGTGTGATACGACTCGCGATCCGAAGGAAACGTCCCTCCGCGTACATCCTCGCAATACTCCCGCGCCGCTCTCGCAATCATCTTCCCGGCGTTCGCATACTGTCTCGCAAATTTCGGAGTCGCGCTAAACGTCAATCCCAGCAAATCGTGAATCACCAGAATCTGCCCGTCGCAGTCCGGGCCCGCGCCGATCCCAATCGTCGGAATTCGCAGTTCTCGAGTGATCTGCGCCGCCAGCTCTCGTGGCACCGCCTCGAGTACCACCGCAAAAGCGCCCGCCGCTTCCACCGCGCGCGCATCGCGCAATAATTGTTCCGCCGCATCCACCGTCTTGCCCTGCACGCGATACCCGCCAAGCGCGTTCACCGATTGCGGCGTCAGCCCCACGTGCCCCATCACAGGAATTTCCGCTTCCGTTAGCCTCACAATTAATTCCAGCCGCCGTTCGCCGCCTTCCACCTTCACCGCTTCCGCGCCCGCCTCTTTCACAAATCGCATCGCATTCCGTACCGATTCTGCGATGTCACTGTGATAGCTCCCGTACGGCATGTCCGCCACAACCAGCGCCCGCCGCGTTCCTCGCCGCACCGCCCGCGTGTGGTGCAGCATTTCCTCGATAGATACCGGCAGCGTGCTCTCGTATCCCAGCACAACCATCCCCAGTGAGTCGCCCACAAGGAGCACTTCCACACGGGCTTCATCCAAGAGCCGCGCGGTCGGATAGTCGTACGCCGTCAAACAGGTAATCTTCTGTGGATTGGTTTGGGAAGCCGCGCTGGATGATTTCCGCTGCAGCAGTTCGGGTACGGTGATCTTGCCATTGCCCGAATTAGGAATAACACTCATGGTGGCCTCCGGTGCCGTTCCCTAAATACGGGATACAGCCCTGTACCTCACCTTTGCGCAGCATACCAAATTCGCTCCTTCCTGACCATAGCTCCCTGCAACTCTCAGATTCCCCAGCAAATAGCGGTTCCTCTGCCTGTCCTCTTTTCCTGTCCATTTCTGTCTTTATCTTCTGTCTTTTTCGCTCTCTTTTTCCTTGACAAAGAGTTGCCTTTCGCGTACTCTATCCCTTGGGTAATACTGTAACCCGATTCCCGTAACGCCAGCATCCCTGCTGGCGTTTTTGCTTTCTAGAGATTGCGCTTTCGACCTAAGTGCTTTGCTCTCCATACTTACGAAGCAAGTCGCATTTTGCCTCGTTTTTCCATCAGCTTGCACGAGCAAGGTCTTTAGAATCAGCGCATACAGGGCTGTCTGCAAGTGCTGATTCTAAACGAGTTACAGAAAGGCTAACTTCTTCAGAATCAACACTTACGAAAAAACAGGGGGGAGGGGCCCACCACCCAATCGCACTCACGAATTCTCCCCCGATGAACCGGCAAGCGCGTCTAGAATACCCGCCGGAGGAATCATGACGAACACCCGGCGGGAATTCTTGACGAGCACTTCGCTCGGACTGATTGGCACGGCGGTCGCCGTAAGCACCCAGCAACAAAAACCGGGGGAGCCCCCTGCTGGAACACCGCCCGCGTTTGGCACCGGCCCAGCCGTGGGCCCCGAAGTCACCCCAGCGACGTTCGCGGAGGCGGAAAAGGTAGTCCAGGTGGAGATGAGCGCTCCGGACCGCGGCATGGTCGCATCCAGTTGGCGCGGCAACATGGCCGCGCTCTGTGAACGGAGAACCGGTCCGCGCAAAGTGTCGGTCGAGCCGGAAGTCGCGCCCTACTCGCATTGGGATCCCATTCTGCCGGGGCAGAAGCGCGGGCCGGACCGCGGCCGCTTTGTGCGCAGTTCCAATGACGCGGGGGAATTGCCTGCGCGAGACGAGGACATCGCCTTTGCGAACGTGACGCAACTTTCCAGATGGATCGAGGCGAAAAAAATTACCTCTGAGCGGCTCACCAGGATTTATCTGGAAAGGCTCGAGAAGTTCAATCCGACGCTCCGCTGCGTTATTACGCTTACGCCCGAGCTGGCACTGGCACAGGCGAAAAAAGCGGACGCCGAAATTGCCGCCGGAAAATATCGCGGGCCACTGCACGGAATTCCCTGGGGCGCGAAGGACTTGCTAGATACCGCAGGGATTGCAACAACGTACGGGGCGGAACCTTTCCGCACTCGTGTCCCGAAAAAGGATGCGGCCGTCGTCAAGCGGTTGCACGATGCGGGCGCGGTGCTCGTTGCGAAACTGAGTCTGGGCGCGCTCGCGTTGAACGATATTTGGTTCGGCGGTCAAACTATGAACCCGTGGCTCTTGGAAGAGGGATCATCGGGATCGAGCGCGGGGCCGGGGTCTGCGACGGCCGCAGGGCTCGTTGCGTTCGCAATAGGAAGCGAAACCGGCGGCAGCATTATCGGGCCAAGCATGCGGTGCGGGCTAACGGGATTGCGCCCGACCTACGGACGCGTAGCGCGCACGGGAGCGATGACGCTCTGCTGGTCCCTCGACAAACTGGGGCCGATGACGCGAAGCGTTGAGGACGCCATGCTGGCATTGCAGGCGATTACTGGACCGGATGCCGGAGATGTTTCGAGCGTGCTCAGTCGTCTCGATTTCGATGCGGCTGGTGGCGTGAAAGGATTGCGTGTTGGTTATTTTCCGAAGTGGATGCAGGAGAGCCCCGCAACGGAAGTGGATCGCGCCGCGCTCGAGACCGTGAAGAAAGTCGGGATGGTTCCAGTGGAAGTAAGCATCCCGGATTGGCCGTACGATTCTTTGAATGTGATCTTGTTTGCCGAAGGAGCCGCGGCATTTGAGGAAATCACGCTGAATCATGCGGTGGACCAGCTCAAGGTGCAAACCTACGACGCGTGGCCGAATATTTTCCGGCAATCGCGATTCTTGTCGGCAGTGGATTTTGTGCAGGCGGACCGGCTAAGGCGGAAGGTTGCAGTGGAAATGGCCAGGGTGTTTTCGCAGGTGGATATGCTGCTCGTGCCGTCGCTGCGCGACGAAATCCTGACAATCACGAACTTTACCGGGCATCCATCGCTGACAATGCGCGCCGGGTTTGTCGAGGTCACAGAAGCGCGGACGGATTGGGCGCCCGACCCCAGCCGGCCTTTGCCAAAATTCTCGCCGCCTAGGCGCGTGCCGCATGGGATCACACTGATTGGGCGGTTGTTTGACGAAGGCACTATTGGTCGAGCTGGGCTGGCTTTGGAGAAGGCGTTTGCCGTAGTTAAAGACCGTCCGAAAGGCTTTTAAGCTCGAAGCGTCTTGGATGTTCCGTGATCTCCGGAGGGCGCGTCAACCACGCTACGCTTTGCGTCGATAGCTCGATCTTTTTGACTTCCCTTTATTGCTGCAATCCCGATAGCATGACGCGTTCCTTTCGGAGGCCGCCCTTGAAGCCGATTATTGCCACTCAGAAAGCATCAGCGCCCGCACGTAAAATCCCCGTCTTCGTGATTGCGCTGACGTTCGCTCTCGCATTCTCTTTTATCCCGCTCTCCTTTTCCCAAAATCCTTCCCCCACGCCTCCCGGCGACCAAGCCGTTCACCAGCGTATTGACTCGCTACTCAAGGCAATGAACCTAGACGAAAAAATTGGCCAGCTCAGTCAGCTCTTTGATTTCCGCACCGAGAAGGCCATCGACGATGCTGTCACAAAAGGCCGTGTGGGCTCGCTGCTTTTCGTCACCGATCCTTCTGAAATTAACCGCCTCCAGCATCTCGCCGTCGATCAAACACGTCTGCACATCCCGTTAATTTTTGGGTTCGATGTCATCCACGGCTTCCGCACCATCTTCCCCGTGCCCATCGCCATGGCCGCTTCATGGGATCCTGCCGCCGTCACACAGGCTCAGACCATCGCCGCAAAAGAAGCTCGTTCAGTCGGCATCGACTGGGCCTTTGCTCCGATGCTCGACATTGCTCGCGATCCGCGCTGGGGTCGCATAGTGGAAGGTTCTGGCGAAGATCCCTATCTCGGCTCCGCCATGGCCGCCGCACAAGTTCATGGATTTCAAGGCGATTTCATCGGCTCGCCTGATCACATCCTCGCGTGCATGAAGCATTTCGCGGGCTACGGCGCCGCAATAGGCGGCCGCGACTACGACGAAGCCTACCTTCCCGAAACTCTTCTCTACAACGTGTACCTCGGCCCCTTTCACGCCGCCGTCAAAGCCGGCGTCGGCTCGGCCATGAGCGCCTACCTCGATTTGAACGACGTCCCCGCCACCGGCAATCGCTGGCTTCTCCAGGACGTCCTTCGTGATCAGTGGAAATTCGCCGGCTTTGTGGTCAGCGATGCGAACTCCGTAAAGAGCCTCGCAAAACACGGCTTCGCAAAGGATGTCGAAGAAGCCGGACTCCGTGCTTTCAACGCCGGCCTCAACATGGAGATGGCCATCGGGTTCACCGCCTTTTCCAGGAGTCTTCCCGCCGCCGCTCAACGCGGTGAAATCTCCGAGAAACAAATAGATGACGCCGTCCGCCCCATTCTCGAAATGAAAATTCGCCTCGGCCTTTTTGATCATCCCTACGTGGACGTAGCTCGCTCCCGGCAAATTCTCTCCACCCCAGAACATCGCACAGCCGCTCTCCATACCGCCGAACGCACCGCCGTGCTGCTCCGCAATGAAGGCAATCTTCTCCCGCTCAACAAGAGCGCCTACAAAAAAATCGCCGTCGTCGGCCCGCTGGCCGATTCGCAACTCGACACGCTCGGCTCATGGGTTTTCCAGGAAGATCTCCAGGAAACGGTCACCGTCTTGGCCGGCCTTCGCTATAAACTCGGCTCACAGGTTGAGCTTGGTTACGCTCCCGGCGTTCAGATTCGGAGGACATTTCCGTCCTTTTTCGACGAAATCATTCATCTAAAGGCGCCGCCCGTCTGGACTCCGGAACAATCCAAAAGTGAAATGTCCAAGGCTGTCGCCCTCGCGCGTTCCTCCGACCTCACGATTCTCGTGCTAGGCGAAGCGCAGAACATGAGCGGCGAGGGAGCCTCACGCGAGTCCCTCGATCTTCCCGGTCGCGAGGAGCAACTTCTCGAAGCGGTTGCCGCGACGGACAAACCAGTCGTACTCGTTCTAATGAATGGCCGCCCTCTCAACATCAAGTGGGCCGCGCAACACGTTCCGGCAATTCTCGAAGCCTGGTACCCCGGCACGCAGGGCGGCAACGCCGTAGCCAATCTGCTCTTCGGCGACGCCATCCCCGGAGGCAAGCTTCCCATCACCTGGCCGCGTGACGTTGGCCAGCTACCGATTTATTACGCGCACAACACGACGCAATCCCCGGAAAATCAAGGCAAGCGCTACTGGGAGGAGGAAAGTACGCCGCTCTATCCGTTCGGCTACGGCCTCAGCTATTCCACGTTCCGCTTTTCAAATTTGAAACTGGGCCGGACGGAGATCAAGCCCGGCGAAACAATTCATGCTTCTGTCGACGTCGAAAACACCGGCGCGGCAACAGCCGACGAAGTCGCCCAGATCTACATTCATCAACAATCTGGCAGCACCTCGCGTCCCGTCCGCGAACTGAAGGGCTTCGAGCGCATCACGCTCGCCTCGCACGAAAAAAAGACCGTCCACTTTTCCCTTGGAAATGATGAGTTGACCTACTGGAGTACCGCTAGGAAAGATTGGGTCGAAGAACCCGCCACCTTCGACATTTGGGCGGGCGGCAATTCCAACGCGGAGCTTCACTCCACGTTTGTAATCGCAAAATAGATTAGCGCCTAACCGTCAGTTCGCCGGGATATGCCGCACCGGTGTTGCCTGCGAACCCGGGGCAGGTTCCGGCACAGGCTTCGGCATCTCCATGTCTTTGAAGCGCGGCACCATGTCGTCGGCCATTGCCAGCGCGTACACCGCCGAGGCAATCTCCACCGCGCCTTCTCTCACGTCTTCTTCATAAATTCGCTCATAGGTATCCAAATTCGTGTGATGCGTGAACGAACCGTAATCAAATGCGTCCTGGGCCAGCCCGATTCCCGGCAACCCGGCGTTGTTAAACGAAGTGCTATCCGTTCCCCCCGTTCTGCGGCTATCGCTCTTCACGACTCCCGTGAATCCCCATTCCTCAAAGGGCATCATCGCCTCGCGAACCATGTCCGCCGCTGACTCAGGACCAAAGACTCCAGCCCCTCGCGGCTTCCCCGTTCCGGAATCAATGTTGAAGTACGCATCCAACTTCGCATACTCCGGCTTCTGGTTTTCAAAACTCCCAAAATGCTGCTGCACATAGGCGAGCGAACCCAGCAGACCTTCTTCTTCTCCGCTCCACAACGCGATCCGGATCGTCCTCCGCGGCTTCACGTGCAGCGCCGTCAGAATCCGCACTGCCTCGAGCATCATCGAGGAGCCGATTCCGTTGTCGGTCGCGCCCGTCGCATCATGCCACGAATCGTAATGCCCGCCGAGCATGACGATTTCTTCTTTCTTGTCCGTGCCCGGAATTTCTCCAATCGCGTTATACGCGGTGGCGCCCTCGGGATATTCCTTATTCTGGATGTTGATGCGCAGCGTTACGGGTGCCCCATCATCCATAATTCTCGAAATACGCCCGTAATCTTCATTCCGCATCACGAGCGTCGGCACCGCGCGAGCCCAATCGTACGTGCTGTTTTGCTGCGCGATGATGATTCCATGCGCGCGACCGGCATCGTTCACGCGCACCAATGCGCCATTGTCCACCAGGAATTGATCCACTTGTCTCGACACTTCTTGCCGCGTCAGCTGCCCTTCCGGCAATTTCGGCTGCTCGGGAAAGCGGAACGGCCGCGGATTCTTCGCATCGAAACGCGACTTCCATTCGTCTTCGGGACGCCGCATCGCTGCTGGGTTCATGTCCTCGGCAACTTCGACGTGCCGGCCAACGAACACGATGGCGCCGCGAATTTTGTTCTTTATCGAGTTCAGATAGGCATCGAGCTCCGCCTGCGTCGGCTGTTTCGGCTCCGCGGGCTTTGCGGCTGCCGGCATCGGCGGCGCCGCCCATTTCGGTTCCGGTGGAGGCGGAGCTCCTCCAAAAAAATTGAATCCACCGCCCGTGGGCGGCGCTAGTCCCGGCGGATCGAGCCGCACAACTTGCGCGGTGACCGCTCCGCTCGTGCTCGGCGTCCATGCCAGAGGCTTCACCATCAATTGCCCGTGGAATGGCGTTACCGCCTCCGCCAAAAGCTCGGTGTTTTCCCAACCGGGCACCGGCGTCGCGGCGCTCGGCGGCTGAAAAGTCCACGGCTCCAAATGTGTGTTCGAGAGTCCCCACGACGCCATCGTTTTTACCGCCCAATCGTCCGCGGCCTTCAAATTCGGCGTCCCCGTCACCCGCGGCCCGTACACATCCGCGACCTCATGAATGATCCACATGATTTTCGAGTGGTTTGTCTCTTCCGCACGGATCTGCGCGTACACGCCGGAAAGCCCCGGAGCCTGCGCCGGCAAAGGCATCGCCGCCAGTCCCAAGAAACAAAGCGCAAATCCACACAGTTTCTTCACGGTCTCTCTCCAGTATCCCAAAAGTTTTTCGGCAATTCTGCGCTGCTGTTCCCGGCCGCACGTCAATATACGCTCGCCGGTTCCCGTAGGCAATGTGCCTGCCCCATTCTCTCCGCCGGGTATTTCAAAACGAAGACGGGGAGCCGCTATTTGCTCAAGTCCCAGCTAGGATGCCGCCGCTCGGACCTGTTGCGGCCGTTTGAAGTTGCCATTTTTCAATTTCCTTTCTTGTCCCAGCCTCCCAGCTTGAGAGCGACGCCCATGCATGCGTCGCGCAGTTCGTCTGCATAGGCTCGATCGGCCATGGCTCGCGCCACGACCATTCCTCCCACGCACAGGGCGGCGATTGCCTGAGCAGGGTCTCGACGTGCCGAGCTCTGTGCCGCCATGCTGCGCTCCAGCACGCTCACCATTGCTTGGAACACGGTCTCGAACGCGCGCTTTGTGTTTGCGCTGCTGCGGGCCACATCGGTCGGCAACGCCGTCATCGGACACGAATTCTCGACGTCCTCAAAATGCTGACGCGACAAATAGGCGCGCACCACTTGCGGCCCTACTTTGCTGGAGGCCAGGTCCACTTCCACTCCTTCCCAGCAACTCTTCCATTCGGGGTCGGTAAAAAAACACCTCAAGACCTGCACATACAAATCGCTCTTGCTCTCGAAGTAGCTGTAGAATCCGCCGTGCGTCCGGCCCGCGCCAGCCATGATCTGTTTGAGAGACACGCCATCAAAGCCATGCCGGTTGAACAGCCTCCGCGCACTCTGCACAATCTTCTTCCTGACCTCGTTGCGGTGTCCTTTGGGATAAGGCATATCTCCCCCCCTCATTTCTGATGCGCCGAAGTATCGCTCAAACAGCAGTTTCCTCTCCAGCAAAATATTATCTTGAACATATTTTGGGGGCGTGCTTCCATGCACTCCCGGATCACCTTGAACATAAATCCGGAGAAACAGGAGGACGACCATGCGCAACACGAAGTATCTGAATTCCCCCGCAACAAATCCCACGCGGCGCCAGGCGATTGCCGGTGTGGCTTTGGCGCTCGGCAGCTTGGGCTTGGGTTCCGCCGAAGCGGTTGGAGCTACCACGGAAGAGATTTCTCATACGGCCGAATCCATTCACGACGAAACGGTTTTCAAGGCAGCCCGCAAGCGCGTCTATGAAGTGCTTACCGACGCAAAACAGTTCCATCAAGTCACGCAGCTGAGCGCTGCCGTGAAGTCCGGCATGGCGCCGGGCAAGGTCCCAGCGGAAATCAGGAACGAAGCAGGCGGCGCGTTCTCACTCTTCGGGGGATATATTTCTGGACGAAACATTGAACTTGTGCCGAACGAACGAATTGTCCAGGCCTGGCGAGCCGGAAGCTGGGGCCCGGGAGTCTACTCGATCGCGAGGTTCGAACTTGTCGAGCAAGGCTCCGAAACCAAGATTGTTTTTGACCACACGGGATTTCCCAAAGGCGACGCGGAGCACCTTGCAGAGGGATGGAGAGGCAACTACTGGGAGCCTCTCGCGAAATTCCTCACACAGCCGTAGCGTCCGATGCGGCTTCGCGTCGCGCAAAATCTCACAGCCTGTTTGCAGCTAAGCGCCCTTCGGTGCTTGCGCTCGCCCTTTCCACAATCCGCCTTTGCCCATCCAATATCGGGCCGCGGACAACCATGTCGCATAAGAATAAAACAACGCAGTTAGCGGCAAGAGTGGCGCCCAGACCGCCGACAGCCGATAGAAACGCAAAGTGCGAAGGAAGGAGAGAGTCATCAGGAGCCACGCCAGCAAACCAAGCAACTTTGCGGTTGAATCTTGCGCGAAGAGGAGAAGAAGCGGGGCAACGTATGTCAAAAACATTCCAGCCAGCGTGCCTGCCAGGAACAGAGTCGAGTAACGCAGTTGCGTGAAGGCCGTCCTGGCAATCAAGTCCCGGATTTCTCCGAATGTGCCATAGGCTCGCAGGCTGGCGCTCTCGCGAGTGAGCCCCATCCACACGCGGCCGCCGCTCTCCTTCACCGCTCTTGCCAGCGCGCAATCATCGATGACTTCGCCGCGAATTGAGGCAAGCCCTCCGATGCGCTCGAGCGCTTCTCGCCGCAGGAGGATGCAGCCGCCCGCCGCGCCAGCCGTGCTCAAGTCCTCGTCCGCAATCCAGCGGGGCGGATAGAGCATCAGGAAGAAATAGAGAAATGCGGGGATCAGAGCGCGCTCCGGCAGAGTTTTCGCCTGAAGCAGCACCATGAAGGAAGCGAGGCCGAGATTGTCCTGTTCGGCGCGGGCCACGAGTCTGTGCAGAGTGCCGGGGGCATGAGTGATGTCCGCATCGGTGAACCAATAGAATGCGGGCGCTTCCGCGGCGGTAGTGGCAACTCCTTCGTTCAGCGCCCAGAGTTTCCCCGTCCAGCCTTCGGGGAGAGCCGAGGCGGCGACAACGCGGACTTTGTCTTCCGCGCCATGTTCCAGGGAAAGGCGGCGAGCGATGGCGTCCGTCGCGTCCTCGCTGTGATCGTCCACGACGACGATGGAAAACGCGCCGGGATAATCCTGCCTCAAGAGACTTGTCAGCACTTCGCCGATGGTCGCCGCTTCATTCCTCGCGGGGACAACGGCGATGATCTTTGGGAATATATCCTGCGGTTTGGCGCGGTCCGCGTCCGCATCGAGATTCTTGACGCGCCAGAACCAGCCGCGCCCGAAAAACAGGTGCAACCAGATGGCGAACGTGACGATGCCGAGAATGTCCGTCCAATGCGGATGAAAAAGCGCCGTCATCGAGGGCGGAAATGGTGAATGAGCGGAGGTTGCGCAGAGCTAAGCAAGATCTTCCGCGCGAACCGGCAAGCGGCGGAGGCGGAGTTCCTTTTTCCCTTTGCGCGTGGCGTTGAAAATCGCATTGCATAAGGCCGGAGCTATCACGGGAACAGTCGGCTCGCCGATGCCGGTGGGTTTTTCCTCGCTGTCCACCAGGTAAACCTCGATCGGCGGAGCTTCGTTCATGCGGAGCATGTGATAGTCGTTGAAATTGGATTGCACGATGCGGCCGCCTTCAACGGTGATGGCATCCTTGAGCGTGGCCGTGAGCGCATAAATGGCCGCGCTTTCCACCTGGGCGCGCACACCGTTCGGATTCACAACGCGCCCGCAATCGACGGTGCAAACCAGGCGCTTGATCTTCAAGTCGCGCGGCTTCACAGAAACTTCCGCGACTGCCGCAACATAGGAATCGAACGAATAGAATCCGGCGATGCCACGCCCCTCGCCGTCGGGGAGATGCTTGCTCCACGCGGCTTTGTCGGCGGCGAGTTGCAGGACGCCTTTCAAGCGGGCGGTATCGAGAGGCGGAGAGTCCGGCTCCCCTCCAAATTGTGGCAATTTGCGAGACTCGCCAATGAGCTTGAGGCGAAACGCCAGCGGGTCTTGTCCGGCAGCCGCCGCAAGTTCGTCGACAAAACTCTCGACGACGAAACCGCTGCTGGAATGCTCCACCGAACGCCACCACGCCCGCGGTGCGCTGGAGTGCGCCAAAGTGTATTCGATGCGAAGATTCGGAGATTTGTACGGCACGGTTGCGCCCGTCCCAAATTCGCCTTGGCCGTTGTCTTCTTCGCCTTTGGGACTCCACTTGGCAGCGATCGAAGTCGAAGTCTGGAAATGTTTCCACGCAGCGAGATTTCCGTCCGCATCCACGATGCCCTGGCATTTGTGATACGACGCGGGACGATAAAAATCGTGTTGCATGTCGTCTTCGCGGGTCCACAAGACCATGACGGGCTTGCCGGACTTTTTGGCGACTTGCGCCGCTTCCATCACGAAATCGGCTTGATAGCGCCGGCCGAAGCCGCCGCCCATCAGCGTGGTGTGCACAGTGACCTTTTCGGGCGGAAGTTTCGTGGCTTCGGCGATGACGCCTTGCGCCCACTGCGGCGCTTGCGTCGGGACCCACGCTTCGGCGCGGTCCGATTGAATGTGCACGGTGCAATTCATCGGCTCCATGCAAACGTGCGCGGCGAAGGGAAGCTCGTAAACGGCTTCCACTTTTTTTGTGGCCGCAGAAAGGGCGGCATCGGCGTCGCCCTCGTTCCTGATGACACTTCCGGGTTTCGCGGCGGCGTTGGCTACAAACTGATTGTGCAACTCCTCGCTGGATTCCTTCGCAGCGGCGCCTTCGTCCCATTTTACTTCGAGAGCTTTGCGACCCTGGATGGCGGCCCAGGAATTGTCGGCGAGGACGGCGACTCCGCCGGTTGTGGAAGCGCCCCGGCCACTGGTCTCGATTTGGAAGACGTCACGCACGCCGGGGACGGCTTTGGCTTTCGCGGCGTCGAACGAGGCAACCTTGCCATAAAAAACAGGGCAACGCGCAATCACAGCGTAGAGCAAACCATCGGGACGCGAATCGATGCCAAATTTCGCGGTGCCGGCGGCTTTGGAAGCCGCGTCCACGCGATGCGTGTCGCGGCCGAGGATCGTGAAGTCGCGCGAATTCTTCAGCGGAACTTCCTTGAAATTGGGAATCGGAAGGAGCGCCGCGTCGGCGACGAGCTCGCCGTAACTGTAAGAGCGCTCGGGGTGGCCGTGCACGACGTAGCCGTTCTGCGCTTTGCACGTGTCGGCGCCCACTTCCCACTTTTTCGCCGCAGCCGCGATGAGCATTTCACGCGCGGCGGCGCCCGCCTGGCGCAATGGCAGCCAGGAACCCGCGACGCTGCCGCTGCCGCCGGTGCCGAGATCATAGATTTTAGGATCCGTGGGCGCTTGCTCGATGCTTACCTTGTTCCAGTCGAGATAGAGCTCTTCCGCGAGAATCATCGGCAGGGCCGTCATGATGCCCTGGCCCATCTCGGACTTGGCGAGAATGAGCGTGACGCGATTGTCGGGAGTGATGCGCACCCAGGCGTTCAACGGGTTGATGGGCGGCTTCTCCTGCGCCTGTGCCGGATCGGAAGAAGCGTGCGCGGGAAGGTGGAAACCAATGAGCAAGGCGGCGCCGCCTGCCGCGCTCGTTTTCAGAAATGTTCTGCGATCCAGAGATTTAAGCTCGGAGGAAAGATGAGTTGCCATGGGCTTACTCCTGCTGCGGATTTTGGCGAAACTTCCGGGCGTGGTTTATGACTCTAGGCTTTGCTGCCAGCCGCGCGATGGATGGCTTTGCGGATGCGCTGGTAGGTGCCACAGCGGCAGATGTTGCCGCTCATGGCCTCGTCGATGTCGGCGTCGGTGGGCTTGGGCTTTTTCGCGAGCAGCGCGACCGCGGACATGATTTGGCCGGACTGGCAGTAGCCGCACTGGGGAACATCTTCCTCGATCCATGCTTTCTGCACGGGGTGACTGCCATCGGCGGAAAGGCCTTCGATGGTAGTGACCTTTTTGCCGGCTACATTGGCAATCGGCAACATGCAGGAGCGCGACATTTCGCCGTTGATGTGCACGGTACAGGCTCCGCACTGCATGATGCCGCAGCCGAATTTCGTCCCGGTCATATTCAGGACGTCGCGCAGCACCCATAGCAATGGCATATCCGGGCTGACATCGGTCAAAGTCTGGGACTTTCCGTTTAAGGTGAAAGTGATGGCCATGGGGTCCTCCTCAGGTAGAACGGTATCGTACAACAACCGGGCATCGTTTGAAAATCTACGAATTATCGTCTAACAGCTCAATGTCCGGTAACGCGACTAACCAGGACCTAAGTTCTTTCCCCCGAAACCTCAGACCAGGGGCGAGCGACCGTGGTTCGTGTTTGGTTTATAGTATCTCCCATGAAATCGAGCCGATTCGGGATTGTCCTTGTTTGCTTGTTCAGTTCGACCTGTGCGACAGCGAAACGCGTGCCACCCAAACCGGTTGCACCGATTGTCGCCGATGGTATTCGGTATTCAGCCGAGGGCAACGGCAAAGACAGCTACGTGGTCGCAATCGATGAGGCAAGCGGAAATATGTTGTGGAGGGTGAAGGTGTTTCACACCCGAATCCAGTTCTGGCGGGGTGAAGAGGACAACCAGTGGTTGTTTATTAGCGACTTGAAGCCCGCTGGGGACTCTCTGCTCGTCCGTGATGAGAAAAATCGTTGCTACTCCATTTACCTGAATACGAGACGCGTGAAAAAAGCGCCGTGCGGTAATGCCTTTCCCCCACAAGAGCCGCGACGCTGCTTGTTTTTGCTAGCTGCGCTTTTCTCGGCGGCCTGCCCGTTGGGATTAGCTTGCTTATAGCAGCGGTCGTTTTCTTAGCTGGCCTTCGGTTTGGGCGGCAGATAGCAGAGGTCCTAAAGTTTTTTGGCTAGGTCCTGATTAACGCCGTTACCGGTAAAGTCAAGTACTTGGAGCCAAGTTACCGGTAACGCGAATTCTTGTGGCAGACGCGGGAATTCTCTTACAATCGGAGCGCGTGAGGTTGTGGTGCGGATGCGCCCAAGGCCATCACGCCGGGGAAGGTTATGCTGAAATTCATGACTACGGCAATTACGACTGGTGCCATCGCGATGGGAACTATCTATACGCCTGCTACAGCCGCTGATGCAAAGTTCGGTCCGTCGAACCCGTTTTATGCGGAGAGCACACTGCCATTCCACGCGCCTCCGTTCGACAAGATCAATGATGAGGATTATCAGCCGGCCATCGAGGCGGGGATGGCCGAGCAGCTCTCGGAGATAAACAAGATTGCGGATAATCCGGCGGCGCCGACGTTTGAGAATACGCTTGCGGCCATGGAGAAGACCGGACAACTCTTCCAACGGGCGATAGCAGCGTTCGGGGCAGTTACCGGAGCGAATACCAATCCCGTGTTGCAGAAAGTTCAGGCGGATGAAGCCCCGAAGCTGGCGGCTCATGCCGATGCCATTTATCTGAACGCAAAACTTTTTGCGCGCGTGGCTGCCGTGTATAAACAACGCGAGTCGCTCAAGCTCGATCCGGAATCACTGCGGCTGCTCGAGGTCGCGTACGACAATTTTGTCCGTGCGGGTGCAAACCTCTCGGACGCGGATAAAACCGAGTTGAAGAAGCTGAACGAGGAAATCTCAACACTCTCGAATGACTTTTCGACAAAGCTGCTTGCCGCCACAAAGGACGGCGCCTACTTCACTGCGGACAAAAGTGCGCTGGACGGTTTGAGCGACGCGCAATTGGCCGCAGCCGCGCAGGCTGCCCAAGGCCGCAAGAAGGAAGGCTATTTGCTCCCGCTGCAGAACACGACACAGCAGCCGGATCTGGCCTTGCTCCGCGTCCGGGGGACGCGCGAGGCGCTCTTCGAGAAATCCTGGAACCGCGCCGAGCGCGGCGATGCCAACGACACGCGCGAGATTATCTCGCGCATGGCACAGCTGCGCGCGCGGCGGGCGCAACTGCTCGGCTATCCAAATCACGCGGCGTGGAAGCTGGGAGATCAGATGGCGAAAACGCCAGAGGCGGCCTTGAAGTTCATGGATGCGCTGGTGCCTGGCGCAACCGCGAAAGCAGCGCGCGAGGCCAAAGATATTCAGGACGTGATCGACACGGAGAAGGGCGGATTCACTCTCCAGCCGTGGGACTGGAACTTCTATTCCGAACAGGTGCGCAAGGCGAAATACGATCTGAACGAGGCAGAGGTCAAGCCGTACTTCGAGCTGAACCATGTGCTGGAAAACGGCGTGTTCTACGCGGCGCATCAGCTCTACGGAATCACTTTCAAGGAACGCAAGGACATCCCGGTCTACCAGGCGGATGTTCGCGTCTTCGAAGTTTCGGATGCGGACGGCAAGCCGCTGGCGCTCTTCTACTGCGACTATTTCAAGCGGGACAACAAGAACGGCGGCGCGTGGATGGATAGTTTCGTGAATCAGTCAAAGCTGATGGGCCTGCTGCCGGTGGTCTTTAATGTTGCGAATCTGCCGAAGCCAGCGCCAGGCGAGCCCGCGCTGATCAGCTTTATCGACGTGACGACCATGTTCCACGAGTTTGGCCATGCGCTGCACGGCATGTTCGCGAACACCGAGTATCCGAGTCTCTCGGGCACCGCAACAGCGAGAGACTTCGTCGAGTTTCCCTCACAATTCAACGAACACTGGGCGCTCTATCCGGCTGTCTTCAATAATTACGCGAAACACTACAAGACCGGCGCTCCCATGCCGGCCGAGCTGGCAGCCAAGATCAAGAAAGCGGCGACGTTCAACCAGGGATACATGCTGACGGAACTCGTCGCGGGCGCAGAGCTCGACATGCAATGGCACACGCTTCCGGCAAGCGCAACTTTGCAGAAACCGGATGCATTCGAAAAGCAAGCGCTTGAGAAAACGCATCTGCTGCTCAAGGCAGTGCCGCCCCGCTACCGGTCCACCTATTTCAGCCACATCTGGGGTGGAGACTACTCCGCCGGCTACTATGCCTATCTCTGGGCGGAGATGCTCGATGACCACGCCTACCAGTGGTTTGAAGAGCATGGCGGATTGACGCGCGCGAATGGCGACCGGTTCCGTCAGATGGTGCTGTCGCGCGGCAACACGGAGGATTTGGCGAAGATGTATGCGGGCTGGCGCGGCAAAGAACCGAGCGTCGAGCCGATGTTGAAGGACCGGGGATTGCAGGAGTCCGGAAAGTAGAGTGTGGCTGGCGAATCCCTCAGCAAAGGATAAATGGAAGGCCCCAAGCGCAATACTGGCGCAAGGGGCCCGGTGCGTCTCGGTCAGTGCTGAAATACTACGCAGCTTAGTCTATGCGGGCAGAACTTATACGGTTATCCCAATTCAAATTGGGATTGTTGGGCATCTGCCAGCGGTGCAAGTCCGGAATACTTTGGTCTGTGGTTGCTTGTGGACCGCTGAAGTTAGGATCCTTATAGATGGTAACCGTGGCCCGGCCGAAGATCTGGATGGAAGTAATTTCATCATCCAACTTAACCTGGGGAATATTCGATCCCCGGTCGCTGCAGAAATAATCTCCCGTGAAATTGACATTCTTGAAGAAGCAAGCTCCGCTGCGGGGCCGGCCGTGCTGATGACCGCCCTGACCGGAATTCCACCACGCAGGTCCTCCCTCTTCGCGTCGGGGGTTGACTTGGAACCGAGCGCGACACCCTCTATCCACCCAGATTCCATTGGCGTCATTGCCCCAGGTCTCGCCGCGAATACACCGTGTCCTGCCAAACTCCTCCACCAGGACGACCTCGGAGTGCGGATCTGGAATTCGACAGGATTGAAACCGGTTATGGTGAGACTCGCAAGTGAAGGATTGTCCGTGGCGGTCTTGCGCAGCTGCCTTCGCTGGAGTGAAAAAACACAGGAAAAACGCGAAAACTAGGAACCAAGAATAAAGAGCTTTCATAGGGAATCTCCGTTCGCCGTAGATTTTGACATCTCTTACTTAAATGAAGGAGCTACCACCAAAAGTCGGAAGGCCTGACGCCGAGTTTTGGTTTAACGTGCGGTCAGTCTAGCCAACCTGGCCGAGCCAGTCTGTATTATTTGGAACACATGCTAGAAATGTCGCGGCAGGTAGCTCTGGCCGCAACTAACTCGGCAAACCTCAGCGCGTTCACAAGGCGACATGCCGGCCGACTTCCAGCAGGGCAATCTAGGGATTTTCCAATCCGGCTGCCTGTCTGGGTGAAAATGATAGTCGGAAAATGACTACTACTAGACGTCGACCACTCCTACGCTAAATCAGCGGCACGGATGGGCAGGCGGCGAATCCTTTTCCCCGTTGCGGCGAAGATCGCGTTGCAAACCGCGGGAGCGATAGGGGGCACTCCCACCTCGCCCACGCCGCCGGGACGCTCCGGGCTGGGAACAATGTGGACCTCAATGACGGGGGGAGCGTCGTCCATGCGAAGGACCTCGTAGTCATTGAAGTTGCTTTGATCCACGCGGCCACCCGACACCGTTATCTCACTCTTCAGTGTTTGGGCCAGGCCAAAGTTAATCGCGCTTTCCATTTGAGCGGCAAGGCCGAGCGGATTGACGCATGTCCCGCAATCAACGGCGCAGACAACGCGATTTACATGGACAGCCCCTCGTTTTGTGTCGCAGGTTACTTCCGCAATCTGCGCAACATAACTTCCCCAGCCGTACATGACACCGAGACCGCGGCCTTTTCCCGGCGGCAAAGCAGAATTCCATCGAGATTTTTCCGCGGCGAGCTCAACGACGCGGCGCCGGCGGCCAACATCGATTGTGCCGTTGCTGCGGCCGAGGTCGATCTTGCGGGCGGGTCCCAGAGCGGCAAGCAGAAATTCCACGGGATCGCGACCAGCGGCATGAGCCGCTTCGTCAAAAAAGCCGGAGCGTACAAACTGGTTCCCGGAATCATCCACAGAACGCCAATAGCCCAGCGGGATGCCGGTTTCCGCGATGGAGAATTCCAGGCGGAGATTGGGAACGGAAAACGCGGGAAAATCCAGGGAGTCAACGGCCGCAGCAGCCTGAGCGGAGATGCCTGTGCCGTTGTAGAACGTTCCGATGGAAGGCGAAGCTGCGCGATGCCTCCAGGAAATTAAGTTGCCCTTGGCATCGAGGCCGGCGCGCAGAGAGTGAATCGCAGGGGGACGATAGAAGTCATGGCGAATGTCGTCCTCGCGAGACCAGACCACTTGTACGGGCGCGCCGGCTTCTCGGGAGATGAGCGCGGCTTCGACAGCGTAGTCCTGAATAAGGCGGCGGCCAAAACCGCCTCCAATCAACGTGACGTGGACTTTGATATTTTCACGCGGAATGCCGAGCGCGCTGGCAACCGCTGCCGCGGCCGCTGCCGGGATTTGCGTTGGCGCCCAGAGTTCGCAGGAATCGCCGCGAACGTGGGCAGTGCAATTGACGGGCTCCATCGTGGCGTGAGCGAGGAAGGGAACTTCGTAGACAGCCTCTATTGTTTTGCCGGCAACGGCGTGGGCTCTGTCGAAGTCGCCATCGTTGCGGATCACGGTTCCCGGCTGTGACGCAAGGCCGCGCATTTTTTCTCGGAGGCTGGCCGTGGATTCAGCGGAGGAAGGAGGTTCGTTCCATTCCACCTTGAGAAATTTGCGGGCTTGCATCGCGGCCCAGGTGGAATCGGCGACAACGGCGACGCCCGCACAAGAGTAATTGCGGCTGCCGGGTCCAGAAGTTTCGCCGAATTGATGCGTGAGATGAGATGACTTCAGTTCAAAAACTGCGCGGACGTGCGGAGCGGAT
>Ga0070693_100000007_pt1 | contig 85509 bp, 67 predicted proteins | sample KBSK1103metaG_FD_65472 | JGI IMG/M metagenome (GOLD analysis project Ga0070693, IMG submission 65472) | Corn, switchgrass and miscanthus rhizosphere microbial communities from Kellogg Biological Station, Michigan, USA - KBS K1-10-3 metaG | ecosystem: Host-associated > Plants > Roots >...
TACTTTCGAGACGAGAAGCACCAGGATGTGCTGCTCTTTATTGACAACATTTTCCGCTTTTCTCAGGCAGGATCTGAAGTGTCTGCACTGTTGGGCCGCACTGCCAGTGCCGTCGGATATCAGCCGACGCTTGCAGCGGAAATGGGAGTGCTCCAGGAGCGCATTACCTCCACTAAGAAGGGCTCGATTACTTCTTTTCAGGCGGTGTATGTCCCGGCTGACGATTTGACGGATCCCGCGCCGGCCACCACCTTTGCACATTTGGACGCCACCATCGTTTTGGAGAGGGCGATTGCCGAGCTAGGCATTTATCCAGCGGTGGATCCTCTGGCTTCGACCTCCCGTGCCCTTGAGCCCGAAATCGTAGGCAAGGAGCACTACAACGTCGCACGAGGAGTGCAGAAAGTGCTTCAGCGCTACAAGGACCTGCAGGACATCATCGCGATCCTTGGTATGGATGAACTTTCACCGGACGACAAGCAAGCCGTGTTCAGAGCACGTAAGATCCAGCGCTTCTTGAGTCAACCCTTCAGCGTGGCGCAAGTATTCACAGGGCGCGAAGGCAAACAGGTCGCCGTGTCCGACACTGTTCGTGGCTTTAAAGAGATCTTGGACGGCAAGCACGATGACGTGCCGGAGAGCAACTTCTACATGAAGGGGACGATTGAAGAAGTCCCTTAGTCTGATGGGTGGATCGCCAAACAAGCCCCAACACGGGAAAATCAAAGATGGCCAGCACTTTGAAATTAGAGATTGTGACGCCCGAAGGAATAATGTACTCCGATGACGTAGACTTGGTTACGTTGCAGGGAGCAGATGCTCAGGTGACGATTCTTCCCGAACACCTTCGATTGATGATCCAGCTGGTACCAGGCGAAATGATTGCAAGCAAGTCAGGGCACGAAAGATTTCTGGCCGTGGGGGAGGGGCTCGCGTTGGTTAGGGGCGACCGTGTGTCTGTCGTAACGGACATGGCGGTTGCTGCAGAGAACATCGATGAGGCAAAAGCCGAGGAAGCTCGTCAGCGCGCGGCCGCCCGGCTGCGCGAGAAGATCTCTTCCGAGGAAATTGCCTCCGTAAATGGCGCTCTAGCTCGTTCCCTGGCGCAATTGCGGGTCAAACGTCGCCGTCATTCCTGACCCGAAATCTAAACCTGCGTGGCCCGATAGATTGACGATGACTTCTTATGTGTCCAGGAGTTATCGAGCGCTTCGAAAGGTCCGCGAGCGTGTCGTTCCCGGTGTACGTCGGCCAGTAGCGTTCTCAACCGCATGCGAGCTTTGTGCAACTGTGACTTGGAATTCCCAACCGAACATCCGAGAAATACAGCGATTTCTTTGTGCTGGTATCCGTGGACATCATGAAGAATGAAGGCTGCTTTGTAACCGTAGGGCAATACATCGATGGCCGCTTGAAGATCGATCCGGCCGAACAAGTTGCCTGCTTGCAGGTCAGGGACGTCGAGTGCGCAATTGGGATCGGTGTAGTCCTGCATGCGGTTGCCTGGGAGCATCCAATATCGTTTATTCTTGCGGAAGCGCATCAAGACGGCGTTGGTCGTCAAGCGGTACAGCCAAGTGGAAAATGCAGACTCCCCGCGAAACGTGTTGATCTTAAGAAAGAGCAGGACGAATGCGTCTTGAGTAGCGTCCTCGGCTTCCGCCGGATCTCGTAACATGCGCAAACAGATGCGGTACACGAGCTTGGAATAGCTTCGGTAAATGACTGCAAAGGCCTCGCTATCACCTTGACCCACCAACCGAATCGCCTCACTCAGGGTCGAACCTTCCGACTGCTTTAGCATGAATTCGCTCATCTTCCACAACCACCGACACGGTATCTGTCAGGGAATGTGAAGAGCACTGCCAAAAGTGACAGGGCGGCTTGAAACAACGGAGGGTCAAGAGTCTCACCATCTCCCTCGCGCACTCGCGGTTTAAGCGCCGGGGTGCTAGAGCATTTTCTATTTGCGAGACACACGTTGTGCGGTTGACAGAATCGGACCGGGCAGGTATAGAAGGCCTCAAAGATCCGAGGTTTGGGGGTTCGATGACGGTCAAGTGGAATTGGCTGTTTTTTCTAGTGGTCTGCCCAATGATTTGGGAGATGAGTGCTCCTGTTTCACGCGCTCAAGCACGCGCGCCAGTACGCATCGTTGCAAAGGTTGAACTCGTACAATTACCCGTAATCATATTCGACGACAAAGGTGTAGTTGCCACTAGCCTCAAGAAGAGTGACTTTCGGCTTTTCGACGACGGAGTTGAACAGCGGATACTTTACCTAGAGCGGGAACGAGTCGCGGTTTCATTTGTGATACTCGCGGACGTAAGCTCCAGCATGAGGAGCAAGATTCCTTTTGTCCAGGAGGCAGCACTTTCGCTCCTAGATTCTCAGGAACAACAAGATAAGCATTCCGACGAATATTCGGTGCTGGGCATTGGCACGCGATCGAAGCGCCTTGTACCCTTCACGAGCGATCAAGAGGACCTTGAGCGGAGACTGCCGGTAATACTGGCGCCAACGAATGAGAGTACGGCTCTATTTGACGGGATCTGGTTGGGAGTGAATACAGCGCGACGCGATGCGGAGAATGAACATCGCGCCATGATCATAATCACGGACGGCGGCGACAATCACAGCCGTTACAATCTAGCAGAAACAAAGAGGCTCTTGGAGGAGGCTGATGTCCCAGTTTTTGCTGTCATGGCAGGGCCATCGTTCGAGTTCCCTACCATCTTCCTTCCACAGGAGAGGAAACGAACCCGAATGCCCAGAGGACAGGGACCGAACCCACAGTCTTCCAGACTGTCAGCGGCCTTTGGTGATGATGACTACATCGGTCCCGCCGAACGGCGCGGTCCTCATAACATGAAAACACTATCGGAAGCAACGGGTGGCGGTGTCTTTACCGCCCGGGATGAAGAAGATCTGCCCCGCATCGTTCGGACGATTGGGCTAGCGGTGAGATTTCGATACGTAATCACATATAAGCCGGTTCGTGACGCGATGTCCAAAGACAATCGACAGGATATCGCGGGGGATCCTAGTTTGCACAAGATTCATCTCGAACTATACCCCAGAGAAAAGTTTTCGGGATATAGCGTTCCGTACTACAAGCGGAGCTACCACGGCATCGAATGAATGAAAGAATTCCGCATGGCTGGAATCCGTGCCTCTAATGGATGGTTGTGAGTCTCGCTAAGACAATTAGATTTGAACGTTAGGAATGGGGTCCAGCCCAGTCTGGATCCTTCAGATTCCAGTGTGCCAGTCTGATAGATCGCGCCTGCGATGTTGCCCGCCTTGACGCCGGAGGAACTGGCTTCACCAAACAGGGTTTGTGGAGGAGAACTCAGGGGGTTGGAGTTTGAGCAGGGCTTGGTACTGCACTTGTGCTGGTCCATTGCGAATCGCTGAGATTCCACCCACCGCCGAGCGCGCGATAGAGGTCGACCACCGCCAATTTGCGGCCGAGGTCGTACGTTACCGAGGAGCTCTCCGCCGGATACAGTTGAATTTGAGAATCCACAATTTCGAAATAACTGGAAAGTCCGCTGTCGTACCGTATGAAAGCCAGCCGGACTGACTCGCGGTAAGCCTCTACTGATTTGAGCTGCTCACGATAAGAAATGGCAAGTTGCTGGTGCGCGGAGAGAGAGGTCGAAACCTCACCAAAAGCCTGCGTAACCGCTTTCTCGAAGGAGATTTTGGCTTGATCGCGCAAGGCAAGTGAGGCGCGATATTCGTTCTTCAAGCGGCCTCCGGTGAATATGGGTCCCGCTAGATTACCTGCAAGGCTCCAGGCCTTTCCGGAGGCTGTGAGCTCGGACAGTTGAGGGCTCACACCTCCTAGCAAGCCCGTCAAAGAAATCGTGGGGAAGAAATTGGCCTTGGCGACGCCGACCCTGGCGTTGGCTGCAATCAAGTTCTGCTCCGTTTCGCGCAGATCAGGCCGCCGTTCCAACAGCGTCGCCGGCAAACCTGCTGGGATTTCCGGAGGGTCGTATTGATCGGCGAGCGCCGCGCCGCGAGCAATCGGGCCAGGGTTGCGGCCGAGCAGTAGGTCCAGTGCATTCTCTTGAGCAACAATCTGCCGTTCGAAATCCGGGATTACCGCCGCCACGTTCGAGAGCGCGGCTTGGGCACGGGCAACTTCAAGCCCCGAAGCTGCCCCGCCTTCAAATTTGTGTTGAAACAGTTCGAGAGTTTCCTGAAAGCTTTTGACCGTTCGATGAGCAATTTCCATTTGTTCATCGAGCGCCCGCAACTGGAAGTACCCTCGGGCGACGTCCGATAAGACCAAAAGCCGGACATCTCGGCGGGCTTCCTCACTGGAGAAATATACCGCGCGCTGCGCCTCGTTCAGTTTCCGAATGCGCCCGAACAGATCAATCTCCCAAATGGTGCTGAAACTGTACGAGTAGTACGTGTGATTGGGAATTGTGGGGGACTGTTGTCCCGAAATGTTCGCCCCGTATCCCACTTGCGGGTAATACTGCGAACGACTTATGCCGAGGAGGGCTCTTTCCTCTTCGACGCGCGCCACCGCCAACTGCAAATCATAGTTGTTCTTCAACCCTTCGCGGACGAGACCCTGAAGAACGGGATCCTTAAAAAGATCCCACCACGCCATATCCGCGGCGGAATTCGCCGTTGCCTGCTGCTCGGCATAGAAAGTGGCGGGTGGCTGGATTGCTGGGCGCACATACTTAGGGCCAACCGCGCAGCCCATGAAGAGGAGTGGGAGAAGCGCGACCGCGATAATATTTCGCATCAGTCGTGTCCTTCCTGCAGTGCAGCCGCCCCGGGAATTTCCGCGGCTTCCTTTTTCTCTTTCCCGGCAATGCGTTCAACCACAACATACAATACGGGCACCAGGAAGACGCCGAGGACGGTCGCTGCAGTCATGCCGGTGATGACAGAGCTTCCCAAGACTCTGCGGCCAATCGCGCCAGCGCCTTTCGCCGTCCAAAGAGGAACACAGCCCAGAATGAATGCGAAAGATGTCATCAAAATAGGCCGAAGGCGAAGCCGAGCCCCTTCGAGTGCCGCTTGGATGAGCCCCTTGCCCTTCTTGTTCTCCAAGATTGCGAACTCGACGATCAGAATCGCATTCTTGGCTGTTAGCCCGATCAGCATAACGAGCCCAATTTGAGCAAACACGTTGTTATCGAGCTTGCGCATTAGCAGTCCAGCATTTGCCCCAAGAACAGCCACAGGAACAGACAAAAGTACACTGAAAGGCAGAGACCAACTTTCGTAGAGAGCAGCCAGAATCAGGAATACGCAAAAGATGGACATACTGAAAACAATCGCTTGCCCGCCTTCGGCTTTCTTTTCCTGATAAGACATGTCGCTCCAGGCATATCCCATACCAGCAGGTAAGACTTCTGCGGAAACCTGTTCCATGGCGGCCATGGCCTGGCCAGAGCTGTATCCGGGTGCGGGTGAGCCGTTAATCTGAATACTTCGGAACAGATTGAAACGGTTGGTGTATTCCGGTCCCGAAACGCGTTTCACAGTAACTATGGAAGCCAGGGGCGTCATTTCGCCCTTCGAGTTTCTGACGTAAAAGCTGTTAATCTTGTCGGCGCTGACGCGGTACTCCGGCTCAGCCTGCAGGTAAACTTTCCACTGGCGACCAAACCGATTGAATTGATTAACGTAAGCACCGCCCAAAAAGGCCTGCAGGGTCTGATAGACGTCGCTGAACTGTAGCCCTTGCTTTATAACTCGATCCTGGTCAACGTCGACAAAAAGCTGTGGCACCGATGGGCGGAAGGTAGCTACGATTGAACCTACTTCCGGGCGCTTCCGCGCCGCCTGGCTCAACTTGTCAAGGGTTTCTGAGAGTTGCTGAACGGTTCCCGCGGACCGGTCCTGAAGCATAAAACTGAATCCGCCGGCTGTGCCAAGGCCGGGAATGGCCGGCGGACCGAAGGCGAAGCCTATCGCTTCTGGAATTTCCGCGCGCATTTTCTGGTTCAGAGTCCGCATCAAACCATTTGCGGAGAGTTCGAAAGTCTCGCGTTCGTGCCACGGATCGAACTGAAGGAAATAGAATCCGGTGTAGCTGGCAGACGTGTTGGATAAGAGGCTGAAACCGACGATCGCATCGTATCCCTGAATGCCGTGAGTGTGCGCCAGAATGTCATCCATTTTGCGCATGACGGCGTCAGTACGCTGTAAAGAAGCGGCATCCGGAAGCTGGAGCTGAATGAAGGCATATCCCTGATCTTCTTCAGGAACGAAGCTACTGGGAAGACTCTTACCCATAGTCACTGCGATAACCGAAACGCCCAAGAGCAAGAGCAGAGCAATTCCCCATCGGCGAATGAGAACGTGGCTCCAATTAACGTAACCTCCCGTCATTTTCCCGAACCAGCGATTGAACCACGCAAAAAATTTGCCAACAGGGCCCTTAGATTCCTTGCGGGGGCGAAGCAAGAGGGCCGAGAGCGCCGGTGAGAGCGTCAATGCGTTAAATGCCGAGATAAGGACGGATACGGCGATAGTAATCGCGAATTGCTGATTTAACAGGCCCTTAATACCTCCCATGAATGCCATGGGAATGAATACCGAGGACAAAACAAGGGCGATACCAATGACCGGAATTGTAACTTCTTCCATCGCTTTGATGGTTGCCTCTCTGGGCGTCAATCCATGCTCGATGTTGTGTTCAACTGCCTCGACAACGACGATCGCATCGTCCACTACGAGCCCAATGGCAAGGATGAGCCCAAAGAGTGAGAGTGTGTTGATTGAAAAACCGAGCAAGGGGAAGACAGCAAATGTGCCGATCAGTGACACGGGCACGGCAATAAGGGGAATAAGAGTTGCACGCCAACCTTGCAGAAATAGGAACACTACAATGATCACCAGGACGATGGCTTCAAAAAGCGTCGTGAGAATCTCTTTCATGCCCTCCGTGATAGGGAGCGTGGTGTCCATCGAAACGACGTAATCCAGATCTTGCGGAAACCGGGTTTTCAGATCTTCCATCTGGGCTTTGACTTGTTTTGCCACAGCCAATGCGTTGGAACCCGGGGCTTGGTAAACAGCAATGATGACTGCAGGCTTCCCGTTGTACCGTCCAATTTGCTGATAAACAATTGATCCCAATTCGATGCGGGATACATCTTTCAGCCTGACGGTTGAGCCATCGGGATTTTGCCGAACAATGATGTTCCTGAATTCCCCCGCATTGGCCAACCTTCCTGGGGCGCGCACGGCGTAAGTAAACTGCTGGCCTTTTGGCGCGGGCTCAGCTCCGATCTGTCCTGCTGGGTTTACAGCACTCTGCTGTTGGACAGCATTACTCAGGTCGGTAACGGTGAGACCTAGTTTGGTCAGCTGGTCTGGCTTTACCCATACGCGCATCGCGTAGTCTGCGGCGCCGAAGTTGGTTACTTGCCCAACTCCGGGAACGCGCAACAGTGCGTCGTTAATATTGATGGTTGCGTAGTTTCCCAAGAATTGTCCGCCGAAGGTCTCCTTTGGCGAATAGACGGACAGCACGAGTAGGGGAAGCCCCATAAGTTTCTTGACGGTGACACCATATTGATTTACCGACGTCGGGAGATTCGGGCTGGCCTGCGATACCCGGTTCTGAGTGTTCACCTGGTCGATATCTACGTTAGTGCCCACATCAAAAGTGACCTTAAGGTTCATCGTTCCGTCATTGGCATTCGTGGACATCATGTACAGCATGTTGTCCACACCGTTCATTTGTTGTTCGAGTGGAGTGGCAACAGACTGCTCAATCGTCAGTGCGTCAGCACCGGTATAAGTGGCCAACACGTTAATTTGCGGCGGCACGATATCTGGGAGTTGGGCTACGGGAAGCTTCGCCATCGACACAAGGCCTACGACTACGGTGAGGATGGAAATGACTATGGCGACGATCGGCCGGTCAATGAAGAATTTCGACATAGCTACATCCCACCGGTCGGCGCAGGAGTCTGCGTGTTCTTAAATGGCGTTGTGGCCACGGTCATGCCGGTCTTGATGCGCTGCAGTCCATCGACGACAACATTTTCCCCTGCTTGAAGACCGGACTCGACAACCCACATGTCGCCAGACTGCGGGCCGAGTGTTACGGTCTTGATTGTGACCTTGTCATCGGACCCGACTACTCCCACTTGGTAGACTCCTTGGAGTTCCGAAACCGACTGCTGTGGAATCAGAACTGCACTTTTGCGCGTTTCGGTGACGGCGCGGATGCGGGCATATTGGCCGGGACGCAACACGTTGCCTGCATTGGGGAATTCAGCTCGAACCTGAATTGTCCCGGTTCGTGAATCTACTTCGCGGTTTACAAAAAGCGCGCGACCACGCTGCGGGTAAATCGATCCGTCTCCTAGAATTAACTCTAGATCTTGGGCTGCCGCGCGACCTTTTTTTTCGCGAACGAATCGGATGTAATCCTGTTCAGCGATGTTGATATCGACATAGATCGGATTCACGCTGGATATGGTTGTCATGACCGTTATCGGGGTCATAAGGTCCCCAATTTGGCATTTGGAAATTCCGGCGATTCCCGAAATCGGCGCAACCACGGTGGTCCAACCCAGATTTAGCATGGCATTGTCGAGAACCGCCTGATTCGCATCCACCCCTGCCTTTCCTGCGGATTCTGCACTTAGCGCCTTATCGAGTTCGGCTTGGCTTACGGCCTTCTGGGCCACCAATGGCGTGTAACGACGAACATCGATCTGCGCTTGTCCCAGAGCAGCGCGGGCTCGCTCGAGGTTTCCCTTGGCTTGTTCTACGGCCGCTTCCGCTTGCCGTTTGTCGAGTTGAAACATTGGCGCACCCTTCTCGACATAAGAACCCTCTAAATAGAGCTTACTGAGCAGGAATCCGTCCACCTTAGGTCGGAGCTCCGCATCAATATTGCCGGACATCGTTCCAACCCATTCCTGGTGGATGGGCACATCCTTCAGGATTGCAGGCGTAATCGTGACGCCGGGAGGCGGAGGGGCTGGCTTTTCAGCGTTTGAAGCACAGCCAGCATCAATCGCCAGCGCCACCATCAGCAGGCCCAAAAGGTGCAGCTGCCGTGCGGCAGGGAGCGGAGGAATTGTTGGCATAGTGAAGGGGATCACCCCGAATCGCAATTGCTTTCTTTGCATTTTGCACGCTCCGCGAGTCGAAGGTACGGGCTGCTCAGAACGCAAGACTGTCAGCGTCTGGTGCTGTGGAGTGAGCACGTTTATCCGGCCAGGAATGTACTCACTCTTCGAAGAGGTTATGAGCAGAGTAGAGAGCGGATAACTGTCAAATCTAGCAGATGCTAGATGTCTCGATTCGCGTCGAGAGCTAACGAAAAAATGAAAGCGAGTTTACTGCCGGCGTCACACTATCTTTATGAAAGTAAACGGCTTGATGTTGAAGCCGATTGTAAGACGCCAGAACGGGGCCCCAGATTGGCCCGCCCACCTCCGAACGATCTATGCGAGTCTACTACATCGGCATTGGGATGGAGCGGCGAGGAGAGTTGAGCTTATCTTCTGCAGGGATCGCCCGAGGTTTGGGGCTAGTCAATACATCATTCTTGCGTCGGTCGTGATGATGGTGATTGTCGCGAACAGTCTCACAACCCAGCTGTCGGAGCTGACTCTTACTCTGAACTTGAAGGTAGGTACTTTTGTCTCAGTGTGAGACAGTAAGGCCAGTTGCGCCAATTCCTGAATCTTCAAGGTTTCGAACAGGTTTCAAAGTTACTTCCCGATCTTTACGCCGATGACTTCGCCCGCGACCACAATTTCCACCCGGCGGTTCTTCTGCCTGCCTGGAACTGTGGAGTTGTCGGCGACCGGAGTGGTCTTCCCAAAACCTTGTGCCGTTACGTTCGTCTGCTCCAGACCCTGTCCAATCAGATAGATGCGCACCGATTCAGCGCGCTGCTCAGAAAGCTTTTGGTTGACCTCATCAGTGCCAACATTGTCAGTGTGACCTTCGATGGCGAGGTTCAAGCCGGGATGCGCAAGAATAATGCCCGACAGTTTAGCCAGCTTCTCCCTAGCCTCCGGGCGCAACTCATACTTGCCAAAATCAAAGAGCACGTCGGCCATGTTGACAACAAGCCCACGCGGCGTGTCACGTGTTTCCAGAATGCGGTTGAGTTGCTCGAGCAGTTGAGTGCGTAACGCGATCGCCGCCTGGCGGGTGCGTTCGGCGTCAGCGCGAGCTGCTTCTTCTTTTGCAGTCAGCGCGTCTGCCTCCGCTTTGGCTTTGGCGGCCGCGGCATCCGCTTCCGCCTTCATCTGTGCTTCCTTTGCAGCAACCAGCTCAGCTTGGCGTTTGGCCTCCTGAGCCGCCTTGGCTTCCGCCTCCGCTTTGCCAGCGGCAGCAGCTGCTTCTCGCTCCGTAGCAATACGCGCTTCTTCCTGGCGTTGCGCAGCGAGTGCGCGGGCATCTTCGGCAAATTGTATCGCCTGCCGGGCTTTGGAAATGATTTCCTTCTTGTCCGCCTTGCCAGTTAGGGCGTTTTCCGTCATTTGCAAGCTGGCTGCGGCCTTGGTAAAAATCTCGGGCGCGTCCTTCTCGGCCCCTCGGGACTTGGCTATGTCCACGGCGTTGCGCGCTTCATAGACTTGCAGTGGAACGCGCTCAACATCTGGCGTCATGGCCAGCGGGTTTCCCAACTTCTCGTACTGACCACGCTTCATGAGCTTGAAATCATTGACTGGAAAGATCTGTCCTTTTGTGTTTTTCCGGGTCTCGTTTTCCATGACCACCATTTCGCTCGGAGCCCGTACAGCAAAATATGGCTCGGCCGTAATGATCATGGCAAAAGTTTGTGCCGGCGTGGTCACATTGAGCTTCGCTTCCGCGTTTTTGTTGATGACGAGTTCGCCGGTATTGCCGGTACGTCCGTCGGGAGTCACTATCCAAAGGACGTACGTCAGGAACTCAGCACCCAGCTTCGACGGGTCGGTCATATTCTTCAGTGAAACCTCGATATTCGATGCCCCTGTCTTGGCTTCGACCTTTGCCTCGCCAAGGGCCTGAGGCATTAAGTCTGTGCTCTTAAAATCGACTTTTGTACTGGCACCGCCCACTCTATAGCCGATTGCCTTGACAGACTTGTTGACCAAGCCGGAGTCCGGCAGCTTTTCCTGCGCTGCAGCTGTACCGACCGTCAGAGCTAGAACTAAAAAGACGACAAATTTTCTATGGCGGTACATAAAAACCTCGCCTTCGACCCAAGTAGTCTTATCGCAGAATAATATCGAGGGAATCGGGAGGAATACCCACTGTCAAAACTGTCAGCTGGCTTGGAGCCGCCCTATCGACTGCCGGACTTTTGGTTGCCCAAGGGGCAATTAACGCAGCTCATCGCGGATCTGTCTGTTTTGACAGTTTCGGAGAATGTGGAGACAAGACCATTCACGCTCACACGGAGCCGCCTTCGCCCCGAACCCTGGCAGAAGTGCCCGCAATCACCACCCTGCCTGGATGGCTACGGAAAGCATCCTGCCCAAGAAGGCGGTTCCGCCATCGCCACGGGAGACGAGAGAGGGGCGTATTCATGCTAGTGAAGATCTTAAACATTGCTCAAGCACAAGCGGTTGCAGTTGACGGCGCCAGGCTGCGCGATCCATGAGCCTTCTCTGCCAACTCGGTACTGGGCTCGGAAATCACTATTCCGTGTAAAGAGTCAGCAAGACGCCAAGAATGATCAACAATGCCGGCCAAGCCCTCTTGAAGAAGTGCTGCCACTTTTGTGGCGTCGTGGTCAGTCCAGCTACGCCATTGGTCAGGACGACTCCAAATCCTGTAAGTGAAAACCAGAGATGCTGCTTCTGAATATGGTGCATACTTTCCATGGCGTTGGGTGCATGCATATCGCCACTGTGAACGTGAAACAACAGCAGTACCGCGCCCACGCCACCGATTACAGGAAAAATCCAAGCAGTCCATGGCGACTTCCATAGCCCTCGCGTTCTTTGAAATTCAACGTAGCCAAGCACCAAGAGAATGATGGAGAAGGTCTTATGCTGTAGGACTTCGGCATTGTGAGTGATCGCATACCAGGGAGTTTGAGGACCAAAGGGCCAGATCTCCGTATCGCTATAGAAGAGAAGAAAGAGTCCGGCCGCAAGAAAACACATGGGCCAGACATAGCGCACCGCAGACCAGCGCCTGGAGAGGGGACTCTCCGCGAGAATGAAAATCCCGGCAACGATTACAAACAATCCCGCTAAATGATGATTAAATTCGCTCTCTTGTTTGTCCGCAAGCCGCTTGGCCGCTTGTGCCGGGTCTTCGGCCCCAGAAGGGACAGCCATTTCCATTCCCGGCATGTTGTCCATGTCGTGCTGCTGCGGCCGGGCCAGCGGCGTGAGCAGAAACAAAAACGAGATAGAAAACAAAAGCAGCGCCATCGACTTTAGAATTCGTGACAGGAAAGCATCCCGTGCGAGCTGCATTACATTGTCCTCGTTGATTCTGGTCTGGATTTTAGGGCCCTCGAGTGAGGTTTCACACCGAGCAGATTTGTAACTTTTGCAAGGAATAGCCGCACCTGTCAAAATTGACAGGTCAGAGGAATGCGTGCACGTAGCTATTAGAAAGCCTCGCCAACACCGATGCTCCAGGAATGACTATCCTTGCCTTGAGCGAAATCGGCGCGAAAATTCACGTGATACTTCTTGCTCAGTTCAAACCTGGCACCACCTCCGCCGCTCGGCAGGAAGTTCTTGATCCTGAACGGCTGATTGCCGCCGGGCACTACCTCTCCCAATCCTCCAAACGCCACTACGCCAAACCTCTTCGGCAATGCCAGGCGGTATTCCAATTGCGTTGCAACCATGTAACGGTCGAGATAGCGCCCCGCAGTGTACCCCCGCAATTCGCTGTTAGTTCCGTAGATACAGTTTCCGTAGAATGGAGGCTGCCCTCCTGTAAAACAAACGAACCCGTTGTAAGCAAGGACCTGTCGCTTCGCTAAACTCCAGTATTTGTTGAAGGTGAATCTGTAGCTCTGAAACGAGTAATTGCTCCCCAGGCCTTGAGAATAGAAGTCTGAAGTGAAGTCCAGCAGAGTTCCGCTAGTTGGATAAAAACGGTTGGGGCGAGTATCGCGCAGCAGTCGGAAACCTACGGAAGTCAAGGCTGTATGAAGTCCAAGGTCTGGTGGCAGTGGAACTGTCTCAGAATTAGCGGGTCTGAGCGTGATGACTGAGCTTCCCCAGAAAAACCGTGGACCCAGGAAGAATTTCCATCCAAGACGACGGAGAAACTCTGCGAACACTGCCTGACCGGTCTGGTTAAGCGGCAACTTGGGCTGTGACGCGCCGGCACCAAGGCCGTATAGATCGTAGTTTAGGTTGCCTCGAGCGAAGGCCGCTGTGGCCTGATAAGTATTTTCCTTAAAATAGAGTTCGCCAGCCGCTGCGAAGGCTCGGGTACCGTTGTTTGTAACCAGCCCAGCCGCGCCAACCACCGATGGGGGAGAAGTCTTGTCGTTCCCGCTGAGCGGGAAAATGTACGCGAGAACGGGCACGATTCCCGAACCCAAAGCCGGACTGGAAATCGGAAGCGGAGCAATGACGAATGACCGGCCGTCTTGCTTGCTTCCAGTGGATGCGTGCTGCCGGGCGGATCCGATTGGGTCCTGAGTGTGATCTTCGGTTGTTTGAGATTGAAAGGATGAGCTTTCGCTGTCCCCGGCTTGTTGTGCCGCTACTTTCGCTCCACCAACGGTGCCATAGAATCCGCCGGCCAAGAAGAGCAACACAGCTTTCCTAAATCGCGGCGAATTAAAAGACGAACCGGTCACAAGGAACCTCAAACCAATCCTTTAAGAGCACGGCCCGCCCTCCGTTTTGCAGAGCGGGCCGCGTGGGGGCAGCAACGAACTCAGGAACGGCTGCTCTTTTGCAACTCTTAGTTGTTACTTTGCACCACACTGCGTTCTGGCTTTGGTCTCTGCCAAAGAATTTCTGAATCAGCAGCTTGGTTAGGATAGAAACGAACGGATTCAGCATTTGTCGGAAGCAAGACGATATCTACGCGGCGATTGTAAGCGAGCCAAGTTGCACGGAAGTTGCGTACTCGTGTTTCTTGGGGCTGATTCGGATTCCGTGTCTGCAAGTCAATGACCGTCGCCTTGTCGAGCAGGTTCTCCTCGCCATAGGCTGACGTGTGGATCTTGTCTACGGCAATTCCTTGTGAAACCAGGAAGTCCTTAACGCGCTGAGCCCGCATGTCGGACAGCGCCTGGTTATATTTATCCGCACCGCGTTCGTCCGCGTAAGCGCCGAGCGACAGTTTGGCATCTGAATCATATTCAAGATACCGATTGAATTCGGTGGCAAGGCTTCTCAATGCCTCTTGCTGGCTGCGAACGAGTCCAAGCTCCGGATATTTCTTTGAGGGATAATCGGTTGGGAAAAAGATGCTGCGCAGAAGCACTGGCGGAATGGGCTCGATGGAGCCCTTCAAATGCACGGCCACCGTTTTGGTGTCGGAGCCGCCGCACACATTCGTCGCGGTCAATGTGTATTTGAAATCTTCGTCGACAGGGCCATTGGCTGTTTGAGTTGGGCTGAGGATTTGGGACTTGGTGCCGCTGGCGTCAACGGTGCCGAGGGTGCCGAGAGAGGTTGCGTCGGCGTTGGACGACGACCAGCTCAGCGTCGTGCTCCCCTGCTCGATGACCTTGTCGCCAATTCGCCGATATCGGACCTCCAAGGGTGAAGCGCTTAGCGTGGACTGCACGATAGGATTCACTTCCACGGTGGTGCTCGGCTTGGTTACACCGCCGGGGCCTGTAGCCGTGAGTTCGTACACTGTCGTTTGCCGAGGTGAGATCGTCCTCTCGCCTATGGTTGGAACCGGACTCATGTTACTCATTTCGGCGTCAATGGTCTCGCTGGAGGTCCAGGCCAACAGAGTATTTTGGTTGCAATCGATTTTGGGTGGGTTGGCCGAAAGTGTTCCACTGACAGGGGCCACACTAACCGTGGCACTTGCAATGCCAGCGTGAAACCGTGCCACGGTTGTACCCAGTTCACTGGAACCGCGCGGCCAGGCCTTGGTTACTTGCTTTCCATTCGAGATATCCAAGATCACACGCTGGTCCGCCGCCACGGTGACAGAACCGGACCAGAGTTCCTTGCCGTATCGCGTGATCGTTAGTCCGTGGGTGCCCGGTGGAACGATCAGTTCTTGGTGTGAACGGATGTCGTTATTAAATTCATCAACATGTCCGACAAAGTATTGAGGCGTCTTGCCATTTAGCAAGACGGCTGCATCACCCGCGCGCCTCATGCCCACTTCAATTTGGATCCGTCCGCGCGGTCCTGCGATGTCTCCGCCAACAGTATCAAGAATTATGTTCAAGGGGACAGTCCGGTCCGAATCGATCGAAACTTCCTGTTCAACAAATTTGAAACCATAGTTCGCGACAATCAAGTGGTGTGTTCCTACTTCGAGCTTAATCGTTCGATTGCCCGGGCCAATCGCCTTGCCGTCAATGAATGTGTACGCTTGTTTGGGAGAAACCGAGATCTTGAGTTTTCCCGTTTGGAGTTCTTGAGCAACAGTGGCCGGACTGAGCAAAATTATTGCGCCCAAGACTCCGGACAATATTTTGGCTTCTTGATATTTCACAAAATCTGCCTCCTATGGCAGGCACTTGCTGAAAGCTACATGCACACGCTAGTTCCATAGTCCTACCCGCGGTACTGCTAAAAGTGACAGTGTCAGGGGACCGCCGTGCCCAGGAGTTCAGCCGATACTGTTGCTGCGGTAGGTGTCCCGAGTTCTCCATGCGGGACAACTCTGGGCATCGGTGCTGACCAGGACGTTTTGAGTTTCGAATCTGTTCAGTAGGCGCTTGGATCAACCGAATCTGTCGATTGGAGAAAGGGGACCGACCGAGACGGAAAGGGTACATGAAGCATCTCTGCTTCGCCTCGTGGTGTGGAGGTATCTCCGGCCGGACCCCTTTCTGAGGTTCGAGGACGTAGATGCACGGTAGGTTTTCTGCTGACTCTGCGGGAACTGTCAAAAATACCAGCAAAGGAAAAGTTCTATATTGAAACGGGAACCCTTTCCATCGGTGGAGAAATTTTCATTCGATTCGACTTGACGCCATTCAGAAGGAAAAAAAGAGGTGGCGGGAGGCTGCTCAGTAGCGTCCCGCCACGTCACATGACTGGTTTTGAATGAATGTCGGCTTCCGTTTGTCCATTAGAACCGGAAAACAATACCGGCTTGGTAGCGGAAATTACTCTGGTTGTTGTTGCCATTAGTAAAGCTGTTGCCGAACCGCGTCAGCACAAAATCAAACTGTGCCGGCCGGACGGCGAAAGATTTGGTCACGGGAATATCGATTCCTCCACCGATGACGAAATCGAAGGCATTGTTGCTCGGGTTTGCAGTAGTAGTGCAACCCGTCTGGCAAGCCTTGAGTAGGTTTTGGTACGTGTTAGAGTGGGCTCCGCCAAACAGCGCCTCCACGAAAGGCTCGAAATGTTCAGAGCGGTATTTCAAGACGGGGCCTACGTTATAGGTGAAGAGGTTGCCTTCAGCCGTCACGGTGCACCCCGCTGGGCATGGGCTATTCGCTGTCGCAGGGAAGGCAAATGTCTTCGAGAGGCTACCGTAGCCGTTGAATTCCGCCGTGATCCCAAACGCGTGGTTAACGAACACGGTGACACCGCCGCCTCCGCCGTTCAGGGAAAAGCCGCTGACAATGTGACTGTTCTCCGGGTTAAATCGCATGTAGGAGTAACCCACAGGAACCTCCACCTTAGCAAAATCCTGAGCGAGGGCAGCCGTTCCAAACAATAGAATAATCCCTAAGACGAATGTACTTCTCATTTTCATTATCTTTATCTCCTAGTCTCGAGATTGCGTTTTTCCAGGCAATCCCAGGGTTAGTGTCCCGCGACGCGCAAAGTTATCCCGCGCTCGCTCTCTCAGAAACTGTCAAAAGTGACAGCTCTTTCCAGAGCATCGCGATAACAGAGAGCAAGCGTGCTTCTGTACTGTTCAGAGAAGGCCGTCAAGGCAGCCCGCCATCAACGTAGGCTGTGAAACGATGGAGTATTAGTATCAGCGGTAACAGCAATTTCAGGCGTCTAAATCTTTCATTGGTTTGAATCCAAAAACACAGTCGAGATCGAAAGTTGAGCTATGCGACCAAACGATCTGGCAACCATACCCAAGGCTCAAGGGACCAGGATGCGCGATTTGATTGCGTATTGAATCAATTCGGCGGTCGTCTTGAGATCAAGTTGTTCCATGACGCGGTACTTGTGAAATGCCACCGTTCGTGGAGTCACGTTCAACACGCTGGCGATTTCCTTCATGGATTTTCCCTCAGCCAACAGATGCACGACTTCGCGCTGCCGAGGTGTCAACGTTTTGTCTCGGGCTTTTGGCCCAGGATTGTTAATGAACGCCTTTTGCATTCCTCTTGCTAACTTTGGTGTGACGTACGATTTTCCTCTGAGCGCCATCTCGATGGCGCGAATGAGTTCCGAACCTGCCGAACTCTTTAGTAGATAACCGGATGCTCCAGAGCGCATCGCTTCCATAGCCAATTCGGGGTCTTCATTCATGGTTAGAAAGATGAGCTTGACTGTAGGCATGAGTTCTTTCAATCGCATCCCAGCTTCAAGCCCGTTCATGAGTGGCATTCCGATGTCCACAATGATTACAGCAGGTTTAAGTTGTGGCGCAGTTTCCAACAACGCGCGCCCATCAGCTACCGTGCCCACGATTTCGCAGTGCGGTTCCAGCAGCTTGCGAAATGCCTCAACAAGAATCGTGTGATCATCCGCCAGCATGACGCGTGGAAGCTCCATAAATGCCTCGTTCAACCAAAAGGCTAGAGAAAACGAGCTAGTTGCGGACACTGTTATTTTTGACAGTGCCTAACTGCGAGAGCCAATTTCCCTATCGATGAGCCCGACGAAGTACGTGCTGCAGCGGCGTTTGCCCTGGGCCGACTCGGCTCGAGTCGCTCCATTCCCTTATTGAAAGCAGCGCTGAAGGACAAGAACGTTAAGGTAGCTCTAGCTGCCTCCAGTGCAATGGTATCTCTTGCGGACCCGTCCGGATACTTCGTTTATCGCGAAGTTCCATTGCGGAAGCGCAAGAGTGGGGAAGGGGCCTGTCAGATGAGACTCAAGCTGTGAGATGCGCTGCAGCCGCAGGCGTTATTCGACCATCGGATGCAAAAGTATCAGAGGCCTGGCAATCCAGTACGGTCCCCTAGGAACGTGTCGGCTGCACGGTAGAGTTAACCCGTTCGCCTGGCTCACCACGGACTGCATTGGGATCTCTAGCGCCGCGAAGGCCAAAACTGGGTTCCGCATAGCTCTTCGGTATGTATTCCTCGGGAATTGCGATGCGGTTGCCGTCACGAAGGGAAGTGTAGTGCGGCGAATTAATTTCGATCCCGGCCTCATTGAATTGATCTTGAATATTTTGATGGAGGTCGGAATAGATCTTCAGCATATTCCGGGGTTGTGCAGTGAACGCATTCAGCTCATACGCGACATAGAAGTCCTGCAAGTTAGATTGCAATACAAAAGGTCGTGGAGACTTCAAAACATCGTGCGTCGATAAAGCTGCATTAACAAGCAGTTCGTGAACCTTTTGCCACGGCGTATTATACCCAATCGTAACGGCGGTGTGGAAGATTACTCCGTTCTTGCGAGCCTCGGCACTGTAGTTCAGAACGACCCCACCCAGAACGCTGCCGTTAGGAATGGTAACAATCTCTTTTTTTTGCGTGCAAATGCGTGTCACAAGGAGATTTCTTTCGACGACCTCGCCAACGGTGTCCCCGATTCTCACAAAATCGCCGACGTTGAATGAACGCATATAGGTCAGGATCGTACCTGCAACTCCATGAGAAACGGCCGAGGTTGATCCGAGTGAGAGCAGGACGCCCAAGAATACACTGATGCCACGAAATGCAGGGCTGTTGGAGCCCGGGAGGTAAGGAAAAATGACCACAGCGGTTGCCGAAAGGATCAAAAGACGCACAAGCTTGGCTGTCGGCGCTCCCCAATCTGGATAAAAGCCGTGCAGAGTGAGTCTATTCTCCTGGATTTCCCTGAAGACGAAGTTATCCAATCGAATAAGGTAACGCGCGGCCGCCAGAATCACGATGACGATGACCAAGTTTGGGATATAGGCCCACATGGCGTTTCCCAATCCCGCTAGTTCCGAGAGGGTCCACCTATTCATGCGGATCGAGGTGTATCTGGTGCCTGGGAAAGAGTGCAGAATGAAAGCTACGTAGAACTGCAGAAGCGCCAAAACTGCAAGAAGGACGACAATCACGCCAGTTCCCAAGATGGGCAACACAAAGTAGCGCGGCAAGCGGGAGCGAATTGATTTCGGCGAATTGCCATCTTCGCTCTTGCGAACCCAAATCTCCAACCTGTTCCGTGTTATGCGGCGCATGCGAAGTAAAAGCAGGATGGAAAGCACAAACCCCACTGTTGCAATTGCGGAAGCGATTACCCCTCGCACCACGGCGCGCCAGGTGTGTTCCTGGCGGTAGGTTGCAACCGTTCTGCGAATGATTTCTGCGTACTCGGCGCCGAGCTGAGCACGCGAGCGCCCAGCCGCTTTGGCGTCGTCTTCCGTAATTCCCATGATCATGTCGCTGCCCGCGAGAATATCCGTCCAAACACCGCGGTCTTCAACGCGTATGTCTTCAACCCGGAGATCATTTCTCTTGGCAATGTTGAGGATTCTCTGTTGAATTTTCTCGGCACGTTCTTCCCGCGAAAGCCCGCCGACAGAGGTTTGCACGAGAAAGATCGGCCTTCCATCGATCTCCACCGGCGCTCCGTTGCTTTCTGGGAGACTGTTTTGTATCGCTGCTGTTTCCGCGTAGTCGCTCTCAGCCTTTTGGCTCGTCTTCTGAGCAAAGGAGTTCACGCTCAGAGCACTCACGATTGCACACGTCAAAATGAGTTTCACAATTATCCCTGTCGGTGAGTCGGCACGAGTTCTGGCTTTCTGCGGAAATTTCTTTCCACGATTGGGCGTTTCGCCAACCGCACAAAATGGCCATGTGAGCTCACAAATCCAGAAAAGAGACTCCCGTTGCCGTCCAGAGTACGGGAGTGAGCTGCATTTTCTATTGGACCACTTAATTCGCGGCACGGTAGCTGTCCACCAGAAGGGTGCTACCCTCAGCTTGGTTCCGTCGGTGACAATTGCCACCTGACAAAAATGACAGTTCATTTCCATGATGCCCCATTCCACGATCGAACCGCCGAAACACGAATCGCGGCTCTGCTCTTGATATTGAATTCGGTCTTTCAAGAAGTGGAGCCAACGGTGACAGCGAATCGGGGAAACGGATATGGGGTTCCGAAAACATGGCCTGGAAAATCAAGGGAATCCTGGCAGCGCTAATAGCCATCAACCCGGTGCAGCGACTTGGCATATATTTGGCGGAGGAAGTTTTGATCGTGCTTATGGCCATAGCGGCGATGCTTTTCGTCGTGTTGCTAGTTGCCATTGGCGTCATCCTGTTTTCCAGCGGCGCTCGTTTCGGATTCCTTTGGCTCAGCGCCAGAGTATGGCGAATCGCGGGCTGGGGACACGAACAGGTCGCCGGTAAGGAATCAATTGCCGTTCTGCCGCCGCGGCGCGGATAACCGGACAATAGGTCAAACGAAGACCATTATGGTGGGTGGTGCCTGTTCTCCAGCAGACAGCTCCGTGGACTTTTTTCGACGCTGACAAAAAGAAAATGCTCCTGTGTTGCACTCGCCCGTCTCTGTGGCTGACTGTCATTCTCAATCAGCCAGGATTCACGCAGGTCGAACCACCGGAAGTTACCTGATCCGGGGCCAATACCGCAACGCTCGGGTCTGAACGCCATTTTTCAAGCGACCCCTTGTTGGCCTCACGCGCGGGCACGCCGTTCCTTCGAGTCGGCAGAAGGTGTAAGTCGTACAGTGCTCGCCACATTTTCTGCCACCGATTCACTGATGCTGCGAACGTGAAGATCTCGTTGGGGGAATGGAATTTCGATGCTGGCTGCACTCAGGGCTTTGGCCACGGCGACGGTCACATCGCTCTGGAGCTGAAACCAGGTATCCTGCCGTGCTGACCAGAAGCGCAGCTCAAACTTTAGCGCACTCTCGCCGAATCCCAGGAAGAAAGCCACGGGCGGGCGCTCGAGCAAGACTCCCGGATGTGATTGTGCGACTCCCACGAGCAGCTTGATCACTCGTTCGGGATCGGTGCCATACGCAACTCCGATAAGCACGTCAACGCGTCGCCACTGCGACGATAGGGTCCAGTTGATAACTTGATTTGAAATCAGGCTGCTATTGGGCACAATCACTTCTGCGCCCTGGAAGGTTAGGACTGTGCTGGAGCGTGCCCCGATCCGCCGAACCATGCCCACTAGTCCGCCGACTTCCACGGTATCGCCGACGTGGATGGGCCGCTCGAAAAGCAGGATTAATCCGGAAACAAAATTGTTGACGATATTCTGTAAGCCGAAACCGAGACCAACGCCGAGAGCGCCGGTGAGCACCGTAAACTTATTCAGCTCCACACCGGCAGCGGATAGAGCGGCCACGGCCACCAGCAACAACAGGACATAGTAGGTGACCGTCGAAATGGCATAAGGCACGCCGCGATTGAGGGGCAGTTTTGGAAGCACAACCTTTTTCAAGAAAAACGTGAATGCATTCGCAAGGGCATAGCCACACACCAGAATAAGTAAGACGCCGAGTGCGTTCGCGATGGTGAAATGCACCCGATCAGAACCGATAGGGCGCCGGAACAGATCAGATACGGCGCCCATCATACCTTCGTAGACGGTCAGAAGCCGCAACATGGACTTTAACCACAAGAACGAAGCTGCCAGACACAGGAGGCGAGCACTCCATCGTTCTACAACATCTCTCCGCATCTCGAGCAGGGAACTTGCCCAGCTCATGTGCAGGACATTACTGAGGATTAAGGTCAAGACGCGGACGCCGCAATAAAGAGCGGCGGCCACGAAGGATCCAACCAAAGCACTCCGTCCTAAAACCTGAGCCATGGAAACAAATCCGACAACGTTTGCCACGAGAGATGCGGCCAATAGAACGAGACCCGTGCGGATCCCGATCAGGAGAATGCGCACGTTTCGGTTCTGACTCAGCAGTGGACCGACCCTTGATGGACGCGCTAGCCAGGTAAAACTGGCCAAAGCCGCAAGAAGAAGTAGAGTGTAAAGCTCGCGCCTGAAAAATGAGGGAAGCTGAATCAGCAGGTACGCACCACTGAATACGTAGAACGCCGCCAGGACATACAGAAAGATCCGAAGCTTGGACTCGGTCAACGGGATGAGTAAGCGCAACGCGGGAACAAGGTAGAGCAAGTAAAAGGCGAATGCGATGCCGATGGGCGCCGAAGCGATAAATTGTCCCGTCGCGATCAGAGCCGCCAAAAGCGCTACTGAATACGGGCGGTCCAATACCTGCAGGGTTTCGGCCGAAACTTCGGACCGTGCCGCATTGTAACGCCTAAGTTTGAACACACCGAGGAGCGCCAAAAAGTAAACCATCGCGAAACCAAACGGGGCGAGTTTGTGTATGCCCACAAACTCCTTAGCACTTGTAAAGGACCGGTCAAAGGACCTGTGTAAAGAAGGTCCGATGTTTTGCTCGATTGCTTGCGAATCGCGGGCTTCCCAGAGCGGACGGCCGTCCATCTCTAGGAGATGACCGCGTTCGCGCTCGCGCGCTTGATGCACGCGCAGCAATATGTCCGAGATTTGCTGGTCTTGCTGAGAGACTTGATTTTGCACAGTGAGCACCACGTTTAGCTGCTCTTGTGCTTCCGATCTTGCCGCCTGAATCTTGTCCAATTGTCGCTTTATGCGTTCGACTATCGCTTCAATTACTGGGGACTTATGAATCTGGATCCAAGTGGCCACCCACTCCTGTTGTTGGGCCTCGAGTGTTTGGATCTGCTCTTCCAGTTTTGCTGCGCGCAGCGTCAGGAGCCTGCGTTCTGCGGCATATTCGAGATTCCGAGAGCGCCAGTAACGCTGCTCGTCCTCCAAGTCCAGCGCTGTGGGCTCGCCAGCCAGAAGGTCCCTGGTTTGCAGCGCTCGCCGACGAATCTCTGCGGCCTGTTCTTCTGCTTTCGCTGCGAACTCCAGTAATTCAGATTTGGGTATCAATTGATTGTTGATTTCTCGTAGCAGGCGGTCTAGCTCTTCCGCGCGGTCAGCTATCTGCGGCAGGGGAATCGTTTGGTCCCCCGATCGAGGTGGAGGAACAGCCTGGACCGCATTCTGCTGCGACTGATTCGAGTTGCTCGAAGGTGTCGATTGTGCCGGTGGCGTTTGTGCCTGACTCCCAGCAATGAACAGCGCGAAAGGAACGAAAAGCAGCGCGACGACCACACCGCAAAGGCTCAGCCGGTCTAGAATTTTGCGAATGACGGCTCTTGCGTGGATGCGATGAGATGACCCTCGTTGGGTCAAAGGTGTATATCCTCTTCTTCCTAGATCTGAACGGGCTGGCGCACACGCCAGATATGCTGTTCCGGAGGCTGTGTCTCTCACACTGTCAGAAGTGACAGCTTGCTACGTTCCTGTGCCCCGTTAACTGGGGGAGAGCGACCACGCAAGAAAATCTACTTTTGCTGGAGGCGACGTAAGTAGGTTCCGCAGGAGCACAAAGTCCCTGTGAATCCACCCCGACGAACCATGACTCCCGTTCCCCCGCAGGTGGCGCAGTCTCCATCGTTCTTTCCCCGCGTGGCGGGCGACGCGGTTGCTGGCAAGCTGGGCGATTCGCCGGCACAGCTCGCACAGGCGGGAGGCCTCCAGGTGCCGCGCTCCAATCCTTTCTTGCGCCGCAGCAAAATCGGTGCGTACCAGAGGCCGGAGGAGAGGCAGCGCTGGAGAATCTTCTCGAGGACCGCAACGAGTCTGCTCGGCTCACGCGGGCAACCCTCTTCGCACCATATGCGATCCGCCAGAAGCAGCGATTTCTCGGCTTCAGGCGCCAGTAGACTTCTGTCAATTTCGAGCAGCCGCAGAAACTCCATCGCGATTTCCTCCTTTCGCGCGGGTCAGTCAGTCAAATGAAAACGAAACTGTTTCTTGTTAAAGATTGTGGTTGAAGAAGTCAGGGAAGCCCGGAGGAGGATTCTTGTGACGGACTGACCAGACTGTGGGTAATGAAGAAGTGCTCATCCTGGCCACTGCGGCGAAAAGGAGCACTGGCCGCCGACCTCGAAAAAAGCACCACAAAAATGCGCGAACCCCAACGTCCCTTGCCAGCGGCCTTGCGTTCCAGGCGCAGCCACCCGGTTCGGACTAGTTCCGTTTGTGCTTGCTCCCTGGCCTTTCTGCCGCAGCCCAGATGTAGCTCCAGCTTGCGCAACCGCAGATAGGCACGGCCGGTACGTGCGTCCGCATGTGCGGCCAGAACGACATAGAGCAGTTTGGCCCGCGGCGAAAGAGCAAAATCCTTCGCGAGCGACGCCGGAACACGGCAGTAGAATTCGCGATGAGGCAACGGCAAGGGGGAGCACTCCAAGAAGCGCAGGAATAGAAAAAGCCCGGACCAAAGATCCGGGCTTACACTTCTACCTGCTGCTAATATATTATCGTCAACCTCATCTGTCAAGAAGTATTCCGAGATTAGGATGTCTTTCAAACTCGGCGGTGAATTGCTATCTTACCCCGCAAATCAGGGAAGAAAGCCGGAGCCCGGCCGGTGCAAGAGGATCCGGAATTCTAATGGCAATGCAGACGGAATTGGAGCGAGAAGTATTACGCGTCACCCTGACGGGCAGGGCGAACCTGAACGCGTCCGTGCGCCTTATAAGCCAAGCCTTTGGCATCACCGCGGAGAAGCGAGTGCTCAAACTCCTCTGTAAGAAGTACTTCTGATTGATCTGGAGTTGTTGCCCCCGTGAACGACCTTCTCCTGAACCGAACTCACCATCGGTCTGTCAATTTTGACAGTTAACGAACGGCATTCGCTTGCGCGATTGTGAACGCGAACCGAAAGTAATCCCTGAAGCGCAACGGCCTCTCTGATGCCGGCGCCGGAAGGCTGCAGACGCAAGCGCGGGTCTGTAAAGAGAGGGCTGGGCGCGATTGCTCCGCTGAGGCAGGAAGGCGTAAAGACATGAAATCTGCAAAAACACTGATGGTCGTTGCGCTGCTTGCTGCACCCTTGGTCGCGGCATCAGTCGGGCTGACGCAGGAGAAGAAGCAGCGGCGGGCGATCCGCCAAACGGATTCTCGGAGATACTGGCCCAGGCGCGATGATCGGTGGAATCGCCGGAGATGCTGGCAAGGGCGCCGCGATCGGCGCTGTGGTCGGGGGCACGGCATCTGTCGTACAAAAAGGTCAAAGGGTCAGCGTGTCGAGTGAGCCGCTGCTTGAATTCCGTCTCGAGCAGCCCGCATCATTCCCGGAGAGTGTCTGAATCGTTCGCTGCAATCGAGAGGGTCTGGAGGAGCATTCGAGTTAGCTGCAGGTGCTGCCGTACCAGAAGAATATAGTCAGAAGCAGGCAAAATGAAAACAAGCAAGCGAAACGCCCACGTGGATCAGACGGAGAAGGAGCTAACACGGGTTGACAGTCCCGAAGCTTTCGCCGAGTTAGTTCGAATGCACTCGCCACTTATCTTTCAAATGTCGCTCAAGATCTTGAAAAATCACGCGGATGCCGAGGACAACTTACAAACAGTTCTCTGTAAGGCGTACGCGAGCATCCATCGATTTGAGGGTCGCTCGCGTATCTCTACCTGGCTGGTAAGCATTGCCATCAACCAAGCCTTGATGAGAATCCGCGAAAACCGCCCTAATGCTCTCGCCATCGCTCTGCAAAAATCTGAAAGCGCAGAAAGTATGCTCGCTGAGGTCGGTGACGGTCAGCCAAATCCCGAGCGTAGCTACATAGCCAAGGAACTAGTGGCAAAGGCCTTTGCTGGACTCCCTCCGTCGTTAGTCGATATGTTCATCCGGAACAAAAGTGAGGGATGGACACAGAGTGAGTTAGCACGCGAAGCGGGAGTCACAATTTCTACACTGAAGTCACGCATTTTCAGGGTGCGTGAGCGAATGCAGAAGCAACTCATGCCGGCCTGTTGATGCCAAGCGCGAAGATGCTTAGTTACCACGAGGCTCATTGGCAGGGTGGAACGTAGAGGTCGATCACTCAAAGCCAAGAAGATAAACAATGAGAAATCCTCTGTGTTTTGGTCTAGCGTTCCAGCTGGTTCTGTTCTGCGCACCTCAAACTGCGTGCGCGCAGAAAATTACAACCGACTGGGTTAAGGGATACGAGTTTGCGGGGCTTAAACGTTTCGCCTGGAAAAAGAATCACTTAGTTACAATGCGCCACCCGGAAGACAACAAGACACTCGATCGAAAAATCATGCGGGCCGTTGCTCTGGAATTGGCGGCCAAAGGCATCGTCGAAGATTCCGCCAACCCGGACTTTTACCTTTTCTATCATGCCGGGCCAGGGGACGAAGGTCTCCTGGCAGGTGCCACGGCTCCGGCGGGTCTAGAAAGCGTACAACCGCCTGCTCTGCTTGCCCCTGATATGGTTGCCGGACCCAATGTCGGGTTTGCTCCAAACGTGTGGTATTCCGTGCAGGGCAAGTTCGTCTTTTACGCGTTGGACACCAAATCCAATGTCGTCATCTGGCGGGGTACCGCCATCAAACGATGGCATGACCCGCAGAAGGCCCGCAAAAACGAAGACAAGGAGATTAAGACTATCGTTAGCAAGTCTTTGAAGGATTTTCCACCCAAAAACAAGAAATAGGAAGTAGATGGGCCATTGCGGTCTGTTGTGGAAAGTTTCAGTGAGCGCGTTAGGAGTCGGACGCGGCTTTAGCCTTCCGGAGCGAGTGCAATTCACTCGTGGGAACGATGAGCTCAGCGAACCCGCAGTCCAAACAAACCAAAACGCTCTGGCAAACGTAGACGGGGGGGACTCTCACTCCCTTTGGGTCGGCTAGGCTGGCTGTGAGCTCTCCGTCAAGCTTTTGCAGGTTTTCGGACTTGCACGCCTTACACGGCATTTCCACTCCAAACCGACCACTGCCAAATGTGGGCAATATCCCCGCGGGATGCTGTCAGATCTCGAAGACAGAAGTCTAGCACATCCACCCCGCTAGTTTAACTCCCTTCCTTTGCCCTTAAATGGCGCCACGGACCCTTGCCAACCCGGGCGGGTCATATTTTCGCAAAACTGGCATTCTTTACAGTGGCAACGGCATTTTTTCCAGAATATCTTGAGTCTTGGCGGTCGGGATTGCCGCACTTCAGGATTGTCTTCTCAGGAATGAACAATGCGCTTCACGCAGGGCATAGATCCTTTCTGGGTGCGCGGCCATCGGACGGGCTGATTGAGAAAAGTGAGAATACTTCTCGCAGATGACCACCCGCAAGTTCCGCAGATTGAAGAGCGTCTCTTGGAACCGGAGTTCGAAGTCGTCGGAAAGGTCGGGAATGGGCAAGCTTTGTTCGAGGAGGCCATGCGGCTGAATCCTGAGGTCATTGTAACCGATATCTCGATGCCCATTCTAAATGGCATCGAAGCCGTCCAGCGATTAAGGGAATCAGGCTGCAAATCGCGCATCGTCTTTTTGACGGTTCACGCGGACAGCGACTTCGTGCGTAAGTGTATCTCTGCCGGCGCATACGGATACGTTGTAAAGTCCCGAATTGTAAGTGAGCTGGTACCAGCCGTTCGTGAAGCTCTGCTGGGCAACTTCTTCGTTTCGCGAGACTTGCCGCACGGCAGCGAAGCGTAGATCTCGCCCTTCTGGCAGATTCAGCTGCCATAGTCGGTGCCGCTTATGATTCCGATGCGAGGGCAGAGATCGGCAGAATCTTCCAGTTGATCAGGCCCTCGCGGCGAGAGCGCCTGAGATTGGGGGCTCGTGAGGCCATTGACTATGCTAGCTTTAGAACCCGCTCCAGCAGCCGCTCACTTGAAGTTGAAGTCTCGATTTCTCGACGGTCTCGCTCCGTTCGAACTTAAGGTCGTTCTGGCGGCCGCCAGGCAGAGGCACTTTCATGCCAGATGTGTAATCGTAAACCAAGGGCATCCCGCGGATCATCTGTTCCTGCTGACGAGAGGCCGCGCCCGATTTTTCTTCAACACGCATGAGGGCAAGAAAGTCGTTCTTCTCTGGTTAACGCCAGGAGAAATATTTGGCTGCTCTGCGCTCCTGTCGATGCCTTCGCCGTATCTCGTCAGCACAGAAACGCTGAAGGACAGCTCAATGCTGGTGTGGGACCGTGCCCGACTCCGAATTCTAGTGACGCGCTATCCAAGGTTGCTGGAAAACGCGTTACTCATCAGCTCGGATTATCTCGCTTGGTATCTTGCCGACCATGTAGCGCTCGTTAGCCAAACGGCTCGCCAGAGACTCGCCCGCGTCCTGGTTTGCCTAGCTGAGACTATTGGCAATAAAAATTCAGACGGTTTCGAATTTGATGCCACGAACGAGGAGCTGGCAGGCGCCGCGAATGTCACTCCGTTCACGGCGAGCCGGCTTTTGGGCGAATGGCAAAGAAATCGCGCCGTTGCAAAACGTCGCGGCAAAGTCCTCCTCCGCTCTCCCGAAGGGCTATTCCTACATTCAACCTAACCCCAGTCTCCCCTTCCGTCCCTACCCTGCATTCGCGGTTGTGATCGTCTCCGATTGCCGTAGCGCAAGTTGGTAGCTGCTTTTGCGCAACGACTGACCTACCGCTGAAATGCAAGACTGTCACGTGGCTACCTTCTCAGAAAGCTCGGCGGCCACCTTCTGAGGATGGATGTAGAGGAGACAATGGAATTGCTAGAGTCATTGGTGCGCGTACTGGTGGTAGACGATGTCGAACTTTGGCATACCCTTGTTCACATGCATCTTGACAAAGAGCCGAATCTGCGCGTCATCGGCGTTGCGGCCGATGGATTGGATGCTGTTCGGAAAGCAGAAGAACTGCGACCGGATTTGATCCTGCTGGACATCAACCTTCCCAGGTTGAATGGCTTCGAGGCCGCTCGACAAATTCGCAGAGCTGTACCCAAATCGACAATTCTTTTCTTGAGTGGGGAGTCAGATCTGGACATGGTGCGAGAAGCCCTCAGCGCGGGCGGACTCGGCTATGTTCTTAAGTCGGATGCCGCCAGGGATTTGCTTGCAGGCATTGAATCCGTGCTTCTCGGCAGACGATTTATAAGCAGCAGTCTGCGGGATTTGGATGATGTGACTTGAACCTCCACTCTAACAATGGAAAGAAAGCTGAGCACGCTGGAATTCATGTTCGCTTGATGACTACGGCAGTCAGATCGTCCTGCTGTTTTGTGCCACCGGAGAACGCGAGTGTGGCTTGGTACAAGGCAGAAATAATTTCGCTCGGCTGCTTTTCTCTCGAAGTACGAATGACTTCTTCTGATCTCATGGGACCGAAGAATTCTCCTTGCGAATTAGCCCACTCGAAAAAGCCGTCCGTCGCGAGGACCAGCAGGTCGCCGCGATTTAGCTCGAGAACCTGCGGAGGCTCAGAAACGAGATCGGCTTTGATGCCGAGAGGCAGCCCTTGCGCGTCTATCACTTCAAAGCAATCTTCCTTCATTACATAGAGGAACAGCGGCCCGTGGCCGGCTGAAAGCAGTTCCACACGCGAGCTTCCTGGAGTGCATACCGCCGCCACAAATGTCACAAAACGCCCCTCCCCGATGTCGCCTGCAAGTGCAGCGTTGAGTTGTTCCATGGCGTGTAGTAGCCCGTTCCCCACTCTAAAGTTGGCTCTCGCATAGGCGCGGCAGACTGATGCGAGCAGCGCAGGACCTATCCCGTGACCCGTCACATCCGCCAAAGCCACGACCACCTTCCCATCCGGTAGAAGTTGCCAGTCATAGTAATCTCCACCGGTCTGATCGGCGGGTTGGTTCCATCCCGCGATCTCGAAACCTTTGATCAATGGCATCGTTCCCGGAAGCAAAGACTGTTGTATCGATCGGGCCACCCCAAGGTCGTGTTCCAGGCTATCCACTTGACGTCGCAATTCTGCTTCGCGGAGCGCGGCGTCAACCTGCTTTCGAAACTCGCCGGCCACCACGCCAGCAACAAATCCCGCAATGAGGAGAGTAGCGGCATAGGCGAAGACAGCTCTTTGGGGAGAAAGCAAGGATGTGTCTCCACTCATAGTAGGTCGCCAACCGAGGTAGGTTGCTGCAGCGAGATAACTGGCAGCCGCAGCCGCTCCCGAAAGTCTGCAGAACGCAGGGTTTAGCCGGAGCGTGGAAAGGCTGATAAAAACAAAGAAGGCAAGGCCCGCGGGGTTTGCCAAAGGTCGATAAGTCGGAGCTATGGAGGCACTGGATAGAAACGCGACGGCAATTGCCGGCAAGAGAGATTCCAAGAGAATGTTGCTGAGCCAGATCCAATTCGCAAGTTGTCGAACTTTCTGAATTGCGTGATTCACGGCGCGCAACATCGCGAATTCATATGCGACGAAGAAACCTAACAGTCCAAGGGTCATTAGCCATGAGACGAGATTTTCACGGCCGCCGCCCAGAATGATGACCCGAATAGTTCGCACGAGGAAGGCCGCTAGGATGGTTCCCAGAACGATGCGGATTCGGAGGTACTCGCTCTTCAAGAGAGCTACCCGAAAGGCAATCGATTCGGTGCGCGGATCAGTCATGATGCTGTTCTCAGCGCCGGCAATAAACAGAACTTTGTTTTATTTTTCGTCGCAGATAACCTCAATGACGAAATCCAGGGAAACCGGAATACTAGTAGGTGTGCATCAACTCCAAAGTCAATCGGAACGGAAAACGGTTGGCTCTCGGAAGACGGTGCCGAGCTCATTATAGTCACACCTCGGACCTTATCCGCTCCGCCTATCTACCTGTCACTGTAAGTTTTGCCAGATGAGTCATTCGTCTCTGCCGCCTAAGATGCACGCGCTGGGCGTCCGGAAACTCAGCATTCTAATAGGCGCCGAAAATGAAAATCTCAATGTCGCGAAGTTCTGTTCTAGCCGCGCTCACCATTGCGATTCTACTGGCCGCGCTGCCGGGTGCGATCGCAACACTCGTCCGGACCGGTGATCCCTACCTATTTTCTAAACAATTCTTTGAGGACATGTTGGCGCGTCTTTCAGGGACCGGCCGTTTGCGTTTCATACTGCAACCTATGGTGGCGCTGTTCATCGGCATGCGTGACGGCATAAAGGATTCGCGAGAGGGATGTCCTCCTTTTTTGTTAGCCATAGTGTCCCATCGGGCGCGCAGGACAGAACTCCTACGAAGCGCACTTAATTCGGTCCGCGACCTGGTGGCAGTCGCGATTATTCTAGACGTTATCTCTCAATTCCTCCTCTTCGAGGATGTTCATCCAGGCGCCGCGTTGGTGCTTGGACCGGTGCTGATCGCCGTACCCTACTCAATATCCAGGGCCTTGGCGAACCGGATTTCCCGGAGACGGAATCAACAGTTGCCAGTCAGTCGCGCGGGCTGACTTGTTCCCTCTAAGAAGTGCAGGCTTCGTGTGCACAGCCACATCGCCGCAAAAATCAAGCCATCAGTGCTTCAAGCTATTCAGGCCGTGCTTCGAGGCAAATCCTCCGTCACACCACAGATTGCCAGGGGGATGTAGGAGTCCTTCATTCGCGGCCCAAACGGCAGGAGCCACAGGAGCGCGCCCTCGCCGCGATCAACTTCTGAACTTCGGGGTTTGGCAGGATATGCGGCCCGCCGCAGGCGTCGGTACCCAAAAGATCCTCAAGTGCCATATGCCCTTTGCATGCATCTGCGGGAGTCACAAGAATCTGGTTCCGATCAAATCGCACCGAAATACTGCCTTCGCACGCAACGACTAATCCGTGCGCGTACATCCCGTGCCCAGTTCTGCAGATTTGGCCCCTGAGCTCGTCCTCCGTCTCGAATTGTCCATGTTCGCTACGGGCCGTGAGGCATTCTGCCATTGAGCCTCGTCCTTCCTGCGCCAGTCGGCGTGACTGCAAGTCTCTGCGTAACCGGCTGCGGCAAACGGCTTCCTTTGGCGCTTCTGCCTTACGTAAGACGGGGCAGGCTCAGCCACCTGCCCCGTCCCCTCGCACTCGCCGGTCAGAGGACTCCGAGTTCTCAGCTCCGCTAACTGGCGAATAGTGAAGTGATCCTTCGAATTGTCATCGCCGTCAACGACAGACCACAGAAAAGTACTCCTAGCAGTCCGATGAGAGGCAACTCGCTAGCCGTTGTTGGTAGCTTTTTGGGTGCCGGCTCTGCTGCAGCAGTTTTAACGGCTGGTGCTGGAGCGGGGTGAGCTGGCGCCATGACAACCAGAATCGGAATATCGGCTGCGGGTGCTGGCGGAGGAGGTGGCGCGACTCCCGTCCGCTTGATTTCCTCCGCAACTACGGTTTCGGGCTCCTCGACCACTTTCTGAGCATTCACCTTCATTCCTTTCCTGAGGCCAAACGCGTCTGTTACTTGTCCGTCGACGGTGAATTTCTGGCCCTTGGGGATCTTGAACTCCTGGTTCTGGCCGTTTTCCATGGTCAGGATGACGGAGTTGGGGGGAGTAACGTGCCACACGGTACCAGTGACCGTCTTAATGGTGGTGATGGTCCTCGGCGTGGTTGTGGTTATGGTTTGCTTTTCCACCTTCATCCCTGATTGGAGTTGATGGACGTTGAGCTGTTTTCCGTCCACGTTTATAGTCGTGCTCTCCGGAATGTTGTCGAAATGCCGAAGCGTACCGTCCTCCATTTTGACAACGACGCTGTTGCCGGAGACGTAGACAATCTCCCCGCGTTCTACCTTAACCGTTTTTGTTGCTTCACCATGTGTTTCCGTTTTTTGCGTCTCTACTTGCGCAGTTGCCGAGAGGGAGAGCGCGGTACAGAGAGCGCCTCCGCCCAGCAGGCCGCGCAAGATCATGCTTGAGAGCCCAGTTGAGTTCATCTTTTTTTCTCCTTGTTTTTTGTGTTGTTGCCCGAAGAACTGGTGTTTTTAGAAGCAGCCAAGTAGGATTCGTGCTCACTCTCGAGTACTGCCGTGACGATGTATCGCTTGGGGGCGTGGCCGACAAAATAAAAAGGAAAGCATGTTACTAGTGTCAACGTCGGCACTGCCGTAGGATTCAAAACCGAAATATCCTCGGGCGCAACAATCTGAATCTGGCTCACTGCGTACCAATCTGATTGTTGTGGCCGGTCGAGTTCAACCACGTCTCCTGGGGCTATGTACTGCAAACCCCGGAAAAAGCCATCCCGATGCCCTGCGATCCCTAAGTTGCCGGTCGCCCCGACCTTGGCGGTCCCTAGAATCCTTCCTACGCCCCGATTGAGCGTTACGTCATCCGTATCATTGAAGATCGGAACTGCTAGGTTGATCTTCGGAATACGGAGAATTCCCAGGGGGGCATCGGTTTTCTTGGTGAAGCTATCCTCGTAGGCCGAGATGCGCTTGGCCGACCATAAATGAAAATCAACCGGCACACCCAAGGCAGGATCCGGCGATTCAGAGCCCCTGTCGGAGGAGACAGAAATTTTTTGAGCTGCATATTCTGCGATAGCTTCTCTGGAACCGATAGTCCTGTGAAGTCGGGCGGCTATCCACACGGTCGAGAGCGTCAAGCCGGCGACCAGGAACACGCGTTCGAGTTTTTGAATCGTCACGATATCGTCTCGCAAAGCCTTAACAATCTTATTGCGACCTCATTCGGCTCTGCTCTAAAACTCGCGCCAGGCACCCACGAATGGCAGCCATAAGCTATTTATCCATTGCATTGCCGCAACTAGGAGACAACTCGCGCTTGCAGGGGACAGGACGCAGTCAATCGTTGTGAGCAGGAAGGCCCTTAGCAGTGTGATGGATAGGGACACAGAATTACTTTGCTTCATCTCGGCTTCCCGGTCGTGAGTGGAGCGTCAGGGTGCTGGGGCTAAGCTGCGCCTCGCTCCATTTGCGTCTTGTACGATATTAAGATGTTTGTCTACCGCAAACTGTCAAAAGTGACAGGTTGAAGGCCGGGATTTTGAACGCCCATCTGGTAGTTTTACCAGTGTTTCGAGTCTTGCACGCCATCTATACAAGAAAAGAAAAGTGAGCAAAGAGGTGGCGAGATGGCAAGACTCATCCGAAGTTTGCGGACCCAGCTGACGGCAGTAATGTGCTCGCTGCTGCTAGCTCCTGGAGGGCTGCGAACGACGGCGCAACAACCAGTCGCTCAACAGACAGGGGCGGCCGAGGAGCAAGCCCCAAAGATTCCGAATGATCAATTAGATTCTCTAGTTGCGCCCATTGCTCTTTACCCGGACCCCCTGCTGGCTCAAGTCCTTGCTGCATCTACTTATCCCCTGGAAATCATGCAGCTCCAGCAGTGGCTTGCGCAACACAAGGATCTCAAAGACAAGGCGCTTACGGACGCCGTGATGAAGCAACCGTGGGACCCGACCGTCCAATCAATGGCTGCGCTTCCCGATGTCGTCAAGCGACTGGCAGGCGACATCCAGTGGACGACGGATCTTGGGAATGCAGTCCTGGCCCAGCAATCCGACGTGATGGATGCTGTGCAGCGCATGCGCGGGAAGGCTCAGGAGAAGGGAAACCTGAAATCCAGCGAGCAGATGAAGGTCGAAACTAAGGTTGTGGAAAGCAAGAGCGTAATCGTCATCGAGCAGGCCAAGCCGGAGGTCATTTACGCTCCCAGCTATGACCCGGTCGTGGTGTATGGCGCACCCCCGTACCCCTACCCGCCTATCTACTACCCGCCTCCTGGAGCTTACGTTGCTGGAGCGGCCATCTCTTTTGGTGTTGGGATGATGGTTGGAGCGGCCATGAACGGGGGCTGGTGTTGCAATAGTGGATGGGGAGGAAATAATAATATCAACATAAATAACAATAATACTTATGTAAATAACTCGAACAGACAGAATATCAGCAACAGCGGCAATAAGGCCGGAAATCGCACCGGGGGCAGTAACAGCTGGCAGCACAATGGCCAGCACCGGGGTGGCACACCGTATTCCAACAAATCAACGGCCAACAAGTACGGCGGTAACGCCCGTGGCGATTCCGCGTCGAGCCGGCAGGCAAACGCCCGGCAGAATCCAGGTCAGCGGGGCGGGGGGCAGCAGGTGGGCACCGCGGACCGGGGCGGCAGGGAGCAGCCTGGCGCCAGCAACCGGGGAGCAGGGGGTGCAGGCGGGGCAGACCGAGCGGGTGGAGGTGGCGGGGATCGCGTGGGAAACCGAAGCGTCTCGCCAAACGCTGGCGGTGGCTCCAAGGGCGGGGGAGGCGCACTTGGCGGAGCTTCGGGTGGAGGGGGCAAAAGCGGCGCGAAAGCGAGCAGTTCGCGGGGCTCATCCAGTATGGGCGGCTCTCGTGGCGGTGGCTCCCGCGGCGGCGGACGGCGGAGGTAATCAATCATGATTAAGGAAAACTACGTGAAGTCAAGAGCAGCGATGGTTTTGGAAGCAAAGATTCTCCGATTCTTCATGCTGATTGCGTTGTTCTACACCGCGGTGGCATTCTCAAAAGCGGCGCAGCAACCCAGACAGCACGCATCCCCGCCCTCACAGGCGACTCAGAAAGCGTTCGCGACACCGAAGCAAGCCTCAGAAGCGTTGATCCGGGCGGCGGAGACCTTTGATCTGCCGGAGCTGAAAGAGATTCTTGGCCCGGATGGTGAGGATCTCGTGGCCTCGGAAGATCCTGTCCAGGACAAAAATATAGCGGCCGCGTTTGCCTCAAAAGCCCACGAAAAGAATCAGGTCACCGTAGATCCCAAGAATTCAAGGCGCGCCATTCTGTCCGTCGGTAATGACGAATGGCCAGTTCCGATTCCACTGGTTAAGAAAGAAGGGAAGTGGTCTTTCGACAGCAAGGCGGGCCGCCAGGAAATCCTATTCCGGCGCATTGGCGGCAATGAACTGGATGCCATCCAGATTTGCCGCGGCTACGTCGAGGCGCAAAGCGCATATGCCATGGAAAAGCATGACAACGCCGAAGTAAACCAGTACGCACAGCGAATCGTCAGTACGCCGGGAAAGCACGACGGTCTTGCATGGCAAAACTCGGATGGAACTTGGGGAGGCCCCGTTGGAGAGGGTATCGCCAAGGCTCTCGAGCAAGGTTATACGAATCGAAGCCAGCCATATCATGGCTACTATTTCAAAATTCTGAAGGGCCAGAGCTCGTCCGCACCTTTAGGCCAGATGAATTTCATGGTTGAAGGGGCGATGATTGGAGGGTTCGCGCTAGTGGCTGCGCCTGCAGAATATCGCGTTACGGGAGTTAAGACGTTTATCGTCAGCTACGAAGGCATTGTTTACGAAAAGGACCTGGGCCCGAACACCCTCGAGATGTTCAAAAACATGGAACTTTACGATCCCGACAAAACATGGAAACGAACCGACGACAACTGGTGATTTCGGGAGTTCCTGCTTTGCCAGAGGACCTGTGGGAAAGCATGCGCCGCGGGCCGCTCCAAACGTCCAGTGGCGTGAACCGAGTGGGTATCAATTTGCTGAGTTCGAATCCGAATTTGGAAGAATGTCAAAAGGAGAAGCAGACATGAAGAAAATCGCAGTGCTCGCGCTTGGTATGTCCATCCTCGGGGCGACTTCAACGCTTGCTCAGGATGTTCGGTACGACTTTGACAAAGATAAGGACTTCTCGAAATATAAGACTTATAAATGGGTGCCCATCAAAGGAGCCGATCAGCCAGATGATTTGACGGCGAAGCAGGTAACGGCTGCTATCGACACGGAACTTGCCAGCAAAGGGCTGACGAAAACTGATGCGGACACAGCAGACCTGTACATGGGCTATCAGACGGCCATTGGCACGGAGAAACAGTACACGTCGTATAGCAGTGATTGGGGCTATGGCAGTGGCTGGGGACGCGGGTGGTACGGCGGTGGAATGGGGTCGTCCACCACGTATGGCTCGACTTCCACTGTTTATGTCGGCCAGCTAGACGTGAGCATTTACGATCCCGCGCAGAAACAGCTCGTATGGCGCGGAGTTGCGACGAAGACCTTGGATCCGAAGGCTAAGCCTGAAAAAAAGCAGAAGAACATCACCAAGGCGGTCCAGAAGCTTCTGAAGAATTTTCCGCCACAGCCGAAGAAGTAGTGGATTGATTGAAGCTCTAGGGATCGCGATCGCATGGGAGCTCAAAAGGCTGCCTCGTGGACTGTTTACGTGCGCAGTACGTTCGCCCAATCACGAGAATACGATGTCTTGAAAGATAACTCCCATGCTGCGATGCACTTCGATGCTGCCGATACAACGACATTGGAGCCACCTTATTATCGTCGTCTATTGGTCGGTTCTCTTTGCTGGTTGCGCCAATACATGCTTTGTGGCGGTCTCGAACCCACCAAACGGTACGATTGGTATTTTGGCGGGCAATCCTCCGCCGGCGTGCTCACTTACAACAGCCAAGGGTGCCGTTCGCGTAATCACGCGAGCAAACCGTGTATGCGAGTTTTGCTCGGAATCCAATCGACTAAAGTCTATCGTCCTGAGTCTAAAAGGCATCGACATTCATTGGAACGAGAATAGAGGGGACGATTCCTCAGGCTGGCTGGAGCTCTACCCGCAACTTGAGAAGCAACCGCTCCAGGTGGATCTCCTAAACGAGACTTCAAACGGTAGTCCCGTCGACTTCTTAGCAGAAAGAGTGTTAATTCCCGCAGGGACCTATGATTTGCTGCGCTTTCGTCTTGCCCCAAATCAGCCTGGTGCCGATGAGGAAGTTCCAGCAATGAACGCATGCGGCAAGGCAGGATCTAACTGCGTGGTTATGGCCGATGGTCAAATCGTGCCCCTGTTGTATGACGCTGCTGCACTGGAATCTCGATTCGCTTCGGAGACGACGGCGGATAGGTCACTTCTTGTCATGTCCGGCAGCGATACTGAATTGCTCATCGATCTAACGCCAGTCGAGTCGATTGGCGCGTCTTTCGGAAAAGGTGTACGATTCTTTTTTTTATTACCCAGCAGAACTACGGTAGTGCAACTAATTGTCCCCGGATGAGTTGAAAGCCGGGGCTCTCGACTTTTTGGCTGTTTCGCGACCTGCACCTGCTTAGTGAGCGACGAGTTCATCCAGCGCCGAACGCACGCTTGATCCCCTCTCGCAACGATTTGGCTAATTCGATCACGAACAGATATCGCCTTTCCGGAGGGGGACCGCGCGCCATTAGGTTCTCCAGCAACTTTTTCAGCAGGTTCGAGATAAAAGTAGTCCGACCAACCCTTAACTTGGTTGTCTAAGATAGGAGAGATTTCCACGCAAAAACGGCTGGCGTTTCCGGGGAGATTACCATGTTCCGATTCGCAGCGTGAGTCCCGACGTGAACCGCACTCCCTCCGACGCATGGATCTGATCCACATCAGAGAGCCAGGAATGTGTAAATTCCACATTTCCGATGCGCCAGGCCAGGACACGATTCACCACAAGATCCACGCCTCCGCCCACTGCCACTGCAAATCCGTTCTCTTGGTGTTCCACCGACCAATCGCTACGCTTCGGATAGTGAGGGAGCGTCCCAGCTCCGTCGTTCCAGGCGTCTATCAATTCTTTCTTCTTCTGAGGGTCGTCGATTTCATGCGTGATTCTCCGGCCGCCAATGAGCAGCTGCGCATAGGGCGAGATCCGCTTCGACGCGCGCGGGGTCCAGCGGGTTCCTCCGAGATACATCTCGGAGTCTCCGCTTTCATTCTTGGGCATATTGATAACGCGACAACCACTGAATTCTCCGACGATTTGCCAAGAGGGATTTATCCTGAACGCGCCCGTTCCGCCGCCGCCGATACAGCTTCCCCTGCCCAGGAAGCTTTCGTAATGAGTGGAGACCATCAATTCGATAGGAGCTTCCAAAGGAAACTGCTGCTTCACATCCTCTGAAGTGTTTTTCACAAACTCGAAGGGTTTCATGCCACCGTCTCGGTATTCTTCCAATAGTTTCTTCCTCAGAATGTGATTCTCCCTGAAAAGTCCAACGCGCGTTCTCCGATACCAGGGCTCTTTGAATTCCATCAAATTTGCGAAGGTACGGCTCGGATTTAGAAAGCTGCGAGCGAGTATTAACACGACGCGGTTGGATGTTCGGTTTTCCAGCCCCGTGATTACATAGCGATCGGTAATATCTTCGCCCATCATTTCGCAGATTCCTATCGTGGGCGTATTCACAAAGTCTGCGAACCCCGGACCTTCGTGGAGTTGCACGTTCCCCAGCGACGCCTCGCTCGCAGGCCCCATTTTCCACTGCGTGCTCATCGCCGCGGAGAATGACAGCGCGCGCAGGCGGCTGATCCAATAATCGCGCCCCGAGCCCCACACCACATCACGATATCGTGGATCGTTGTTCTGCTGAATGAATCCGAAAATGGAGCCTTCCAACGTGTGCGCGACATAGTTTGTGACGAAGGGATCACCGTCATCCCAGCCGCGAAGCTCGGAAACAGAGGCCATCCAATCGTTGAACCATGGTCCGTTTAAGGTGTCACGAGTCCCTGGCTCGGTGGCAAATCGGAATGCGTGCATCACACCTGTGTATAGCCACGCCTGTCGCGTCGCGTCGCGCCATTGAAATTTGTTGGGCTTTTGTTCATGAGGTTGTATGGGAGGATCGCGCGGTGGTCGGGGTAGGTCGCGAGGGGACAGTGTAGAGACGCTAATCGCTTCATCAGCACTGACCGCGCCGCTGCTCTGGCCTGTTGCCCCCGACGCACCACAAAGCGTCATCAGAATACTCACCAGGGATGCGATTAGCTCCTTGTTGCCAGTGGTGTGTAGTTTGGAATCCTTGGGAGTACACTGAGCTCGTATCATCGACTTCGTCTGACTCCGCACCCACAAATTGAAAACCAGAGGACGCTCCCTGGGGACCAGCGAACCTCAACTTGGATGGTGGTTGTTGCTTCGCGGGCCAGCCACTGGCAGAAGTGCTAGTTTTGCAGCTTACGAACATCGAAACCTGAGGAATCAAAGAAGCTGTCTCAGCCACAAAGAGAAACGCTCTCGGATGGCAGTCCTGCCAACTTCTTATCAAAGCTTCAGGACTCACTCTGGCAGGCGCGATCAAGCCTGTCTCCATCAGACGCCGCGCCGGCTCTCTCAGGAGCACGGAATGGATCCATCGCTTGATCGCAGTAATTTTGATGGAGGTGCGTTAATAAGGCAAAGGCTGCCAGGCTGCGCAGCGGTGTCCAGCCTCTTCTATGGCCAACACATTCGTTTTCGGAATTTCCACATCAGAACCAACTTCAGGTCTCATCAACAGGCTCTCGCTGCGATCTTTCAACAAGGTCCCTCGCAAGCTCAACTTGACCCGCCCCAGGGCCACCTGTACCAAGACCACTTGTCCAACCCAAGGCTCAAACGCGTTCTTCATCTTCTCCCCCTCAAATGCTTGTCTCCAGGGAAACGTAGCATCTGTGTCAGAGAAGGACATGGATACTGTTAAGAATGACAGTCTGTGGACAGCCGTTTCCCCAGATGGTCTTGGGGCATGTTGTCGAATCTGAAGGGGCGGAGCAAGAACTGCAAAGTTTTAACGGTGCGAACACCAGATAATTGTTGCTGCTAGGCCCACAGACAAGTGGGTGCGGTTTGTTCTGTGAGAAGGCCCTGGTGAATACTCTCGGCGGTCATTCCGTGTTCTTTTTTCTCACGTTCGCAGCTTGCGGCCCTTTCGGACCGGCGATGATCTCAAATTCTACGCAATCTTCTTCCGCTAGGCTCCGATATCCCTCTCCGAGAATTGCCGAGTAGTGAACAAAAACATCAGGACCATCATCTCGGCCAATAAAACCATATCCCTTCGTGTTATTAAACCATTTCACCTTGCCAATCACTCTCTTCTCCTCGTTGATCCTAAGCAGAATCCGCCAGAGGCTGAGAGCATGGAAAACGAAACGAGAGCTCTCGGAGCAGGGCCGCACGCAGAAAACGACTGGAGATCTGTAGCCCTTTCTGACCAATCCATCGTTAAATTCTAAATATCCTGACCTGGCGATGTCGTTGCTCCGGAGCAAGGAGGTGGCAGATATACTCCGCAGATGCTGCGCGTTTCGCGTGAAGCTGGGATCGAACGAGACTTCCGTTTAAGGAGAGAATCGGCATAGACCAAAATGATCCAGAGCCTGGCAACCAAGCCGTGATCCAAGATTTTGCAGCAAGGCACCTAAGTAGAAAAAGCGAAGACGCGTTGCGGAATCATTCGCAGCCCGGGGACACGAAGCGACGACCGTCATTTGCAAACTCGATCGCTGGAATCAGATCAGTAGCCAAACGAGGCTTCAGCACGTAGCAACTGGCGCCCGTCTCCATAGCGGCAGCACGGGTCTCAGGATCACTGTGCGCCGTGAGGAAGACAAGGTTGATGGACGCGTTGGACTCCCGCACGCGTCTGGCTGCATGGATTCCGTTGAGGATGGGCATAGAAATATCGAGCACGAGAACATCCGGAAGCAGTTGGGCCGCGGCGTCCACGGCTGATTGCCCGTCGGTTACTATGCCAATCACTTCGCAACCGTTGGCAGCTAGAAACTCGCGCACAAATTGGAGTACTTTCGCGTTGTCGTCAGCTAACAATACGCGGATTTTGGACAAGCGCGCGCACCGTCCTTATGAGAATTTCTAACACGCGTCGTTCAAAAAAGTTCTTGCTATGAAGGGGGTGGCTAGCCTCGGCAAGCGTCTCCCCAAGCGATGGGGGACAAATAGGCTCGCTTGGAAATAAGCGTGCAGCCGACTCAAGCAAATGTCAATTCGTATCTAATTCAGCAATATGCAACAGAAATAGCTTTATTCAATATGTTAACTATGAGTGAGGTATATGTTTGACCAGCAAGACTTCGTTTCCCTTCTCACTGTATACGAGCTCGTCTACGAGGTGCCTTGCCATCAAGAGGCCGTAGCCGCCCGGGCGCAGTCCTAGTGCTTCGCGGAAAAGAGCGTGACGAATCGGATCATACGCGGGATTGTCGATCGCTGCGTGGTGTATTTCTGCTCGCGAGAAACCCTGACCCGGATCCTTAATCCTGCACAAGACCAGTTTTCTTGTGCGCACGTAAGCAACTTCGACGTATTGACTGGGATCGAAATGACCTCCGTGCTCGATGGCATTGAGCAGCATCTCGCGGAAGGCAATTGCGACATCCGCCTTCTCGGGGTCCGGAAGATCCGACAGCTCGTCGATGAACTGGACTAGTCTGTCTGCCGTTTTCTGATCGCAGCGGGCAATGACGCTGATCCATTCCGGTGTGGCAGAGACCAGCTCGATGCCATCAGCCCAAGCGAATCCTGATGAGGCAATGCACACCATTTCGGCGAGGGAGGCAGCGGAAAAGGGCTTAGAGAAGTAGCTGAACGCACCTTCTCGCATGGCTGTGACGACGTCGGCGGGAGTCCTTTGATCCGTCAGAATGATAAAGCGGACATGTGGGTGGATACGGCGGATTTTGCGAAGTAAATCGACATCTTCTCTGCCCGTGGACTTTGCTCCGGTGATTATTAGATCGAAGTGCTCTTTCTCCGTAAGCTCCAAGATAGCCTGGTTGTCCGCGGCATGGACAATGTCCCATTCGTCGGATTTGAGAACATTGCTGAGCACTTCGGTCACGTCAGGATCTGCATCAACTGCAAGCGCACGTTTTGCGGGAGCTGTTGAAGGCTGTACCGGCAGGGCAGGCTTCATACATTGTGTCCTTAAATGCTTTCATTCAGAAAAATCAAACATCCGTCCCCAAAGAAATAAAGATGAGCAGATGACGTGTGAACTGTCAAAAGTGCCGGTAGCTCTGAGGCCTCTTCCGCCGCCACTCAGTTTGCCTGCCATGTAGAAGTGAAAATCAATAGCGAGTCTCCTTCGAAACGATTCAGAGTCTCCCCGAACGTCGTGAAGACAGCAACGCAATTCTTCAGATCGGCATTGAGTGCCCTTCCGGTTCGCTCTAGTCCCTCTCAGCCTGTCAGATTTGACAGTTCACCTTCAGGGACTACCTGCCTAAGGTAGGCAAAGAGCGAACGAATCATGATTTCGAATGCGAAATCAGCAGTTGTCCTGCTGCGCGTTTGCGACGCTCCGAAGAAAGCTTGGTCAATCTTTGTTCCAGAAAATCAGCCGAGTTTATGCCAAAGAGGTAAGTGCGCGCGGATCTTAACGCAAAGGTTCGATGACGAGATGGCCACAAACGGACTTGAGCGCAACTCGATCTTGCGCAGACCGCAAAGCGAGTGAGGGAGAACAATCATGAGTGTGACAGCAAAAGTTTCCGACGTTCGAGTGGATCAGTTCTTTACTGGTGCGGAAGCGCGGTTCGATCGCTGGCGTTTGTTGCTCCAAGCGGCGCGCACCTGGGAAGGAGCCGCAGACCAACGGCGTCCCGAAAAAGAAGGACGTCAAGCGGCCGTATTGGTTTCATTTCAGGAGCTGCGTCAGTGGGAGGATTTTTTTGCCTATCCGGGGCACGAACTGATGAAGACGCTCAGCGAACGCATCGATTCAGGTGATGCGACGGGAACGGTTCGTTTGGTACAGACCGTCAGCGCTGCACTTCTCACACACTCCTATCGCACCAACCTCGCCGACTGGGAAGGCGAGAACCAGTCACCGGTTGCTTTTTCAGAAAGGGTGCCAGGAGCTGGCGAAGAAGCTGCACCGCACCGTCCTTATTTCGAAGTGCTGGTAGTGAGTCCGGCCCGTCCGGCAGCATGGTCGGAGCTGGCGCAAGAGCTACGCAAGTTGCGCAGACCGCAGGACAAGTTCTTTTACGAACCCGTATTTGTCGGCAGTTTTGAGGATGCCGTGCTCGGAACGATCCTGAATGGCAGCCTCGAAGCCGTAATGATTTACGAGGGTATTCCCTTTGCCTCGTCGCACCACAGTCCAGTCTTACGCGAGTTTCTGACCACACACCTCGCTGCCAGCGGTATTGACCCGAATTCAGGGCAGTATGGCCTGGCGCTTGCGCAGGCATTGAAGCAGTTGCGTCCCGAGCTTGACATCTATTTCCTGAGTGATCGCCAGTCGGAGAAGGTAGCTGGCGACATTAGCGCTGCCTGCGTCCGGCGGGTTTTCTATCAAGTTGAGGAGCCTCTCGAATTGCATCTCAGCATCCTCGACGGCATCGCCGACCGGTACGACACTCCTTACTTCGACAACTTGCAAAAATATGCTCAACGACCCATGGGAACGTTTCACGCTTTGCCGATCGCGAGAGGGAAATCCATTTTCAAGTCGAATTGGATTCGCGATATGGGTACTTTTTACGGATTAAACCTCTTCCTTGCCGAGTCCTCTGCAACAACCGGTGGCCTCGATAGCCTGCTGGAACCAACGGGAAACATCAAGGTCGCCCAAGATAAGGCAGCCCGAGCATTCGGTGCAGATCACGTCTTCTTCGTCACCAACGGCACCTCAACGTCGAACAAGATGGTCGAACAGGCATTGTTGGCCCCCGGCGACATCCTATTAGTCGATCGTAATTGCCACAAATCACACCATTACGGCGCGGTGCTTTCCGGCGCATTTCCTCTCTATGTAGAAGCTTATCCGCTCACCCAATACTCCATGTACGGCGCGGTACCAATTCGGACAATCAAGAAAGCTCTGCTCGATTTGAAAGCAGAGGGAAAGTTGGATCGGGCAAGACTTTTGGTGCTCACTAACTGCACTTTTGACGGACATATCTATAACGTCGAGCGAGTCATGGAAGAATGTCTCGCAATCAAGCCGGACCTCATTTTCCTATGGGACGAAGCGTGGTTTGGATTTGCCAGATGGAGTCCCTTCTACCGCCGGCGGACAGCGATGGGGGCGGCAGCTATTCTGGAAGGCAAGTTCAACGATCCCGCTTACCGTGCGGCGTATAAAGAGCAGGAGAAGAAGCTGGGGGCCAATCTCGATCCCAAAGATAAAACCCTTCTCGAAACTCGTCTCCGAGCCAACCCGGACAAGGTTCGTTTGCGGGTCTACCAAACAAATTCGACTCACAAATCGATGTCTTGCCTGCGGCAAGGGTCGATGGTGCTTGTGAAGGATCCGGATTTTCACACCGTCGAAGAACAGTTCCATGAGGCGGTTTTCACGCACGCGTCCACCTCGCCCAACCTCCAGATCATTGCTTCGTTGGACGTTGCCAGGCGACAGATGGAACTGGAAGGTTACGAACTTGTGAACCGCGCCATCCAGTTGGCTCTGGATGTGCGCAGGGAAGTGAACTCTCATCCGCTGATCTCGAAGTACTTCCGAGTGCTTGGAGCGGACGAAATGATTCCCGTCGAATTCCGGAACTCAGGATTTATAGATTATCTGACTCCGGGAGCGAACTGGGCAACGGCGGTGAAGGCGCTGAAAGAGGATGAATTCGCGCTTGACGTAACACGGCTTACCCTCGTTTGCGGTTCGGCCGGTTTTGACGGAACGCAATTCAAGAACCTGCTCGCGGCAGAGTACGACATTCAGCTCAATAAGACGTCGCGTAACAGCGTTCTACTTCAAACCAATATCAACAACACTCGCAGCGACATCGCACAGCTGATAAAGGTCCTCGTCGAAATATCCCAAGGAATCGAGAAAAAGCTTGCAGACGGCGGAACAAACGCGAAGGAAGCATTCGCGGCGCGTGTGAAATCCATGATGACGGATGTACCTAATCTTCCGCACTTCAGCTCCTTTTACAGCCGCTTCCGTGAAGATCCCTCAAGCAAGACCAGTGAAGGGGACATGCGTTCGGCATTCTTCGCGGCGTATCGTGAGGATCAATGCGAACACTTGAAGCTTTTCAGCCCGGAGATTGATAAGCGTCTGAAAGAGGGACCGGAACTGGTTTCGGCAAACTTCGTAATTCCTTATCCCCCTGGATTCCCGATCATGGTTCCGGGACAGGTTATCAACGCCGAAACGATTGAGTTCATGCGCAAACTCGATGTGAAGGAAATCCATGGTTTCAGCGCGGCCCTAGGATTTAAGTTGCTGAATCCAGGGTTTCTGCAGTCCGCTAAGACACCGAGTGAGAGTGCCGCGAATGCAGCAAGAAACCGCAAGCAGAAGTCAGCGGCGGCAGACTAGCGAGTCGCGTCCGGCGGGAAAATGAGTACTTTACGGCTTAATTATTTTTTAGCGAAACGCGGTTAGCCGCAGGCATGTCATAACAACCCGATCCTCAAAGTTAGGACCGGGGCACAGGAAGGAGCAAAGCGATGTTCATCTTCGCGTGGTTCGCTGCGACCCTCCGGCAGTACCCGGAGATCGCCATCTTCCTCACGCTGGCTATCGGGTACTACTTCGGTAAGTTCACCTTCAAGGGAATTGGCTTGGGGTCAGTCACTGCCACTCTTCTGGCCGGTGTTCTTATCGGACAGATTGGGATCACGATCTCGCAGCCCCTGAAGGCCACAGTCTTCCTCATGTTTCTCTTTGCCGTCGGCTACGCCGTCGGGCCGCAATTCGTCCGCGGTGTCGCCAAGGACGGCGTGCCGCAAGCAATCTTTGCGGTAGTTCAATGCGTGTTCTGCTTGGCTGTCCCGATCGTAATTATCAAGATCGCCGGTTACAATCTCGGCTACGCGGCGGGGTTGTACTCGGGGTCGCAAACTATTTCCGCCGCCATGGGCCTGTCAACCGATGCGATCAACCGGTTAGGTCTTGCCGCCGACGAAACTAGAAGACTACTAGACTCGATGCCAGTTGCTTACGCGGTGACCTACATGTTCGGCACCGTGGGATCGGCGATTGTAATTGCGCTGCTCGGTCCGGCGCTGCTTCGCATAGATCTGCCGGCTGCGTGCAAAGATTATGAGGAGAAGAATGGAGGCACCAAGGAACTTGGCGGGCCGGGCACGGGCTGGCGCCGTTGGGAGATGCGTGCTTTCCGCGTGCAGCCGGGCGCCAAAGTCATCGGCCTACGAGCCGTCGAAGCCGAGGCGTTGCTCCCTAAATCACGAATTTTTGTCCAGCGCATACGTCGTAACGGGGTTATTGAAGACGCGACCGCGGACACGGTGTTACGAGAAGGCGACGTGGTCGCGGTCGCAGGTGCTCGCGAAGCTCTGGTGAGTATTATTGGCGAACGCGCAAAGGTGGTGGCGGTCGCGGGTGCTCGCGAGTCGCTCGCGGATGCTACTAGCGGAGTCGCGATAGAGGTTGACGATCCCGAATTGCTGAGCGTCCCCGTAGAAGGCGTCGACGTTTACGTAACCAACAAGGAGGTGGACAGCAAGACTCTGGCTGAACTTGCTGGGCTACCCGGCGCCCGCGGCGTCTTCCTGCGGAAGATCACGCGGGGCGCGGTTGCCACTTCGATTCCTATTCTGCCGAGTACCAAAGTATTTCGCGGCGACATCGTTACCGTGGTCGGCCGTACTCAGGACACCAACGCTGCCGTCAAGATGCTGGGCGTTCCGGATCGCCCGACTGATGTCGCTGACGTCGCGTTTATCGGCGCCGGAATCACCGTGGGTGCGCTGATCGGCGCACTGGTTTGGAAGGTAGCCGGCGTGCCGCTAACGCTTTCCACCGCTGGCGGGGCGCTGATCTCGGGACTCATTTGCGGGTGGGTACGCTCCGTGCATCCCAAATTCGGCCGTATCCCGACGTCGACGGTCTGGTTCATGAACTCCGTCGGCCTCAACATCTTCATCGCCATAGTCGGCATCTCGGCCGGCCCAGGCTTCGTCAATGGCTTGCGCACGCAAGGCGTTGGCTTGTTCCTATGGGGAGCCCTGGCGACGACGGCGCCCCTCATTCTCGGTATGTTCGTCGGCAAGTATCTCTTCCGCTTTCACGACGCGCTTCTACTCGGAATCATTTCCGGGGCGCGCACGACGACGGCCTCGCTCGGCTTGGTCTGCGATATTGGCAAGAGCCAAGTGCCTGCTTTAGGCTACACCGTAACTTACGCTATCGGTAATACTCTGCTCACGATCTGGGGCATGGTCGCTATCATGCTTCTGTCGTGACGTCTTCTGAAAGGTGAAAATCATGGACTTAGTGAAGTTACGTAAATTCGAGACGTTGGGACCCTTCGAGATCAAAGACGAACTGATCAAGCTGGCCAAGAAGACCTCCCGTACGACCCAGTCGGCATTCCTCAACGCTGGCCGCGGCAACCCCAACTGGATTGCCACCACTCCGCGAGAAGGCTTCTTCCTGCTCGGTCAGTTCGCGGTCACTGAAAGCAAGCGGGTGATGGAGCATCCTGCGGGTCTCGGTGGAATGCCGCAGCCTCAAGGCATCGCGAGTCGTTTCGAAGCATGGCTCGCAAAGCATTCCGACATGCCCGGTGCGTCCTTTCTCTCGGCGATGGTGCCGTTTGCGATCAAGACGTTTGGGTTTGAGCCCGACGCCCTCGTCCACGAGCTCGTGGACTCGATCATCGGCGACAATTACCCGGTTCCCGACCGCATGCTGGTCCACAACGAGCGCATCGTGCACGAGTACCTGATGTGGGCGATGTGCGGGAAACCGCGCCCGGCAGGAAAGTTCGACCTCTACGCGGTCGAAGGCGGTACGGCTGCGATGTGCTACATCTTCAAATCGCTGAAGGCCAATCGTCTATTGCGACCCGGGGACACGATCGCGCTGGGCACGCCGATCTTTACGCCCTACCTCGAGCTGCCGCATCTCGAGGATTACGGGTTGAACTTCGTCACCATCCAGGCCCCGCAGGAGAACCGCTTTCAGTTCACGGATTCAGAGCTCAAAAAGTTGGAGGATCCCAAGGTCAAGGCGTTCTTCCTCGTCAATCCGGGCAATCCAACGGGCGTCGCAATCAGCAAAGAAGTGATCAGCAAGATCGCAAATTTGGTGAAGACGAAACGTCCTGGCCTTATGCTCCTGACCGATGACGTTTACGGTACGTTCGTCCACGATTTCCGATCTTTGCTTGGCGAACTGCCGCAGAACACCATCGGCGTCTACTCCTATTCCAAGTATGTCGGCTGCACGGGGTGGAGGCTCGGCGTCATCGCGGTCCACGAAGACAACATTTTCGACAAGATGATCGCGAACCTCCCGGATGCCGAACTGAAAGCGCTCGACAAACGGTATGGCACGCTAGTCCTCGAGCCGCGCAAGATCAAGTTCATCGACCGCATCGTGGCTGACAGCCGGGATGTGGCCCTCAACCACACGGCCGGCCTCGCGCTCCCCCAGCAGGTTATGATGAGCCTATTCTCTCTCGCTGAGATGATGGATGGAGCCAAGCTGTATCAGAAGGCATGCATGGAGATCGTGCATCGGCGCGCCATGGCCATGATCGAAAGCCTTGGCATCGAAGTCTCCCCAAACACGCTGTACGACGCCTACTACGGCTTGATCGACTTCGAGTTCTTTGCACGCAAGAACATCGGACAGGATGCCGTCGAGTACCTCAAGAAGAATGTCCATCCGCTGGACCTCGCCTTCCGTCTGGCCGAGGATCACGGGATTGTGCTGTTGAACGGCGGCGGCTTCGAGGGGCCAGACTGGTCGCTGCGCGTCTCTCTGGCCAATCTACCCGACGAGGCGTACGAGGAAATCGGACGAGGCGTTCGATCGATTGCGCGCGGCTACCGGGATGCTTACGAGGCTTCCAAGCGCCCCGAAAAGTCTGAACGAGCGGCCGCGCGATAAGGCTCTCTGAGAGTTCGAGGAAGAGCAGGCGATGGCACTACCGCCCAGAACTCATTCGATCGGTCATACAAAAAGAGGCCGCCGTAAAAGGAATGGCACATGGAATGGTTGGCGAAACTATTTACGAAGTATCCCGAAATGGGAGTTTACCTGGCAGTCGGCATAGGCTACTTGATTGGGCGGCCGAAGTTTCGTGGTGTTGGACTTGGCGCGGTGACAGGGTCTTTGTTGGGAGGGATACTTATTGGGAATTTCTTCCACGTGCCCGTGTCCGACCAAGCCAAATCGCTCGTCTTCCTTCTATTCCTTTTCGGAATCGGCTACTCGGTGGGGCCTAGTTTTTTTCAGAATCTCAAAGGAGATGGCTGGCGCTGGGCCGTGCTCGGTGTATTTGTTCCTGTTATTGGTCTTTTGACTGCGTATACGGTCGCTCATTTCTTGAAACTTGACCCTGGCTATTCCGCCGGCTTGCTTTCTGGCTCATTGACGGAGTCGCCTGCAATCGGCACTGCAAGCGAAGCAATACGTTCGCTCTCCGTGCCCGAGGAACAAAAGCAGCTATGGATCGGGCATATAGCTGTCGCCGACGCGATCTGCTACATCTTCGGGACCGTGGGTGTGATCTGGTGCTGCAGCAGCCTCGGCCCAAAGCTCCTCCGCTTCGATTTGCGTTCGGAGTCGAAGAAAGTGGAAGCAAAACTGGGAATCCAACGCTCGAAGATTGGTGTTCATTCCGCATGGCAACCCATCGGCTTTCGCGCGTATTCAATTCCTCAAGATGGGCTCGTCGTCGGCAAAACAGTCACAGAAGCCGAAAAGTCCGTTCCGGGTGTTCGACTTTTTGTGGAGCGAATTCGGCGTAAAGGAGACATCTTTACCGCCGCCGGCACCACCGTCCTCGAAGCAAATGATACGGTCGCCGTGCTCGGGCGTACTGAACACATGATAAAAGCGCTTGGTCCGTCGGCGCGCGAGGTCGCTGACCCGGAATTACTAGAGATTCCGGTAGCATCCTTCGATCTATATATCACCAGCAAGAAAATCGCAGGCAAGACTCTCCAGCAGATCGTTGATATCGTCGAAGAGGCTCGCGGCGTTTTACTTCGTGGCATTACGCGCGGTGGCCATGACATTCCGATCGGGAGCAATACGATCGTTGAACGCGGCGACACACTTCACGTAACCGGATCTGAAGCAGCAGTCGAGAAACTGGCCCCTGTAGTTGGCCGGGTGATTCAGCCAACGCAAGCGAGCGATCTTGCGGTGCTCGGAATCGCGATATTCATCGGAGTATTGGTCGGGGCTGTGCTCATTATACCCCTGGGCCATCTGAGGATCGCGTTGGGCACTAGCGTTGGCACTCTCCTTGCCGGGGTTATCGTTGGGTATATGCGATCCGTGCTTCCTTGGTTCGGAATAATCCCAGATGCCGCAATTCTTTTTATGCGGTCGATTGGTTTGGCAGCGTTTGTGGCGATGATTGGGCTTAAAGCAGGCCCGATCTTTGTGCAGGCCGTGAGAGAGTTCGGCTACATCCTCTTCCTTGGTGGCATTGTGGTGACGCTCATACCACTCATTACGGGACTTTTCTTCGGCCGCTACGTTCTTAAACTTAACCCGGCACTACTGCTAGGAGGAATCGCCGGCGCACAGACGATGATTGCGGGCGTCGCCGCGGTGCAAGAGAAATCGGACAGCCCAGTTGCCACACTGGGTTACTCATACACGGCGGCATTCGGTCATATCTTTCTGACGACCTGGGGAACCATCATCGTGTATCTCATGACTTAATCCGGTTCGGCGATATTTAGCTTCCTCGAAGTGGGGCCCTTTGACGAAACAAGCGGAAAGATGTTCCAGGACTAAACAAATGCAACTGACACGATTCCTTGTATGGCTAACATCACTGCTTTTTTTCTGCCTTTCTGTTCTCGTCCTTGCGCATGCTGCGCAGCAGAATCGGACATTCACTGTGGCGGGACATTCTGGGGAGATCCCGGTTGCCGAGATGGGCGGACGTTTCTATGTTGAGATTGAAGCTCTGGCCCGTCTCGCGAATGGTTCGCTTAGCTTTAAAGGCAATCAAATCGTATTGACGTTGCCTCCTTCTAAAGCAAGCATGTCGACGACTTCCCCGCCGGGATTTACAAAAGAGTTTCTAAGGGCGGGCATCGAACAGATGTCAGTGATCAGGGAATGGCGAAGCACCCTGATCAGCGCAGTCCAGCGCGGATTCCCAATCACAAACGATTGGATGACGAGCTTTAGGGATCGAGCGCAACACAACCTCAGGTTGGTTTCCCTGGCTGCGTCAAGCGAATCGGACAAAAATGCGGTCCAACTGCTTACAAACGAGCTCAAAAACATGCAACAGTTGAGCGATCGATTTGTCGACGCAAACAAATCGAGAACTTATATCCCTACCGATGCGCTCGAGAATGATCCACTAGACCGGCGAATCCTGAATTGTGGGCACTCATTGGCTGCGATGGCTGCCAGTGGTCAGTTTGTGGACGACGGTTCGTGTCAATGAATTCCCCGACCCTGTTTGAGGCACTGCGAAGTATAGGTGTTCCCATCAATCTCACCAAAAAAAGACCCGATCAGATTGGCGCAAGCGTGGGGGAAGCGTAGGCTGCGTCTGTTAGCCACACGTGACTGAGAATGGTTTCCATGTGACTGTCTTTTTGCGAAACCGAGAATCATAAAGCGCTCAATTCGCTAACCATTCTAGTTTGGTCTGCCAAGCCATGAGTATTGCCATGCAACAGAGATATTCTGAAAGTTGCCTCCGTACTGGATATAGGCGCCATTGTTATAGCTGATCTTCATGGACTGATGCCTCGATAGAGGAAGCGAGGCGGTTAAGCCCACGCGGGAGTTCCTCTGAAGAGTACCCGGACTTTGCACGCCGTTAAGGCTTGTGGCGCCTCCGAACCAGTAATTTGCATCCAGTGAGATCCACAGCCGAGGCTTAAAGTCATAGCTGAGATGTCCTTCAAAGGAACCTATCGGGTTCTCTGACTGCGTATTAGTGCCTGGTGAAAACTGATTGTGCGAGAAGAACTCAGGATTAGTAGTGTAGAACCAAGCTCCTCCGTACCCATCCAGAACCCAATGGCCCCAACGCCGTGAGTAACCGAGTTCGGGCTTAAAGGCCCAGCGGTTGGTTCCGAGATTGATAAGTTTCGTGGGGTCATACTGACCCGCTAGGGGTACGAACTTCAAGCTGACGCCCAGAATAGTCTTCTGGCTCCAGTTCCTGAACTCCTGAACGTTCATCGACGGGCCGCCTTTGAGGTTTACCGAAAACCGAACGGATGCAGGCATGAGGCCGGAACGGTGCGCAAGAGTCTCGGCGCCCACTACCTGCCCCCGGAAATTACCAACACCGTATGGCAGCGAAACGAGCACATTGGCGTTGCGGCCGAAAAAATTTAGCGAGTGCGAGAAGTTAAACACCGAAACGTTCAACCTCGCCGTCGCACCAGTGATGGGAACCGTTCCTTCAAAAATTATGTTTCCGTCGAAGAGGGAATACGTCAAGGTCACCGCGTTGGAATGAATAGGGGTGATGATGTAGGCCCGAGGAGCGAGATCTTGCGGGCGACCTATCGGGGGAAAAAGACCGCACGCCAAGAGCAGCACGGCCCCATATTGGATTGCAGCTAAGAACCTCATTTTCAGAAATATAAAAGAGTGGTGCGAGACTGACGTCTGTAAGTATTGACAGTTCCGGACCCTGCCGATGGGAAGCAACATGGCATTTCGCGATGCCTAGCACCCAGCTGAATCTGAACCTGCTGACGCCGCCAATTCTCCAATTCCGAAAGCCGACTATTGCCCTGTGCAAGCATCGGTATGGGCAGAGCAATTCTGCGCTCGTCGTTGTTGTCAACTACTCCTGCAATCTCCAGCTGCCGTTTGATGAACTCCGCGGGCACAAGGTGCGTGCTCGGGATCTGATGAGCTCGGTGGTTTACGAGCGTGACGGCACCGAACTAGTTTCTCGGGGCATGTTTCTGGACCTGCCCCCGTGGGGTTATCACGTGTTTAGTTTGGAGACGCTCGAATAGATCAAGCATCCAAGCTAGGTAAACCAGTCGCGAGGAAATGAGGAGGTGCACAACCGTGACTCAGAACGCTGAAAAAGAACGTCTTGAAGCTGTTCGCGCTGAAAAAGCTCCTTGGAGAAAATGGGGACCCTATCTGAGTGAACGTCAATGGGGCACGGTTCGCGAGGATTATAGCGAAGGGGGCGACGCATGGAATTACTTCACCCACAATCACGCCCGTTCGCGCGCCTATCGTTGGGGCGAAGACGGTTTAGCCGGGATTTCCGATGACAAACAGCGCCTCTGCTTCGCGCTGGCCATGTGGAACGGTAAGGACCCGATCCTCAAGGAGCGGCTCTTCGGTCTGACCAATGGCGAGGGCAACCACGGCGAGGATGTGAAAGAGTATTACTTCTATCTCGATAGTACGCCGACGCACTCCTATATGAAGTACCTCTACAAGTACCCGCAGGCGGCCTTTCCCTACACGGATCTGGTGGAGACGAACCGCCGTCGTTCGAAGAATGACATCGAGTATGAACTTCTCGACACCGGCGTTTTCAATGACGACCGATATTTCGACGTCTTTGTCGAGTACGCCAAAGACGGTCCAGAAGACATCCTGGTGCGGATAACGGTAGTCAACCGTGGACCGGACGCGGCAGAGCTACATCTCTTACCGACGCTCTGGTTCCGCAACGACTGGTCGGCATGGATTGCTGCATCCAATAGGGCTGCCGAGAAACCAATTCTAAAACAGATCGAGGCCGCGGCGGGCACAAGCGCAGTCGCGGTAGCGCATCCGCTCCTGGATAGATACATCTTTTTCTGTGAAGGCAATGTGCCGTTGCTCTTCACCGAGAACGAAACAAACCACGAGCTGCTTTTCCCCGGGCAAAAGAACGAGAGCCTTCACGTCAAGGACGGTATCAACAACTGCGTAGTGCAGGGCAATCAAAGCGCGGTAAACCCCGGCAAGAAGGGCACCAAGGTCGCGGCGCACTACCAGACTAAGATAGGCGGTGGTCAGACCAAAATGATTCGCCTGAGGCTCTCCACCAGTTCTGCGGACCAGAAGGTCAAACCGTTCGGAAAGCAATTTGATGAGGTCTTCGCTGAGCGGCTTCGTGAAGCCGATGAGTTTTACAAGTCTGTCACGCCGCCGTCGGTTACTGAAGACGCAGCCAAAGTGATGCGCCAGGCTCTCGCAGGCATGCTCTGGAGCAAGCAGTTCTTCTTCTTCGACGGGGACAACTGGTTGGACGAGCACCATTCCAACCCGCTCCATACTGGATATCGAAATTCCCGGAACTCGGAGTGGTTCCACATGCTGAACGAGGACATCATCTCCATGCCCGACAAGTGGGAATACCCCTGGTATGCAGCCTGGGACCTGGCCTTCCACACGCTCCCGCTCTCAATCGTGGACCCCGACTTCGCCAAGCAGCAGATGGACCTGATGCTCCGCGCCGCCTACCTACACCCTAACGGCCAGATGCCTGCCTACGAGTGGAACTTCAGCGACGTGAATCCTCCGGTCCACGCCTTTGCCACTCTCTTTCTGCACCGCACCGAGCAGGCACTCCGCGGCGAGACGGACTTGGATTTTCTCAAGTCGACCTTCAACAAGCTTTTGCTGAACTTCACCTGGTGGGTCAACCGTAAGGACCGCTTCGGCAAGAACGTGTTCGAAGGAGGCTTCCTCGGTCTCGACAACATCGGCGTCTTCGACCGCAGCGCTCCCCTGCCCACCGGCGGCCACTTGGAGCAGGCGGACGGCACGGCCTGGATGGCTCTTTTCAGCCAGAACATGCTGGAACTCGCGTTTGAGATCACCGCCCACGACCCCAGCTACGAACCCATGATCATGAAGTTCGCCGAGCACTTCGTCTACATCAGCTCAGCAATGAACCGACCCGGTCGCGACGGCATGTGGGACGAGGAGGACGGCTTCTACTACGACCTTCTGCGGCTTCCCGACGGCAGCTCGCAGAGGCTCAAGGTGCGATCGATGGTCGGGCTCCTACCCCTATGCGCCACGACGATTCTCGAAAAGTCGATGCGGGAAAGTGTTCCACAGACGATGGCTCGAGTGAACGAACGTCTGCGCAGGATTCCCGAACTCCGGGAAACCATCCACCCCACGGGCCCCGGACATTTTGGCGTAGCCGAGCGCGGGATTATGGCCCTTGTTAACCCAGACCGGCTGCGCCGGATCCTGACCAAAATGCTCGACGAGCACGAGTTCCTAAGCCCCTACGGCATTCGCTCGCTCTCCAAGTTCCACGAGCAGCACCCGTTCGTCCTAAACGTAGGCGGCCAGGAGTACCGCGTGGACTACCTGCCGGCGGAGTCTAACACCGGAATGTTCGGCGGCAACTCCAACTGGCGGGGACCAGTCTGGATGCCGGTGAACGCGCTCATTATTCGAGCTCTTCTGAACTTCTATCTATATTACGGCGACAACTTCAAAATCGAATGCCCCACCGGCTCTGGCAAGCTGATGAATCTCTTCGAGGTTAGCAAAGAGATCTCCGACCGGCTCATCCGGATCTTCACCCGCGACGAGCATGGCCGGCGACCCGTCTACGGCGGCACGGAGAAGTTCCAGAGCGATCCCTTGTGGCGTGACAACATCTACTTCTTTGAATACTTCCACGGAGACAATGGCGCCGGTTTGGGCGCCAGCCACCAGACCGGCTGGACCGGACTCGTTGCCAAGCTCATCCAGCTTTACGGATTCATTGATCCCAAGCGCGCCTTGGAAATAGGCAAACAGAGTGCGTTCAGTAAGGCCACCGGCAGCGCGGGGTAGGGAGGGTGGGCATAGACATTATCACTGCAAGCTAGTTTCTTTAAGAGAGGGAACTAGTATTTCTCCGGGACAAAGTGCCTTCCCTTCAGTGTAGCCTCATCGTCGTAGATGTCTTTGCTTTTGCGCTTCGGCAACCTTACTTTTTCTTTCGGGGTTTTACCGTAGGGAATAATGCTCAACAGATGAGAGATACAGTTGAGCCTTGCTTTCTTCTTGTCGTCCGACCGAACCATGTACCATGGTGCGTGTTTGCTGTCGGTTGCCTTTAGCATTTGGTCTCGCGCGCGGGAATACTCATACCACCGGCGAAATGATTCCAAATCCATAGGGCTGAGCTTCCATTGACGAAGCGGGTCTTTAATGCGAGCTTCAAATCGGCGCTGTTGCTTCTTCTTGCCTACCTCCATCCAGTACTTTATGAGAATGATCCCACCATCCACGATGTACTTTTCGATTTCGGGGCAGAGTTCCAAGAACTTGCGATATTGTTCCGGAGTGCAGAAGCCCATGACATGTTCCACGCCCGCGCGGTTGTACCAACTTCTATCGAAGATTACGATCTCTCCCGCCGCCGGGAAATGCTGCATATAGCGCTGCATATACATCTGGCTCTTTTCACGCTCGGAGGGAGCGGGTAGCGCGACGAGACGGAAGACGCGTGGACTGACCCGTTCCGTAATCGCGCGAATGGTGCCCCCCTTGCCGGCAGCATCACGACCTTCAAACACGACTATGACACGCAGACCCTTATACTTGACCCAGGCCTGAAGCTTGCAGAGTTCGGCCTGGAGTTGGCTCAGTTCCTTGCCGTAATCTTTACGCGTCAAACGGCCGTTGCCTTTCCTGTGTTCCTTATTTCCCATTTGGAATCTCTCCTTTATGAGACCTAGCCGTTTGGTGTCGTCTCTTCGCAACGCAATCAAAGTAGCGTGCTCTTTGATTCTTGGAGCACCCCAAACTGCGGCTTCACTTCTATGATCCGCGCATTTACTGCACCAAGAACTGGCAAAAATTACAGCAGGCTGAGTTCCACGGTCTCAGGAGGCAGGTTCCTATGGTTCATTCCGTCTTACGCCGGCAATCCCACTAACCCGGCGATCGAACAGAGACCTGCGCGCCTCGGTTGAGAGCTTCATAGGCGTTAGTGGCCGCATCAACTGACCCGAACACGTTTTCCGGAATGAAGGTCGAGTGGAATCCAAGGTCGGAGAGGAAGTCCGCTACTTCCTGGGCCAGGGTGGCGAACACCAATGTCACACTCTGCTTCTCCATCCTGTCCTGGAGTTCTGAGAGCATTTTTGCGCCACAATAGTCAATTTCTGTGATCAAGTCGAAGTCCACGACAAGCCATCGAGGCGCAGGGGGTGCGCCCTTGTTTATTGAAAGCAGATCGATTAATGAAAGCACCTCACTCATGAAAGACTCTGCATTGGCATAGCACAGCGGGCCGTGGAATGAACAAACGACTAAGCCTGGAGCGGCCATCTTTGAGCACGCCAAGATAGCGTCTTCCTCAAGAAATTCCATCAAAGGATCCTCGTCGAGCTAGAAACACTTGTGATGATCCGCCGACTGCGATGACGTTGATTCCGTGACGGTCACGGCGAAATCAAGTTAAATGGCGCTGCCGAGTGCACGGTCACTCACTGAAATCGTCTGCGCGCTGCGGTATGCTCTGACGACCTCCCGCAGCGTTGGATAAATCGGAATCTTGCGATCTCTGGGCGCCCGATGTCGAGAATCGTTCCAATGGCTCCACTCCGTCTGCCGGCCGGCTCCGGCCAAAACTACACCACGCTCCCGCAGCGTATCCGCAACCTCTTCAGCCGTGTAAAGCCCGGTAGCGTCGATCAGCGTAATCGGAATCATATCGAGCGCGAGCCACTTCAATGAAGACCCGGCGGCGTCCGCAGCTGCAATGACACCCTGCTTGAACTGAGCCGCATTGAAAAACACAAGTGGCGCATTGAATCGCAGTAGCACCAGACCGGGTGTCGTAGTCGCCTCGGGGTGGCGCTCGATGGAATGAAAACCCGGGAAACCCTCTACTTTTCCGAGGATCTCGATCTTTGGACGAGACACGAGCCTTACGAAGCGCAAAATAGCTAAGGCCACGACAACCAGAATGGCCTGAATTGCACCCACGGCGACGACCCCCAGCGTCGCGAGGACCGACAAAGCGAACTCTCGGTGTTCAATTGCATAAATTGTTTTCAATGTTGGAATGTCGACCAGAGAAAGCGCAGCTTTCACTAGTACTGCACCGAGAGCTGCGATGGGGATATACCGGAGGGGGCCGGTAAAAAACACCAGGACTACTGCGATAATTGCAGCCGCAACAATTCCGGTTACCTGCGTGCGCCCACCACTGGCATCGCCCATAGCTGTTCGAGAATCCGCACCGCTCACTGCGAACCCTTGCGAAATCGCGGAGGCGATATTGGCTGCGCCCAACGCGGCGAATTCTCGATCGGCATCGATGTCATACCTGTTTTTGGAGGCGAAGCTGCGCGAAGTTAACATCATGCTTGAAAAGGTGACCAGAGCTAACCCTGTAGCGTCGCCGAGAAGGCTTGGAAGCATTGCCAGAGAAAAGTGTGGAATCCTGATCGGTGGAAGCCCGGGCGACACCTCACCCACAGTCTTAACTCCCAGTCCTTCCAGACCCAGCGCCCGGACAGCGATGGCTGCGACGATCATGGCTACGAGCGCCGCTGGGATTTGCCGGAACAGCCGCGGCGCAACCAGCAGCACCAGAAATGTGCCAGCACTGACTGCAAGGGTCGGCCAATGCGTAAGTCCAAGCTTTTGAACGAATTCGACTAATCGAGGTAAGATGCCGCCTGGAGCAATCGAATACCCAAATACCTTACCAAGCTGCCCGAGAATGATGCTCAGCGCAATTCCATTCAGGAACCCTACGAGGATGGGCTTGGACAGAAAATCCGCCAGTGCGCCGAGTCTCAAGAAGCTCGCTCCAATGCACAAGATGCCGGCTAGGAAAGCCAACGTTACGGACAACGATGCGTAGAGATTTTGATCCCCGGAAGCCAGCGGAGCCACTGCCGCAGTTACCAGAGCACAGGTAGCAGCGTCGGGGCCGATGATTAATTGTCGCGAGGTTCCAAAGATTGCGTACGCAAGCAAAGGGAGGATGCTGGAATATAATCCGACTGCAAGATTAAATCCCGCGAGTTGGGCGTAGGCAACGCCTACAGGCAAAGCTACTGCTGCAACGGAAACACCAGCGATCAGGTCATGTGGTAGGTCGCTCCGCTGATACTTGAGCAGTTTCGCTAGACCGGGCGCAAACCTTTCTAGGTAGGTCGCCCCAGCCCTCTGAGTCAGACTGCTATCCGCGCTCATTTAACCTATCTCAGAAAAATTCTTGGCTAGCGGGTTGCCCCCGAGCATCTCTGCTGATGATGTCAACGAAACCTATCAGCGGTCCGCGTCTACTTTCACAAAGCTGTATTTGGCGCTGAACTGAATCCGGGGTGCGTTTGACTTTAGGCCATTTTGCTCCATCGCCCATCCGTAGAGATATTCAACCCCAAGATTGAGCGATCCGTACGGATTCCAGATCATGTTGGCCCCGGTATACGTGCCATGGTTATAGGTTGTCAGGGCCGCCAGATTTGTATTGTTTACTGCGGCGTACGAATAGAATCCGCTAGACCGCAGTGTCTTCCGCCAATAGTGCTGATAGGCGGCCTCAACCCCCACTGCGGGGGTCGCCTGCAAATGAGGCGTTAGGCCTGATGTAGGCTCTGCATCAATTCCCAATCCCGAGGTGTCTTGTATATATCGTGAAACCCCGTGTCCTCCAGCGATTGCAAAAATTACGTTATCCTTCCCAAACGTCTTCACACCCGTAGAAACGTTCACTCCCCACCCAAAAACGGAATCAGTCCTCCCGTCTGGCAAGAAGGCTGCTATGGAACGGAATAGTCCCGAGACTTGGAGGTGCCCCCGCTCGAACTCCTTCCGTAGGCGGACTGTTCCATCTGGGCTTGGAGCATTTGGCTGCGCCGAGAATTGCGGCGTCTTGAAGGTGACGTCGGAGCTGGGCTTTTCTATCGAAATGTAAAACGTTGTACTGGAACTCAACGCAAAGCCGTAGCGAAGCTGTGGATTCCTGATAGATGCCATACCGTTGGGCCCTTGAAAGTCGAGGGTGTCCGGGAAGGCGTCAGGATCCATAAAGTTGGAGAATGTCTGGCCGAGTAGGACGTTCTTGACTTGTGCGTAAGCGTGACGCAGGCGCGGCGTGGTCGCGTTAGTTCCAAACAAGTCGCCTTCCAGATAGAAGCGCACCTCTCCCACCTTGGCTGAGGGAACCCTAAAATCTAAGCTTAGACGTGTAGGACGCACCGAAACGGTTGCATTATTCACGCCCACCACCGTAGGGATGGGAATCGAAGACACGATGAACGACTCAGCGTTTCCAGCCGGTTTCAGATCGTAGATAAAATCCGTCTTGAAGTAGCCGCCGATCTTAAGAATCGTTTGTGTCCCCGGTAGCTTAAAGAATCCGTGATACTTCGGATCGAGCGGGATGTTATCGAACCGTGCCGCGGCGAGCGTGTCCTCAGAGAATTGATTGTACTTGGCGGTGGCTTCTCCCACTTGCTTCGAAGTTTCTGCCTGAGGAAGAGGCTGAGTCGATTCGATGGTGCCCTCCTGCGTGGCGGACGGGGCCTTTGAAGGTGCTACGGTTTCGGCAGGCTTGTTGCTCTCTATTTCGCTTAGCCTCGTTTGCAGTTTGTTCATCTGCTCGCGCAACTCGTCTAGCTGCTTGCGGAGCTCTTGCACGTTTTGATTCGAAGAATCTGACTGAGCCGAGGAGGCCGTCGGGAATAGAGTAAAACTAAGCAGAACTAAAGTTAAGCATACGTGTCTGCGGTTCTTCACGGCGGTTCACCTTTCCTCGGGTACTTGGCTCGCCTCCGAGCCCTTCAACACAACTTTCTTCGCAATGTCACAACTTTCGTCAATTAGACACCTGAAGCAGAATTGCAGTAACGCCACTGCCCCTTCTAATTGCACAGGTTGCAAAACGAGCGCGGGAGCGACAACTGTCACTTCTTACAGTGAGAAGACACCAGAGCGTGGGAAGAACGCCAGCTAGCCGGGCGCGTTCAGGTAAACGCACAAGCTAGCGGCCGATTAAATACGGGTCCATTCCACAGAGACAATCTCAGCAATGGAGAAACGGTTACTGCAATTCGGCATGCTCCTCGTTCGTCCGCTTCAGAATGGGAATGTCTAGGTCAACATCCATACTTTCACTCTCTTGACCTTGAGACTGCAGCCACTCGTCTAGATCTCGAACTGTATCTTTTGCCAGTACCGCGAGGAAATACTCTGACCTAGTGTCAAAAGAGCGGACACCCATGTCCTGGGCAAATGATGAGCCGCATGCAGATGCCCGTGCTCAATCGGCTAATCCTGTTCGAGATCGCGATCAAGAATCGAGGTAGCCATGAACGGGAAACAAAAATTCTTGGGTGCGACCTTTCGATACCTTCTGGTCATGGTGTGCACGATTGCCATCGCACCAGGCGACACACTGGCATGTATGTCGTCGCCTCATTCGGCGCAGGCGGCTTCCCCACAGAACCAGCCTGCGAAGATTCCCCCCGACCAACTGGACTCCCTCGTTGCTCCCATTGCTCTCTATCCGGACCCGATGCTGGCGCAAACCCTCGCAGCATCCACGTATCCTCTTGAACTTATCCAGCTCCAGCAGTGGATGACAAAGAATCCCGGGCTAAAGGATAAAGCGCTAGCCGATGCCGTCGTGAAGCAGCCCTGGGACCCAAGCATTCAAGCGTTGGCCGGTCTGCCCGAAGTGGTAAAGCGACTGGCAGACGACATTCAGTGGACTACGGATCTGGGCAACGCCTTCTTGGCGCAGCAGAGCGATGTAATGGATGCCGTGCAGCGCATGCGCAAGAAGGCACAGGACACTGGTAATTTGAAATCGACCGAGCAACAGAAGGTGGAAACCAAGGTCATCGAGAGCAAGAGTGTGATCGTGGTGGAACAGGCTAATCCACAGGTCGTGTACGTACCTTCGTATGATCCCGTCGTGGTTTACGGCCCGCCAGTCTATCCCTATCCGCCCATTTACTATCCACCGGCGGGATACTATGCCGCGGGAATTGCCATTTCTTTCGGCGTTGGGATGATGATGGGGGCGTTCTGGGGCGGCGGGTGGGGCTGGGGCTGCGGCTGGGGCGGCAACAACAACATCAACATCAATAACAACAATAATTTCAACCGGAACTCAAATATTGGCAACGGCAACCGCAACAACATTGGAAACGGAAACCGCCCGTCGCAACAATCATCTCGCGGGGGCGGAGGCCGCGGAGATTCCAGCTGGAAGCACAATCCGCAACATCGAGGCGGCGCCCCGTATGGAGACCGAGGTACTGCGGACAGGTTTGGCGGTTCGGCACGCGGAGACTCCCTTTCCAATCGCCAGGCTAGTGCCCGCCAGCAAGTTGGCCGACAGGGCGGAAATCTGGCCAGCAGTCGCGGCGGAGGAGCTGGCGTGAGCAATCGGGCCAACGGATTGGGTTCAAATAACAGGTCTGGTGGTGCAGGCGTTAGCAACCGGGCGGGCGGAGGCGGAGCGGATCGGGTGGGAAGCCGTGACGTCTCGCGCGGCGGTGGCGGAAACCGGGATGCCTTCGGAGGAGGTTCCAGGGGATCCAGCGGTTACAACGGATCGAGCTCGCGCGCCAGTAGCAGCCGCGGTTCCTCAAGCATGGGATCTCGAGGAGGCGGTGGTCGCGGTGGTGGCGGAGGCCGGCGCAGGTAAGCGGCCTAGGTCGCGAAAAAGAATGTCATAGGAGCATGGATATGAAATCAACATCTGCGATGGCAAGCCTCCTCAGGCTGCGTTGGGTCCTGGGGACATTGGCGTTTCTGTCGGTGCACGGCCAGCTCACTGCGCAACAACCTGCCCAAAAAACTGCCCCTGCTTCTGTTGCGGTCGGTGCCAAAACCTTCGATTCACCGCAGCATGCTGCCGGTGCGCTAGTCGCTGCGGCGGAGAAATTTGATGAGGGCGCCCTCAATGAGATTTTTGGTCCGGGTGGCGAGGATATATATCTTTCCGGCGAATACCCGCAAGACCGACAGCGAGCCTCAGACTTTGCTGCACTGGCTCGCGAAAAGAAAAGCCTCTCCGTGGATCAAAAAAAGGGGAACCGGGCATTCCTTCTGGTGGGCAACGAGGACTGGCCGTTCCCCGTGCCAATCGTGAAGCTGGGCGCCAAATGGGCGTTTGACGCCAAGGCCGGACGCCAGGAACTCCTCTATCGTCGCATCGGAAGCAATGAACTGGACGCTATTGATATCTGCCATGGCTACGTGGAAGCGCAGCACGAATATGCACTCCAGAAGCGCGAAGGCTACGATGCCAACCAATACGCCCAGCGCATTGTAAGCACCTCAGGCAAGCAGGATGGCTTGGCATGGCAAAACCCCGACGGTAGTTGGGGCGGACCGATTGGCGAAAAGATTGCCCGTGCGATCGAACAGGGCTACTCCGGCGGTGCGGAGCCATACCATGGTTATTTCTTCAAAATCCTTAAAGGTCAAGGACTGGCGGCGCCACTCGGTGAAATGGACTTCGTCGTGAAGGGCGTAATGATCGGGGGCTTCGCCCTGGTAGCGGCGCCGGCCGAGTATGGCGTTACGGGAGTGAAGAGCTTCATCGTCAGCCACGACGGCGTTGTCTACGAGAAGGATTTTGGGGCAGCCACTCTCGGCGAGTTCATAAAAATGGAGCGCTTCAATCCGGGTCCGTCCTGGACACCGGTTCCGGAGGGCTAAGACAAGATCCGATCAACTAAAACCGGTCTCCGTCGAAGTGAAGAGGTCTATCGGTTAGTGGGAAATACTCAATCCCGGTAGTCATCTCGCCCGTTGATGAATGAACGACAATGCAATTGAGTGAGGACAAACGAACTGGCACTTTTGACAGTTCTTTCGCGGAATGCCTGAAGACACCATCATCATACCTTCGGAGTTCTCTTGCGAAAAGAAGGATCGAAAGAGTCGCATGTGAGAACCGTGGGAGGGATGCCTCGCAGGGAAAAATGTGAGAGAAAACAGAAAGGAACTAAATGAGAAGGAATATTGGCGTGGTGTTTGTTTTGGCAAGCGCATGGTTTCTGTTTGTCCCAGTGGCGCGAGCGCAGGCGGCGGCCAGCAGGGACTCACAGACCGTGAGCGAGCAGGATATTCAGTTGTTGCGCCAGGATGTTCGGTCGAAAAAAAAGCAGCTGATCGCGGCGAACTTGACACTCACGGATGCGGAAGCAACGCAGTTCTGGCCCGTGTATGACCAGTACAGCGCAGAGATGACGAAGATTGGAGATCAGCGGTATGCCCTGATCAAGGAATATGCGCAGAACTTCGGTTCACTGACGGACGACCAGGCGCTGAGTTTGATCAATCGCTCGCTGGCACTGGATGCGGCTGTCGAGCAACTGCGGATGAAGTACGTGCCGATCATCAATAAGGTGCTGGCGGGCAAGAAAACGACCACCTTTTTCCAGATGGACCGTCGCATCTCCACGCTAATCGACCTCCAACTGGCTTCGCAGATTCCGCTCGTGCAGGAACAGCACTAGTTTCGAATCGGGAAAGTGAGAGTTGTTCGCCTGAGTTGTTCGTCCTTTTTTGGCTGGGAGGTCACATAAAAGGGCATCTCCCGTACCCGTTATCCAGATGTCCGAGAAGGGGCATGGTCAAGTACTAGCGGATTTCCAGTTTGTCTTGGTGGGATGAAATGACAAATCTCAGGTCCAGAAAACGTGTTGTCAAGCACGGTGGCAGGCCTGTTCTTGACAGGCAATTCCAGCCCCACTCAATCTGCGGCTCGCGAGTACCGTACAGGACCTTGTGCCGGAAAGGTCGAATTTCTGCAGTGGGTTCGCAAAAGGAGCGCCTGCCATGGAACCTCCCATTCCTCCTTTACTTTTTGCCCTGCTTCTTCTTATCGGCATGCTGCTCTTCCTGGAAATTGGCCGCCGTGCGGGTGTCAAGCGCCGTGCAAAAGAGTCGGAAGGCGAGCGAGGCGGTCTTGGCACGGTCGAGGGCGCGGTTTTCGGCCTGTTCGGCTTGATGATAGCGTTCACGTTCTCGGGAGCGGCAACGCGGTTTAACGAAAAACGGATGTTTATCGCTGAGGAAGTCAACTGCATCGAAACCGCGTATCTGCGGCTACGCTTGCTGTCCTACCAGGAACAGCCTCCACTCCAGGAATTGTTTCGCCACTATCTGGACTCGCGGCTGGAGACTTACCGCAAGCTTCCCAATATGGTCGCGGCCGAAGTGGAGATGGCCAAATCTATGAGAATTCAGGAGGAGATCTGGACCGAAGCGGTGGCAGCTACTCGACTCCCCGATTCTCATCCTTCCTCTGGTCTGTTGTTGCTTCCCGCGCTAAACAACATGATCGACATCTCTACCACCCGCACCATGGCGCTGCAACTCCACCCTCCGAGGATTATCTATGCGCTTCTGTTCGGCCTGGGTCTCATTTGTTCCCTGCTGGCTGGTTTTCGGATGTCGAGTGGCCAACAACGGAGTTGGCTCCACATCCTGGGCTTCACGGTCCTCACGGTCATCATCGTCTACGTCATGCTGGACGTCGAGTACCCGCGAGTAGGTTTGATCCACCTCGAAACCTCCGACCAACTTCTGGTCCATCTCCGCGACCACATGAAGTGAGGGTGATTCGCGAAAGGACTCGCTGCTGATTCCCAGAACGGGACTATCTCATGCAGTTGCTTTATATCGGTTTTGCCCCTTGGCTGTTTGCCCGGTGGTGCTGGCCAGTGGAACTCGAACATGAATTTGAGTCCCAAGCGAGGGCCCCGATTCGACTGAGATGTGCCCCCCGACCAGCCGCAGCCGCTCGCGCATGCTGATTAAGCCAATACCGGCTTCCGCCCGCACAGACTCAGGGGTGAATCCTGTGCCGGAGTCGGAGATGCAAAGTTCGATTCGATTGCAGTGACCAGACAACTCTACCTTGGCGTTGTCGGACCCGCTGTGCTTTAAGACGTTCTGCAAAGCCTCCTCTACTATCCGATAGAGGCAAAGACTCACATCCTTCGGAATCTCTTCTTGAATGTCATGATGAACAAATAGGACTCCCAGCTTGTGACGTTGAGAGAATTCTGTGCAGAACCCTCGCATAGAGGCTACAAGACCCAAAGTGTCTAGCTTGGATGGATGAAGCTGGTAAGACAGGTTGTGGATACTGGACGAAATCTCCGCGGATGCTTCCGCAAGGTCGTGCAGTTGTTGCCGCGCCCGGGACGAAAGCCCGGGCATATCCTGCTCGAATTGCTCAAGTCCAATTTGTAGGAGCGCCATCCGTTGATTCAAATCGTCGTGCAACTCCCGGGCAATGAGCGCGCGTTCCTGCTCTTGCGCCTCAATCAACCTGCGGCTCACGCTGGAGACGGCCTCTTCCGCAAGCTTCCGCTCGGTAACATCGGCCACTATGCCGATCATCCGCAGCAGCCCGCCTTTACCGTCGAAGATACCGTGTCCACTCTCCTCCAGCCAAATTACATCCCCGTCGGGGCGTAGCATTCTATAGCTGGTTTGATAAGTTGGATTTTGGGGAGTAAGCGCCGCCTCTGTGGCGGCATATGCTTCGCGGTCGTCAGGGTAAACTCTGGCGATAAATTGCCGGCCGGTATCGCGCGTCGGGTCGTCCATCCAACCGAGAATGTCAGCGCACTGTCCTGATCGCACTATCGCATCGGTTACTGCGTGCCGCTCAAACACGTACATCCTTCCAGCTTGGACCGCCAAGCGTAGCCGTTCTTCGCTTTCTCGCAGTGCATCCTCAGTCCGCTTGCGCTCTGTGATGTCCGCTACCATGCCTACTATCCGCGACATCCTGCCCTGGTCGTCAAAGTGCGCCCGACTGCTTCTTTCCAACCAAATCACGGTCCCGTTGGGACGCATGAAGCGATAGCTGATTTCAAGGTGGGGCCTCTCCGGACTAAGCTTGGCAACCGCGGTGGTAAGTCTTTCCCGATCCTCAGGGTGAACCCTGGCCGACATTTGCTGACCGGTAGTGAACGTCGTTTCGTCTATCCCGAGAATCTGGACGCTCTCTGGCGATCGCACGATCTCATCGGTGGCAGCGTCCCACGCAAAGGCGAACATGTTTCCGGCCTGGACCGCAAGACGAAGCCGTTCTTCGCTTTCCCGGAGTTCCTCTTGTGCAAGCCGGCGTTCCGTGATGTCCTGGCCCGTGCCACGGAGTCCCACGACGCGGCCTGCGGCATCTCGCTGCACTTCGCCACGACCGATGACCCATCTTGTGGTGCCATCAGGGCGGAGTACCTCTAGATCCAATTCGAATGGTGTTCCAACGCGCTGCGCTTCTTCTACAGCGTGCCGCAGTCGCTCCCAACTTTCAGAGGTATAGAGTTGCGGCTGTTCCTTGGAGTTGAGCGCAGGCAGATGGGGATCGCGTCCAGCGATTCGGTAAAGTTGTTCTGACCACGTCGCAGTGTCAGTGCTTGAATCCCATTGCCAACTGCCTACCTGCGCCAGGCGCTGGGCTTCACTGAGTTCCGCTTCTCTCTTCCGCAATGCGCGCTCCGCTCGCTTGCGCTCCTCTACGAGGGCGGCCAGAACCATGAAAGGTGTCGCAGTGAAAACCAAGAATAGCTGCAGCGAGAACACGCTGTTGAATAGTCCCCCCCTGGTGAAGGGACCCTGATTATGGGCTGAAGCCCAAATCGAAAGAAATGCAACTAGGCAAACGGAAGTGCTGACGCCCAATGACCCGAAACGCAAAGCGGCCCACAGAAGAAAGGGCACGAGAGAATAAAGCAATGCCGGCGAATTGCTCCCTGAGGCCGTGAAGGTGAAATAGCCCAGAACAGCCAGAGAGGCAATCAGAGCGGAAAATTCGAAACGGTAGGCACGTGGTTTGCGCGCCCATACAGGCCCGTCGTTGACCCAACCCAATATCGTCGGCGTCAGAGTGATGAAAGCGAGCATCTCGGAAAAAAAGGAAATCCTCCAACTAGTCCAATACTCGCCGGGGATGCCAAACGCACTGAGAAATGCCGCGGCGTCCGGTGCGAGGAGCACCGCAGAGAAAGCATATTTACTGAGGGCCGCCACGCTATTGAGCCGGGGGGCCCGGCCGAAGAAATAGCTCACACTGAACGCGGCGATAAGGACTTGGACCGTGTCGGCCAGAATAAACCAGACAACCGAACTGATCGGCACGCCTGCCTGTAGGTCGCAGAGAACAAACGCAGCAAAGGCTGCGGGAATGACGCTGGGCCAAGTCTTCTGCGGCACCAGCAACAACACAGACACCAGAAGAGCGCACCCCGGCCACAGCGGCCAGACTGTTTTGGGATGTGATAACAGGACTCCAGCTAGGTTGATAACCAGGTACAACAGCATGGCGACCAGACACGCCAGGATCACTGTACGAAACGCGAAACTTTGTATCGCTACGTTCCAGGATAGGCGACTGCGCCCGGTTTGCATGGCCTACCTCCCATGAAGCGTGAACAGTTCACGGCTTGGCGGAAAGCGAATGAACAACCCTCCCATGGTTGGTGCTTGGAAGTAACCATACTATATTCGTTGGTGTTGTCAACTGGTGGATTGACCATACGGTGACCAATTCCAACTGAGCAGAACAATCCCGCGGTCTAGGCCAAGTGAAGCAGCCTGCATCCTTCGTGACTTAGAGCAATGGTCTGTGACTTTTGACAGTAGGATGCGGCGTACCCCTCTGGCAGCCTGTCGAGACAGGTGACGCTTTGTAGCAATCTTCAAATTCAAGGAGGTAATATGTGCGACTGACTATCTTATGCCTCGTAGCGTCCGCCGTCCTTCCATTAGCAAGCCAAGCGCAGGCTCCTGTTTTCGCGATTATGCCGGTAGAAAGCAAGGTTAAATTCGACGTGAAAGCGTCGGTAGCTATAACGGGCACTTTCGACAAGTGGGACGCGACTCTTATATTTACATCTCCCGATATCAATACAGGGGTTTTAGACATCAAGATTCAAGCTGACAGTGTAGACACTGGAAGTGGCATGAAGAACGGCAAGCTGAAGGGCAAAGACTTTTTCGACGCCAAGCAGAATCCCTTGATCACGTTTCTGTCCAAAAAAATTGTACAAACTGGGCAGGACACCTTCGAGGTGGATGGCGACTTTACGATTCGTGGAGTGACTAAACCAGAGAAGTTATTACTAGTGGTTAGTGGAGCGGGGACAGGCGCAGCCTCAATCAAAGGGACTATGGCCTTTGACCGTAAGGACTATGGGATGAACAGCGGTATTCCTTTTATCAAGATCGCCGACCGCGTCGAGGTGACTTTCGATCTCAATGCGAAACGAGTCAGCGGGCCTCCGGTGAACTTAAAGTAGCAGCAGTCCTGTCTTTAAACTCTCTTCGCATCGCCTTCCCTGGGGATAACTTCAGCCAATTGAGACGACTGGTACTTCTGTCAGTAGTTTTGTCGCGAAGCCAGCGTCACGATTGCCAAGGGAGGGCCTCGTGGACGTGGCCTGCAACGCGATTCCATCCATCGGGTCCCGGACGCACCACAAAAAACGCGCTGTTTGTGGGTTCTTGGCAGTGGCTTTGTCTTTGGCGTCCTGCAGCGGGTTGCCCCCGACCGTGGGGGGTAGCGGCCAAGGCAGCGGTGCCACGTTTCTTGTCGGACTTCGGGCCATTCCGCTTCCACCTCTAGGAAATATCAACATACTCTCTTTCAGCGCCACAGTTGTCGGAGTGTCCTTAACTCCATCCACCGGTGGATCTGTAAGTGTGCCGCTCAATGCTCCTCTCTTTCAAGTAGACTTTGCCAGGCTCCAAAGTGACACTTCCTTCCTCGCTTTTTCGACTTCGATTCCAGCCGGAACCTACTCGAACATGGTTGTAAGCCTCTCAAATCCGTCGGTCTCCTATTGCACCCAGACTCTCGGAATCACAGGGTGCACAGCTGGCAGCGTTACCACACTGGGAGGCGGACCCGCCACACCGATAATTGCGGACTCTCCGTTTCCACTGGTTGTAACCACTGGCCAGAGCATAGGTCTCGCCGTTAACCTAAATATCGCAAAGGCATTGACCTTGAATGTCCAGACGCAAGCAATCACGAGCGTAAATCTTGGCGCAGCCGATGTTTTAACAGCGATGATTCTCCCACCCTCCTCTAGCACTTTGCCCTCTAGGGCATTAGACTTCGTCGAAGACGTAACCGGAATCGTGTCGTCCGTTAATACCGCCTCTCAGAGTGTCACGGTACAAACGGCAACAAAGGGTCCAATAACGGCCTTTGCGGGGACCACGACGACCGTGTCCCCCAACTGCACCACCTTCAATCTCGGCAGCACCTTTACCTGTGCAAAGCAGGGTCAGGTCGCCAGTCTGGATATGACTCTGAATGTCGATGGCGCATTCACTCTTCTGGAATACGATCCCTTGGCGACAACGGCAGGAGACTGGATCGAGGGCATTGTCGGGCTGCCAACTTCGTCGTCTACGCAATTCCAGATTGTCACAAACGACCTCACTTTTGACCCGTCAAACACCTTAATCGGCAGCAATCTAGAACTAGGGGCCCCAGTGAAAATTACTTTAGCGAATCCTAAACCGTTCGTGGTCGATACCAAAGGCTTGAATGTTCCGAATACATCCTTCACGGGAGCTACGGACGCTTCGATTCTGATGCCCGGCCAGACCCTCGCAGTTCATGTGGTCTCGTTCACACCAGCCTCTGGCGCTGCTTTGGCAGCTGCCAATGTAGATTTTGTATATCTCCGCTTCACTCGCGTCACCGGCAGCGTGGCCAGTGCAGCCCCTCCAAATACGTTCGCCATGCAATCTTTCCCCTCATTCTTCGGTCTGACCGTGCCCGTGACTGTGCAACTGTCGAATGGCTTGCCAAGTACGAACTTTGATGGAGTCAGTGGTGCAACTGATTTGGTTTCCGGACATATTGTATCGATTCGCGCGCTCTATTTTGGTCCTCCGACGGGCCCCACACCTACGCCTACTCCGTTCAGCGCGGCCAAGCTTCGCGTTCCTCGAGGCTTTCTCGAATCGCCACAACTGAATTAGCTAACAGGCTGGATAACCGTGCGGCAACTGCAGAATCCGCGGTGGCTCAGAAGATTTGGGCCATTCTATTCGGAATTCTCTTTGTGGTGGCCTCGCGCATCATCTTTCGATTCCGGGATTTGGGCCTTACATCCACAGATCCTCGGTACTTCAGCCTGATTCGATTGCACACCTACAACTTCAAGGACTATGGATGCCTGAATTGTGGCTCTTGCAAGGCGATGTATGCGAGTAATGGCTCGTGCCAAGATTCCGGTGTCTTGCGGATCTTCACATCTGTCTTCGATCTCCGCAGCGGATTGAGCGGGCACGTCAGCACTCGCATGGCAATCACCTCGGTCACATCGACCAATGGGCGAAATCCCCAACCTGTCGGACGAGGGATCCACATGCGCCTACCGCTCATGCCTGCGCAGCCTTGGAATTTGGTCTAAGAGTTACAGTGGCGCGAACTGTGGTGCCAAGTCCGGCCTGGGAGTCGATGGCCAGTTCCCCGTGGACCAGTTTCAACCTTTCCCTCATGCTCGTAAGGCCCAGCCCTTGCCCCCGCATTGCCGCTTCGGGCTTAAACCCAATGCCCCAATCGCGTACGCTCAGCTCGATTCCCGTCGATGTCCTTCTGAGCCACACCTCAAAGCGCTGTGATCCGCTATGCTTGAGGGCATTCTGCAAACTTTCTTGCAAAACCCGGAAAAGACAAAGCGCGGCTTCCTGACGCAGTTCCTTCGTTTCGCACTCGGAGTGAAACTCAACCTGCACTCCATGCTTCTCGGATAGCTCCCTGCAGAAACTGGAAGCCGCGGTTGCGATGCCCAGGTATTCCAACTTTGAAGAGTGGAGCCGGTGCGAAAGGGCCTGAATGTCGCTCCCGAGACGTAAGGCTTGCTCGATTGCCTTTTCGAGGCCCTGCGCGACTGCCGCCGGCGCTGAAGTGGGAGAATCTCGTTTCAAACGCTCCAGATTCACCGTTAATAGGGCAACTTGCTGAGTGATGTCGTCGTGAAGCTCTCGTGCGATCCACGTACGTTCTTCTTCTTGGGCCTCGATCAGCTTGCGGCTCATGTCGGACAGAGCCTCTTGAGCGAGTTTGCGATCAGTGATATCGATGCACGAGCCGATATAACCTGCAAACGACCCATCGGAATTAAATCTAGGCACACCCTGATCGAACATCCAGCGATATTCTCCATCGTATCGCTGTAGGCGGAACTCCATCTGGAAAGGTTCCGGCCGATCGAACGCCCTCGCGTAGGTCTCCGAGCATCTCGGCAGATCGTCCAGGTGAACACCCTTCGTCCAGCCGTTGCCGAACTCCTCCTCAAGCGATCGACCGGTGAACTGCAGCCAGGGCAAGTTGAAATATGTGCATAGCTTATCGGCGCCCGCCATCCAGATCATTACTGGAGCTGTGCTCGCGACACGTCGGAATCGCTCCTCGCTTTCGCGCAGAATAACTTGGCTGTCGAGTAACTCTTCCATCGCGCGCTTGCGTTTCAAGGCGTTCCACAATATCTCCCCGATGATGCGGAGTTGATTAATCAAATCCGCAGTCCACGAAACACGATCGTGGGTCGTAAGAAAGGAGATTGCCCCATTGACGTCGCCGCTAACCCCCAACGGAACCGCTGCCGCGGACACGATGCCTTTCTCCCGAAAGTACTCCTTCTCGGCGAGTGCTTCTTCGGGCAGAGCGTCCAAGTCTGAGGCAAAAGCCACTTCGCCGCGTAGAAGCTTGTTGGTCCACCACGTCAGATCGCTTGTGCTCATGGAGTGGGGTGGAGGTACGGAAACGGCTCCGGCTCGTTGCCAGGTGAAGATTGCCGTCATCCCTCGGCCGTCTGGAGTGAGCTCGAAGAGTCTGATTCTGTCCATCCCGAGGAATTGACCGATGCGCTCCAAACTCCTCTCAACATTGGCACTTACATCCTTCTCCGGCACGTTAATGAATGTTGTCGAGAGCTCCGAAAGAAGCTTCTCAAACTCCAGACGCCAATGGAGAGCTGCTTCCGCCTTTTTCTGCTCGGTAATGTCACGAGCGATCTTGGAGACGCCGACGATCTTGCCTGTCGAATCTCGTATCGGAGAGAGGGTCAGAGACACATTAATCTTGTATCCCCCCTTCCTCACACGAACCGTCTCGAAGTGTTCAATGGATTTGCCAGCTGTCAGCTGCTGGAAAATCTCGTTCTCTTCCTCATGAAGGTCGGCAGGGATGACGATGGCAATGGACTGTCCCACAGCCTCGGCCTCAGTGTATCCATACAAGTGCTGTGCGCCTGGATTCCAGCTCGTGATCACTCCGTTTCGACTCATGGAAAGGATGGCATCATCGGAGGATTGCACAATGGCCGCGAGCGTCCGACGAACGTCTTCTGCCTTCTTGCGCTCAGTGATGTCTCGGATGATGGCGGTTAACAACCTATCGTTGCCCGTCTGCAGCTGAGAAATCGAAGTTTCAATTGGAAATTCTTCTCCATTTGCCCGGAGACCCCACAATGCACCGAGTGTACCCATCGAAGGATTGGTCGTCCCGATCTCTTCGAATTGGCGAATATGTTCTGAATGTGCAGTGCGGAAACGCTCCGGAATGAAACGACTGATTGGGCTTCCGATCGCCTCCTGCGCCTGACAACCGAACATTTTCTCCGCTGCGGCGTTAAACACAACAATTCGCTGTTCATAATCTACGGCAATGATGGCGTCCATCGCCGAGGCGATGATGCCCTCCAAACGGTCCTGGCTCTCGCGTAGCTTGTCCCGGGTCTGTTTGTCGTCCGTGATATCCATCAGCACCGTTGCCGAGTGCAGTAGGTTTCCTTGTGTGTCCTTCACCGACCCTGCGTTGACAAGCACCGCTCTCTTCTGCCCGCTCTTGGTTAGCACTTCGATTTCTTCATTGTGAAGACCACCCGTCTTCTTCCACTTTTCAGACAAGTCCATCAGTCTTGGCAGCGCTTCGGGGAGGTAAATGAACGACAGGGGCTTACCTACGAGTTCTTCTTTGGAATAACCCAGAGCCATGCAGGCTGCTACGTTGACGTCCAATATTTCGCCATCTACTGAAGCCATGAAGCAGTACTCTGGCAATGTTTCAAAAAACTGCTTGAATCGGCGCTCTGAGACTTGTCTAGCTTCTTCAGCCTGCTTAAGATCGGTCACATCCGCGATCGTGGACAGAGCGCACGGCTCACCCTGAATCTCAATTAGCTCAGATGATCCTAAGGCGGAGCGGATCTCGCCGTCCTTTCGGCGAAGTTTGACCTCGAGATTTCGTACCGTGCCTTCGGCTAGCAGGCGCCTTATCAATTCCTCTCTTTGGCCTGGATCGACCCAGATCTCGATCTCTAAAGGTGTCCGGCCCAGTGCCTCGTCGCGGCTCCAACCAGTAAGACGCTCAAACGTCTCGTTTACTTCGAGGTAGCGATGGTTTTGAATGTTCGTCAGCGTCACGGCCAAAGGGCTTTGACGGAACGCTTTAGAAAATTTCTCTTCCGAGCTTTTCAGCGCTTCCTCAGCCTTTTTGCGCTCCGTAGTGTCAATTGCCATCCCCAGCATGCGCGTCGCTTCGCCATTTTTCCTGTACTCGAATGCCCCTCTTGAGGCGACCCAGCGTAAAGCCCCGTCCACTCTAACAACGCGGAACTCCGCGGTGTAAAGCTCGTGGTTTTGTCGCGCATGAGCCATCGCTTCCGAGACTCCTTTTTGATCCTCCGGATGGACGAAACGGAAAAAATCGCCAACATTCCCAGCGATCATGTCGGAAGGAATACCAAACATGGTGCGCAGATCGCCAAACCAAGTATCTCTCCCAGTGTTGAGATCCCGTTCCCAACCCACCGCTTTGCCCGATTCCATCGCCAGACGAAGCCGATCGCTGTAGCGGATCAGTTGTGCCTCTGTCTGCTTCCTCTTCGCTCGCTGCCAGAGAAGCGCGGCAATCACCAGAGCCTGTGCTAAGAGCACAAGAATCCCCGCGATGATGTATCGCTGGTACGCTTCCCAAAAGGTTGGCTCGCGATCGAGAACAACACTGCCAGGGGGCAGGTCGCTCTCCTCGAGCCCCCACCGGCGCAGGGCACGCCAATCAAACAGGTAGATGTTTGCGCCTCTGACAATCGGGATATCCTGCGGTTTTTCCCCGTTGAGAATCCGGGCGGCCATCCCGGCGGCGACTCGACCCGCTAGGGAGGAGCTGAAGACGTCCCCGCCTACCGTTCCTCGACCCACGTCTTCCTCGTCAATAGTAAACACCGGCGCGTTTGCGGCGCTGGCCACCATTGGAATTGACTGAGTTTCGTCGTCGAAGTGCGTTCCCGCTGCATCCTGCAGAATTGAAGTGTGATAGACGATCGTGTTTCTTGGCAGGTGCTTCAGTCGCTCGAGTAAATCCGGCATCGCCAAGTCGGTGAGATACGTGAACTCGAGTTTTGATTCGTAGTTGAGAAACTGTTCCTTGGCAAGGGTCTCAAGGTGGCGGTCATACGGTGGCACGCCGCCTACCACCATCACATGTTTGGTGCGGGGTTGCAGGTGAAGGGCCGCTTCCAAGGTCTTCTCCGGCTGTGCTGTTCCCCAAACCCCAGTAAAGTCACAGTCGAGCTTCGGCGGCTCCGCAAACTCCTGGGCACTCCCCCAGAAAACAATCGGCGTATGCGGGGCAAGCATTTCGTGCGACGCGGCCAGCAGCTTGATTGGGGATGGGCCGACTGCAATGATCAAGTCTGGCGTGCGATCTTGGTACTTACGAAAATACCAATCGCGAAACTGCCGCTGCGCAGCTTCATCCCGAAACAAGTTTGCGTCCAGATCTTCTGTATAGAACTCAATATTGTAAGGCAAATCTTCTAAGGCACTGAATATCTCCTGGTTTATGTTGGCAACGCGTGGAGACCATGACCCCAGTTCATTGAAAATCAGGACTCGTCGGATTTGTTGGAACTGTGCCCCGGCGTTCGTCTGAAAGCCGAGACAAGCCGGGAGCAGCAAGAGTGCAAGATTCAGTAGGTTCAGACTATTGTGCGTCGCTCGGGGACGGCGCGCAGAGCTGCGCGCGGCGATTTGTCGACAAACCGCAGGCCGCGCTTTGGAGGGGAGTGAAGCGCGCATAATTCCACAGTATGTCAGCTTAAAGGCGGCTAAATTCCATACTAATTATATCACACCAGCTTGCTTCTTGAAGAAGTCTAGAATCAATCGGCCATCCAATGTCACCGCTGTCCCGCGGATAAGACAGCTTCACTCTTTGTCTTGCTTTCCTTCAGCTTGGCACGGTACACCATCGCCCGGGTCTCAAGGAGTTCGGCTTCGGCTTTCCTTTTCGTCTTCTCGAGCACCACGGCGTAATTCGTCAATGCTTGAATCAGCGCTGTATAATTCGGTGGTGATGATTTTTCCAAGATGCTGAGCGCTCGTTGGGAGGGCGATTGAGCCTCGGCATAGTAGCCGCGAGCCAAGCTGGTAGCAGCAACCTTGATCAGGGCATCGGCCACGCCGGGATCGTCCTTGCCCAATAAATGTTCCTTGATCGTGGCTGCCCGATCAAAAAGCGCTCCGGCCGCATCGTATTTCAGCAGATCGAAATAGAGCACACCCAGATTTTGCAATGTTTGCGCATAGTCAAATGTTTGTGTTTGGGATGTTTTATCCCACGCGCTTATAGCTCGTTTGTAAAGTGACTCGGCGCCTGAATTATTGTGGCGCAAGTAATCGAGCATGCCCAGGCTGCTGAGGATGGATGCCACTGTCGGGTGTTCCGGGCCCAGCGTTTTTTCTCGTATGGCAAGTGCGCGCTGAAAGAGGCTCTCAGCAGTTGAGTATTCGCCATCACTAAGCTTCAGAGTTCCCAAATTGACGAGGATTCTGGTCACCTGTGGCTGCTGTGGTCGAGGCGTCTTTTCCCACATGGCTAGAGCGCGCTGGTAGAGCGACTCGGCTTCCTCGTTCTTGCCCTGCGAGCTATAATTGCCCGCCAGATTATCAAGAATGATAGCCACTTCGGCATGGTCCTGTCCGAATGTTCTTATCCGAATTTCTAGCGCGCGCCGAAACAGGGGTTCGGCTTCCGAATACCTACCTTCCCTATGGAAAACCGACGCGACATTGTTGAGGCCAGTCGCCACGTTCGGGTGTTCCGGTCCAAGACCCTTTTCCCAGACAGCGAGAGCGCGCTGGAAGAGGAGTTCAGCGGCTGAGAAATCGCCCTCCCCTTGCCGGAGCGTTCCCAAATTATTGAGAACGGAAGCCACCTCCGGATGATCGGGTCCATAGGTTTTCTCCCGAATCGCCAAGGCGCGTTGGTAAAGAGCTTCAGCAGCCGAGTATTTGCCTTCATCGCAAAGGAGCGTGGCCAGATTGTTGAGGACGTTGGCTACCCGCGGGTGCTCTGCCCCAAAGGCACTTTCCGTAATAGTTCGAGCACGCTGGAAGAGAGGTTCAGCTTCCGCGTACCTGGCTTCCTTCAAAAAGAGTGAGGCCAGATTATCAAGGATATTTGCCACTCCAGGGTTGTCCGGTCCTAGAGTCGTTTCCTTGATGGCCAGCGCCCGCCGTAAATGCGATTCAGCTTCTGAGTACTTGCCTTCGTCTTGCTCGACCGTGGCCAGATTGTGCAGGACTGTGGCTATGTTTTGGTGCTCAGGCGCGAGAGTCTTTTCCCATATGGCGAGTGTTCGGTGGTATTCCAACTCGGCTTCCTTAAACCTCCCTTGCTTGTGATAAACGCTCGCCAAGTTATTGAGAACTAAAGCCACTTCTGGGTCTTCGGGTCCTAAGGCCTTTTGGTCCATCGCAAGTGCGCGTTTAAAGAGGGACTCGGATTCCGAGTATTTACCTTCCGACCACTTTAGTCCGGCAAAATCGCTGAGGACCTTTGACAAATCGGGGTGCACCGGTCCAAGGGCTTTTTCGCGGATTGTGAGAGCGCGCTCGAAGAGTGGTTGAGCGTCCGAATATTTGGCTCGTTGTACGAGAAGTTTGGCGAGATCTTCGAGTGATCTGGCGACCTCCAGCCGTTCCGGTCCGTACACCTTTTCACAGATGGTCAGGGCACGGTCGTAAAGCAGCTCAGCTTCGGCGAACTTACCTTTCGCTTTCTGCACCGCAGCTAGGTTACTGATCGCTGCTGAAAAGCGAGGATCCATTTCTCCGAATTCTTCGGCCCGTCGAAATGCATCTTTGAACAGAGTCTCAGCTTCCGCGTAATTCCGCTTCTGATACGCCTGCATCCCAGCTGCGTTCTCGCTTTCCCAGGAGGGCGCCTGAGCAAAGCTTGTGACCGCCCACAAGGTCATGGCAAGCGGCAGGACGATTTGGCGGGATTTCATCGCACAGCCTCCTCAAACTGCCCTGGCCGAGCGATCGAATTCTTGCGTGTCGCGACGTTGCTTCAAACTGTCAGAATTGCCAGTTTGGGTGGGAACTGTGCTGCTCAGTCTTGATTAGGGAGTTTGGGCTGGGTGCTTCGGGGGGCCTTCCGCTCTGCGGTTACGTTCTAGAGCCGGATGTGTTAACCACGCAGGCTAGTAATAATTTCCGGCTCATTAATTCGGCGAAGCGACCGGTCCATGATCGACTGTCTTGGGAAGAAAAGTTGCCAATGCTGACGTGAAAAGCTCGGCGCCCTCAGAATTGAGATGGAGTTCATCGGGCTGGTAATACTTTGCCGATAGTGCCGTGGGATCGATCGGGACCAATGTATCCACGCCGGCATTTTGCGAAGCGATAGTCATTTGCTTGACCGCAGCTTCTGAAGATGGCGTGGGCGGTACGAGAATGATCAGTTTCGCACCATGCTTTTCGCATAGGTCGCGAAGTTGCGCCACCCGGAAACTCGCCGTGGCCTGGAACTGCTGGGGAGGAGGAATGGTGGGCTGCGGTTTCAGGAGTGAGACAAGTTCTCTGTAATGGGGAACGGTGTGACTTAGAATCTGCGTGCGAAGGACGCTGCGCGTATCCCAGAACACACTGGAATGCGCAAGCAGGAGATTGCTCGTGGCAGTGCGATCCATGTTCAGGTCGGAAGCCACACCGAGAGTGTCTCGCAGGTCGAAAAGCAGCAATGGAGCATAGTCCTGGCGAACGCTGTTTGCGAGGAAACTGTTGACGCCAACGCCGAGTATCACGACCTGCGGCCGCGAGCCTTCGCGGAAGAGGCGTTGCAAGCCATAAAACCAGTCGTAGTAGCCCGTGGCTTCGAGAAAGATCGGATAGATGTGCATCTGGCCAGAAGTCAATTTCTTCAAGCGGTCAACGTCCACTCCTTCTAACAATAAGGAGTTGCCGACCATGAGAACCGAAGCCGGCTCGCCGGGATTTGCGGGATGCACCTTGACTGCTTGTGCGTACTCCCGAGAAACGCGGTCATAGGTCTCCGAGTCATGTTTGAGGAGGTGACCACTGGCCATCTCGAAAGCCGCAATAAGAATCGCACAAGCTGCAAGCAGCAGCTTGATGTAAAAGACCGCTGAACTCTTAGAATTGGAAGTAGACGAAGGCATTGAGATTGCTCCCGGAAAAGAACGCCAACACGACAAGCGCGAGCGCCGCGAATCCCGTTCGAACCAAGTAAGGGGAGGTCGCAAACGGGTACTCCTGATTGCTGGCTTCCTGAAGAAGGTCCGCCAGGAAGAGAGGAATGGAGAATAGGCAGAGCATGAAGAATGCTGAAAGGTATTCGCTCCGCCAAGCAAAATTGGAAAGCCCGGCAAGAAAATGGACGGCGGCGCTGAGAGAAGGCGCCCGGAAGAAGGCCAAGCTTAAGCCAAGGATGTTGAAGGTGAGAATTCTCTGGGTCCAGAGACTAAAAAATCCCGTGGAGCGTTGCTGCGCGGCCGGATCGGCAGATTGGGCTTTGGCAGGGAAGAAGTAACGCTCCACGGCCAGGACCACGCCATGGATGGCTCCGAAGATGACAAACGTCCAATTGGCGCCATGCCAAAGGCCCGCCAGGATCATGGTGATGAAAAGATTCTTGGATGTTTTCCAATTGCCCCAAGCGCTGCCACCGAGGGGGATGTAAAGATAGTCGCGCAGCCAGGTGCTAAGACTGATATGCCAGCGACGCCAGAAGTCCTGAAGGCGGTGCGCGAGGAAGGGCTGGCGGAAATTGACCATGAGATGGAAGCCCATCAACTGGGCTGAACCGCGCGCGATATCGCTGTAACCGCTGAAGTCTCCGTAAACCTGCCAAGTAAAAGCATACGTTCCGAGCAGGACGATCCAGAAGTTGGGGGGCCCAAATTGACCGCCGAAGGCCGCGTTGGCCAGGAGCGCGCAATTATCCGCAATCACGCATTTTCGTATCAGCCCGGAGAAGATCAGCATAAGGCCATCAAAGAATCGATCGGCATCAAAGGCGCGAGCACTCTGGACCTGAGGAAGCAATTGTCCCGGTCTTTGAATAGGGCCGGCGATCAAGTGCGGGAAAAAGCTGATGAAAAGTGCGTAGTCCAGGTAAGAAGTAGCCGGCTGAAGTTTGCCCTTATAGACGTCAACGACGTACGCAACTTCCTCGAAGGTGTAGAAGGAAATGCCCGGGGGAAGAATGATGCGGATCAGCGGCAATGGAACATTGTGAAAGCCGAGGTGGTTCAGGGAGTCCACAAAAGAGCCCGCGAAGAAATCAAAGTACTTGAAAACTCCTAAAATCGTGAAATTCCAAACAAGGGATAAAATCAGCCATTTCTTGCGATGGGGCCCCGGTCGGCTGGGAGAGATTTTCTGAGCGATCAGGAAATCGACGGTTGTACTGGCGATCATCAGGGCCAGAAAGCGCCAATCCCACCAGCCGTAAAAGAAGTAACTGGCGAGGAGGAGGAAGATATTTTGGGCGCGATGGCTCAGGCGCCAATACACCAGCACGACGGGAATGAGGAACAAGAAATAGGCGGGTGAGTCAAAGAGCATATCGTTGTATCAAATCCAATGTAAAACGATCTGGCCTGCGCATCGCGTACGGGACAGCATAGGTAGAGGTTCATGGGGCGAACAATCAGGAGAATCATGGCATAGAGGCCAAGGCAATACCTGAGGGCCTGCTGTGAGGCGTGCCGTTCGACACGCATGTGCCACCGGTCGATGCCTGCCGCGGCCCGACGCAGAGAAACGTCTTCGGGCTGCTCGGACTACCGTCGGGCGGAGGGCCGACGACTTTCGCATTTCATTTCGGACGCACGACGTTTAATCGCACGACGGCGAGTCGATGCCAAGAGGGCAGGCGGATCCCCTGAGGAATTTTCGATGCACAGTTTAGGGTCTAGACCCGATTGTGAGGAAGTTCAGCGTTAGCTACCGTGCCCAAGCGCCGTCATACTCCCCGTCCGTTAGCAGAGTCTTGACGAGCTAACAGAACGCAATCCCCCGGGGCGTGGCGGTACAAGGGTTCCACCAGAATGGGACTCCTATGGCGGTAGTTTGTTTTGTGGAAATTACTATGGGTACGCGAAAACATCAGTGGCCTTGGTACGCGATCCGGGCCAGAACGGGCAGAGAAAAGAATGCGACTTTGTCCCTGGAGAACGCCGGTTACGAGTGCTACTTGCCTCTGATCAAGTTCACGCGCCAGTGGTCGGACGGGGCGAGGGACACTGCAGTGCCCCTGTTTCCAGAATATCTCTTCTGCCGGATGAATCCGGATAATCGGGTCCCAGTTTTGATGACGCCTGACGTAGTCCACATCACCGGAGTCGGTGAGACATTGCTCCCTGTCGACGAGCAGCAGATTTCCGCGATCCAGCACATTGGGAAGAGTGGCGTCTCGATGATTCCCTGGCCGTACTTGCAAACCGGGCAGGTCGTTTGCCTCGAGAATGGGCCGCTGAACGGTTTGCGCGGAATCATTCTCAGAATCAAGTCGGGATTGAAGTTCGTACTGTCTGTTAGCTTGCTGCGGCGTTCGGTTGCGGTCGACGTTAACCGCGGGTGGATTGGCGAAGCACATCGCGTCAGGCCACTCGGTCGAGCCGCAGGCGTTCAGCCGATTCGCTCGTCTGCGAGGCCGAATCCGGAGGGCGATATTGTTTGCTCTTCCTAGTCGACGACATGCGGCGAACTGAGTCGATTGAAGCGCGAACGTAATGCAGCTGATTCGTTCTTCAGGCATTAGGCCGGCACAGTAACACAGATGTCTACATCGCCCACACTTCTCGATTTCTACCAACTGCGGGAGCACCCGTTTGGAGTAACACCGGACCCGCGCTACCTTTATTTTAGCCCGGGGCACAGCGAAGCCCTGGCGTCCTTGCTGAATGGGATTGAAACGGGGCGCGGTTTTCTCTCTCTGGTGGCAGAGCCAGGAATGGGAAAGACCACGTTGCTGTTTCAGCTCTTGCAACGCTGGGAGGGCCATGTCTACTCCGCCTTCCTATTCCAAACGCAGTGCAATTCGCTGGAGCTTATCCGCTACTTGCTAAACGACTTGGGCCTGAACAGCGACGGCGAAGACATTGTGCGGATGCACTCGGAGCTTAACGAGTTTCTGTTTCGCCAGAAGTTGGCGGGAAAACAAGTCGTTGTTTTCATTGACGAGGCTCAGAATCTTTCGGATACCGTGCTGGAGACGGTGCGCTTGCTCTCGGATTTCGAGGCGACCGACAAGAAACTGCTGCAGATTGTGCTTGCGGGCCAGCCGGAACTAGCAAACCGATTGTCACATCCGGGCTTGGCGCAATTGCGCCAGCGAATCGCCGTGCAGGCACGTTTGGAGGCGCTGAGTCCCAGTGAGGTCGTTCGGTATATCAATCATCGGCTTCAAGTGGCTGGACGTTCGGAGCCCGGACTGTTCACACCTGGGGCCCTTGAGCTGATAGCGGAGCGCAGCAGCGGGATACCGCGGCTCATCAACAATCTCTGCTTCCGGGCACTGTCGTTGGGTTTCGCCTTTCAAAGCGAGCAAATTACGGCTGACGCCGTTCGAAGAGCTGCCGGGGACCTGTCGTTGGAGCAGCATGCTGAGACGGATGCAGTCCTGCACCAGCAGGGAGCGCCACAGGCTACTCGTGGTGTTCGACAATTGTGGGAGACATGCTATCGCTGGTTCAGAGGAAACCTCGTCAGACCGAGGCGTTTTCAGGTGTCTCTAGCCGCGCTGGTGCTTGGAAGCTTAGCGATCTTTCTCACTTTGCACGGGAGATCAGGGACAGCTCAGCCAACGCCCGAAACTAGCCCGATCATCGCGAGCGGGGCGAAGGCGCCGGAATTGGAACCACTGCTCGCGTGGGCCGTCGCGAACAAATCCGACGCCATGCATGGCCAAGAGATACCAAAAGCCGGCAGCAGCCAGGACCTACCTGTCTCTTTCACCTACGTGATCCAGCCGAACGACACGCTCAGGAATCTCTGCATGTCCACAGTCGGGCAGTACGACAATGCAGTGCTTGCACAGATCCGGAAGTTGAATCCGGACTTACGAGACCCCGACCATCTCCTGGTTGGGCAAGAGATTCGTTTCCCTCTATATCCCCCTAAATGAAAGCAAACCGTCCACACCAAGGCCGGGATTCTGAGATTTCGAAAGACAGAAAAATGAGCGGCTGCGAGCAAAAGTGTAGGAAGACGCCAAGACAACTGCGGTCATTCCCTTATGCGTTTGTCCGGGATTCCCCGCTTTCGAATTGCAAGCGGAACCGGATTGGCGAGACCACAGCGCGTCGTTATGGTGGTGTTGTTTGAAAGTACTCAAGGCATTTGCCCGCGGAGGTTGGGCAACTGAGCGCCATAGGCTGTTTGGCAGTACGCGTGGCGCTCGCGCGGGTACGGTGCGCAACGCGGTGGCTCGAGTTTCAAAGACCGAGACATGTGGTTCTCGGGGCGGTAGCGTGGGCCGGTGGCCGCTTGTGCTGACTTGAACTCAGAGAAAGGCGCAAAACTCTAACATGACGTCACAGATGAATAGCTATCCGTGGTTCGCGCTGCAGACGAAGTCTAGAAGTGAGCACGTCGTGGACACCCAGCTCCGGGGCAAAGGGTACGAGGCATTCCTTCCTCTCTACAAGTCCCGGCGGCGTTGGTCTGACCGGGTAAAAGAACTCGAACTGCCCTTATTCCCTGGCTACCTGTTTTGCCGGTTCAACCCGCTCGATCGTTTGCCGATACTTGTGACGCCAGGCGTACTTCAAGTGGTGGGAACAGGCAAGAACCCCATACCAGTCGATGACGAGGAAATCGCCACGATTCAAAAGGTGATGCGATCCGGGCTCCCCAGGCAACCGTGGCCGTGTCCACAAGTGGGGCAAAGGGTAAGAGTCGAATATGGTCCGCTTAGCGGGGTTGAGGGAATCTTGCAAAGTTTCAAGGGGGGGCATCGCATCGTGCTGTCGGTGGCGCTGCTGCAGCGATCTGTCGCCGTTGAGGTGGACGAATCCTGTGTCAGCCCGATTCATCTGAGCATCCCAGCGAGTTCAGCTTCCGCATACCTTCCGGCCGAGCTATAGAGAGTTCGTAGTGCGACTGGGGTCAAATATGTTCGAGACAGAGGAACCCGCCAATGAAAGTGCAGTCGATGGAAAAGTCGGAGTTGCCAAGAGTGCTTAAGTTCAGCTTCCGGCTCCGCCGCTCGTTGAGCCGGCCACGCCACGAAGTGCTTGCGGAAGACGTGTTCCGGAGGATTTTTTGCTGGGAACGGAAGCGGGCGGAGAGGTCTGGCCGAGGTTTTCTGCTGCTGCTTGCGCATGTGGAGGAGGTTCTCCAGGCGAGCGAGGGAGGCACAACACTGTCCGTAATAGCGTCGGCACTTTCGTGTGCGACCAGGGAGACGGACATAACCGGCTGGTATCGGGAAGGCATGACGCTCGGTGTCATGTTCACGGAACTCGGTACTGGAAACTGGGAAGCCATGCAAGAATCCGCGCGCAACAAGGTAATAACGG
>Ga0070693_100000008_pt1 | contig 80726 bp, 89 predicted proteins | sample KBSK1103metaG_FD_65472 | JGI IMG/M metagenome (GOLD analysis project Ga0070693, IMG submission 65472) | Corn, switchgrass and miscanthus rhizosphere microbial communities from Kellogg Biological Station, Michigan, USA - KBS K1-10-3 metaG | ecosystem: Host-associated > Plants > Roots >...
TGCCCGACGCCTTCGTGGTGACGCCCCGCGACCAAGACATCGGACAGCTTGCCGGCGAGCTCGCCGGACTGCCCGGCGTCGCGCACGTCCAGGCCGACGCCGCGTGGGCTCGGCGCCTGGCCGCCCTGGCCAACATCGGACGGGTAGCCATCTGGCTCCTGAGCGCGCTGCTCGGTGCCGGGCTGGCCGCGGTAACCTTCAATACCATTCGCCTCCAGATCCTGACCCGGCGCGCCGAGATCGAGGTATCGAAGCTGATCGGGGCGACCGACGCGTTCATCCGAAGACCCTTCTATTACCTGGGCCTCTTCCAAGGCGCAGCCGGGGGAATCGTCGCCCTGGGCATCGTGGCGGCGGGCCTCGGACTTCTCAACCGGGAGGTTCGGGCGCTGGCAGAGTCCTATGGGTCCGGCTTCAGGTTCGATTTCCTGGGGCTGGGCGATGCCCTTGCGGTCGTGGTCTTCGCCGGCCTGCTCGGCAGCCTAGGCGCGCAGCTCGCGGTGGCGCGGCAGCTTCGGGAGGTCGAGCCTGGCTAGACCAAAGCGACAGTTAGCGCCCGCTTTCGCCCAAGGCCTTTAAGGGAACCGGCGATCCGCCTGGCACTCTAATGAAGTGACTGCTAAAATCGCCCCCCATCAAGGAGATCCGTATCCATGCAAGCGACGCTGGCCCTGCCCGTTTCGGTTCCCGTGCCGATGCCGACCGGGAGCCTCGAGGCTTACATCCAGACCGTCAACCGGTTCCCCCTCCTCACCGCCCAGGAGGAGCGCGAACTGGCGCTGCGCTGGCGTGAAAAGGAAGATCTCGACGCCGCCCGCGGCCTCGTGCTCTCGCACCTGCGCCTGGTGGTCGCCCTCGCCAGGGGTTACCTCGGCTACGGCCTGCCGCATGCCGACCTCATCCAGGAAGGAAACATCGGCCTCATGAAGGCCGTGAAGCGCTTCGACCCGGACCGCGGCGTGCGGCTGGTGTCGTTCGCCATCCACTGGATCAGGGCCGAGATCCACGAGTACATCCTGCGCAACTGGCGCCTGGTCAAGGTGGCGACCACCAAGGCCCAGCGAAAGCTCTTCTTCAACCTGCGCTCGATGAAGAAGGGGCTCGCCCCGCTCACCAGCGACGACGTGTCGCGGGTGGCGCAGGAGCTGCGCGTCAAGCCCGAGGAAGTGGTCGAGATGGAGATGCGCCTCTCGGGCCAGGAAATCGCCTTCGAGGGCGACCCGGACGACGAGTCCGCGTACGCCCCGGCGAACTACCTCGCCGCCGACCACGCCGCCGAGCCGTTGCGCGTGCTGGAGGCGAAGGAGTCCGAGGAAAATCGCTCCGCGGGGCTTGCAAGCGCGCTGAGCGCCCTCGACCCGCGCAGCCGCCGCATCGTCGAGGCGCGCTGGCTGCGCGAGAACGACGCGGCCACCCTGCACGAGCTGGCAGCCGAGTTCAAGGTTTCGGCCGAACGCATTCGCCAGATCGAGGCGAAGGCGTTCCAGAAGATGCGGCTGGCGCTCCCCGCCCCGGCCTAACCGGACTTCAAGAGAGTCTTCAGGTCCTCCGGAAGGTCGGAGGCGAGCCGATCCGGGCGCACGAAGAGGCGCAGCCGCCCCTGCGCATCGATTACGTACGTCTGCCCGCTGTGGTCGACGCTATACCCGTCCGCCGTCTTGCGCTTCTCGTAGAACACCTTGAACTCGCGCGCCGCACGCTGTGTGGCCGCAGGGTCGCCGTAGAGCGCGAGGAAGCGCGGGTCGAAGGCGCCGACGTACTTGCCGAGCACGTCCGGGGTGTCGCGCTCCGGGTCCACCGTCACGAAAAGCACCTGGACGCGATCCGCATCCGGGCCGAGCTGCTTCATCACCTGGGAAAGGTCGGCCAACGTCGTCGGGCACACGTCCGGGCAATGGGTAAAGCCGAAGAACAGGACCACGATCTTGCCGCGCCAGTCCTCGAGGCGGCGCGGACGGCCCGTCTGGTCGGTGAGCTCGAGCGTCTTGCCGTAGTCGGCGCCGGTGATGTCGGTGCTCTTGAAGCGCGGCCCGCTGTCGCAGCCTGAGAGCAGCGCGGCGGTGAGCGCCAGGCTACAGATAGTGGTCGAGCAGGAGCGCGGCGAAGAGAAGCGCAAGGTAGAGGATCGAGTAGCGGAAGGTCTTCTGCGCGAGCGCATCGCTGTAGGCAAGGCAGATGCGCACGGCGTAGGCGAGGAACACACCCCCGAGGGCGAGCGCCGCGGCGAGGTACAGCCACCCGCTCAGGCGAACCACGAACGGGAGCAGGCTCACCGCGAAGAGGATCAGCGTGTAGAGGAGCACCTGAAGCCGGGTATAGGGCTTGCCGTGCGTCACCGGCAGCATCGGCACGCCGGCCTTGGCGTAGTCCTCGGTGCGGTAGAGCGCAAGCGCCCAGAAGTGCGGCGGCGTCCACGCAAAAATGATGAGGAAGAGGAGCATCGCATCGATGCTCACCTCGCCGGTCGCCGCGGCCCATCCGAGCACCGGAGGCATGGCGCCCGAGGCGCCGCCGATGACGATGTTCTGCGGCGTCGCCTGCTTGAGAAGCACGGTATAGACCACCGCGTAGCCCGTGAAGGTGGCGACGGTGAGCCACATCGTGAGCGCGTTGACGAAATGGAACAGGATCCACAGCCCCGCGCCGCCCAGCGCGCCGGCGAAGAGAAGCGCCTGCGCCGCGGTCAGCTCGCCGCGGGGCAGCGGGCGCCAGCGCGTGCGCCGCATCAGCGCGTCGATCTTCTGCTCGACCAGGCAATTCACCGCGGCGGCCGCGCCGGCCACCAGCGCGATGCCCAGCGTTCCCGCGACCAGGATCTTCGCCGGCACCATGCCCGGTACCGCGAGAAACATTCCGATCACCGCGGTAAACACGATGAGCGATACGACGCGCGGTTTGGTGAGCGCGTAGAAAGCCCGCAGCTGCTGCGCGAGATTGCCTTGTAGGACCTGGGCGTTCACCTGGAACCGGGATGCGTCGCGCCCGTGGCGCGGAAAGCGAAAAAGTTTAGCACGACGAGCGCGGCGAGGAGGCCTGCGGCGCCCGCGTTGTGGGCGGCGGCGAGGGCGAGCGGCCGGCTCACGATCACATTGGCGACGCCGATCGAGAATTGCACAATTAGGAGTCCGGCAACCACGGCGGTCATTGTCTTCGAGACCCGCATTGCGCGGTACGCCGCCCAGCCGATGACCGCGACCGCAATCAGTGCAAACATGCGATGGGACCAGTGGATCGCGGTGAGCGCCTCGCGCGACAGGAGCTCTCCCTGCGGCGTCTGCCCGAGCTCGCGCAGTACGTGGAACGCGTTGCCGAAGTCCATCGGCGGAAGCGCGCGTCCCAGGCACAGCGGCACGTCCGGGCAGGCGAGCGCCGCATAGTTGGAGCTGACCCAGCCGCCGAGCGCGATCTGCACCGCCAGCACCGCAAGCGCGATCGCCGCCGGAATGCGAAGCCGATGAGCGAGCGCCAGGGGAGGAGGATCGAGCTGCGACACGGCGAGCCATGTCAGCGCGCCGAGGATGGTCATGCCGCCTAGAAGGTGGGCCGTGACGATCGCCGGCTTGAGCAGCATCGTCACGGTCCACGCGCCGAGCGTCGCCTGGAACAGCACCAGCGCAAGGATCGAACTCGCGAGCCAGCGCGAGCGCCTTGCCTTCCATGACCAAAAAGCCAGGATCAGGATAAGAGCGCCGAGGGTACCCGCCAGGTACCGGTGGCCCATTTCCTTCCAAGCCTTCGCAAGCGCATCGCCGTCGGCGATATCGGATGGCACCGGCTGGCCGTAGCAGAACGGCCAGTCGGGGCAGCCCAAGCCCGCGTCGGAGAGACGCACATAGGCGCCCACGACCACCACGATGAAGGCGAGCCCCAAAGTGACTCCAGCAAGGAGGCGGTAGGCGCGACTCATCCGACCTGCGAGTACTTCATGAGGCGCTGCAGGTCCTTCAGCATCTTCGACGGATCGGGGTCGCGCGGATAGCGCATCATCAGGTTGCCCAGCGGATCGACCAGGTAGATGTGATCCACCGGCCGGCCCGGAAATTCCCGCGGCACGACCCTCGAAATGCGCGTGCCCTCGATGGCGGCAAGAAGCTCCGGGCGCGGCGCGCCGGCGTCGGTAATCACCCACAGGCGCTCGATGCGGGCCTGGTCCTTGCCCTGCGCAGTGCGCACCTGGCGCATGAAGTACAGCTTGCGCTCGCAGTAGGCGTCGCAGGCGGCGGCGTCGAAGGTGACGAATACCCACTTGCCGCGCAGCGCCTGGAATTCGGGCTCCGGCAGTGGCTGCGGCGCGACCAGCTCGCCGTAGTTGCCGGCGGCTCCGGTCCACCAGTTGAAATGCCAGGCCGCCCAGGCCAGCACGAAGGGCGAAGCGCAAACGAGGAGCACGGCGACGAGCTTAAGGCGCGCCGGCACGGCGGAAGGAGAGAGCGACGAACAGGACCACCGCGAGGGCGGCGAGCGAATACCATTGCAGCGCGTAGCTTTCGTGCTTCTCGATTCCCGCGTCGGGGCGCGGCCAGTCGCGGGTCAGGCCGTCGGGCGCGGACGAATGCTGCTCGATCACGATGGGCTGGAAGCGCAGTCCGGTTTCCTTCTCGAGGGCAGGCAGATCGACGTTCTGCCGCACTTTACCGGGCGCGGCCTCGCCGAGCTCGAGGGCATGTGGAAGCCGCGCGAGCCCGAGGCCTTCGACGCGCACTTCGCCCGCGGGCGCCGGCACCCGCGGCAGCACCGCCCGGGTCCTGCCCGCCTCGACCCAGCCGCGGTTGACGAGAACGTATACGCCGTCGAGGCGCAGCGGCGTCACCACCTCATAGCCCGGCCGCCCGTGGCGCAGCTTGTTGTCGAGGTAGACGGTGTGCTCGTCCGCAAAGCGCCCGCGCGCCGCCACGTGCCTCATGACGTAGTCGCGCGGGTCGATCTTCCCGTCGGGAATCTCGAGCGGCGGCGCCTTGAAGGCCTGCTCGAGCCGCGCGCCGAGGACGCGCTTTTCATCGGCGCGGCCGGCCTGCCAGTGGCCGAGCGCGATGCCCGCCGCGCACGCCGCCGCGGCGGCGGCGAACGCCCATGCGCGCGGGCGGAAAGAGTATCCTGCGGGCATGCGCTACGTCGTGATCGCCATGCTGCTCGCGATCATCGCCAGCCTCGCTTCCGCTGCGGTTTTCATGTTCCGCGACCGCGGGCAGGGAAAGCGCATGGTGAAGGCGCTCGCGCTCCGCGTCGGTCTTTCGGTGACCCTGTTCCTGATGCTAATGGCAGGCTATTACTTCGGCCTCATTCCAGGACGGCTCTAAAGCCAATAAACGAAGATAAACAGGCCGAGCCACACCACGTCTACGAAGTGCCAGTACCAGGCCACGCCCTCGAACGCGAAGTGGTGGTCGGGCTTGAAGTGGCCGCGCAGGCAGCGGAACCAGATCACAGTCAGCATGATCGCGCCGATGGTGACGTGGAAGCCGTGGAAGCCGGTCAGCATGAAGAAGGTCGAGCCGTAGACGCCGGTGTGCAGCGTCAAGTTGAGCTCGGTGAACGCGTGGTGGTACTCGATCGCCTGGCAGACGAGGAACGCGACGCCCAGACCGACCGTCGCACCGAGCCACGCCAGCAGCTTGCCGCGGTTGTTCGCGATCAGGTTCCAGTGCGCGAAGGTCACGGTAACGCCCGAGCTGAGAAGCAGAATGGTGTTGACCGCGGGCAGGCCCCACGCCTCCATGGGCGTGAACTGCTCGGCGAACCCCGGGCCGGCCGAGGGCCAGTGCGGCGTGAATCCGGGCCAGATGAGCGCCTGGTGCTCGAGCGTGGCGAGGTCGGGCACCGAATACACGCGCGCCCAGAACAGCGCGCCGAAAAAGGCGCCGAAGAACATGACCTCCGAGAAGATGAAGAAGCTCATTCCCCAGCGGAACGACACGTCTTCCCAGCGGCCGTACTTGCCGGCCTCGGACTCGCCGATCACCTCGCCGAACCAGCGCACCATCATGTAGAGGAGCAGCAGGAAACCCGCGCCGATTCCGGCCCAGCCGCCAAGCGCGCCGTTGAAAAGGAACACGGCGCCGATCGCCATCATGAAGAGCGAGGCCGAGCCCATGATCGGCCAGGGCATCGGCTGCGGCACCGCGTAGTGGGTCTGCCGGCCGTGGGCCGCGGGGGCATGGGGTGCGCTGTGCGCCATGTTCTGGTTTCTCCCTTAACTCGTCACAAAGTAGACCACGGTGCGGATCGCGAGGATGAAGAGCAGGACGAACACTACCGCCGCGATCGCGAGCTGCCAGGGCTGCACGCTGGCGCGCTCGTGCGAGGACTTGCGGCGGATGCCGACGGCGCCCGAGAGCACCATCTTGATCACCTCCATCACGACTTTCCTCCGCGCCCCGCCACCTCGAAGAAGGTGTACGACAGCGCGATGCTGCTGACGCCGGCGGGCAGCTTCGGATCGACGACGAAGGTCACCGGCATGCGCCGGGTTTCGCCGGGCGCGAGCGTCTGCTGCCTGAAGCAGAAGCACTCGATCTTGTTGAAGTACTCGCCCGCGTAAGGCGGCCCGTAGCTCGGCACCGCCTGGCCGGTGACCGGTTCGTTGCGGGTGTTCACCACCTCGTACTCGACGGTGGCGAGCTCCCCGGGATGCACCTCGACGTGGCTGACGAGCGGGCGGAAGCGCCACGGCAGGTTGTGCGCGTTGGCGTCGAACTCGATCGTCACGGTGCGGCTCGAGTCGATCTGCGTGTTGACGTTCGCGGCGCGCGTCTCGCCGAGCGAATAGATGCCCCAGGCTTCGCAGATCTTGTAGTAGAACGGCACCAGCGCGTAGCCGAAGCCGAACATGCCGAGCGCCACCAGCGCGAGCCGCGCGAAGAGCCTGCGGTTCTGGCGCTCGCGGGTCATCTGAGCAGCCAGTACTTCGCGATGATGCCGACGAAGAACGCCAGCGCGATCGACGCCAGGATCAGCCCCGTGCGCAGGTTCTTGCTCATCGAATCACAGGCTGAGTCTCAAAGGTGTGATACGGAACCGGGGTGGGCAAGTGGGTCCACTCAAGGGAATCCGCCCCTTCCCACGGCAGCTGCGGCGCGGGCTTGCCGTTGCGGATGGTGTCGAGCACGATGTAGAAGAACAGGATCTGCGCCAGGCCCATGCCGAAGGCGCCGATGGTCGAGATCCTGTTCCAGGTCTCGAACATCAGCGGGTAGTCGGGGATGCGCCGCGGCATGCCCGCCATGCCGAGGAAGTGCTGCACGAAGAAGATCATGTTGAAGAAGATGAGAGTGGCCCAGAAATGGATCTTGCCGAGCGTTTCGTTGTACATGCGCCCGGTCCATTTCGGGATCCAGAAGTAGACCCCGGCGAAGGCCGCGAACAGGGCGCCCGCCACCATGACGTAGTGGAAGTGCGCCACCACGTAGTAGGTGTCGTGCAGCTGGATGTCGATCGGCACCAGCGCGAGCACCAGGCCGGTGAAGCCGCCGAGCGTGAACATGAAGAGGAAGCCGCAGGCGAACAGCATCGGCGTCTCGAACGTGAGCGAGCCCTTCCACATCGTCGTCACCCAGTTGAACACCTTCACGCCGGTGGGTACGGCGATGAGGATGGTGGCGTACATGAAGAACAGCTGGCCGGTCACCGGCATGCCCACCGTGTACATGTGGTGCGCCCAGACGATGAACGACAGGATCGCGATCGCCGAGGTGGCGTAGACCATCGAGGCGTAGCCGAAGAGGGGCTTGCGCGAGAACGCCGGGATCACTTGCGAGATCACGCCAAATCCCGGGAGCGCGATGATGTACACCTCGGGGTGGCCGAAGAACCAGAAGATATGCTGGTAGAGCACCGGGTCGCCGCCGCCCGCGGCATTGAAGAAGCTGGTGCCGAAATGGCGGTCGGTGAGCGTCATCGTCACCGCGCCGGCGAGCACCGGCATTGCCGCCACCAGCAGGTAGGCGGTGATGAGCCAGGTCCACACGAAGAGCGGCATGCGCATCAGCGTCATCCCCGGCGCGCGCATGTTGAGGATGGTGGTGATGATGTTGATCGAGCCGAGGATCGAGCTCATCCCGAGCAGGTGCACCGCGAAGATGGTGAAGTCCATGCCGATGCCCATCTGCACGGTGAGCGGCGAGTACATGGTCCAGCCCACGCCGGGCGCGCCGCCGGGCATGAAGAACGAGAGAATCAGCAAGGTCGCAGCGAACGGCAGCAGCCAGAACGACCAGTTGTTCAGGCGCGCGAACGCCATGTCGGGCGCGCCGATCATCATCGGGATCTGCCAGTTCGCGAAGCCGACGAACACCGGCATGATGGCGCCGAACACCATGATGAGCCCGTGCATGGTGGTCATCTGGTTGAAGAAGTCCGGGTTCACGATCTGCAGCCCCGGCGTGAACAGCTCGGTGCGGATCACCAGCGCCATCACCCCGCCGACCGAGAACATGATGAAGCTGAACCACAGGTACAGCGTGCCGATGTCCTTGTGGTTGGTGGTGGTGATCCAGCGCATGATGCCGCCGTACGGTCCGTGATGACCATGGCCGTGGTCGTGGCCTTCATGGCCGTGTCCGTGGGTGTCGACGACTGCGCTCATTTGGTTCTCCTAGCTATTTGCGGTGGGCGGCAACCTCGGCCGGCTGGACTTCGCCGCCCTTGTTCCCCCAGGAATTGCGCTCGTAGGTGATGACCGCGGCGAGATCGGCGTTGCCCAGCGCCTTGAATGACTGCATCGCGGTGTTCGCCCTGCCTTGCAGCACGGTGTCGATATGCGCCTCCTTCGGGCCGGTGGCGGTCTTCGAGCCGGCGAGCGCGGGCGCCTTGATCGCCGGCGAGCCCTCGCCCTTCGCGCCGTGGCACGCCACGCATGTGTCCTGGTAGATCTTCGCGCCGCGCTGCATGAGATCCTCCGTCGAAAGCGCCCTCGTGTCCGCCGCGGCCGACTTGGCGGCCTTCTCCTTGAACTGCGCCACCCACTTCGTATAGTCGTCCGCCGACATCACCTCCACCACGATCGGCATGAAGCCGTGCTCCTTGCCGCAGAGCTCCACGCACTGGCTGCGAAACACGCCGGTCTTCTCCGGGCGGAACCAGAGGTCGCGCAGGAAGCCCGGAATCGCGTCCTGCTTGGCGCCGAACGACGGCACCCACCACGAATGCACCACGTCGGCGGCGGTGGTGATGACGCGGATCTTCTTCCCGAGCGGCACCACGAGGTTGTTGTCGACCTCGAGGAGGTAGTGCTCGCCCTTCGGCTCACGGCCCTCGATCTGGGCGCGCGGCGTGGCGAGCGTCGAGAGGAAGCTGATGCCCTCGCCCTCGCCCTTCACGTAGTCGTAACCCCATTTCCACTGGTAGCCGGTGACCTTGATGGTGAGGTCGGGCGCCGAAGTGTCCTTCTGGGCGATCACGACCTTCGTCGCCGGCCAGGCGATCGCCACCAGGATGATCGCCGGGATGATGGTCCAGACGAGCTCGACCGCGGTGTTCTCGTGGAACTGCTCGGCCTTGTGGCCCTTCGACTTGCGATGCGCATAGCAGGCATAGAACATCGCGCCGAACACCACCGCGAAGATGACGATGATCAGCCACATCACGAGCTGGTGCAGCCAGTCGACGTCGGCGGCTAGCTTCGAGCCCGGCTCGCGGAAGTACCATTCGATGGCGTGCGCCGAGGCGCAGATCGCGAGCCCGGCGAGGCCGGCCAGGGCTTGAATGACTTTCGTTCCCCGCATGTTGTTGGTTCCCCGAATCAGATCCGCAGTCTCTTCTGCAGCTCGGCGGCGAACCGCGCGCGGCTGTCCGCGTCGAGGTGCCGCCCCAGCTCAAGTTGTTCCCGCGCCCCCAGCAGCACCACGCGTTCCTCTTCGAGGCGCACGCGCGCCCGGTGCGCATCCATTTCGTAGCGCGACGTCTTCTGCGCCTCTGCGACTTCCACCGTCAACCGCCCCGCTTCCAGCTCGATGAACTCGTAATCCGCCGCGCGCCGCGCATAGACCACGTAAGCCCAGGCAAGCAGCAGCACCTCCAGGCCCGCGAACGGCAGCACCAGCCAGGCGCCGACGACGGCGAAGCCCGTGCCGATCGCGACCACCGCGCACGCCAGCGCCGCGAACACGCCGGCAAGTCCAGCCGGAGAAATCGAGCAGTTGCGCTTGAGGGTCAGGCTGAAGCCGGCATTCCCGTCGCGGAACGGCAGCTCGCGCGCCGGTTCTCGAGGGATGCTTAACAAGCCTGCAAAAATAGCACAGGTGAACGCGCGTCCTCAAGAAATGTTCTTGAAAACACGAACTGTTTTCACATCCTGGGCGGGCGAGCGCCACGCGTGCCCGTAGACGACCTCGAAGCTCGCCCTGGGCTTGGTGCCGAGCGCTCGCCGCAGGCGCTCGCCGAACGCGCGGCCCGCGAGCCCTCTCGGCCGATCGGTGCGCGCGCTGGTCTGGCCGCTGCCGCGCAGATCGTCGAGCAAGGTGCCGGCGTCCGGATACTCTAGCGTGACGAGCTCCATGTCCATCACCGGCGCCGCAAGGCCGGCCGCAAGCAGCATGTCGCCCACGTCGTGCATGTCGATGAAGGCGTGCACCCTGCGCTCGCCCGCGGCGGCGCGCAGCTCCTTCAGCGAATCGGGGCCGAGCGTGCTGAACATGAGCAAGCCGTTCGGCGCCAGCACGCGGCGGAACTCGCGCAGCGCTGGGAGCGGATCCGACAGCCAGTGCAGCGCCATGTTCGACCAGACCAGGTCGACCGAGGCATCGGCGAACGGCAGGTACTGCATGTCTGCGCACACCGAGACCTGTCTTTCACCGGTGGCCCACCGGAAAAGCCCGCGTGGCACCAACATCGGAAGCGAGAAATCGAGCGCAATCGCCATCGCGCGCGGATAGCGCCGGCGCAGCTCGCGGCGCGGCGGGCCGCTCCCCGCGTCGAGCACGCGCGCCGGGTCGAGCCGGATGTAGTCCAGGCGCTCGAGCATGCGCGCGAAAACCTCGCTCTCGAGTCGCGCGAACTTCGGATAAGTGCCGGCAGAGCGCTCGAAACGGCGGCGCGCCGCGCGGCCGTCAATCCCGTGCGAGCGCGCGCTCAATGACCGCCGACACCGCCAGCGTATGGCGATCGCTGCCAGCGACGCCGCAGACCATGAGCCCGACCGGCGCGCCGCCCGGCTCGTGGCACGGCAGCGAAGCCGCGCAGCCATCGAGGAAGTTGATGAGGCCGTTGTTGCGCAGGATGCGCATGTTCCAGCGGAAATAATCCTCGTCGCTGGCATCGGCTTCGGCGATCGTCGGCGCGATACACGGCACTGTCGGCATCAGGATCGCGTCGAAACCCGCTGCGAGCGCCTCGACGTCTCTCATGAATTCGACCCGCAGATCGCCCAGGGCGAGATAGTCCGAAGCGGTCAGGTTCCTGCCCATGAGGATGCGCTTGCCCACGCGCGGGTCGAATTCGCCGATGCGTGCCTCTTCCGCGCGATGAATGTGATAAGCCTCCGCGCCGGCGTAGCCGCCGCCCTTGAAATAATCGCCCTGCCGGTCGAACTGCGGCACCGGCCGCTCCTCGAGCATCACCCCTTTCTTTGAAAGGGTCCTGAGTGAAGCGTCGAAGGCAGCACCCACGTCCCGGTCGAGGTCGTCGAGCGCCGACGAGCGCGGCACGAGGAGCCGCAGCCCCTTCGCCTGCAGCGACGCCAGCCGGCCATCGGGCTCCCCGGCGAGGATCGCGTCGTAGGCCGCGCAGCAGGCGACCGAATTGGCGATCGGACCCACCGAATCGAGGGTGAACGAAAGCGGAAAGGCGCCCTCGCGCGGCACGCGGCGCGCCGTGGGCTTCCAGCCGGTCACGCCGCACAGCGCCGCCGGCCCTCGAACCGAGCCGCGCGTATCCGAGCCGAGCGACATCACCGCCATGCCGTCCGCCTGGGCCACGGCGGCGCCGGAGGACGAGCCGCCCGGAACCCGGCCGACCTTGCGCTGGTACGGGTTCTTCGGGGTGCCGTAGTGCGGATTGAATCCCACCCCGCCGAACGCGAACTCGACCATGTTGGTGCGGCCGACAAAGACCGCGCCGGCGGCCCGCAACCGGGCGACCACAGGCGCGTCACGGATCGCTTTTGGTTCATTGATGCGGATCTTCGATCCGGCCCTGGTCACGTCGCCGGCAACATCGAAGAGATCCTTCAGCGACACCGGCAGGCCGTCGACCGCCGAGCGGCGCACGCCGGCCTTGCGCAGACGGTCGGCGTGGGCGGCATCGGCGCGCGCCGCGTCGGCATAGACCTTCAGGAACGCCCTGGCCCCCTCGCCGCTTTGCTCCGCGATGCGCGCAAGCGCCTGCTCCACCACCTCTCGGCTCGAGGTCCGGCCGGCATCCAGATCGGCGCCGAGCTGCGCTACAGTCCACATGGGGAAAAGATAGCATGCGCGATTTGCTCGCGAAGCTCCTTTTCGGCGGCAGCTGCTTCGTCTGCCGCGGCGCTTCGCGGGAGCTCCTGTGCGAGGCCTGCCGCGAAGAGTTGCCGCGTCTTGGAGACGAGCTTTGCCCGCGTTGCGCGCTGCCTACTCCCGGCGCCGCGGTCTGCGGCCGCTGCCTCTCCGAGCCGCCCGCGTACGATGCCACCACCGCCGCCCTGGCCTACGACTTTCCGGCCGACACGCTGGTGCACGCGCTCAAGTTCCGGGGCGAGCTCGCCCTGGCGCCGCTCCTGGGCGGCCTGCTTTCCGCGAGCATCCCGAGCTGGAGCGTGGACCGCGTGATTCCCGTGCCGCTTTCAACCGCCAGGCTGCGCGGCCGCGGCTACAACCAGGCGGCCGAGATCGCGCGCCATCTTGCGCGCGGGAAGCTCGACGTCGACGTGTGCGTGCGCCACGCCGACGCCGTGCCGCAGACCGAGCTGCCGTGGGACGAGCGCCGGCGCAACGTACGCGGCGCTTTCGGTTGCAGGCGGCCGCTCACCGGCGCGACCGTGGCGGTGGTCGACGATGTCATGACGACCGGCGCAACCCTGGACGAGCTCGCGCTGACTCTGAAGCGCGCCGGCGCGGCCAAGGTGGTGAACTGGGTCGTCGCGCGCACGCTCCCGCCCGCCTGATGTTCGACATCGTCCTCGTGGAGCCGGAGATCCCGCCCAATGCCGGCAACGTCATCCGGCTCGCGGCGAACACAGGCTGCCGGCTCCACCTCGTCGAGCCGCTGGGCTTCTCGATGGACGACCGGAGCCTCAAGCGCGCCGGGCTGGACTACCACGAGCTCGCCCCGGTCAAGACCCACAAGGACTGGCCGGCCTGCCTTTCCTTGCTGGGCGCAAGGCGCAGGTTCGCATTCACCACCAAGGGCACGAATCTCTACACCGACGTCCGATACGCCAGCGACGACGTGCTGGTCTTCGGCGCCGAGACCAGAGGCCTGCCCGCATCCATCCTTATGGGATTCCAGGAGGGAAACCGCTTGCGGCTGCCCATGACGCCCGGAAACCGCAGCATCAACCTCTCGAACGCCGTCGCCGTGGTGGTGTTCGAGGCGTGGCGTCAGCTCGCGTTCGGGGGAAGCGCCTGAGCTCGATTCCGGCGCTACCGCCGAGCCTGCCGCGCCGGGGGAACGGCTTTTCACGCTGGCTCGGACGCACGGCGCTCGCGGCTGCAGGCTGGCGCATCGAAGGGGAGTTTCCCGACCGGGCGAAGCTGGTCGCGATCGTCGCCCCGCATACGTCGAACTGGGACTTCGTGCTCGGGATCTCGGCGGTGTTCGCCCTCGGGCTCTCGGTGCGCTTTCTCGGCAAGTACACGCTTTTTTATCCGCCGCTCGGCTGGCTCATGCGCTGGTTCGGCGGCACGCCCGTGGTGCGCGAGGCGCCGCAGGGCGCGGTCGCGCAGGCCGTGGCGATGATCGAGGCCGAGCCCGCGGTGTTCCTTGGCATCGCCCCGGCCGGAACGCGCACCCGTGACACGCCCTGGCGCAGCGGTTTCTACCACATCGCGCACGCCGCGCGGGTGCCGATCCTGCCGGCGGCGTTCGACGGCGGCGCGCGCGCGATCAGGCTGTTTCCGGTGTTTGAAACGAGCGGCGATTTCGACGCGGATCTGCCGCGGCTGATGGCTCTCTACGAGGGGATCCGCGGCGTACGAACCTGACTAACGCTCTTTCTTCGGGTCGCGGGAAAGCAACAGCTCGACTGCCTTTGCCGGCGTGAGCTTGCCGTCGAGCACCGCGTTGACCGCGTCGCTTACCGGCATGTCGACGCCTTTCGCCTTGGCAAGGCGCGCGACCTCCTTTGCGGAACGCACGCCCTCGGCGACATGGCCGAGGTGCTCGAGGATGTCCTTGAGCGAACGCCCCTGGGCGAGCTCGAGGCCGACGCGGCGGTTGCGCGAGAGCTCTCCCGTCGCCGTGAGGATGAGATCGCCCGCGCCCGCAAGGCCGAACAGCGTTTCGGCGGCGCCGCCGAGCGCGACGCCGAGGCGTGCCATTTCGGCGAGACCCCGCGTGATGAGCGCCGCCCGCGCGTTCAACCCGAGTCCCAGTCCGTCGGAAATGCCGGCGGCGATGGCCATGACGTTCTTCACCGCGCCGCCGATCTCGACGCCCACGAGATCGGTGCTGTAGTAAATCCGCATGCGGCCGCCGTGCAGCAGCGCCGCAGTCTCGCGGGCAAACGCGCCATCCTGAGAAGCGAGCGTCAGCGCGCAAGGTAGTCCGCGCGCCACCTCGGCGGCGAACGACGGTCCCGACAGCGCCGCGCACCGCGCCTTCGCCCCCATCGTCTGCGCCGCGATTTCGTGGGGCAGCAGGCCCGTGCCTTCCTCGAAGCCCTTGCACAGCCAGACCAGCGGCAGCCTCACCTTCGGCAAGACCTCGCGCAGCCCGGCCACCGGAGTGGCTGCAAGCGCCAGCGTCGCGCCTTCGATGCTCTCTTCAAGAATCGAATGGATGGAAACCTTGGCCGGCAGCGCGATGCCGGGAAGGTAGCGCTCGTTGCGGCGCGTTTTCGTGAGCGCCGCGGCCTGCGCGGGATCGCGGGCCCACAGCGCCACTTCCAGCCGCGCGCAGAGGACGGCGGCGATCGCGGTGCCCCAGGCGCCGGCCCCGAGCACTGCGACGCGCGTCACCGGGCGAGTTCGATCTTCGATTCGGCCGGGCGCTGCGCTCCGCCCTGCTGCACGCGCTGCATGTAGAGCGCCTCGAACGAGACGGGATTGAGAAGGACAGGCGGGAAACCGCCGCGTGTCACGAGGTCGGAGATGCTCTCGCGCAGGTACGGAAAGAGAATCGTCGGACAGCCGATGCCGAGCAGCGGATCGATCTCCTGGGCAGGGACGTTGCGCACCGAGAAGATGCCCGCCTGCGCCGCCTCGGCGAGGAACAGCGTGCGATCGCCGGCCTTGGCGGTCACCGTGGCGGTCACGGTGCACTCGTAGTAACCCTCGGCGAACTGGGCGGCATTGGTGTGGATCTGGACCTCGAGCTGCGGCTGCAGCTGCTGCACGAAGACCTGCGGCGCGTGCGGAATCTCGAGCGACAGGTCCTTCACGTACACCTTTTCGATCTGGAAGCTCGGCTGGTTCTGCTGCTCCGGGGACGGTTGCGGCTGGACGGGGTCTGCCATTAGGCGGCCTTGAGGAGTGGGTCGAGTTCGCCGGCGCGCTCGAGCGCATAGAGGTCGTCGCAGCCTCCGACGTGGAGGCCATCGATCCAGATCTGCGGCACCGTGCGGCGGCCGCTTTTCTGGATCATCTCGGCGCGCCGCGCGGGCTCGAGATCGACGCGAATCTTCTCGACCGCGACGCCTTTCTGCTGCAGCAGCCGGTCGGCTGACTGGCAGAACGGGCACGAAGCGGTCAGGTACATCAGGACCTTCGCCATGTCATTTTTTTTCCATGGGCAGCCCGGCCTGGCGCCATGCACCCAGACCGCCCGAAAGGCTCACGGCCTTGCCGAAGCCCTGGCCTTTCAGCGCGGCCGCCGCCTTGCCGGAGCGATTGCCGTCGTCGCAGTAGACGATCACCGGCTTGTCCTTGTACTTTCCGGCAATTTCCGAGCCGACGGCTTCGATACGGGAGAGCGGCACGTTCTTCGCGCCGAGAATATGCCCGGCTCCGTACTCGCCCGGATCGCGCACGTCGACGACGAGCGCATCCTCGCGGTTGATGAGCTGCGTGGCCTGCGCGGCGCTGATGGACGGGCCGCCGCCGAAGCGACGCACGTACGGCCACAGCAGCATCGCGCCCGACACCACCGCGACCGCGGCGAGCAGGCCATTACTGTCCTTCTTCAGGAATTCCAGCAGGGAAGGTTCCACGAACGGATCATTATAATTGAGCGATGTCACGTTCCGCGCACAAGCTCGTCCTGCTGCGCCACGGCGAGTCGCAATGGAACCGGGAGAACCGCTTCACCGGCTGGGTCGACGTGGACCTCTCGCCCAAGGGTATCGAAGAGGCGCGCGACGCCGGACGCCTCCTCAGGACCGAGGGTTACCGCTTCGATCTCGCCTACACCTCGGTGCTCAAGCGCGCCATCCGCACGCTGTGGATCGCGCTCGACGAGCTCGACCAGATGTGGCTTCGCGAGGAGAAGCACTGGCGCCTGAACGAGCGCCACTACGGCGCGCTGCAGGGGCTGAACAAGGCCGAGATGGCAGCCAAGCACGGCGAGCAGCAAGTGCTCGTCTGGCGCCGAAGCTACGACATCCCGCCGCCGCCGCTGTCCCACGACGACGAGCGCTATGAAGGCAAGGACCCGCGCTACGCCGGCGTCGAGGTACCGCGCAGCGAGGCGCTCAAGCACACCGTGGCGCGCGTGCTGCCTTATTGGGACGGCACGATCGCGCCTGCAATCCGCGCCGGCAAGCGCGTGCTGATCGCCGCGCACGGCAATTCGCTCCGGGCGCTGATCAAGTATCTCGACGATCTTTCCGAGGAGAAGATTCTCAAGGAAAACGTCCCGACGGGGATCCCGCTTGTCTACGAGCTCGACGAGGGCCTCAAGCCGGTCCGCCACTACTACCTCGGCGACCAGGCCGAGGTCGCCAAGCGCATCGCCGCCGTGTCGGCGCAGGGGAAGGTGAAGACCTGAGGGGGATTTCACTCCTCCCTCTCGTCGGCCTTTGCCTCGTGCTCGGGGGCGGCAACGCCGTCCCGGCAAGCAAGGAAGAAGATCTGAAGGCGCTTCGCAACCGCATCGACGCGCTGTCCCGCGAGCTGGAGAAAAAAGAAGAGGTCCGCAAGGAGGCGCGCGACGGCCTGCGCGAATCGGAGCGTGCGATTTCGGCGGCCAATCGCGCGCTCACGGAGCTTCGGGCGGAGGGAGACAAGGTGCGCGGGGAGGCGGCCGCCATCGCGACGCGGCGCGCGCTGCTCGAGCGCTCGCTCGCCGAGCGCGAGCAGGCGGTGGGCCGCATGGTGGCCGCGCGGCAAGCGAACCGCGCGCCCGACGCGCTGCGCGTGGCGCTCTCGGGCGAAGACCCTGCCGCGGTGGCGCGCGGCCTCCACTACCTCAGCTACCTCGCGCGCGCCTCGGCCACGATGCTGGCCGACTACCGCGCGACGCTCGCGGAGGCGGCGCGCCTCGCCGGCGAGGCGCAGGCGAAGCGCGCGCGCCTCGATGCGTTGCAGACGGCGAGCCGCGCCGATCGTGAAAAACTCCTCGCCGAGCGCCGCGAACGGCGCCGGGTGCTCGACCAAGTCGCGGGCGAGGTTCGCAAGAGTCGCAAGGAAATCAAGGTAATGCGTGCGGACGCAGCACGCTTGGCCCACCTCGTCGAAGAGCTCGCCGCGCTCTTGCCGGCGCAAGCGAGAAAAGAGCCCTTCTCCAAACTGCGCGGCCGCCTTAGCTTGCCGGTACGCGGGGAACTGTCCGGCCGGTTCGGGGCTCCAAGAGGGGCGGCGGGGACGGAAGCGAAGGGACTTTTCATTCGCGCGCCCCAAGGACAGCCAGTTCGAGCTATTGCCGGGGGCGAGGTGGTGTACGCAGAATGGATGAGGGGCTTCGGCAATCTCCTGATTCTGGACCACGGTGAAGCCTACCTGTCCATCTACGCCAACAACGAGTCGCTGCTCAAGCAAGTGGGCGATGCGGTGACGGCGGGAGAGACTGTCGCGACCACGGGAGCGAGCGGGGGCAATGAGGAAACAGGGCTATACTTTGAAATGCGGCATCTTGGCCGCGCCTTCGACCCGCTGCGGTGGGTCAAGCTGAACAAGTGAAACCACCAGAATCTTATGAAATCTAGGCTTCGCAACCTCGGACTCATCGCCGTCGGCGTCGTCGCAGGCGTGCTCATCAGCCTCAACTTCCAGGCGGTCGCCGACCGCGCCGGGCGCACCACCCTGCCGATCGAGGAGCTGCGCTCGTTTACCGAGGTGTTCGGCGCCATCAAGACGAACTACGTCGAGCCCGTCGAGGACAAGCGGCTCATTACCGAGGCCATCAACGGCATGCTGACCGGCCTCGACCCGCATTCGGCCTACCTCGACCAGGAAGCCTTCAAGGAGCTGCAGGTCGGCACCCAGGGGCAATTCGGCGGCCTGGGCATCGAGGTCGGGATGGAAGACGGGTTCGTCAAGGTGATCTCGCCGATCGAGGACACCCCGGCGTTCAAGGCGGGCATCAAGCCGAACGACCTCATCATCAAGCTCGACGACACCCCGGTTAAGGGCATGTCGCTCAACGACGCGGTCAAGCGCATGCGCGGCAAGCCGAACACCAGCATCACGCTCACGATCTCTCGCAAGGGCGAGAGCGCGCCGATCGTGGTGACGCTGACCCGGGCGGTCATCCGGGTGCAGAGCGTGAAGTCCAAGATCATCGAGCCGGGCTACGGTTGGGTGCGCGTATCGCAGTTCCAGGAAGCCACGACCGAGAACATGGTGAGGCAGCTCACCCAGATGTTCAAGGAGAACCCCAACCTGAAGGGCCTGGTGCTCGACCTGCGCAACGACCCGGGCGGCCTGCTGCATGGCGCCGTCGCCATCTCGGCGGCCTTCCTGCCCGCGAAGACGCTGATCGTGTCCACCGACGGCCGCGCCGAGGACGCCAAGAAGAAGTTCTACGCGACGCCCGACGACTATGCGCGCGGCAGCCGCGGGGAGGACGTGCTGAAGCCCCTGCCGCAGGCGGTGAAGAACATCCCGATGGTGGTGCTGGTGAACGGCGGCTCGGCCTCGGCCTCCGAGATCGTCGCCGGGGCGCTCCAGGACCACAAGCGCGCCACGGTCATCGGCACGCAGACTTTCGGCAAGGGCTCGGTGCAGACCATCATGCCGCTGGGCAACAACACCGCGATCAAGCTGACCACCGCGCGTTACTACACGCCGGGCGGCCGCTCGATCCAGGCGCTCGGCATCAAGCCCGACCTCGTGGTCGAGGATCCGACCGACACCCTGACGCGGGTGCGCGAAGCCGACCTGACGCGCCACCTGAACAACCCCGAAGAGTCGAAGGCAGAAGCCAAGAAGCCTGAAGAGAAGAAGGACGCCTCGCAGGCCGCGAAGATCAAGCCGCAGCAGCCGATCTCGCCGGCCGAGATGAAGCCCGTCGAGCTCGGCTCCAAGGACGACTTCCAGCTGCAGCAGGCGATCGCGCACCTGAAAGGCGAACCGGTCAAGGCGGTCTCGCCGACCGTAGCCCAGACCAAGACGAACTGAACGCTGCCGCGGAAACGCGGCGTGAACGACCAACAGCTACTGCGCTACAGCCGCCACATCCTCCTTCCCGAGATCGGGATCGAGGGGCAGGAGCGGCTGCGTGCGGGCGCCGCGCTGATCGTCGGCGCGGGCGGGCTCGGATGCCCCGCCGCGCTCTACCTCGCCGCTGCGGGCATCGGCCACCTGGTGCTCGCGGACTCCGACCAGGTCGATCTCACCAACCTTCAGCGGCAGATCCTTTACCGGACCAATTCGGTCGGCGCGCCGAAGGTCGACGCCGCACGCTCCGCTCTCAACGAGCTCAATCCCGACGTGGCGCTTGCGGCCGTGAAGGGCCGCGTCGATCAGCAACAGGCCGAAGAGCTGGTCGCCCGGGCGGACGTGGTGCTCGACTGCTCCGACAACTTCCCCACCCGGCATGCCCTCAACCGCGCCTGCGTAAAGCATGCGAAGCCCCTGGTCTCCGGTGCCGCGATCCGTTTCGAGGCGCAGCTCATGGTGTTCGACCTGAGGCGCTCGGACGCGCCCTGCTACGCGTGCCTTTTCCCGGAGGACGGGGAGGTCGAGGAAGTGCAGTGCTCGGTCATGGGCGTGTTCGCTCCCCTGACCGGCGTCATCGGCGCGATGCAGGCCGCCGAAGCGATCAAGCTCGTCGCCGGCGCGGGCGAGTCGCTGAGCGGCCGCCTGGTGATGTTCGACGCGAAGACCGCCGACTGGCGCGCGGTGCGCGTCAAGCGGGACCCCGCCTGCAAGGTTTGCCAACTACGCCAGTAAGTAGCGGCGCTGGGCAGTGAAGCTCTCGGTCGGCTTCCTGCTGAAGCCGCTCTTCGCGTACTGGTGCAGGCAGCCGATCGCATAGCGCAGCAGGGTCGCCGCCCGGCCGGCGGCGTCGCCGTCGGAAGACAGGCGCAGCGCCTGTTTCAGGGTGGCCTCGAAACGGTCGAAGAACTGGTTCATGCGCACCTGCAGGCGCTCGTGCTCGCCTACCAGTGCGTCGCCGGTCATGACGCGCACCATGCCTGGATTCTTCTCCGAGAACGCGAGCAGCATCTCGACCAGCTCGGCCGCCTGCCGCAGGCCGTCGGACTCGCTCTGGGTGATGCGGTTCGCCAGCGTGAACACCGAGCTCTCGATGAACTCGATCAACCCCTCGTACATCTGCGCCTTGGAGGCGAAGTGGCGGTAGAGGGCGGCCTCGGAGACCTCGAGGCGGCCGGCGAGCGCCGCCGTGGTGATGCGCTCCCACTTCGGCGCCTCGAGCATCTGCGCGAGAGCCTTCAGGATTTCGAGCCTGCGTTCGCCTTTGGCGCGGGGCATTGAGAGGTTAGTGACCCCTGACTTCGGTGGATTCTATGCTGACGCCTGGCGGAAAACTAGGCGCGGCAGGTCGATGACGGAAGAGATTCGCAGGTCGACGAACGGCGCCCGGCGGCGCAGCGCGCTCACCCAAACCGTTGACATTCCAAGGCGGTGGGCAGTGCGCAGGTTATCGAGCATGTCGTCGATGAACGCGCAGCGATGCGGGTCGAGGTGGTGCTTTCGCAGCAGCATGCGAAAGCCGTGCAGCGCGGGCTTGCCGCGATAGCGAGCGTCCTCGATCGAATAGACCGCGTCGAAGTAGCGCGCGAGGCCGATGGCGCGCAGCACCCCCTCGACGTAGTGCCGCGGCGCGTTCGAGAACACCAGCTTCATGCCGCCCAGGCGCGCGAGCGCATGCTTGAGCGCGTTCTCGTGCACCACCAGGTCGCCGAGCTCCGGAAAGACGTGGGTCTCGGCGAGGAAGCGACGCGGGTGGATGCCGTGGTGGCGCATGAGGCCGTTCAGCGTGGTGCCGTAGCGCAGCCAGAAGTCCTCGCGCATGCGGTTCGCGCCGTCCTCGTCGACGCCGAACTCACGCCGCAGGAACGCGTTGATCTGGTCGTGCATCGCCGGAAAGATGCGCACGGTGGCGTCGTGAAGCGTGTTGTCGAGGTCGAAAATCCAGACTCGCCGCGACGGCGCCAGGCGTGAGATGCGCACTACTTGCTTTTGATCAGCGTGCCAACGCCTTGGTCGGTGAGCACCTCGAGAAGCAGCGCGTTGGGCACGCGGCCGTCGATGATGTGCACGGCTTTCACGCCGTTGCGCGCGGCATCCAGCGCCGAGCCGATCTTGGGCAGCATGCCGCCCGAGATGACGCCCTTCGCCACGAGGTCGTCGATGCGCCGTGGCGTGAGGCCGGTGAGGAGCTTGCCGTCCTTGTCGAGCACCCCGGGGGTATTGGTCAGCACGACCAGCTTCTCGGCGCGCAGCACCTCGGCGAGCTTCCCGGCGACGAGATCGGCGTTGATGTTGTAGGTGGTGCCGTCGGCGCCGGTGGCGATCGGCGCCACCACCGGGATGAAGCCGCCCTGCTCCAGCGTGCCGATGATCGCGGCGTCGATCGACTCGATCTCCCCGACCTGGCCGATGTCGACCTTGCCGTTCTCCTTCGACGGCAGGAGCATCTTGCGCGCGCGGATCAGCGCGCCGTCCTGGCCGGTGAGGCCGACCGCCTTGCCGCCGGCCTGGTTGATGAGCTCGACCACTTCCTTGTTCACCTGCCCGCCGAGCACCATCTCGACCACGTCCATCGTCTCGCGGTCGGTCACGCGCATGCCCTGGACGAACTCGCCCTTCTTGCCCAGGCGCGTGAGCATGTCCTCGATCTGCGGCCCGCCGCCATGCACCACGACCGGGTTCATTCCCACCAGCCTGAGCAGCACCACGTCGCGCGCGAAGCCGGCCTTGAGCGCCTCGTCGGTCATGGCATTACCGCCGAACTTCACGACGATTGTCTTGCCGTGGAAGCGCTGGATGTAGGGCAGCGCCTCGTGGAGAATGCGCGCCTTCTCGGCGGCCTGAGGACTATGGTTGAACGGGGCGTTCATCTGAACGCCCCATTCTACAAACAAAACTACTGGATCGTGATCTGCTTGCGCTGCGCGGCCGCCTTCTTGGGCAGCGTCAGCTCCAGCACGCCGTCCTTGAACTTGGCTTCTGCCTTCGCTTCATCGACCTCCTGCGGCAGCGTGAAGCTGCGCACGACCTTGCCGTAGACGCGCTCGCTGTGCAGGGTGCGCTCGTCCTTCGACGCCTCCTTCTCGCGCTTGACCTCGGCCTCGAGAGTTACCTGCTCGCCGTCGATGGCGACGTGGATGTCTTCCTTCTTGACGCCGGGCAGCTCTGCGGTGACGAGGTACGCGCCGTTCTTCTCCGCGACGTCCACTTTCGCCCGCGGCAGCTGTCCCAGGCCTGCACTCGCGCGCCCCTCCAAGCTGAACGGACGGACGAGAAAGCCCTTGAACAGATCGTCGACCAGCTCACCGAAGTAGTCACCGCGCGGGTCGAACCTTGTGATATTTGCCATTTGCATCTCCTTTTCCTGAGTCCGTGCTCAGGAGATAGGGCCGCCCCCGGGGTTTTCAACCCCCCGGTAAACTCCTGAAAGCTGGTTGTAAGGGGATCGGAGCCCGCTCGACCCACAGATCGTCGGATGCTGCTCAACTGCAAAGAGGCGACACGCCTCGTGTCCCAGGGCCTCGACCGCCGCCTCGGCCTGGCCGAGCGCGTGGCGCTGCGTCTGCATCTTCTTGTTTGCGACGGCTGCACCAACTTCAGCAAGCAGGTCGCCTTCCTCCGTAGGAGCCTTTCCCGCCTTGCCGACCGATAAGAACTGCGCGCAATGCGGTGCCGAGTTCAGCTGCGGCGCCGATCTACCCGGCTGCTGGTGCGGGGACCTTCCCGCGCTGAGCCCGGTGCCCGGGATGGGCTGCCTCTGCAGGCGCTGCCTCGAGGAAGCCCTCAAAGAACAAAGCGCGCCAGATCCTCGTTCCTAGAGAGCTCGGCGAGCCGGGCGTCGACGTACGCCGCGTCGATCGCGACGGTGCCCGGCCCGCGCTTGCCGGCGTCGAAGGAGATCTCCTCGAGCAGCTTCTCCAGCACGGTATAGAGGCGGCGCGCGCCGATGTTCTCGGTGGACTCGTTCACCTGGAAGGCGATCTCGGCGATGCGCCGGATGGCGCCCGGGCGAAACTCGAGCGTGACCCCTTCCGTGCCGAGCAGCGCCTGGTATTGCTTCACCTGGCTCGCATCGGTGGAGACCAGGATGCGCTCGAAGTCGTCGATCGAGAGCGAGTCGAGCTCGACGCGGATCGGAAAGCGCCCCTGCAGCTCCGGGATCAGGTCGGAGGGCTTGGCGAGATGGAACGCACCCGACGCGATGAACAGGACGTGGTCGGTCTTCACCATGCCGTAGCGCGTCGATACAGTCGTGCCCTCCACCAGCGGCAGCAGGTCGCGCTGCACGCCCTGGCGCGACACGTCCGCGCCGTGGACCTCGGAACGGCTCGTGATCTTGTCGATCTCGTCCAGGAACACGATGCCGTTCTGCTCCGCATTGGCCACTGCACGGGTCTTGAGCTCGTCGTCGTTCACCAGGCGCCCCGCCTCTTCCTCGACGATGAGCTGCATCGCCTCGCGGATCTTCATGCGCCGCAGGCGCTTGCGGCCGCCGCCGAGGTTGGAGAGCATTCCCTGAATCTGCGAGGTGAGCTCCTCCATGCCGGGCGGCGCGAGGATCTCCATCTGCGGCTGCGCCGCGGACACCTCGATGTCGATCTCCTTGTCGTCGAGCTCGCCTTCGCGCAGCCTCTTCCTGAACTTCTGGCGCGTCGCGCTTTCTTCCTCGGTGCCCTTGAAGCCCACCAGCACGTCGAGGATGCGGTCCTCGGCGGCGTCCTCGGCGCGCGCGCGCACGTGCTTGACCGCCTGCTCGCGCGTCTGCTTGACGCTGATCTCGACCAGGTCCCTGACGATCGTGTCGACGTCGCGGCCGACGTAGCCGACCTCGGTGAACTTGGTCGCCTCCACCTTGATGAAGGGCGCGTCGGCGAGCCGCGCGAGGCGCCGGGCGATCTCGGTCTTGCCGACGCCCGTGGGCCCGATCATCAGGATGTTCTTGGGGGTGATCTCCTGGCGCAGCGGGTCGGCGACCTGCTGGCGGCGCCAGCGGTTGCGCAGCGCGATCGCCACCGCGCGCTTCGCTCTTCCCTGCCCGACGATGTACTTGTCGAGCTCATGCACGATCTCCTGGGGAGTCATGCCGCTCATTCCAGGACCTCTATGGTTCGCTGATGATTCGTGTAAATGCAGAGATCCGCGGCGATCGCGAGCGATTTCTCGACGATGTCGCGCGCGCCGAGCTTGGTGTTTTCCAGCAGCGCCTTAGCCGCGCTCTGCGCAAAGGGGCCGCCCGAGCCGATCGCGAGCACGCCCTGCTCGGGCTCGAGCACGTCGCCCATTCCGGTGATGATGAGCGAGTGCTCGCGGTCGGCGACGGCGAGCATCGCCTCGAGCCGGCGCAGGATGCGGTCGGTGCGCCAGTCCTTGGCGAGCTCCACGGCGGAGCGCATCAGGTTGCCCTGGTGCTTGTCGAGCTTCGCCTCGAAGCGCTCGAACAGCGTGAAGGCGTCCGCGGTGCCGCCGGCGAAGCCGGCGAGGATGCGGTCCTGATAAAGGCGGCGCACCTTCTTCGCGCCGCCCTTCACGACGACGTTGCCGAGCGTCACCTGCCCGTCGCCGCCGAGCGCGACCTTGCCGTCGCGGCGCACGGAAAGAATGGTGGTGCCGTGGAATTGTTCCATGGAGGTTGTCTAACTAGCTGGGGTTCGCGGCCGGAAACTCAAGAATACCGCGATCCCGAGCGAAGTCATGATGCAGACGATGAGCGGCCCCGGCGGCAGGTCGGAGAAAAGCGACACGCCGAGGCCGAGGGCGTAGCTGACCGCGCTTAGCGCATACCCCGCAACGATCCGCCGCCGCGCGAGGTCGCGCGTCGCGAGTGCCGGCACGATCAGGGTGGTGAACACCAGATAGATGCCGACCAGCTGCACCGACGCGGTGACCCCGACGGCGAAGAGGAGATAGAAGCGCGCATCGCCGTAGCTCGCACCGAATCCGAACCATGTCGCCAGGATCGCGGCGTAGATTACCGCGACCACTGCGAGCCGCGCCGGGTCCGCCCAGAGGATCTGGCCGACCAGCAGGTCCTTCAGGTTCTCGGCGCCGTGCGGATTGGAGGCGAGGAGCAGGATCGCCGCGTTCGCCGCCACGATGAAGGTGACGCCGATGACCGCCTCCTGCACCTCCGGCCAGCGCTTGTCGGTCCAGTTGAGGAGCAGCGCGCCGCCGAGCGCCGCGGCGAGCGCCGCCACCTGCACCGCGGCGCCCTGCGGCTCGAAGCCGAGGCGGTCGGCGACGATCACGCCCAAGCCAGCGATCTGCGCCACCGCGAGATCGATGAACACGATGCCGCGCTTCAGCACCTGGATGCCGAACGGCACGTGCGTGGCGGTGACGAGCAGGCCGGCGGCGAGCGCCGGCCCGACGATGCTCAGCGCGGCCGAGTCGAGCGTCATTGCAGCGGCGCGAGCAGCCGCGCCACGACGTCGTCGAAGTAGCCGAACAGATCCTTCGCCCTGTCCGAGCCGCCGACCGTGAACGGCAGCATCACGCTCGGGATACCGGTGCGTTGCGACAGGAACTGCGCCGCCTTCGGGTCATCGTATGAAGAGTAGACGATCATCTTCGCCGGCGCCTGCTTCATCTGCTGCACCAGCTCCGCGAGGTGCGACGTGGTGGGCGGAATGCCGGGCTTGGGCTCGAGGTCGCCCACCTCGCGCATGCCCAGCCAGCTGATCAGGTAGGTGAAGCCCTTGTGATGCTCGACCAGCGGCACGCCCTTCAGCCGCGCCGCCTGCTGCTCCCAGCGCGCGGTGGCCTCTTTCCAGCGCTTGTCGAAGGACTCCGCGCGCGAGCGGTAGGTCGCGGCGTTCGCGCCGTCGACCTGCGCCAGCCGCTCGGCCATCGCCGCGGCCACCTTGGCGATGTTGCGCGGGTCGGTATGAATATGCGGATTGCCGCCCGGGTGCACGTCGCCCATCGAGCGATCGAGCACGCGCGGCACCTCCAGCTTGACCACGTATTGAGACGCTTCGAGATAGCCGGGCGAGCCTGGCTGCACCCGGGCGTTGCCCGACTGCTGCAGCAGCAGCGGCAACCAGCCTACTTCCAGCTCGGAGCCCGAGCAGACCACCAGGTTGGCGTTGCGCAAGCGCGCAATGAGGCTTGGCCGCGCCTCGATGCGATGCGGGTCCTGGAACGCCGTGGTGGCGGAAACCGCGGACACCTTGTCGCCGCCGAGCTCCTGAGCGAGCGCCGACCATTCGGGCTCGCAGGCGAAGACGTTCACGGTCGCCGAGGCAGTCGTCGACAGCGCCATCGCGAAAGAGAAGAAAAGCCATTTCATGTGCTGCTCCTAGAACTTGTGGGCGCCGTGTGCGCCCAGGCTGACGATGTATTGGAGGAAGAACTGGTTGTCGGTCTCGCCTTGGCGCGAGTAGTCGCGCGCGAGCTGCAGGCGTACGCGGCTGAACTCGCTCGGGCTCCAGTCGACCATGGCTGTGTGCCGCTTCGGCTTGTAGTCGGCGAGGATCGGGAAGTCCGAAGGCGCGAGCGCGCCGGAGTCGACCAGGCCGATCGTCGTCGTACCCGGGTTCAGCTCGTCGTAGCGATAGCCGACGCGCCACTGCGGCATGAACTGGTAGACGCCTTGCACGTACCAGCCGGACTGGTTGCTCCTATAGCCGTCGGTCAGCGCGGCGCCCGTCGGATCGAACGTGAGGTCGCCGTTCTCCTTGCGCTTGAAGTACTCGCCCTGCAGCTTGAAGTTGGTCACCGTGTTGTTGCCGTTCGGCGCCCACTTCAGCACGCCGCTCAGCGCCCACAGCTTGCTCGAGCCGGTAAAGCTGTTGGTGATGCCGTTGAGCGGATCGTCATAGGCGCGGTCGGTGGGCGAGGTTTGGTAGAACGAGAGTCCTGTCTGCCAGGCGATGCTCGCGCCGATGTCGCCGCCGAGATTGGTGAACACGTTGACCGATCCGGCGCCGTTCTTGCCGGCGGTCGCGCCCGGAAACTGCGCGCCGCGGCCGAGTTCGGTGCCGACGTCGAAGTAGAGCTCGGTCGGCGCCACCCACTTTACCTGCACGCCGTCCTCGTTGAGCTGGCCGCCGAGGAACGCCTTCATCACCAGCGGCGCGTCGGTGAAGTCCCAGGCGTGGGCGTGGATCTGGTTCTGGTAGCCCACCGCCGAGAAGAAGCGGCCGGCCTTGATGGTGAAGCCGTTCGACAAAGCCAGCGTCTGGATGTACGCCTCCTCGACGTCCACGCCGGTGCCGTCGGGCTGGATGGCCGCGATCAGCGAGCCGCGGAACAGGTGGTCCACGTTCGCCGAGAAGCCGAGCTCCGATTCGCCGAGGCTGAGGCCGCGCGGCGGCGGCGCCACCTCGCCCATCGTCGGCACGAAGCCGTTCATACGGAAGCTCGCCGGGTCCTGCTTGAGATTGGAATAGACGCCGTTGAGAATCGCCGACACGGCCGGGTTGAACGCGCTCTCGGATTGCGTCCGCGACGCGGCCTGCGCCTGGCTTTGCTGCACGCTCTGTTCGAGCTGCTGCACGCGCTCCTCGAGGCGCTTCACCTCATCCGAAGTCTGCGCCTGCGCGGAGCATGCCGCCGCGGTCAGCGCCGCGGCGCACCACTTCTTTTGCGACATGTTGTCCTCTCTGAACGATTGGAAGGCGCGCCGGCTGGCGGCGCGCAGTCACATCATTGCTAGAGGACGGCGGGCGGACCCTGGGAGAGGAACGGCGGCGCTTCGGCTGCGCGCGGCCGGGAGGTGGAAAAACCGAAAGCGTGATGATCGGCTGCCGGCGACTCGAACAGGGCCGGCGAATGCGCCGCGCAGGCAGTGAGCGCGGCAAGTGCGTCGCACAGCTTGGAACCGTCGGGCGTTTTCTTCCCGGAATGGCCGTCCCCGACGTGGACTAGGCCGCCTTTCGAATCTACGTGCTGAATCGGGTGCTGCAGAGCCGCCTGCCACCCGGCAAGCAGCGCCGCCGCAAGCAGCAGCCGCGCGAGTAGAGCCGGCAGAAACGCCTTGGTCTTCATGTCTCGGGCTCGGGCCGGGGCGACAGTATTTGCCGAATCCGGTGCCTTTGCAATCCCGCCCTACTTGGCGAGGCATTCCTCCATGCCGGCGATGAAGATGTCCTTCGGCAGCTTCTTGCCGATGAACACCATGATCGACTGCTTCTTCTCGCCCTTGCCCCAGGGCTTGCCCATGTCGCCGCCCATCATCATGTGCACGCCCTGGAACACCACGCGGCGGGGATTGCCCTTCATCCACAGCACGCCCTTGTAGCGCAGGAGGTCCGGCCCGTAGACCTGGATCATGCCGGAGAGGAACTGCTCGAGCTTCTGCCCGTCGAAGGGCTTGGCCGATTTGAAGACGAACGACTCCACCTCGTCGTGGTGCTCGTGGTGGCTGTCGACGAGGAACTCGGGGTCGAGCTGCAGGATCGCGTTCAGGTTGAAGCCGCGGATGTCGAGCACCTCGCCGATCGGCGCGTCGCCGAAGTGCACTTTCTTGATCGGCGCGCGCGGGTTCATCCGCTTCAGCCTTTGAACCAGCTTCTGCGTCTCGTCTTCCGCCGTCAGGTCGGTCTTGGAAAGCAAGATCCGATCGGCAAAGCCGACCTGCTCCTGGGCCTCGTGGAACTCGTCGAGCTGCTGCGGCGCGTGCTTGGCGTCGACCAGGGTGATGATCGAATCAAGGAGGTAGTAGTTGCCGATCTCCTCGTCGGTGAAGAACGTCTGCGCCACCGGGCCGGGGTCGGCCATGCCCGTGGTCTCGATCACCACGCGGTCGAACTTGAGCTTGCCCCCGTCGCGCTTTTCCTTGAGCGTGCCGAGGATGCGGATGAGATCGCCGCGCACCGTGCAGCAGATGCAGCCGTTGTTCATCTCGACAATCTGCTCGTCGCCGGTCTCGATGATCTCGTTGTCGACGCCGATCTCGCCGAACTCGTTCTCGATCACCGCGATGCGGTGGCCGTGGTCCTCCTTCAGGATCCGGTTGAGCAGCGTGGTCTTGCCGCTGCCGAGGAACCCGGTGAGGATCGTCACCGGCACCATGTTGCTCTCTTCCATGACTGCTCCTGGCGAAGGGCGGGATTATAAATCGGGGTCAGACCCCGATCAGGACTTCACCACCAGCAGCCCTTTGAGGTATTCCCCTTCCGGGAACTCGAGCGCGACAGGATGGTCGGCGGCGGCGCCGAAGCGCTCGACGATCTTGGCGTCGGCTCCGGCGTCGAGCGCGGCGCCAGCGACGATCGACTGAAACAGCTCCGCCGAGACGCCGCCCGAGCACGAGAAGGTGGCGAGGAGCCCGCCGGGGGCGAGCAGTTTCAACGCGAGCAGGTTGATGTCCTTGTAGGCGCGCGCGGCGTTCTTCACCTGCGCGGCGCTGGGCGCGAACTTCGGCGGATCGAGGACCACCATCTGGAATTGCGCCGCCCGGTCGCGCAGGGTGCGCAGCTGGGCGAACACGTCGCCGTGGACGAAATGCACTCTCGCGGCGTCGAACGGGTTCGCGGCCAGGTTCTCGCGCGCCACCTCGAGCGCGGGCGCCGAGCTCTCGATCGCGGTGATCCTGCGCGCGCCCCCGGCGAGCGCGGCGATCGAGAAGCCGCCGGTGTAGCAGAAGCCGTCGAGCACCTCGCGCCCCGCGGCGAGCTCGCGCACGCGCTGCCGGTTCTCGCGCTGGTCGAGGAAGAAGCCGGTCTTCTGGCCCTGCTCGACGTCGACGTGGAAGTTGAGCCCGTATTCGACGATCGGGCAGCGCGAGGCGTTTCGGTTGCCGCGCGCGAAGCCGACCCGAGCGGGCAGCGCCTCGAGCTTGCGCACCTCGGCGTCGGAGCGCTCGAAGATCGCTTCGGCCGCGGTGAGCTCGGAGAGCGCGTCGAGGATCGGGTCGCGCCAGCGCTCGACGCCCGCGGCGAGGAACTGCGCCACCAGCACGTCCGCGTAGCGATCGACGATCAGGCCGGGCAGGCCATCGGACTCGCCGTGCACCAGGCGCAGCGCGTTGGTGTGGCGGCGCGCCGGCAGCGCTTCGCGCAGGGCGAGCGCGCGCTGGATGCGCCGGCGGAAGAAGGCGGCGTCCACTTCCTCGTTCGCATCGAAGCTCCACATGCGCGCGCGGATCTGCGACTTCGGGCTGTACGCAGCGCGTCCCAGCGGCTTGCCCGAGGCGTCCCTGATCTCGACCGTGTCGCCCGCGCCGGGCTTGCCCGACAGCTTTTCGATCGCGCCCGAGAACAGCCACGGATGGCGCCGCCTGAGGGACTTTTCGCGCCCCCGCTTGAGGATGAGCGTGCTCATTTCGGCGCGGTCTTCTTGCGCGCGCGCGGATGCGCGGCGTCGTACACCTTCGCCAGCGCCTGGAAATCGAGATGCGTATAGACCTGGGTCGTGGCGATGCTGGCGTGCCCGAGGAGCTCCTGCACCGCGCGCAGGTCCTGCGAGGACTGCAGCATGTGGGTGGCAAACGAATGCCGCAGCATGTGCGGGTGCACGCGCTGTCCGAGCCCGCGCCGGCGCGCCCAGGCGCGCAGGCGCGAGTTGACCACTGTCGGCGCGATGCGGCGGCCGCGCCCGCCGACGAAGAGCGCCCGCTCGCCGGGCGCGGCGAGCTGTGCGCGGCTCGCCATCCAGGCCTTGAGCGCCTCGCGCGCCTTGGCGCCGACCGGCACCGTGCGCGTCTTCGAGCCCTTGCCGGTGACGGTGACTTCGCCCTGGCCGAGGTCGAGGCGCCCGTCGTCCACGTTGAGCGCGATCAGCTCCCCGAGGCGCAGGCCCGACGAATACATGAGCTCGAACATCGCGGCGTCGCGCATGAGCTGCGGGCTGCCCGGCTTCTCGTCGAGGAGGCGCTGTGCCGCCTCCACCGACAGCGCCTTGGGAAGCGGCCGCGGCGCCTTGGGCGCTCGCACGCCGACCACCGGGTTGGCGGCGAAGCCGTGGTGGCGCACCAGCCAGTGGTAGAAGCCACGCCACGCCGAGAGCATCAGCGCCAGCGAGCGCGGCCCTAGGCCCCGGGAATGCATCACCGCGACGAAGCGGCGCACCTGGACGGCATCCAGCGAAGCAAGCTCCCCTTCCTTCAATAACTTGAAAAGCGCCTGGAGCGCGTGGCCGTAGTTGGTCAGCGTCGCCGGGGACAGGCGTCGCTGATGCCGCAAGGCATCGAGGTATTGGCCGGCTAGAGCCGAGCCGTCACTCCGGCCGCGCATAGCTCGCCGATGCGACGCAGGTAGAGCGTCCCCATTTCCGGGTAGAAGCGCTGCGGGTCCTCGCTCCCGAGCGCGAGCAGCCCGAACACCGCGCTCTGGCCGAGCGGGACGAGCGCGAGCGAGCGCACGTGCTCGGCAGCTTCGCCGAACCAGGGTGCGAACACGCTGCCGGCGGCGGGTCCGCAGTGCGGCGTCTGCATGCTCTCGGCCTGCTGGCGCTGAGCCTCGCTCACCGCCTCGGCTTCCTGAAAGTCCGCTGGCACGGATTTCCCCCACACGCGCAGCGCCACGTGCGGCACGGCGAAGTCCTCGCGCAGGTGGAAGTAGAGCGAATGCACGAGCGCGGGGAAGTCGCGCCCGCCGCCGAGCGCCACCGACAGCCGGTGCACCTTCTCCCCGATGGCGTCGTTTTCCTCGGCGAACTTGATGATCTCCGCGAGCTTGCCTTCGAGCAGCTTCACCTTCTCGCGCAGCGCAACTGTCTGGCGCTCCGAGAGCGCGATCGCGCGCCCGCCGTACGGATGCGGGACGTAGATCGTCTCGAGGAGCTCGGGGTGCTGGTCGAAGAACTTGGGATGCGTGCGCAGGAAGCGGGCGATTTCGTCGTTCGTCATCGGGCTCTTGTCGTTATGGATTCAGAGGTCCAGGGTGCCTTCGTAGACCGTCTCTGCGGGGCCTTTCATCCACACCGCATTGTCACCGCCGGCCCAAGAGATGGTCAACGCTCCGCCGCGTGTTTCGACCCGCACCGGCGAGTCGAGCAGCCCGCGCGCGATTCCGGCGACCACCGCGGCGCACGCGCCGGTTCCGCACGAGAGCGTCTCGCCCGCGCCGCGCTCCCACACGCGCAGCGCGATCCGGTGCCGGTCCTGCACCTGCATGTAGCCGGCGTTCACGCGGCTCGGAAAGCGCTCGTGGCGCTCGAGCCTTGGGCCCTGCGTGCCGACCGGCGCCGAGCCGACATCGTCCACGACCTGGACGGCGTGCGGATTTCCCATCGAGAGAATGGCGAGCTCCACCGTGTCCCCATCCACGCTCAGTTTCTCCCATTCCGGCCGGGTAGGCGGGCCCATGTTCACGCTCACCTCGCCGTCGGCTTCCAGGCGCGGAACGATGTTCCCGCCGAGCGTGCGCACGCGCAGCTCGCGCTTCCTGCTGAGGCCCTTGCCGTGGACGAACTTCACGAAGCAGCGCGCGCCGTTGCCGCACTGCTCGACCTCGCCACCGTCGGCGTTGAAGATGCGATAGCGGAAGTCGCTGTCGCCGCCGCCCGGCTCGACCACCAGGATCTGGTCGCAGCCGACGCCGCGATGTCGGTCGGCGATGCGCTGGAGCTGCGCGCGCGACAGGGCGAAGGGCTCCTTCGTCGCATCGATGACCACGAAATCGTTGCCCGCGCCGTGCATCTTGGTGAACCCGAGCTTCATGCGAGCGCGGCCTCGACCCGGGCGCAGATCCGGTCGACCGAGGCATCGTCGAGCAGCGGATGGATCGGAAGCGACAGCACCGCTTTCGCCGCGGCCTCGGATTGTGGAAGCGACGCGCCGCGGTTCGCCGCCTCGTAGGCGGGCTGCCGATGCAGCGGCGTTGGATAGAAGATCGAGGCGGCGATGCCGTCGCGCGCCAGCGCCTCGCGGATGGCGTCGCGCCGGTCGCTGCGCACCGTGAACTGGTGATAGACGTGCGTGCCGCGCGCGTCCTCGACCGGCGGCTGCACGCCCTTCAGCTTCTGCCGGTAGCGTTGCGCCACGCGCCGGCGCGCGGCATTGAACTCGTCCAGGCGGGCGAGCTTGACCCGCAGCACCGCCGCCTGGATCTCGTCGAGCCGGCTGTTCCAGCCCACGCGCTCGTGGAGGTAGGTCTGCCGGCTGCCGTGGTGGCGGAGCATTCTCAGCGTCTTGTCGTGGTCCGGTTTGCTGGTGGTGATCATGCCGGCATCGCCCACCGCGGCCAGGTTCTTGGTCGGGTAGAACGAGAAGCACCCGAAGTCGCCCCAGCTCCCCGCACGCCGGCCCTGGTATTCGGCGCCGAGCGCCTGCGCGCAATCCTCGATCAGGAGAAATCCGCGGCTGCGGCAGAGCTCGGCGATCCGGTCGAGCTCGGCGCACTGGCCGAAGAGGTGGACAGCGATCACCGCCCGGGTCTTCGACGTTGCCTTCTCCATGAGCGAAGCGACGGAGAGGTTGAAGGTGCCGGGGACGACGTCGGCGAAAACGGGCGTGGCGCCCGTATAGGAGACGGCCTCGGCAGTGGCGAAGAAGGTGAACGCCGGGACGATCACCTCGTCGCCCGGCCCGATGCCTGCGGCAACCAGCGGAAAGTGCAGCGCGTCGGTGCCCGAATTGCAGCCAACCGCATGCCGCGCGCCCACGTAGGCGGCAACCTGGCGCTCGAGCGCTTCGCCCTCGGGCCCGAGAACGTAGCGGCCCGACGCGAGCACTCGGCTCACCGCGGCATCGATCTCGGCCTTGAGCAGGCGGTACTCGCCTGCGGGATCCACCATGGGAATGGAAATCGCCGTGCTCATCCGAACCTCCGCAGGCGCTCACGCACCAGCCGCCCCACTTCGAGCGCCAGCTCGAGCGCCCTGCGCCCGCCTTCCCCGTCCACGCCGGCAGCCGAGGCACCCTGAATCGACTTCACGAAGGCTTCCGCCTGAGAGGCAAGCGCGTCGCCGCCGGCATGGCTTTCCTCCCGCTCCGTGATCGCCCCCTGCGCCTCGCCGACGTAGCGCAGGCTCCCCGCCTGGAGGTCGGCCGACACGTAGAGGCCCGGCTGGAACACCCGGAGCTTGCGCACCGGCGCCTGGCTCACCCGGCTCGCCGAAAGGTTCGCCACGCAGCCGTCGGCGAACTCGATGCGCGCGGTCGCGATGTCGATCTCCTGCGTGAGGACGCGAAAGCCGCAGGCGCTGAGGCCGGCCACCTCGGATCTCGCGAGCGCGAGGCACAGATCGATGTCGTGGATCATGAGGTCGAGCATCACGTCGACGTCCGCGCCGCGCCGCTTGAACCCGGAAAGGCGCTCGGCATCGATCAGGAGCGGCCGCTGCATGCGCGCGGCGAGCGCGCGAAACGCCGCGTTGTAGCGCTCGACGTGGCCGACCTGCAGCACCAGCTTCTTCTTCCGTGCCATCTCGATCAGGGCGTCCGACTGCGCAAGATCGACCGCGATCGGCTTCTCGACCAGGACGTGCAGCCCCGCGTCGAGACAGGCGCCCGCGACCGCGTGGTGGCGCTCGGTCGGGACCGAGACCACGGCCGCATCGGCGTGCTTGAACGTATCTTGATAATGCGAGAAAGCCTGGCAGCCGAGCTTCTGCGCCAGTGCCTGCGCGCGCTCGGGGTCGATGTCGGCCACCCCGGCGAGCCGGCAATCGCTGCGCGCGGCGAATTTCTCCGCGTGGTAGCAGCCCATGTGGCCCGCGCCCAGGACCGCGACTCTCAATAGAATTTTGCTTCCCCCTGCGGGCGGGTCTTGAACCGCTTGTGCATCCAGAGGTACTGCTCGGGCATCTCCAGCACGCGCTCCTCGATGAAGGCCAGCATGCGCCGCGCATCCGCCGTGTCGTCGCCGCTCGGGAAGCCTTCCCATGGCGGGTAGAGCCGCGCGACGTAGCGGCCGTCGGCCAGCATGCGTGTAACGCAGGGCACGACGCGGGCACCAGTGATGCGGGCAATATACGACAGTCCGACGGTCGTCGCGGCGGGCACGCCGAAGAACGGCACGAACACCGAGGCCTTCGGGCCGAAATCCATGTCGGGAAGGTAATAGAAGGCTTCGCCGGCCTGGACCGCGCGCAGGATCTTGCGGATGCCGGCCTGCCTCGGATAGATCGCGCCGCCGAAGCGCAGCCGCCCCGCGTGCAGCAGCCGGTCGAGCAGCGGATCCTTCTGGCGCGAGTACATGCTCGCCATGCGCGGCCACTGCTTGGCGAGGCGGATTCCGCCCGCGTCCAGGCCGAGAAAGTGGGGGGCGAGGAGGACGATGCGCTGCCCCGCAAGCGCCTGAAGATGCTCGAAGCCCTCGAGCCGAACCAGCGCCTCGACGCGCTCGGGCGCCGACCACCACAGGATGCCGCGGTCGATGAAGCTTCGCAGGAAGACACGAAAGTGGGCGCGCGCGATCGTCTCGCGCTTCTCCTCGCTCCAGCTCGGAAAGCATTTGGCGAGGTTGACGCGCGTGACCTTGCGCCGCTCCGGGATGAGCCAGAACACGACCGTCCCCATCGCCTCGCCGATCGCCGCGACGGCGCGAAACGGCAGGAAGCGCACCAGCCACATGAACGCGACGAAAACGCGGCCGAGCAGTCGGCTAAGCAGGACGCGCTCCTCTCGGCACCTTGTAGCGGTTGTAGCTCCAGAGGTACTGGCCTGGACACTCGCGCACCAGCTCCTCGAGCGCGCGGTTGAGCCGCCGGGTAGCGGTTTCGCCCTCGCGCTTTTCCGGAAAGGGCTTCAGCCGGATCTCGTAGCCTCGCCCCCACGGGAGCCTCCGGCCAAAGGCGAGGAAGCAGCGTACGCCTTCGCGCTCCGCGAGGCGGGCGGCGAGGGTCATGGTGTACGCCGGACGGCCGAAGAAATCGGCCCAGTCACCCTCGCCTTCCCCAGGCACCTGGTCAGGCAGGAAGCCTACCGCCTCGCCGTCGCGCAGCGCCTTGAAGATCGCGCGCACGCCGCTCACGTCGGCCGGGACGAGGCGCACGTTCGGCCGGTTGCGCCCTTCGCGCATGAGCGGCTCGAGCCAGCCGATCTTGGGCGGCCGGTAGAGCACGGTAATCGGCATGTGCAGCGCGGCGTATTGCGCGGTGACCTCGAAACAGCCCATGTGCGGCGTGAGAAAGAGCAGCGGCTTCCTCTCCTCGCGTGCGGCGAACGCCTGCTCCATGCCATGCACCTCGCGCACCATCGCCGCGACCTCGGCGTGAGGGCGAAACCACAGCGCCGGCAGCTCGGTGAGCATCTTGCCCGCGGCGCCGATCGCCGCGCGGCGGGTGTGCGCGTCGGCATACCCTGCCTGCCGCAGATTGGCGCGCAGGTTCCTCCGATAGGTGGGCGAGATCCCATAGATCAGCCAGCCGAGGACGCTTCCCAACGCGTGCAAGAGCGGCAGCGGCAGCTTCCCGGCGAGACGCAGGAGAACGCTGGGGAAAGACAAGATTTTGGTATCCTTGCGCCCTCCCACAAGAAGGCGCACGCAATGAGCGAATTTCTGTTTACTTCCGAATCGGTGTCCGAAGGGCATCCGGACAAGGTCGCCGACCAGATCTCCGACGCGGTGCTCGACGCGATTCTAGCCCAGGACCCCCGCTCGCGCGTCGCTGCCGAAACTCTGGTCAAGAACAACCTCGTGGTGCTCGCGGGCGAGATCACCACCAATGCCCGGGTCAACTTCGACGCGGTCGCGCGCAAGACCATCCGGCGCATCGGCTACACCGATCCGAAGATCGGCTTCGACACCCACACCTGCACCGTGATCGTCGCCTACGGCGAGCAATCGCGCGACATCGCCCAGGGCGTGGACCGGGCGGTCGACCTCGACCAGGGCGCGGGCGACCAGGGCCTCATGTTCGGCTATGCCTGCGACGAGACGCCCGGCCTCATGCCGATGGCGATCTACCTCTCCCACCGCCTGGTCGAGCGCCAGGCCGAGGTGCGCCGCGACGGCCGGCTGCCGTGGCTGCGCCCCGACGCCAAGTCGCAGGTCACGCTGCGCTACGTGAACGGCAAGCCCGAGTCGATCGAGACCGTCGTGCTCTCGACCCAGCACGCCCCGGGGATCGCGCACAAGCAGCTCGAGGAAGCCGTGATCGAGCACGTGGTGAAGCCGGTGCTGCCGAAGCACATGGTGAAGGGCAAGATCAAGTACCTGGTGAACCCGACCGGCGCGTTCGAGATCGGCGGGCCCACCGGCGATTGCGGCCTCACCGGCCGCAAGATCATCGTCGACACCTACGGCGGCTCGGCGCCGCACGGCGGCGGAGCGTTTTCGGGCAAGGACCCGTCGAAGGTGGACCGGTCCGCGGCGTACGCCGCGCGCTACGTGGCGAAGAACATCGTTGCGGCGGGCCTCGCGTCGAAGTGCCTGGTGCAGGTCTCCTACGCCATCGGCGTCGCCCAGCCGACGAGCGTCATGGTCACCACCCACGGCACCGGCAAGCTCTCCGACGACAAGCTCTCGCAGCTCGTGCTCGCCAACTTCGACCTGCGCCCGCGCGGCATCATCCAGATGCTCGACCTCCTGCGGCCGATCTACGAGAAGACCGCGGCCTATGGGCACTTCGGCCGCGAGGAACCCGAGTTCACCTGGGAAGCGACCGACAAGGCGTTGGCGCTGAAGCAAGCAGCGTAGATGCCCGCTTGACGGCAAAGCAGCTTAAGGAGTCGCAGATGAAAAACCTGGAGGAGGTGCTCCGCGCCGCCGGCAACCCGGTGGCGATGCTGCGGAATTCGCAGATCGGCGCGTACGTCTATCCGGTCGTGCCGGGGGAGTTCTCGAACTGGCGCGACGAGCAGGCCGCCTGGCAGAAGAGCGCGGTGCTCTTCGACCAGTCGCACCACATGGTCGAGCAATACGTGAAGGGCAAGGACGCGCTCAAGCTGTTCACCTACCTCGGCATGAACAGCTTCGCCAACTTCCCGGTGAACCGCGCCAAGCAGCTCGCGCCGTGCAGCTACGACGGCTACGTCATCGGCGACGGCATTCTGTTCCACCTGGAGAAGGACCACCTCGTATTCGTCGGCCGGGCTCCGGCGGCGAGCTGGATCGAGTTCCACGCCAAGACCGGCGGTTTCAAGGTGACCACGGTGAAGGACGACCGCTCGCCGGGCAACACCAAGGGCAAGGCAGTGAAGCGGCGTAACTACCGCTTCCAGATTCAGGGGCCGAACGCCTGGAAGGTGATCGAGAAGCTGAACGGCGGGCCCGTGCCCGAGATCAAGTTCTTCCACATGGGCCAGATCAAGATCGCCGGCCGCAAGGTGCGTGCGCTACGCCACGGCATGGCCGGCGCTCCGGGGCTCGAGGTGTGGGGGCCCTATGAAGAGCGCGAGAAGATCCGTGCCGCCATCGTCGCCGCCGGCAAGGAGCTCGGGCTGAAGGAAGTCGGCGCGCGCGCCTACGCCACTAACACGCTCGAGTCGGGCTGGATCCCCTCCCCGCTTCCAGCGGTCTATACGGGCGAGAAGATGAAGGCATACCGCAAGTGGTTGCCGGCGTCGAGCTACGAGGCGACCGGCTCGATCGGCGGCAGCATGAACTCGGCCAACATCGAGGATTATTACGTCACGCCCTACGAGATGGGCTACGGACCGTTCATCAAGTTCGACCACGACTTCATCGGCCGGCAGGCGCTCGAGAAGATGGCGGGCAAGCCGCATCGCAAAAAGGTCACGTTCGCCTGGAACGCCGACGACGTCCTGAAAGTGTGGCGCGCCATGCTCGAGCAGGGCGATCCGCACAAGTACATCGACCTGCCGCTCTCCAACTACACCTCCGCCTCGTACGACAAGGTGCTCCTGGGCGGCAAGCTGGTCGGCCTCAACATGTTCAGCGGCTACAGCTACAACGAGCGCTCGATGCTTTCGCTCGGCATCGTCGATGCGGACGTCCCCCTCGGCGCCGAAGTCAGGATCCTGTGGGGCGAGGAAGGCGGCGGCACGAAGAAGCCGACGGTCGAGCGCCACAAGCAGCTCGAGATCCGCGCCATCGTCAGCCCCGCGCCCTACGCCAAGCAGGCGCAGACGACATACCACGAGGGCTGGCGCAGCAAGGCGACGGTCTAGGCTTGGCGGCACCGCGCATCGCTCCGCCCTTCCGCGCCGACCATGTCGGAAGCCTGCTGCGCCCGCACGAGCTGCACGAGCTGCGCGAGAAGGTGAGGCTGGGCGAGGGGTCAGCGCAGGAGCTGAAGCAGGCCGAGGACCGACTGATCCGCGAGGTGGTCAAGCTGCAGGAGGATCTAGGGCTGCGGTCGATCACCGACGGGGAATTCCGGCGCGACTGGTGGCACATCGACTTCCTCGCCGGCTTCGACGGCGTCGAGCTGCGCTACGACGAAGGCGACGCGTATTTCGATACGAAGTTCAAGGGCGCCGACCCGAAGCCGCCGACCATGTTCGTCACCGGCGAGCTTAAGCGTTCGAAGCCGAGCATGCTGTCCCATTTTGAGTTCTTGAAAAAAACTACGACCCGAGGCGTTCCGAAGTTCACGATGCCCTCGCCCGCCATGCTGCACGCGCGCGGCGACCGCGATTCGATCAGGAAAACCTACCCCGACACCGACCGCTTCTGGGCCGATCTCGCGCAGTGCTACCGCGAGGAGATCGCGGACCTTTACAAGGCGGGCTGCCGCTACCTCCAGATCGACGACACCACGATCGCCATGTTCGGCGACCCGAAGGTGCAGGAGCAGTTCAGGAAGCTCGGCGACGATCCGAAGCGCGACGTGGCGGTCTACGCCGACGCCGTCAACGCCGCGATCCGCGACGTGCCCGACGACATGGCGGTCGCGATCCACACCTGCCGCGGCAACTTCAAGAGCACCTGGCTCGCGAGCGGCAGCTACGACTACGTCGCCGAGACCGCGTTTTCGACGCTCGACGTCGACGGCTTCTTCCTCGAGTTCGACGACGAGCGCTCGGGCGGGTTCGAGCCGCTGCGCTACATCCCGAAGGGCAAGAGGGTAGTGCTGGGCCTGGTCTCTTCGAAGCTGCCCCAGCTCGAATCCAAGGATGTCCTAAAAAGAAGGATCGAAGCCGCCTCCAGGTTCGTGCCGATGGAAAACCTCTGCATCAGCCCGCAGTGCGGCTTCGCCAGCACTCACCACGGCAACAACCTCACCATCGAGCAGGAAAAGGCCAAGCTCCGCCTCTGCATCGAGACCGCGCGCGAGGTCTGGGGCGAGTAGAGAAAAGAAGTCACCCCCTGCACTGAAGAAGTCGGCCCCGCGAAGGCGGGGGCCCAGTTCTTGTATTTGAAAGGCATGGGTTCCCGCTTTCGCGGGAACGACGGATTGCCGCTTTTAGCGTTTCCCTAGCGCCCGCGCGGCCAATCGGGCATTCTCTTGCCGTTCTCCAACCTGTGAGGAGGGGGCGGGACATGAAGAAACTTATCGTCGGCGCGCTCGGCGCCGCGGTTGCCTTCCAGATCGGCGTCATTCAAGGCCAAGAGCTGAAAGGCGAATACCGGCTCGGCGTGCTCGAGCCGCTCACCGGCAACCTCGCGGTGCAGGGCAAGCTCCACCTGGAGGGCTACGAGATCATGCGCGACCTCATCAACAGCCGCTTCGGCGGCGTGATGGGCCGCAAGCTCGTGCTCGTGGTGGGCGACGCGCCCGACCCGACCGCCGCGGCCTCCGAGGCCACGCGGCTCGCGACGCGCGAGCGGGTGAAGATCATTACCGGCACGTTTTCATCGACGCTGTGCGGCGCGGCGAGCGAGGCGGCGGCGCGCCAGAACGTCATTTACTGGGAAACCTCCTGCGTCGACCCGCGCTTCACGCGCCGCGGATTGAAGAACGTCTTTCGCACGGAAATCGACGGCGTCGGCTTCGGCTGGTACAACGTGGAGTTCATCGCCAAGTATCTCGCGCCGCGCCTGGGCAAGAAGCCGAACGAGCTGCGCATCGCCTACATAGCCGAGGACTCGTCGTACGGCCAGGGCGTCACCGAGGCCGCGCGCGAGCGCGCCAAGAAGGAATTCGGCATGCAGGAGGTGGCGCTCGAGTACTACACCTTCACGACCAACGATCTCACGCCGGTCATCCTCAAGCTGAAGAGCGCGAACCCGGACGTGGTCCACCACATCGCGCGCGACCAGGACGCGATCCTCTTCTGGCGCCAAGCGCGCGAGCAGAATTTCGACGTCAAGGCGGTGGTGCACGCTGGCGCGACCGGCTACGGCAACCCCGGCTTCGGCAAGGCGCTCGGCAACGAGTCCAACGGGCCTTTTGCGCTGAGCGAGCCCGGCGTGGGCTTTCTCGTGGACAAGATGCGCGCCGACGGCCAGAAGATCGAGCGCGCCTTCCGCGAGGCGGTGAAGGCGAAGACCGGGTCGGACGCGCCCACCGGCGGCCACCAGCTCGCCGCGGGCGGCCTGTGGCTGCTGAAGGTGGTGCTCGACGCCGCGAAAACCGACGACCTGGACAAGTTCCGCGCCGCCGTGATGAAGATGGACGTCCCGGTCGGCAGCCTGATCAATGGCTGGGGCGTGAAGTTCGACGAGTCGGGCCAGAACTCGAACGAGCGCGTCCAGCACTACATGCTGCAGTGGCAGAACGGCGCGCTCGTCACGGTGTGGCCGGAGGACCTCACGAGCAACCGGGCGAAGTGGGTGCCGCTCGGGCCCTGGAACCAGCGTAAGTAACACGCGTAAGTAGCGCTCTGCTCTCCCAGCTCGTCGTCTCGACGATCCTGCTCGGCGGGATCTACGCCCTCATCGCGGTCGGGCTGACGCTGATTTTCGGCGTCATGCGCGTGGTGAACTTCGCGCACGGCGAGTTCCTGATGCTCGGGATGTACGCCGCCTTCTGGGCCTTCACGCTGCTGCACGCGGACCCGTACCTCACGCTCGTCGTCGCCGTGCCGCTCTTCCTCGCCGTGGGCTGGGGAAGCTACGCGCTCATCATGCGCCCGATCGTGCATACCTCGCACAACGTGCAGGTGTTCACCACCGTCGGCCTCTCCATCGTGCTGCAGAACCTGGCGCTAGTGCTCTGGACCGGCGACGCGCGCTTCGTGCGCACCAGCTACTACGCATCCGTGATCAACCTCGGAGGCGCGGTGATGAACCTCGCGCAGGCGGTGGCCTTCGTCCTCGCCGTCGCCGCCACCGCGGCGCTCTTCGCCTTCATGCGCTTCTCCTACACCGGCAAGCTCATGCGCGCGACCGCCCAGGACCGCTCCGCTGCGATGCTGATGGGAATCGACACCGGCCGCATCTACGCCCTCACCTGGTCGGTCGGCATCGCCTGCGTCGGCGCCGCCGGCGTGCTGCTCGCGCCGGTCTACCCGGTCTACCCGACGGCAGGCCTGCAGTTCGTGCTTATCGCCTACATCGCCGTCGTGCTCGGCGGTCTCGGCGACATGGCCGGCGCGCTGATCGCGGCGCTCATCATCGCCGCCGTCGAGGTGATCGGCTCCTACACGATCGGCACTTCGTGGAAGGAGATGCTGTATCTCCTTCTCTTCATCGCCATCCTCGTCGTGCGCCCCGCGGGTTTCTTCGGGCAGCGCGGCTCGGAGACGCTCGGCGTGTGAGGACCTATGCGCAAGCGTTCGTCTTCTTCGCGGCCGCCGGCCTCGCGCCGCTCGTCGTGGACGACGCGTTCCTCCTCGACACGCTGGTGCTCATCCTCGTGTGGGGATGCGCGGCGGGCGCGTGGAACATCGCGGGCGGCTACGCGGGACAGATCTCGCTCGGCCATTCCGCATTCTTCGGCCTGGGGGCGTACGCCGCCGCGCTCTGCGGCGTGCGCTGGAACATCTCGCCGTGGTACGGCGTCGCCATCGGCGCCGCCGTCGCGACCGCGGCCGGCACGGTCATCGGCTTTCTCGCGAACCGCCTGCGCGGACCGTACTTCGTCATCGCCACGATCGCGGTATCGCAGGTGCTCCTCCTCGGCGCCGCCCGCTGGCGCGGGTTCACCGCCGGCTCCGAAGGGATCCCGGTGCCGTTCCGCGCGGGATTCTGGACGCTCGGCATCGCGGACAAGCGCATCTGGGTCTGGATCGTCCTCGTCCTTGCCTTGGTGGTTTATCTGCTGCAACTGTATTTGGAGCGCTCGCGACGCGGTTTTCAACTCGCCGCGGTGCGGGAGGACGAGGACGCCGCGCTCTCCCTGGGCGTGCGCGCGCGCCGGCTCAAGGTCGCGGCGATCGCCGCGAGCGCAGCGTTCACGGCGGTCTGCGGCGCGCTCTGGGCGCAGTACGTCGGTTTCGTCGATCCGCTCTACGTCTTCTCGGTCGACCTGTCGGTGCGCTTCGCGCTCGCCGCGATCATCGGCGGCCTGGGCACCGCGCTCGGACCCTTCCTCGGCTCGGTGCTCGTCACCACCGTGGAGACGTGGCTGCGCGCCGAGTTCGGCGGCCTCGGCTCGCATCTCGTCGGCCTCTATCTCATTCTCTACGGCACCGCCCTGATACTCATGGTGCGTTATGCGCCGCAGGGCCTCATGGGTTTTTTCAGGAAGTCATGACGTTGCTTCGGGTGAGCAAGGTCACCAAGCGCTTCGGCGGCATCACCGCCAACCGGGAGATCAGCTTCGAGGTCGCCGCCGGCGAGCTCGTCGGGATCATCGGCCCGAACGGCGCCGGCAAGTCGACGCTCTTCGAGTGCATCAGCGGCTTCTACGCGCCCGACGAGGGCGAGGTCGAGCTCGAGGGCAAGCGGCTCACTGGGCTCTCGCCGGACCTCGTCTGCCGCCGCGGCGTCGCCCGCACCTTCCAGAAGCTGCGCCCGTTCCAGGGCATGACGGTGGCGGAAAACGTCATGGTGGGCGCGCTCACGCGGACACGCGACGTGAGACACGCGCGCGAGCAGGCGCACGGATGGCTGCGCCGGGTCGGCCTCTCCGAGAAGGCAAACGCCCATGCGGGCACCCTTTCGACCGGGCAGCGCAAGCGCCTCGAGCTCGCGCGCGCGCTCGCGACCGGGCCGCGCCTGCTCCTTCTCGACGAAGTGACCGGCGGAGTAGACCAGCGCTCGATTCCGGCGCTGGTGGAGCTCGTGCGCGAGCTGCACGCGGGCGGCCTGACGCTCCTCGTGATCGAGCACAACATGCGGGTCGTCACCGCGGTCGCGCAGCGCATCATCGCGCTGCACCTGGGCGAGGTCATCGCCGACGGCGCACCCGCCGCGGTGGCGCGCGACCCCAAGGTGGTCGAAGCCTACCTCGGCCAAGCCTACGTTTCATGAGCTCTCAACTAGCCGTCGAGGCGCTCGATGTTGCCTACGGTGAGTTCCAGGTGCTCTGGGAAGTCCGCCTCGACGTGGCGGCCGGCGAGATCGTCGCCGTGCTCGGCCCGAACGGCGCCGGCAAGTCGACGCTCGTGAACACGATCTCGGGGCTGCTCCGTCCGAGCGCGGGCAGCATCCATTTCGAGGGCCGGCGCATCGACGACGTGCCGGCGCACCGGCGCGCGGGGATCGGCATTGCCCATGTCCTCGAGCGCAGGCGGCTGTTTCCGTTTCTCACCGTGCACGACAACGTGCTTCTCGGCGCCCACAATGAGCGCGCGCGACCGCATCGCGAGGAAACGCTCGCGCGCCTCGAAGCCCTCCTTCCCTTGCTCAAGAAGCGCCGCTCGCAGCTCGCGCACACCCTCTCCGGCGGCGAGCAGCAGATGGTGGCGATCGCGCGCGGCCTGATGGCGCGGCCGAAGCTCCTGATGATCGACGAGCCCTTCCTCGGCCTCGCGCCGCGGATGGTGGGGGAGATCGGCGCCCTGGTGCGCCGCATCCGCGACGAGCACGGCATCGCCATCCTCTTCATCGAGCAGAACGTGGAGCTTTCGCTGAAGCTCGCCGACCGCGGCGTGGTGCTCGAGTCCGGGCGCACGGTCCTGAGCGGGCCTTCGGCCGAGCTGCTGCGCTCAGCCGAGGTGAAGCGGATCTTCCTCGGCGAATTCGCCGGGTAGTATGCTTTCGCGATGCTGCGGCCGATCCCCGATACGAGCATCTTCGACCTGCGCCTCTCGCTGCGCGGGCGGCGGCTGAACAAGCTCTGCGCGGCGCTCTGCTTGCCGCAGGAGCGCGAGGCCTTCAAGCGCGACGAAGAGGCCTACATGTCTCGCTTTTCGCTCTTAGAGGAAGAGAAGAACCTCATTCGGAAGCGCGATTTCCGCGGCCTGATCGAGGCCGGCACGAATATCTACTACCTCCTCAAGATCGGCTCGGTCACCGGCAACGGCCTCTACCGGATGGGCGCCCAGATGCGCGGCGAGAGCTACGAGGAGTTCCTCGCGACGCGAAAGTTCAAAGATGCCATCTAGGATCGTCGGCGGGATCGGACTGTCGCACGTCCCATCGGTCGGCCCGGTCGTGGACCGCAATCGCACGCAGGAGCCGGCGTGGAAGCCGCTGTTCGACGCCTACATCCCGGTGCGGGAGTGGCTGGCGCAGCTCGAGCCCGACGTCGCCATCGTGATCTACAACGACCACGCGGCCGACTTCGGCTTCGACAAGTACCCGACCTTCGCGCTCGGGGTCGCGGAGAGCTATGCGATCGGCGACGAAGGCTTCGGCACGCGGCCGCTGCCGCGCGTGCAAGGCGACCTCGATCTCTCCATCCACCTCTCCGAGGCGCTGGTGTACGAGCACGAGTTCGACCTGACGCTTTGCCAGGAGATCGCCGTCGAGCACGGTTTTCTCGTGCCGATGAATCTGTGCTTTCCCCACGGCCAAGGCAAGGATGGGATGAGCGGCTGGCCGGTGCGCGCCATCCCGCTGCAGGCGAACGTCATCCAGCATCCTCTGCCGACCGCGCGGCGCTGCTACAAGCTCGGCCAGGCGATCCGGAGCGCAGTTGCCTCGTATCCCGGTGATTCAAGAGTAGTTGTCATGGGAACCGGAGGCATGTCGCACCAGCTCCAGGGCAAGCGCTTCGGCTACATGAACGAAGAGTTCGACCAGGGATTCCTGGATCGGATCGAGTCCGACCCCGAGGAGCTTGCCGGCATCACGCACCGCAGGCTCATGGAGGAAGCCGGCGCCGAGGCGGTAGAGCTCATCATGTGGCTGACGATGCGCGGCGCGGCGCGCGGGAAGCGCGTCCACCGCCATTACTACGCGCCCATGACCACGGGCATGGGCCTGATCACGTTCGAGGGCTAGCCGAAGGCGATGTAGCCGCTCGCGGCGGCGGCGACGAGCGAGGAGAAGAAGAGCAGGCGCGGGCCGGCGTCGCGGCAGATGCGCCGCAGCAGGCCGACGTGCCGCGGCAGGCGCGCGAGCGCGGCGCGGTCGAGCATCCCGGGCGCCGCAAGGCGCTTGAGCGCCGCGCGCGAGTCGAACTGACGCGAAAGCGAAAGCCGCGTGCTCGGCGCGATCGCACTCGCCACTGGCGCCTGTTTGCTGTCGATCTTGCGCGCAAGCTTCACGGTTTTGGTCGTATCGCGCTTCGTCTCCGTGACGGGCCGGCCTCGCAGCTCGGCCAGGCAGGTGCGCAGGTCCGACGCGAGCTCGTAGGCGTCCTGGTAGCGCACCGACGGGTCCTTCTTCAGGGCGCGCGCCACCACGAAGTCGAGGAGCGAAGTCACTTCCTTGTTGCGCCGCGAGGGCGGCTCGTGCTCGACGTTGGTGACGTTGTGCGCGATCTGCGCAGAGTCGGCGCCGGCGAAGAGCATCTGGCCGGTCAGCATCTCGTAGAGCACCACGCCAAGCGAGAATACGTCGGAGCGCTGGTCGACCGCGGCGCCGCCGATCTGCTCGGGCGACATGAAGCGCGGCGTGCCGAGGACCATCCCGGTGCTGGTCTTGAAGTCGTCGGAACGCATGCGCGCGATGCCGAAGTCCATGATCTTCGCGCCGCCGCGCTCGAGCAGCATGATGTTGCCCGGCTTGATGTCGCGGTGCACGACGCCGCGCTCGTGCGCGAAGCCCAGGCCGTCGGCCACCTGCACCGCGATCTCGACCGCCTCGTCGGTGGCGAGCCCCTTGTCCTTCAGCCGCGTGCGCAGGTCAGTGCCTTCGAGCAGCTCCATCGCCAGGAACGCGAGGTCGCCCTCCTCGCCGAAATCGAAGGTGGTGACGATGTTGGGGTGGTTGAGCTTGCCCGCGGCTCTCGCCTCCAGGGCGAAGCGCTTCTCGTATTCCTTGCGGTTCTCGACGTCGTCGGAGAGCAGGATGGTCTTCAGCGCGACCACGCGGTCGAGCGCCGGATCCTCGGCGCGGTACACCACGCCCATCGCGCCGCGGCCGAGCTCGCCGAGGATCTTGTAGCGGCCGATCTGCTTTTTCTTGCTCACTGGAATTTCGCCTTCTCCACGAGCCCGCGCACGTAGCGCTCGCCCTGAGCGGTGGTGGCGCGGTACTTCGCCGCGAGGCCGTTGATGAAAGCCTCCTTGCCCTGCTGGGAGATGCGCCAGCCGACGCCGCTCGCGAGCAGCACGACGACGGCCGCGGTGCTGAGCGCCGCGTAGGTCCGCCCGCGGCGCTGGAACTCGGTTCGATCGCGCGTGAAGAGCTCGTGGCTGCGCAGGCTCGCGTCGGTCGAGGCGCCTTTCGGCACGAGCGAGGCTTCCTGTCCGGGCGCGGCATCGGCGAGCGCGTCGCGAAAGGCGCGCGTAACGCGCACTTCCGAAGCCGGCGCGAACTGCGCGACGCTGGCGGCCACGGCGATGCCATCGCCGACCATGGCTTCGCCGACCCCGCTGCCGAGAACGCGCACCGCGCCATGGTTGATCCCGGCGCAGAGCGGCAGGCCGGCCGCCGACGCCTTGAGCGCGCGCTCGGCGAGGCGCAGCGCACCTACTGGGTTCGCCAGCACGACGATCGCCGCGCCGTCGGAGGCGTCGAGCACGACGCGGCTCGCGGGCGCGAGGTCCGCTGTCGTGACCGCGATCACGGCCTCGAGCTGCGCGCGCTGGCGCGCCTGCTCGCTCGCTGCGCGGGAGGCAAAGTCCTGGATCTTCAGGAAAACGACGCTGGCTACGTACGAGCTGTCCACGGGCCGCCAGCATGCAGGCTCGGCCAGCCTTTGAACAGGAACAATATCCGGGTAGAATTCACGCCGCTGAGGAGCGTTGCGTCCCCGCCAATCCCGAGCGAGGGTCAGGCTCAGCGAGGCCCACAGGGATCAACGGGCCACTTCAACGGCGCTCGCATCGGAGACGGTGCGGGCGCTTTTTGCTTTCAGGAGCTTCTATGAAGATCGATTCCAAGTTCACGGATTTCAAGGTCGCCGACCTGGCGCTCGCCGACTGGGGCCGCAAGGAGATCGCGATCGCCGAGTCGGAGATGCCGGCGCTGATGGCGATCCGGCAGGAATACGCGTCGCGCCAGCCGCTGAAGGGTGCGCGCGTCGCCGGATCGCTGCACATGACCATCCAGACGGCAGTTCTGATCGAGACCCTGAAGGCGCTAGGGGCGGAAGTGCGTTGGGCGTCCTGCAACATCTTCTCCACCCAGGACCACGCCGCAGCCGCCATTGCCGCGGGCGGCACGCCGGTGTTTGCCTACAAGGGCGAGTCGCTCGACGAGTACTGGGAATACACCCACCGGATCTTCGAGTTCGGCCCAAGCGGGAACATGAGCGGCCCCAACATGATCCTGGACGACGGCGGCGACGCGACGCTGCTGGTGCACCTCGGCAGGAAGGCCGAGCAGAACGCTTCCCTGCTCGACGATCCGAAAAGCGAGGAAGAAGTCTCGCTTTTCAAGGCCATCAAGGCCCGTCTGCACTCCCAGCCCGGGTGGTATTCGAAAGCCGGAAAGGACATCAGGGGCGTGACGGAGGAGACCACCACAGGGGTTCACCGCCTCTACCAGATGGCGAAGGAAAAGCGGCTTCTCTTCCCGGCGATCAACGTGAACGACTCGGTGACCAAGTCCAAGTTCGACAACATCTACGGCTGCCGCGAATCGCTGGTCGACGGGATCAAGCGCGCGACCGACGTCATGGTCGCGGGCAAGGTGGCGGTGGTCGCGGGCTACGGCGAGGTCGGCAAGGGCTCGGCGCAGGCGCTGCGCGGGCTCCAGGCGCAGGTGTGGGTGACCGAGATCGATCCGATCTGCGCGTTGCAGGCGGCGATGGAGGGTTACAAGGTCGTAACGATGGACTACGCCGCCGACAAGGCGGACATCTTCGTCACCGCGACCGGCAACTTCAAGGTCATCGCCCACGAGCACATGAAGCGCATGAAGAACAACGCGATCGTGTGCAACATCGGCCACTTCGACAACGAGATCGACATCGCTTCGCTGCGCCAGTACAAGTGGGAGAACATCAAGCCGCAGGTCGACCACGTCATCTTTCCCGACGGCAAGAGGATTATCATGCTGGCCGAAGGGCGCCTGGTGAACCTCGGCTGCGGCACCGGCCATCCCTCGTACGTGATGAGCTCCTCCTTCGCGAACCAGGTGCTCGCGCAGATCGAGCTGTTCACCAACACCGCCAGGTATCCGGTGGGCGTCTACATCCTGCCGAAGCAACTCGACGAGAAGGTGGCGAGGCTGCAGCTCTCGAAGCTCGGCGCGATGCTCACCGAGCTCAGCGACGAGCAGGCGAAATACATCGGGGTGCCGAAAGTCGGCCCGTACAAGTCCGATCACTACCGTTACTGAGAAAATGAAAATCGCCGCCATGGGCGCCGGGGGCGTTGGCGGCTACTTCGGCGCCCGCCTGCAACAGGCCGGCCACGACGTGACCTTCTTCGCGCGCGGTAGACACCTAGAAGCCATTCGTACGAATGGATTGAAGGTGGAAAGCCCACATGGGAACGCGTGCCTCAAGGTGCGGGTGCTCGAGGACCCGCGGGAAGCGAACGTCGTCGACGTGGTGCTGTTCGCGGTGAAGCTCTGGGACACCGAGACCGCGGCCGAGAGGCTGCGGCCGGTGGTCGGACCCGAGACCGCGATCATCCCGTTCCAGAACGGCGTCGAGTCGATCGCGCGCCTCAGGAAGGTGTTCCCTGAAAAAGCCGTCTTGGGCGGCTCGGCCTACATCGCCACGCGCGTCAAGTCGCCGGGCGTGATCGAGCACACCGGCGAGATGTCGCGCCTGCAGTTCGGACCTGTTCTCCCTTCACAGAAAGACAAGGCAGTGGCATTCCTGGCGGCCTGCCGGGAAGCGAAGATCAACGCCGAGATCCCCGACGACATCGTAAGAGCGAATTGGGAGAAGTTCGTCTTCCTGGTGGCGGTTTCGAGCGCCACGGCGGTGGCGCGCGCGCCGCTCGGCGTGGTCCGCAGCGACCCCGACCTGCGCTGGCTCTTCGAGCAGGCGATGCGCGAGACCTGGCGCCTGGGCCGCGCCCGTGGAGTGGCGCTCGCCGACGACTTCGTCGAGGCGCGCGTAAAGTTCGCCGACGGCCTGCACGCCGACATGAAGGCTTCGCTCGCACACGACCTCGAGAACCGCGGGCGGCTCGAGGCGCCGTGGCTGTGCGGCGCGGTGGCGAGGATGAGCGAGGAGGCGGGCCTGGACGCGCCTGTCAACCGCGCGGTGTACGCGGCGCTCAAGCCCTACATCGATGGACAATAGCTTCGAATTCTTTCCGCCGAAGACGCCCGAAGGGAAAGCGAAGCTGCGCGCGACCTGGCAGGAGCTCGCGGCGCTGAAGCCGCGGTTTTTCTCCTGCACCTTCGGCGCCGGCGGCTCGACGCGCGAAGGCACGCTCGAAACGGTGCTCGAGATCCGCGCCGCCGGCCACGAGGTGGCGCCGCACCTTTCCTGCATCGCCTCGACGCGCAAGGATCTCGCGGAGCAGCTCGAGCGCTACCGCTCGAACGGCATCCGCCACCTCGTCGCGCTGCGCGGCGACCTGCCTTCCGGCATCGCCGCGGCGGGGGAGCTGCGCCACGCGAGCGAGCTCGTCAGCTTCGTCCGCGAGAAGACCGGCGACTGGTTCCACATCGAGGTCGCGTGCTACCCGGAATACCATCCGCAGACGCGCAATGCCGCGGACGAGGTGCGCAATTTCAAGCGCAAGGTGGACGCCGGGGCGGATTCGGCGATCACGCAGTATTTCTACAACCCGGACGCGTATTTCCGTTTCGTCGACGAGGCGCGCCGCGCCGGCATCGGCATTGCGATCGTTCCCGGCATCATGCCGATCTCGAACTTCGCCCAGCTCGCGCGCTTCTCGGACGCCTGCGGCGCAGAAATTCCGCGCTGGATGCGCATCAAGCTCGAGGGCTATCGCGACGACACGAAGTCGATCCGGGCTTTCGGCGTCGACGTGGTGAGTGACCTGTGCCGCAAGCTCATCGACGCCGGCGTGCCTGGGCTGCACTTCTACACGCTGAACCAGGCCGCGCTCTCGGTGGAGATCTGGCGGCGGCTCGACCTCTAGTCTCGCGGTCTCGCCGGCCCCCGTCAGCCGGTCAGCGCGAGCGCAGCCACTCCTTCGCCTGCTCCACGTCGCGGAAGTTGCGCACCGCAAGGTCGCGCCTCTCGGCGAGCATGTCGATGTACTGGTTCGCCATCTGGGCGACGGGAGTGCGGTGCACCAGAGCGATGCTGTACTCGGGCGTGAAGCCGATCATCGGAAGCTGGTCGATCAGCTGCTGCTGGCTGGCGAGCGAGAGCGGGAACTTCTGGTCGAGCTCGATCAAAATGCGCGGGCGCTCGAGCCGTTCGCTCTCGATGAGCACCTGGGCGCAAACCGCCGAAGGCGGGATGTCGGTGTCGCGTCCCGAGACCGAAACGCGCAGGAACTCCTCGTCTGCCCCGATCGTGTATTGCACCCCTACGCCGCCCGCTTCTTGCGCTGCGCGTCCTTGACGTGCATCTGCGCGTAGGCGCCGTGCGCGGCCGCCTCGGCGTCTCCCACGTGCACCGGCATGCCCATGTCCGAGAGCACCGAGCCGAGCGCCGACAGGCACAGCATGACGTTGTCGGGACGGCAGCTGTAGCCCATCAGGCCGATGCGCCAGATTTTCCCGGCGAGCGGGCCGAGGCCGGCGCCGATCTCGATGCCGAACTCGTTGAGCAGGGTCTTCCTGACCTCGGCTTCGTTCACGCCCTCCGGGCAGCGCACCGCGTTCATCTGCGGCAACTGGTGCTTCTCTGCGACCAGCATCTTCATGCCCATCGCCTCCAGCCCGGCTTTGAGGGCGAGGTGGTGGCGCGTGGCGCGCGCCCAGGCGTTCTCCAGCCCCTCTTCGCGGATCAGCAGCAGCGCCTCGTGCAGCGCGAACAGCGAGTTGGTCGGCGCGGTGTGGTGGTACGTGCGCGTGCCGGCGGTCCAGTAATTGAACAGCAGGTTCATGTCCATGAACCAGCTGTGGATCTTGTCCTTGCGCTTCTTCACGTGCTCGACCACGCGCTCGGAAAACGACACCGGTGACAGGCCCGGCGTGCACGACAGGCATTTCTGGCTCGCCGAGTAGATCGCGTCGATCTCCCACTCGTCGACCTTCACCGGCGTACCGGCGAGCGAGGTGACGGCGTCGACGATCACCATCGCGCCGTGCTTGTGCGCGATCTGGGTAAGGAGCTTGGCGTCCGACTGGCAGCCGGTTGAAGTCTCGGCATGGACGAAGGCGACGATCTTCGCGTCGTTGTTCTTCTTCAGCGCGTCTTCGACCTTCTGCGGATCGACCGGCTCGCCCCATTTGTCCTCGACCAGCACCGGCGTGCCGCCGCAGCGGATCACGTTTTCCAGCATGCGGCCGCCGAACACGCCGTTCTGGCACACGATCACCTTGTCGCCGGGCGCGACCATGTTGACGAAGCAGTACTCCATGCCGACCGAGCCCGGGCCCGACAGCGGGAAGGTGAGCGCGTTCTTCGTCTGGTACACATAACGAAGAAGCGATTTGAGTTCCTCCATCATCTCGACGAATACCGGGTCGAGGTAGCCGATGGCGGGCTGGCTCATCGTTGTGAGCACGCGCGGATGGATCTCCGTGGGCCCGGGTCCCATCAGGGTCCGCTGCGGCGGGTGGAAGGAATGGATTCGCTTCGAGGGGGCGTACTGGCTCATTGGATCGCTTTCCGAAAGAATGCCGAACGGTGCGTCGCCGGGGCGGGACTTCACCCGCACCGGGTTCTTCGCGCTCGCTTCGTTTATGACTTCCAGCGCGCTGATGCGGCCCTGGGTGAGCCGCTCGACCTCGCCCGCCCAGCGCGCCGGGACGTAGCCGATCTTCACCCAGTTGTGCACCACCGCGCGGTCGAGCTGGAAGCCGCGCGCGACGTCTGCCTGGCTGCCGAAGATCTCGACCAAACGCTCTGCGCAGTTCACACCCAGGATTTTAGGCTGTCAAACTTAGTTTGACAATCCGGCCTTTCGGCACGGGGCTGACTGACCCGACAAGGAAGCGAATCTCGTGCCCGACTTAGACTAAGGGCATGAAACCCGAATCCCCTGTCACCTTCACCCCCGAAACCGCCGCCGACGCCTGGATGGGGCTCCTAGCAATGCGCGGCGTGGACTACCTCTTCGCCAACGGCGGCACCGACTTCGCTCCGGTCGTCGAGGCCTACGCCAAGGGCGAGAAACTCGGCTGGCGCCTGCCCGAGATCGTGATCGTGCCGCACGAGAACATGGGCATCGCGATGGCGCACGGGTATGCGATGGTGACCGGAAGGCCGCAAGCAATGATGGTGCACGTGGGCGTCGGCACGGCCAATACGCTGAACGGTCTCATCAATGCCTCGCGCACGAACATCCCCATCCTGCTCACCGCGGGGCGCACGCCGATCACGGAGTCGGGAGCGGTCCCGGCGGCGCGCAACAACTACATCCATTGGGCGCAGGAACACTTCGACCAGGGCGGCATGCTGCGCGAGTTCGTGAAGTGGGACTACGAGCTGCGCCATCCCGAGCAGGTCGAGACGGTGCTCGACCGCGCGCTCGCGATCTGCAAGAGCGAGCCTCAAGGCCCCGTGTACGTCACGCTGCCGCGCGAGGTGCTGGCGCAGGGCTTCACCCAGAGGTTTTCGCAGGACACGACCATCCAGCCGGCGTCGGCCCCGGCCGCCGATGCCGAAGCGCTCGAGGAAGCCGCCAAGCTCCTCGGCGCGGCGAAAAGACCCCTGCTCATCACCGCGAACGGTGGCCGGACGCCGGAGGGATCGCGCGCCATCGAGCAGCTGGCGCAGGCGCTCGCCGTGCCGGTGGTGCATTACCGGCCGCGCTATCTCGCGCTCTCCACCGAGCACCCGATGCAATGCGGCTGGGATCCGCAACCGTTCCTCAAGGAAGCCGACGTCGTGCTGGTGGTCGACTGCGACGTGCCCTGGATCCCGCGCGAAGGCAATCCGAAGCCCGACGCGAGGATCATCCACATCGGCCCCGATCCGCTCTTTGCCCGCTACCCGCTGCGCGGCTTCCGCACCGACCTCGCGCTCACCGGGGGCGTGGCGGTCACGCTGCAGGCGCTGTGGCGCAGCGCGCAGAAGCATGCGGTTTTCCCGCGGCTGATCGAGGAGCGGCGCCAGGCCGTGTCGAAACAATCCGAGGAAACGAGAAGGAAAGGGCGAGCCGGGTTCGAGCCCATGCCGCCGACCATCACGGGGAAGTGGCTCTCGGCCTGCATGAACCGCCTGCTCGGCAGCGACACGCTGCTGGTGAACGAGTACCCGACGGTGCTCGAGGAAATGCTGATCCCCGAGCCCGGCCGCTATTTCGGCAACCCGTCGGCGGGAGGCCTGGGCTGGGGCATGGGCGCGGCGCTCGGCGCGAAGCTCGCCTCCCCGGACAAGACCGTAATCTGCGCCATCGGCGACGGCGCCTACATGTTCGGCAACCCGACGGCTACGCACTACGTTTCGGAGGCGATGAAGCTGCCCATCCTCTTCGTCATCGCGAACAACGCCCGCTGGGCGGCGGTCCACCGCTCCACCCTTTCGACCTACCCGAAGGGCTACGCCGCGGGAAGGGAGAAGCCGCCCTTCGCCACCCTCGAGCCCTCGCCGCGCTTCGAGCACGTCGTCAAGGCGAGCGGCGGCCATGGGGAGCGCGTCACCGAGCCGAAGGACCTCATGCCGGCGCTCGAGCGCGCGCTGCGGGTCGTACGGGAAGATAAGCGCCAGGCGCTCGTCAACGTCTGCCTCGAAGTGAGCTACGTCAAGACCAGCTAGGGGCCGTTGAAAGTATCGCAGCGGCGGCGATAAGATATCCGCCACAAGAGGGGGGAAAGCCATGCATAAGGCTCTCGCGGCGGCGCTGATCGCGCTCGCCTGCGCCGGTAACGCGGCCGCGCAATCGAAGAATCTCGCTCCCGGTTTCGTGTCGCTGCCCAAGGGCGCCAAGGTGGCGCTCATGCCCACCGACATCGAGCTCTTCGTGATCAGTGCCGGCGGCGTGGTCGAGCCCAAGGCCGACTGGACCGAAGCCGCGTCGAAGCACTTCAAGGACGCCTTGCTGAGGAAACGCGAGGCGCTGGGGTTCAGCGCGGTCGAGCTCTCGGCGAAGCAGGCCGACGAGGCCGACGAGGTCAACGCGCTGCACGGCGCCATCGCGCGCGCGATCGCTTTCCATCACTTCGGCAACCTCCAGCTGCCGACGAAGGACGGCAAGCTCGACTGGTCGATGGGCGATTCGGTGCAGCAGATCAAGGAGGCCACCGGCGCCGACTATGCGCTCTTCAGCTTCGTGCGCGACAGCTACGCGAGCGCGGAGCGCAAGGCGATGATGGTCGGCCTTGCGCTGCTCGGAATCGGCATCAGCCTGGGCGTGCAGACGGGATACGCATCGCTTATCGACCTGAACACCGGCCGCGTGGTCTGGTTCAACCGGCTCATGCGCCCCAGCGGCGACCTGCGCGAGCCCGACAAGGCCGACGAGACCATCGACGCGCTGCTCCGGGAGTTTCCGGTCGCGAAATGAAGCGGCGCCGGTTCCTCGCCGGAGGCTGCGCGTGCGGCGCTGGCCTGATCCCGGGTCTCGTTTTTGGGCAATCGGACTGGTCGGCGCCCGCACGGTTCGCACGGCCCGATGCCGCCACCGACGAGGGCGGGCTGTGGGCGATGATGGACCGGGAGGAGTCGAGGCTGCGCCGCAGCCCCTTCACCCTGCGCGACGCGCAGTTCCAGGCCTACATCCAGGACATCGCGTGCCGCCTCGGCGGCGAGCATTGCCCCGACATCAGGGTGCACGTGATGCGCACGCCCTTTTTCAATGCGTCGATGGCGCCGAACGGGATGATGCAGGTGTGGACCGGGCTCCTGCTGCGCGTCGAGAACGAGGCCCAGCTCGCCGCGGTGCTCGGCCACGAGATCGGGCACTATCTCTCGCGCCACTCGATCGAGCGGCTGCGCCAGGCACGCTCGAACAGCGCCGCCGCGCAAATCATGGGGCTGTTCGGTGTGGTCGGCCTGGTCGGCCAGCTCGGCGTCGCCGCATCGATGATGGCCTATTCGCGCGACCATGAGCGCGAAGCCGATCGAATCGGCCTTCTGCTCATGCACAAGGCGGGCTACGCGACGGACGAAGCCGCCAAGGTGTGGCGCGACCTGCAGCTCGAGCTCAAGGAGCGGCCCGATGGCGGCTCGAGGAATCCGCTCTTTTCCACTCATCCGGCCCCGGAAGACCGACAGCAGGAGCTCGCCGCTCTCGCCGCGACCTTCCAGGGCGGCGAGACCAACGCCGCGGAGTGGCAAAAGCGCGTGCAGCCGTTCCTGCGCGACTGGCTGGTCGAGGAAGTGAAGCGCGGCCAGCACGAGGAGACGATTGCGCTGCTCACGCGGCTCGCGCACGACATTCCGTCGCGGCCGGAATATCTGGTGGCGCGCGGCGAAACCTACCGCCTGCGCGGCGCCAGCGAAGATCTCGACAAGGCGCTTGCCGACTACAAGATGGCCCTGGCGGTCGAGGGCGTCCCGGCGGAAGCCTACCGCGGCCTCGGGATGATCCAGCGCCTGCGCGATCAGCCGGCCGAGGCGCGGACCAACCTGCTGCGCTATCTCGAGCTCGCCCCCCAGGCGCCCGACGCGGGCATGATCAAGAGCTACGTGGAGGAATTGAAGTCATGAGAAAACTGCTGGTGGTCTTCGCCCTGGTCGCCCTGTCGGGCTGCGCCACGGTGAACAAGATGGAATCCGGAAACCAGAACATCGGCGAGCGCATGACCCTCACCCTCGAGGGCGCCTGGAACCACGTCGCGCTCCCGAACCAGGGCCCTGGCCAGACCTGGACGATGGAAGGACTGCCGGTGGACACGCTGCTGATCTACTCCGGGCTGAAGGACGGCGAAGCGATCCACCGCCCGGGCGCGGGCGGCCAGAAAAGCTTCAACTTCCGCGCCACGATGCAGCCGGATGAAATCGTCGGGCTGTTCGAGGGCTTCCTCGCCCTGGACGGCTCGCAGTTCCAGCTGACGAAGCTCGAGCCCGCGACCTTCGGCGGCGAGAAAGGCTTTCACTTCGAATACCAGTTGGTGCGCAAGCTGGACGGCGTGACACTGTCAGGCATGGGATACGGTACGGTGAGTAAACGCGAGCTCTTCGCGCTGGTCTACCAGGCCCCCCGATTGACGTTCTTTTCGCGGCACAAGGACCGCGTCGAGCAGATCGCGCGCAGCGCGCGGGTAAAGACCTAGTCGGCGCTCGCGGCGCCCGCGGCGTGTGCCGCAGGCTGGACCTTCGCGGCTGGAACGAGCGCCGGGCCGATGCGGCCGACCAGCGGAAGCTTGAGCCCGCTCGGCCCCAGGCCGATGTTGAGGCCCAGAATGTTGAGCTCGAGGCCTTCGACCCCGCTCGCGGCGAACCCGAGAAGGCCCCCCAGGGAAACCTGGTAGCCGCGGCCGCTCGGCGCCGCCGCAAAAACCGAGCGCCCCAGGTAATCCTTGCCGATGGCAGTCGCTGGAAGATCGACACCGAGCTCCGGCACCGCGCGCGTGATCCAGGCGGTAAAGGTGTTCGAGTTCGGCCCCGGCCAGACGGTGTACTCATTCGCGTAGGGGTACGCACGCGCGGCCTTGTCGATGCGCTTGATGAGCTCGTCCACCCCTTCGCCGCGCTTGTCGGCGTAGAGCTCGGGCTGGGCGCCGAACCAGCGCCCGTCGGGCTCGCGGGTGCGCACGACCACCACCGACTCGGCCCAGCGCAGGCGCCAGCCGATGACCTCGTAAACCGTCCAGCTCTTGGCGTTCGTGGGCTTGACCGCCACCCACGTGTGCACGCCGAACACGCCTTTGGCGCCCACGGCGCGCGCGCCGTAGACCTGGACCACCGCCTCCTTGACGAGCGCCGGGTCGGGAGCGAGGCCGATCGGCTCCCGGCTGGCATTCCTCCAATCTTGGGCGATCACCGTGGCTCCCGCCGCGGCGAACAGCAACGCCATCAGAGAATAGAGGGCGTAGCGAAAACCGCGGCGCATCGTTCGTTTGACATCAGTTCTCAAGCGTCCCACCGGATCAACGCGCGTTTCATATCCTACGTTGACTGGAGCATTCTAGCCCTCGCTCCATGACACGAATTAACCGGCGGCCACTAGGTTCCGTAGAGGCGCTTGAGCACCTCGTCCTTCATGCCGAAGCTCTTGCCCTCGCCCGGGAAGCTGCCGTCGCGCACTTCGGCGGCATAGCGCGCGACCGCGTCCTTGATCGACGCGCCCGCTTCGGCATAGCGCTTCACGAACGTCGGCGTGAAGCCGGAGAACATCCCCACCAGGTCGTGGAACACCAGCACCTGCCCGTCGCAATGCGGACCCGCGCCGATGCCGATCGTGGGGATGCCGATGCGCTCGGTGACGAGCTTGGCGAGCGGGGCCGGAACGAGCTCGAGCACCACGCCCCAGCAGCCTGCCCGCTCGAGCGCCACCGCTCCGTCGAGGATGCGCTTGGCGGCCGCCTCGTCCTTTCCTTGAAGCTTGTAGCCTCCGAGCGCGGAAGCGGTCTGCGGCGTGAGACCGACGTGGCCGAGCACCGGCACGCCGGCGCGCACCAGAGCCTCCACGATGGGAACGACCTCTTCGCCGCCTTCGAGCTTCACCGAATCGGCGAGCGCCTCCTTCATCAGGCGCGCGGCGCTCTCGAGCGCCTGCGCCGGCGTGCCGTAGGAGAGAAACGGCAGGTCCGCGATGACGAAGGCCTCGGGCGCGCCGCGGCGCGCCGCGCGCGTGTGGTGCACCATGTCGGCGAGCGTCACCGGAAGGGTCGTGTCGTAGCCGAGCACCACCATGCCGAGCGAGTCACCCACCAGGATGAGATCGACGCCCGCTTCGGCGACGAGGCGCGCGGTCGGAAAGTCGTACGCGGTGAGCATGGCGAGGCGGCCGCCCTTCTTGCGCCTCAGATCGAGTACCGTGGGCTTCATGTTGCACCTAGAGAAGCGAAATCGAACAGCTTCCGGTCGAGGAGATGCGAGGGCCGGACCTCGGTCATCGCACGCAGGATCGACTCGATGCGGCCAGGATGGTTCCTTTCCCAGTCGCGCAGCATCTCGCCGATGCGCTTTCGCTCCAGGTTCTCCTGCGAGCCGCACAGCGTGCAGGGAATGATCGGGAAGCGCCGCGCCTCGGCGTACGCCGCGAGGTCGGCCTCTGCCACGTACACAAGCGGACGGATCACGACGTGCCTGCCGTCGTCCGAGGCGAGCTTCGCCGGCATCGCCTTCAGCTGTCCGCCGTGGAAGAGATTGAGAAAGAAGGTGGCGAGCACGTCGTCGCGGTGGTGCCCAAGCGCGATCCTGGTCGCGCCGAGCTCGCCCGCGACGCGGTAGAGCGCGCCGCGCCGCAGCCGCGAGCAGAGCGAGCACATCGTCTTCCCCTCGGGGATCACGCGCTTCACCACCGAGTACGTGTCCTGCTCCACGATGCGGAAGGGCACGCCTCGGGCTTCCAGGTACTCGGGCAGCACGTGCGCCGGAAAGCCGGGCTGCTTCTGGTCGAGGTTCACCGCCACGAGCTCGAAGCGCACCGGCGCCTTTTCCTGCAGCGAGAGCAGCGCGTCGAGCATGCCGTGCGAGTCCTTGCCCCCGGAGAGGCACACCATCACGCGGTCGCCCTCCGCGATCATCGCGAAGTCGCTGATCGCCTCGCCGACCTGGCGGCGGATGCGCTTGGCGAGCTTCGCCTCCTCGTAGGCGTCCTTGCGCGAGTCGCGCAGGCGTATGGGTTGGGGTTTCATGTCGATACGAGCTTCAGGCCGGCGATTCCGGCGACGATCAGCAAAATAGACCCGATCCGAAGGAGGTCCCGAGATTCGTTGAACAGGATGATGCCCAGTATAGCCACGCCCACGGCACCGATACCGGTCCAGACGGCGTAGCCGGTGCCAATCGGGATGGTGCGCACCGCCAAGGCCAGGAAATAGATGCTGCCGAGCATGGCCGCCCCGGTGATCACGGAGGGCCACAGGCGCGAAAAGCCCTCTGTGTACTTGAGTCCGATCGCCCAGACGACTTCGAGAAGCCCTGCGAGGGTGAGCCAGATCCAGGCCATGCGCTTTTCCCTAGATGAAGACCGAGCGGCCGCCGTCGACCGCAATGATCTGCCCCGTGATGTAAGGCGCGGCGGCGAGGAAGTGGACTGCCTGGGCGATGTCCTGCGGCGAGCCCATGCGCGCGAGCGGCGTGGTCGCGATGATGCGGCTGCGCTCGGCGGGATCGAACTGGTTGTCCTCGGGCCAGGCGATGGCGCCGGGCGCCACGCCGTTTACGCGCACGCGCGGCGCCAGCTCGACCGCGAGCGACCTCGTGAGCGCCGCAAGACCCGCCTTGGCGATGCTGTAGAGCGCATAGCCCTTGAGCGGGCGCTCGGCGTGAATGTCGACGATGTTGACGATCGCGCCCTCGTGCTTCGCGAGCTCGGGCGCGGCTTCCTGGCAGATGAAAAGCGGCGCCCGCAGGTTGGAGCCCACCAATTCCTCCCAATGCGAAGACTCGATCGCGCCGAGCTCGACCGGGAAGAAGCTCGAGGCGTTGTTCACCACCAGATCGAGGCGGCCGAAGCTCTGCACCGCGGCCGAAACGAGCGCGCGCGGCGCGATCGGCGCCAGCAGCTCCGCCTTGACCCGCGCCGCGCTCTTCGCGCGCACCGCATTGAGCTCGGCCTCGAGCTTCGCCGCGTCGCTTTCCGAGTCGCGGTAGTGCAGGAGCACGTTAGTGCCTGCGGCGTGCAGTCGGCGCGCGATCGCTGCGCCGACGCGCCGCGCACCGCCGGTGACCAGCGCAGTGCGTCCGGAGAGCGACTCATTCATGAGTGCCTTGAATTCTAGGGTAAATTCGCCGCGTGCTCGCCCGCCTGAAAGAAGAGATTGCCGCGAACCAGGGCTGGATTGCGTTCGCCCGCTACATGGAGCTCGCGCTCTACGAGCCGGACCTGGGCTACTACGCGGGCGGCGCGCAGAAGTTCGGGCGCGAGGGCGACTTCGTCACCGCGCCCGAGCTCGGCACGCTCTTTGGCCGCACCCTCGCCCGGCAGCTCGAAGAGCTTGGCTATCCAATTCTCGAGTTCGGCGCCGGTAGCGGCGCGCTTGCCGACACCTTGCTCTCGCAGCACGCCTTCGACTATCGGATCGTCGAGGTTAGCCCGCAGCTCCAGGCGCGCCAGCAGGCGCGGCTCGGGGCACGTGCGCAGTGGCTCGAGCGCCTCCCCGAGCGCATCCGCGGCGTCGTGATCGCCAACGAAGTCGTCGATGCCATGCCGGTGCACGCCGTCGCGTGGCGGCCGGACGGCATCATGGAGCGCGGCGTCGCGCTGGCAAACAACCATTTGGCTTGGGAGGAGCGACCCGCGACCGGCGAGCTGCTGGGGCAAGCGAGAAAAATCAAAGTCGACGACCCGTACGAGAGCGAGATCGGCCTGGTGGCGCAGGCCTGGATGCGCGAAATCGCCGCACGGCTGGACGAAGGCGTGATCTTCATCTTCGACTATGGCTTTCCGCGCCGCGAGTATTACCATCCGCAGCGCGCGACCGGCACCCTCATGTGCCATCACCGCCATCGCGCGCACGCCGACGTGTTCGCGCATACCGGGGAGGAGGACATCACCGCGCACGTCGATTTCACGGCGCTTGCCGGCGCTGCGGTGGACGCCGGGCTCGAAGTGCTCGGCTATGCCACGCAGGCGCAATTCCTGGTGAACTGCGGCATCACGGACGTGCTCGGCGAGGCGAACATCGAGAACGCGCTGCATTACGCGCCGCTCGCCGCGGAAGCGCAGAAGCTGCTTTCGCCCGCCGAGATGGGCGAGCTTTTCAAGGTCCTCGCCGTAGGCCGTGGCGTCAAGCCGCCGCTTTTGGGATTTTCGCGCGGCAATCGTTCGCATAGCCTTTAGCGGCTTTAGCTAAACTTTCCCAATGCGCTGGCTTCTTCTGGTGTCATGGACCTTCCTACACGGCCTCGCCCTCGCCGACGAAGTGGACGACGCGAGGAAACGCTGGGAATCGAGCCCACACGGGCCGATGCTCGAGCGCATCCTGCCGCCGACCTTCGCGCCGACGGAGCTGCCCGAGCCGGGCTCGGAGGGCGCACGGCTGACGCTGCGCTACTGCGTGCAGTGCCATAACCTCGCCAATCCCGCCATGCACCACGCCGCCAAATGGCCGGCGGTCGTCGACCGCATGGTCGTGCGCATGGAGGGTCGCGGGAACATGGGGACGCTCATGTCCGAGATGATGGCGGGCGTGAAGGCGCCGCGCGAGGAAGAGACGCAAGCGATCGTCTCCTACCTGCAGAAATACGCGCAAACGCCCCTCGACACGCGGCGCTATCCCGAGGTCAACCGGCCCTCCGGCGAGGCCTTTCGCCTCGCGTGCAACCAGTGCCACGTGCTGCCCGACCCCAAGCGCCATACCGCGGACGAGTGGCCCAAGGTGGTGGCGCGCATGCAGGAAAACATGGAGTGGATGAACCGCGTGGTGGGGTCGCAACCGGTTCCGGGCGAGCCGCAGCTGCGGATCGAGGAGATCAACGCCTTTCTTCGCAGGTACGCCCGGCGCTGATGGAGCCGTTGCGGCGAAGGTTGTTCCTGCTGGCGGCGGCCGGCATCGTGCCGCTCGCGGCGGCCGCGGGCGTCGCGCTTCTCGCGCTCGCCGCCGAGCAGAAGGCCCAGGCCGAGCGCGCCGGAATCGAGGTGACGCGCGCGCTCGCCACTGCGGTCGACGCCGAGTTGTACCGCTCGGTTGCCGCGCTGGAGTCGCTCGCGCAGGGGCCGGCGCTCGACACCGGGGATCTGAAACGCTTCCACGAGGTGATGCGGCGCCTGCACGCCGGCCGCCCCGACTGGGTCACCGTCACACTGGCCGATCCGGCGGGGCAGCAGCTTGCCAACTCGAACCGGCCCTCCGGCGCGGCGCTTCCGACCGTGGTCGACCCGGAAAGCCTGGAGCGGGTCGTGCTTACGCGCCGTCCGGCCATCGGCGGCCTCACTCAAGGTCGCACCCCTGTTCTCGCCGTCCCGGTGCGCGTCCCGGTTCTGCGCGAGCGCCAGGTGCGGTACGTGCTCACGGCGGCGTTGCGGCCGGAAGCCTTTCTCGAGGTTCTCAACCGCCAGCGTATTCCCCCGGACTCGGTCGTGTCGGTGTTCGACGCGCACAACACGCGGGTAGCGCGGTCCCGCCAGCACGCCGAGTTCCTCAACAAGCCGCCCGCGCCGGGCCTGGAAAAGCTGATGCAGCACGGCGACGAAGGGTCCGGCAAGAGCTTCGTGCTGGAAGGCGACGAGGTCTACACCTCATTCAGCCGTTCGCGTGAAACCGGGTGGACGGTCGCGATCGGCATCCCGCCCGCCGCGGTCGAGGCCGGCGCGACTCGCTCGCTGCTCGTTTACGGCGGCGGGATTCTCCTCTCGATCGCGCTCGGCGTGCTTTCGGCGCTCGCTATCGCCCGCGGCATCGTCGCCCCGATGGCCTGGCTGAGCGCGGCAGCGCAGGCGCTCGGCCGGCGCGAGGCCGTGGTGCCGCCTTCAACGCCGATCCTGGAAATCCGCGAGGTAGGCAGCGCGCTCGCGGCGGCGGCCGCCGAGCGGGCACAGCACGAGGCGGAGCGCGAAGAGCTCCTGCGGCGCGAGCGCGAGGCACGCACCGCGGCCGAGGCTGCGAGCCGCGCCAAGGACGAGTTCCTGGCGATGCTGGGGCACGAGCTGCGCAACCCGCTCGGCGCGATCGCCAACGCGAGCCACCTGCTCGACCATCCGCGGATCGATGCGGAAGCGTCGCGGCAGGCGCGCGCCGTCATCTCGCGACAAGTGGAGCATCTCGCGCGGCTCACCGACGATCTGCTCGACGCCGGGCGCGCGGTGATGGGCAAGATCGTGCTCGAGCGCCGCCCGATCGACCTGGCCGCCGTGGTGGCGCGTGCGCTCGCCGTTTTCCAGTCCGCCGGCCGTTTCGGCCCCCATCGCCTCGAGCGCAGCCTGGATTCGGTCTGGGTCGACGCCGACGAAACGCGGATCGAGCAGATCGTCGCGAACCTCATCGGAAACGCGCTCAAGTTCACCCCCGCCGGCGGGACGGTCCGCGTAAGCGTCGGCCAGGCAGGCAACGACGCCGTCCTCGGAGTGAGCGACACCGGAGTGGGCATGTCCGAGGAGCTGCGCGCTCGCGCCTTCGAGCTCTTCGTCCAGGGCGACGCGGCGCTCGACCGCGGCAGAGGCGGGCTCGGCATCGGCCTCACCCTCGTGCGCCGGCTCGCCGAGCTGCACGGCGGCACCGCGAGCGCGGCGAGCGACGGGCCGGGCAAGGGCGCCTCGTTCACCGTGCGCCTGCCCGCTGTCGCTGCGCCGGTGCAGTCACCCGAAGAGGGAATGGACGTGAAACCCGCGACCGCGCGCGACGTCCTCATCGTGGAAGACAACGCCGACGCCGCCGAAACGCTGCGCAGGCTGCTCGAGCTCGCGGGGCACCGGGTACGTGTCGCGCGCGACGGCCTCGCCGGCCTCGAGGCACTGCTCTCGGGACCAGCGCAGATCGCGCTCGTCGACATCGGCTTGCCTGGAATGGACGGCTACGAGCTGGCGCGGCGCATGCGCGCCACCCTGGATGACCGCGCGCGGCCGTTCATGGTTGCAGTCACCGGCTATGGGCTGCCCGAGGACCGCAGCCTGGCCCTCGCCGCGGGATTCGACGAGCACCTGACCAAGCCGATCGACGCCGCGGCCCTGGCCCGCGTGCTCGCGCACAGCCCGCCCTAGATGTTCACGTTTGGGGGACCGACATCCCCTTCACCACGGCCGCACGCCGGCCGATCCCGTCGTACCAGCGCTTGACGCTCGGAAATTGGCCCAGGTCGACCCGGTGCCACTCGTGGCGCGCCACCCACGGATAGGTGGCGATGTCGGCGATGGTGTACTCCGCGCCCGAGAGGTACTCGTTCGCCTGGAGCTGGCGCTCCATCACGCCGTAAAGCCGCTTGGCCTCGTTGCCGTAGCGCTCGGTCCCGTACGGGACCTCGTCCTTCTTCGCGCGCATGAAGTGATGCGCCTGGCCGAACATCGGGCCGACGCTGCCCATCTGGAACATGAGCCACTGCAGCGCGTCGTATTTGCCTCGTTCCGACCGGGGCAGGAATTTGCCGGTTTTCAATGCCAGATAGATGAGGATCGCGCCCGACTCCATCATGGAATAAGGCTTGCCGTCCGGGCCGTCGGGGTCGACGATGGAGGGGATCTTGCCGTTCGGGTTGATCTTCAGGTATTCGGGCGCGAACTGCTCGCGGTTGGTTCCGATGTTGATCTTGTGGACGTTGTACGGCAGAGCGCACTCCTCCAGCATGATGGAGACCTTGCGGCCGTTGGGCGTGCTCCACGTATAGAGTTCGATCATGTTGAAATGGCTTTTGACGGTTTTGATTGGGCTGGTGATTCTAGCGTTAGTCGGCCAGCGCCTGAGGCTGCCGGGCGATTTCCGCATTCCGGTGCGCGGGCGCGTCTACTATGTACCGCTCGCGAGCACGGTGCTCCTCACGCTCATCGTTTGGGCTCTGAGCCGGGTGCTTTAGCGCCCAGCAGCTCCGCGATCGAGCGCCCGACCGAGATCTGAGGCAGCGAAGCCGGCAGGCGCTCCTCAGCCTCGCGCTGCGCGACGGCCTTGCGCGCGATCTCGAAGGCCTCGGTGAAGGACGCGGTTTTCGCCAGCGCGTCGCGGAAGAACGCCTCGCCGAAGTAGGTGAAGTCGCGGCCCGCCTCGCAGCCGAAGGAGGTTCGGTCGGGCGCCGAGGCGGTGATGACGATGGTGTTGTCGTCGCGCAGCGGCTCGACGAAGCCGCCCGAGTAGCACGCCGACACCACCACCACGCGCCACTTGATGCCCGAGTCGTGCAGCATCCGGGCAAGCGCGGTGGGGGTGAGCGGAGCGAGCTCGAGGGGCGGCTGCCACGCGGAAAGCCGATGCTCGCGGTCGCCGTGCGCGGTGATGTAGAGCACCAGCACGTCCTCGTCGGCGTTCATCGCGCTCCCGACGCGCTCGAGCGCACGCGCGAGGTTGGTCGCGCTCGCGATCGGCAGCTCCGCGAGCGCGGTATTGCTGCTCGCGAGGGCGATGGAGTGCCCGGCGGTCCCGAAGCGCTCGTCGAACAGGCGCTTCACGTAGCCGAGCTCGCGCAGGAAGACCTCCTCGCTGGCATCGGGCGCGAAGCCCACGAAATACTGCTCGCGCACGCCGGCGCGGCCGGGCTGGATCGCCGCGAGCGCGCGCTCGATGAGCTCGCCCTGCAGGTGGAACAGGCGCTCGTCGGCCAGCGGCGCGGCTTCTTCCTCCTCCTGGGGCGGCTGCCAGACCTCGGCCTGCGGATAGAGGAAAAACGTGATCGCCATCATCGCCGACACAACGAATGCCCCCTGGTAGAGCTGCGGGCGCTGCATTCCCGCACTCACCGCGACGGCGCGCACCCCTACGGCCCAGATCCAGCCGAGCAGGACAAAGGTCGCAACTGCAGCAAGGCCACCCAATAGCGCGCGCAGCGGCGCGGCGAGGTACGACAGCACCAGGCCCGCGAGCTCGAACACCGGGTCCGAGGCGGTGAGCGCGATGGCCACCGCGAGCAGGCGCTCCTGCGCGCCGTAGACGAGCGCTACGAGAAGCGACGCCGCCAGCACCAGCGGCACGGTAGCGAGATAGACCAGCAGCGCCGAATAGTCGATCTCGCCCGCGAAGCCGACGCGCAGTCCTGCCGCGAGGATCCACAGCACGGCATTGAAAGCCAAGAGCACCGCGTAATCCACGGCGGAGACGCGGAAGTCGAACGCCCGCACGCGCAGAAAGAACGCGAGCCGGGCTCCCGCGAGCAGATTGCGCCCGAGCGCCGCGGCGATCACGCGCGTTCGATGGCGCGCACACGCGCCTCGTCCACGAGGCGCGCGATCTCCGCGGGCGAGGCCGCCTGCGCCGCGATGGCGCCCGCGTCTACGGCCGCCGCCGCCAGAAATGCTTTTCTTGCCCGCTGAGTATCCATGTTCGGGTTGGCGAGCCGTGCGACTTCCAGGAGCTCGCGGAAGCGCTCAGGCCGGCGCAGCGCATCGGTGCGCTTGAAGAGCTCGAGCAGGGCCGCCGCGGTGGCCTGAGGCGCGGCGCGCAACGCCACGCGGTTGCGGCAGGCGAGCAGCGCCAGCTCGCGCACCTCATTCGGCGCCTTCAGGCGAGCGCACACGGCCTCGACCTCGGCCTCCTGGTGCGGCCAGGCGATGACTGCGAAGCGCACGGGAAGGGAATCGGTGGAGTGAGCGGCCCTGGCCAGGATCTCGGGGACAGGTTTCACCCTGTCGAGAAGCTTGTCGGCGAGCCCGCAGGCTTCCAGTACCTCGAACATCTTCTCCGGATGCGGCTCGGCGAGGCCGCGGGCGAATTCCTGCCAGACCCGCTCGGGCACCAGGTAATCGGCTTCGCCCGACTGCACCATCTTCTTCATGAGCGCCATCGTCTCGTCAGCGACGCGGAAGCCGAAGCGGGCCGCAAACCGCGCGACGCGCAGGATCCGTACCGGGTCCTCGGCGAACGCTGCGCTCACGTGCCGGAGCGTCTTCGCTTCCAGGTCTCGCTTGCCGTGGAAGGGATCGATCAGCGCGCCACCGTCGAGGTCCTTGGCCATGGCGTTGATCGTGAGATCGCGCCGCCGCAGGTCGTCCTCGAGCGTGACGTCGGGCGCCGCGTGGACTGTGAACCCCTTGTAGCCACGGCCGCTTTTGCGCTCGGTGCGCGCGAGCGCGTATTCCTCTTTAGTCTGCGGATGCAGGAACACCGGGAAGTCCTTGCCGACGGGCCTGAATCCGCGCCGGACCATTTCCTCCGGCGTGGCGCCCACCACCACGTAGTCCCGGTCCTTCAGCGGCAGCCCGAGCAGCTCATCGCGCACCGCGCCGCCGACTACGTAGGCCTTCACCCGTACATGTCGAGCTGCGGGATCGACTCGGTCTCGCGCTCGGCGGCGGCGATCCATTCCCGCATCGCCGGCAGCTCGAGCATGGCGTCGTGGTAGCTGCGCGCCGCGCGCGGCAGATCGACCTCGTAGGTGCGAAAGCGCAGCACGACCGGCGCGTACATCGCATCGGCGGCGGTGAAGGTACCGAAGAGAAAGGGCTTTTGCGCCTCGTTCCAGATGGCCTTGATGCGCTCGATCTCGGCGAGCACTTCAGGCGTGCGCCCCTTGCCCGCGTAGCGCTTGCGCACGTTCATGCTCATGTGATTGCGCAGGCTTGGGAACCCCGAGTGCATTTCGGCCGCGAGCGAGCGGGCGCGGGCGCGCTCCGCCGGATCCGCGGGCCAGAGCTTGCGGTTCCTTTCCGCCAGGTACTCCAGGATGGAGAGCGAATCCCACACCGTGGTCTTGCCGTCGACCAGGATCGGCACCTTGCCGGCCGGCGAATGGCCGAGGATCGCGTCCTTGGTGCCCTTCTCGTCCAGCGGGATCTTCTTCTCGTCGAAGTCGAAGCCGAACACCTTCATCGCGATCCACGGCCGCAGCGACCAGGACGAATAGTTCTTGTTGCCGATGATGAGGAGCATGGTTATGGCCCCGCGATCGCCCGCCCGCCGTCTTTGATCGGCGTGGCGAAGCTGTATTCGATGTCCCAGGGGAAGTGGATCCACTTCGTCTGCTTGAACTCCTTCACGAAGGTGTCCACGATCGGCCGGCCAGCGGGCTTGGCGTAGAGCGTCGCGAAATACGCCTTCGGCAGGAGCTGGCGCACGGCCTGGGCGGTGCGCCCGGTGTCGACCAGATCGTCGATCAGCAGGTAGCCCTCGCCGTCGCCCGCGACGCCCTTGAGGACGCGCACGTTGCCCCGTACCTGCGCCGCGCTCCCGGCGGCGCCGCTGTCGTAGCTCGTGACGCAGATCGTGTCGATGAGGCGGATGTCGAGCTCTCGCGCCACCAGCGCCGCCGGCACCAGGCCGCCGCGCGTGACGGCGATGATGCCTTTCCACGGGCCGAGCCTGTGCAGCTGCTCGGAAAGGAAGCGGGCGTCGCGGTGAAGCTCCACCCAGGAGATGATGATCTCGTCTTCGTAGGGCACGCGTGCCATGCGCGATTTTACCGGTTCGCCTGCCCCCGGAAAGCCCAACCGGTAAACCGCGCCTCGATCATGGCGGTTGCCGCATACAGCGCGATCCCCAGCACCGCGAGCACCAGCAGGCCGGCGAACACGATCGGGACCTGGAACGCGGCCTGGGCGTCGAGCATGAGCTTGCCGATGCCCTTGTTCGCCCCCACGGTCTCGGAGACCACCGCGCCGACGAAGGCGAGCGTGATCGCCACCTTGAGCGAGCCGAAGAAGTAGGGAAGGGCCCGCGGCAGGCCCACCTTGCGCATGATGTCGAGCTTGGAGGCGCCGAGCGCCCGCAGCACGTCCTCGAGCTCGGGCTCGGTGGTGGCGAGGCCGGTGGCCACGTTCACCACGATCGGAAAGAACGAGATCAGGAATGCCGTCAGGACCGCGGGGATCTCGCCGAGGCCGAACCAGAGGATGAGCACCGGCACCACCGCCACCTTGGGGATCGAGTTGAAGCCGATCAGCACCGGGTAGATGCCGTCGTAGATCGCCCGGTGCCAGCCCACCACGATGCCGAGGGCCAGCCCGAACGAGGTCGCGAGCAGGAACCCCGCGAGCGTCGTCCACAGAGTCACGAAGGAGTTGTCCCAGATCGGGGCGCGGTACTGCCAGAGCGCCGCGAACACGTCGGAGGGCGCGGGGAGGATGGCGAGCGGCACCTTCAGCGCCCGGCACACGAGCTCCCAGGCAACGAACAACCCGACGGTGAAGACCGCCGGGGAGACCAGCTTGACCAGGAGCTCCCGGCGCTTCAATCACTTCACCAGTCGCTGCTCCTTCGGCGGCAGGTACTGTGCGGTGAAGATGTCCGCGGCCTTCGGCTTGTTGGTGTACTGGAAGGTGAGGCCTATCTGCTCGATCGAGCGCTCCAGGCGCCCCGTGTCCACCGCGCCGAGGCCGTTCTTGCGCACGTCGGGCGTCACGAAGTTGCGCTCGAGCGAGAGCTTGAGCCGCTCGAGCTCGACGTCGCGCTTGGCGATCGGGTTGCGCTTCATCACGCTCTCGATCGCGGCGTCCGGATCGCGCAGCGTCTCCTGGATGCCCCGGATGGTGCCGCGCACGAATCCCGCGACCGCTTTCGGCGAGAAGCGCATGAAGTCGGGATTGGCGACGATGCCGTTGCCGTAGAGGTCGAGGCCCCAGTCGCGCATGTGCAGCACCACGATGTCGCTCGGCGCGATGCCGGTCGCCTTGAGGTTCATGTAGGACGAGAACCAGAAGCCGGTAATGGCGTCGACCTTGCCCTGCGCGAGCATCGGCTCGCGCACCGGGAAGCCGATGTTCTCGACCTTCACCTTGGCGGCGTCGAGCCGGTTCGCCTGCACGAAGATCGGCCACTGCGCCCAGGCGCCGTCGCCGGCGGGCGCGCCGAGGATCCGGCCTTCCAGGTCCTTCGGCTTCGCGATGCCGTTCTTCTTCAGCGTGATGATCGAGAATGCCGGCGTGTCGTACACCATCATCACCATCTTCACCGGCAGGTTGCGCGGATTGTCGCGGTATTTCACGAGCAGGTTGATGTCGCAGAAGCCGACGTCGTACGCGCCGGAGGCGACGCGGTTGATGCCTTCGACCGAGCCCGAACCCGGGTCGATGCTGACGTTCAGCCCCTCCTGCTTGTAATAACCCTTGTCGATCGCCACCAGATACGGGGCGGCCGGGCCTTCGAAGCGCCAGTCGAGCGCGAAGCGGACCGCGGTTTCCTTTTGCGCGAGCGACAGGCTGGAGAAAAGCAGTGCCGAGAAAAGCGCGAGCAGCCGCAGCATGAGCATCCCCCTCGATTTTCGGAGAGTCTACAACACCTCTTGACAGACGCAGGGCCTGAACGGAAGCTGACAGAGCTTATCCCGGAGACCGATCATGATCCGTTTTGCGACTGTCGCGATCGCCGTCCTGCTCGCGTCCGGCGTGGCGGCACAAGACAAAGTCACCTTCCTCACGAGCTGGTACGCGCAGGCCGAGCACGGCGGTTTCTACCAGGCGCTTGCCACGGGCCTCTACAAGAAGCATGCGCTCGACGTCGCGATCCGCATGGGCGGACCGCAGGTGAACGGCATGCAGCTCATGATGGCCGGACAGGCGGACATGCACATGGGCTATGACTTCCAGGTGCTGAAGTCGCTCGAGCAGGGGCTCACGCCGGTCACCGTGGCCACGTCGTTCCAGCACGATCTGCAGGGCGTGATGACCCACGAGGACGTCAGGAGCCTCGCCGACCTGAAGGGCAAGACCATTCTGGTGGCCACTGCCGGACGCAGCTCCTGGTGGCCCTGGATGAAGCAGAAGTACGGCTTTACCGAGGAGCAGGTGCGCCCGTACACCTTCAACCTGCAGCCTTTCTTCGCCGACAGGAACATCGCGCAGCAGGCCTACCTGTCGTCCGAGCCGCTGCAGGCGCAGAAGGCCGGCGTGAAGGCGCGCTTTTTCCTGTTCGCGCGCGACGGGTTTCCGCCCTATGGCACCACCATCGTCGCCACGCAGCGCATGGCGAAGGAGAAGCCGGCGCTCGTGCAGCGCTTCGTGCGCGCGTCGATGGAAGGCTGGAAGAGCTACATGGCCGATCCGGCCCCGGCCAACGCGCTCATCAAGAAGGACAACCCGAACATGACCGACGAGCAGCTCGCCTACGGCCTCGCGAAGCTCAAGGAGAACCAGCTGATCGACGGCGGCGACGCGGCGAAGATGGGAATCGGCATCATGACCGAGGAGCGCTGGAAGAAGACCTACGACTACATGACCTCGGCCGGCCTGCTCAAGCCCGAAGTGGACTACAAGCAGGCCTTCACGACCCAGTTCGTGAAGGACCTGCGCGTACTCCCGTAACGGCCCAAGCCCGCTTTGGCGGCCGTACCCGCTTCCGCCGTCGAGCCCCGCATCCCCGTCGTCGAGGTGCTGTCGGCCGACAAGGTCTACGCCAACGGCACGCGCGCGCTGAACCCGGTGGAGCTCGCGATCTGGCCGGGCGAGTTCGTCACCCTGCTCGGCCCCTCGGGCTGCGGCAAGTCGACGCTCCTCAAGATGATCGCGAACCTGATCGCGCCTTCAGCCGGACGGCTGCTGTGGTGGCGCCACGGCTTCGACCGCGTCGGCGAGGCGGGCAAGCAGCTGGTGATGGTGTTCCAGGACGCGACGCTCATGCCCTGGGCCCGGGTGCGGGCGAATGTGCGGCTGCCTCTCGACTTGCGCAGTTACGAAAAGAATTCATCAAACGAAAGAGTCGCCGCGGCGCTCGCGCTCGTGGGGCTCACGGGGTTCGAGCGCCACTATCCGCGCCAGCTCTCAGGCGGCATGCAGATGCGGGCGTCGATCGCGCGTGCGCTGGTCACCGACCCGAACCTGCTGCTCATGGACGAGCCTTTCGGCGCGCTCGACGAGATCACGCGCAACCGGCTCGACGCCGACCTGATCCAGCTCTGGTGGAAGAAGAAGCTCACGGTCGTCTTCGTCACGCACAGCATCTACGAGGCGGTGTTCCTCTCCACGCGGGTGGTCGTCATGGCGGCGCGGCCGGGGCGCGTTCTCGCCGAGGTCACGATCGACGAGCCGCATCCGCGCACCGACGCGTTCCGCGTGACGCAGAAGTTTGCCGCCTATGCCAAGCAGCTCTCCGAGCACCTGGCGGAAGCAAGTTCCCTGGGCGGGGAACAACTTTGATGCGCTGGGCGGCGCCCGTAGCCGTGGGGCTGATCGCCGTCGTGGTGTGGCACACGCTCGTGAAAGCGTTCAATGTTCCCCACTACCTGGTGCCCTCCCCCGCCCTGGTGGTGCAGACGCTGATCGCCGACTGGGGGCTGCTCTTCGGCTCGCTGCTGGTGACGCTGAAGATCACCTTCGGCGCATTCTTCATGGCGGTGCTGGTCGGCACCGTGGTCGCGTTCCTCTTCGTGCAGAGCCGCTGGGTGGAGGTGAGCTTTTTCCCGTACGCCGTGCTGCTGCAGGTGACCCCCGTCGTGGCGATCGCGCCGCTCATCATCATCTGGGTGAGGAACCCGACCGCGGCGCTGGTCGTCTGCGCGACCATCGTGGCGCTGTTCCCGATCATCTCGAACACCACGCTCGGCCTGCGCAGCGTCAACCCGGCGCTGCTCGATCTTTTCCGCATGAACAAGGCGAGCCGCTGGCAGACGCTGATGCGGCTTCGAATCCCGTCGGCTGCGCCGTATTTCTTCGGCGGCCTGCGCATCTCCTCCGGCCTCGCGCTGATCGGCGCGGTGGTCGCGGAGTTCGTCGCGGGCACCGGCGGCACCTCGGCCGGCCTCGCCTACCAGATCCTCCAGGCCGGCTTCTCGATCAACATCCCGCGCCTGTTCGCCGCGCTCTTCCTCATCACCGTCACCGGCGTGGCGCTGTTCCTGCTGATGGTGTTTCTCTCCAAGCTCGCGCTCGGCAGCTGGCACGAGTCGGAAGTGAAGCAGGAAGCCTGATGCTGATCCGAAACGCGGCCGCCATCATGACCGGCCTCCCCGGTGCCGCAGCGCGCGTCGCTGGCCCCGATCTGCGCTTCAATTCTCAGATAGAGGAAATCGGCCGACTCGCTCCGCGGTCGGGCGAGCGCGTCGTCGATGCGACCGACTGCGTGGTGTACCCGGGATGGGTCAACACCCACCATCATCTCGCGCAGTCGGTTCTCAAGGGCGTGCCGCAAGGCATCAACCTGCCGCTGCTTTCCTGGCTCGAGTCGGTGCCGTACCGGTACCGCGCGCGCTTCGATGCCGGGCTGCTCGAGCTCGCCGCCGAGATCGGCATGACCGAGCTGATGCTCTCGGGCTGCACCACGCTGGCCGATCACCATTACGTCTACTGGAAGGGCATCGACTACGACCCGGCGAAGATCCTGTTCGACCTCGCCGCACGATTCGGCCTGCGCTTCGTGCTGTGCCGCGGCGGCGCCACGCTGAGGCGCCCCTTCGAGAAGGCCGACGCTCCGGAGCCCGAGACCCTCGATTCGATTGTTCAAGATGTCGAACGCCTGGTGTCGGAATATCACGACGGCGGTTCGGAATCCATGCGCCGCGTGGTGCTCGCGCCGCCGACGCCGAACTTCTCCATGCGGCCCGAGGAGCTCAAGCCGATGGCGCGGGCGGCGCGCAGGCTCGGCATCCGGCTGCACACGCATCTCTCGGAGACGGCGGACTACGTCGTGTTCTGCCGCGAGAAGTTCGGCCGCAAGCCGGTCGAGTTCGTCGCCGACCACGACTGGCTCGGCGAAGATGTGTGGTTCGCGCACATGGTGCACACCACTGAGTCCGAGATCCGCATGATGGCCGAGACCGGCACCGGCACCGCGCACTGCCCGGCGTCGAACTGCCGCCTGGGTAGCGGCATCGCTCCCGCGCCGGAGCTCGCGCGCGCAGGAGCGCCGGTGTCGCTCGGAGTCGACGGCTCGGCTTCCAACGAGGCCGGCGATTCGCTGTCGGAGGCGCATACCTGCTGGTACACGCATCGGGCTCTGAAAGGCGCTGGCGCAATCACGGTGGAAGACGTGATCCATTGGGGGACGCGCGGCGGCGCGCGCGTGCTCGGGATCGACAACATCGGTTCGCTCGAGGTGGGCCGCGCCGCCGACATCGCGGTCTACAATCTCGCCGAGCCGCGCTACGCCGGGCTGCACGATCCCGCGATCGGCCCGGTAGCGAGCGGCGGGTCGCCCAAGCTGCGCTTGCTCACCGTGCAGGGACGCGTGGTCGTCGAAAATGGCGTCATTCCGGGTCTGGATCTGCCGCGCCTCCTCGCCCGGGCGCGCGAGGCGGTGCGCAAGCTTGGAGCCTTTCATGCTGGTGACTAAACAAAAGGTCCTGCGCCGGTTCTGGTACCCGGTCATCCCGCTCTCGCATGTCGAGGACGGGCCGAAGCCTTTCACTCTGCTCGGCGAGCGCATCGTGGTGTGGCGCGACGGCGAAGGGCGCCTGAGCGCGCTCGAGGATCGCTGCTGCCATCGCACCGCGGCGCTGTCGTGCGGCTACTACGAAGGCGGCGCGCTGGTGTGCGGCTACCACGGCTGGACCTACGACCACGCCGGCAAGGTGCTGCGGATCCCTCAAATCACGAGGGACGTTCCCGAAGGGGCGCGCGTAACAAGCTTTGCCGCTGAGGAGCGCTACGGCTACATCTGGGTTTGCCTCGACCCGGCACCGCTCCTCGAGATCCCGCAGATCGCGGAATGGGACGACCCGCGCTTCCGGCGCATCCAGCAGTTCTACGAGCTCTGGCGCTGCGCAGGGCTGCGCCTCATGGAGAACTCCTTCGACAACGCGCACGTCAACTTCGTGCACCGCGGCACCTTCGGCGACCCGCAGGACGCGGGTGAGTCCCGGTTCGAGTTCTTCGAGGAGCCGTGGGGCTTCCGCACCCGGACCCGCTTCCCGGTCAAGCAGACCGAGCTCGCCGCCAGGGCGAACCGCATCGAAGGCGCGAAGACCGAGCGCCTCATCGACGGCAGCTGGTGGATCCCCTTCGTGCGCCGCGCGCACATGACCTACCCCAGCGGCCTCGTCCACGTCATCGTCACCGCGGCGACCCCGATCGACGACGCCCACTCGCAGATCGTCCAGTTCTGCCTGCGCTCCGACCGCGAGGAGGACGTCCCCGCCGCCGACGCCATCGCCTTCGACCGCCGCATCACCGAAGAGGACCGCTACATCCTGGAGACGACCGACTACGACGTGCCGCTCACGGAAACCGCACGCGAGCGCAACATGGCCTCCGACAAGCTCGGCATTCTCATGCGCCGGCGCCTGCTTGCGCTCCTGCGCGAGCACGGCGAGGACGAGGTTCGTTCCGCGCGCTGAAGGGCGATCACCGGCCGCGCGTGCGCAGCTATACCGCTTGCTGCTTTAGCTCCGCTTTGCTGATCTTGCCGGTGGGGGTCATGGGGAGCGAGGGAACCCGGCGGATGGTCAAGGCATCGAGCTTTCGCTTCGCGCGCGCGGCGGCGAACGCGACCAGCGCTGAATCGGAAGCCGTGGCGCCGTCGCGCATCACCAGATAGACGACCGGACGCTCGCCGAGCTTGGCGTCCGGAAGCCCGATCAGCGCCGCCATGCTGACTTCCCGATGCTCGAGCAGGGCTTCCTCGAGGTCGCGGGGGTACCAGGCTTCGCCCGCGACGGTGAGCCGTTCGCTCGCGCGGCCGCGGACGTAGACGTAGCCGTCGGCGTCCATGCGGCCGACATCGCCGGTGTAGAGCCAGCCGCCGCGCACGACTTCAGCCGTCTTCTCCGGGCGACCCCAGTAGCCGACCATGTGGCCGCCGGTGATGGCGATCTCGCCGGTGTGCCCGATGGGCGCTTCGCGGCCGCTCATGGGGTCCACAATCCGCACCTCGCGGTCTGGCAGCGACGGCCCGCAGGCGAGCAGTTTCTCGTCGGGCGGCGGGGTCAGCGGTCCGAGGCCGACGAAGCCGCCGAGCTCGCTCTGGCCGAAGCTCTCCGAGAGCGTGAGCTTCAGCTCATCGCGCCACGCCTTCTTCAGCGTTGGCGGCGTCGGACCGCCACCGGTGATGCCGAGGCGCAACGCGCGCGGCGCCCGGCCGCGCTTGCGGCTTTCGTCGAGCAGCTCGGCGAGGTTGGTCGCGTTCGTCGGTATCACCGTGCTGCCCAGGCGCTCCATGTCGTCCCAGGCTTTGGCGGCGTTCCACCTGGAAACCAGTCCCACCGTGGCACCGGCGAAGAGGCCGGGAATGAGGTTGGCGACCAGGTGATAGGAGCTGGAGAGCGTCGACGGCCCGTACGTGAGATCTCTTGAATTGAACCCAAGGCGCTCGGCGATGGAGCGGCAAGCACGGAATGTCGGCTCGTGGGCGAGCAGCGCGCCTTTCGGCTTGCCGGTCGAGCCCGAGGTGTAGGAGAGATGGGCGCCGTCGGCGTCGCTCACGCTGGCCGATGAGATTTCTTTTGAAGAAGCAAGAAGATCAGCCCACGCGAGAGCGCCCTCCTGCGGACCATCCATGCAGATGTAGTGCTTCACCGATTTCGCGGCGGCACGGTGGCGCTGGATGGTCGGGAGGTGGTCTCCGGTGTAGATCAGCACGCTCGGCGTGCAGTCGGCGAGGTAGTAGTCGAGCGTGTCGGCGTACTGGACGTTGACGTGCGCCGAGATCGCGCCAAGGCGCCAGGCGCCGAACATCGCGAGCACATAGTCGTTGCCGTTGTGGGCGAAGATGCCGACGCGGTCGCCCTTCTTGACGCCGAGCGCGGCCAGCGCGCCGGCCACGCGCTCCATGCCCGCGGCGGCCTCGGCGTAGGTCAGGCGCCGGTCGCGGTCGATCCAGTGCAGCGCGGTGCGCTCGGGACGGCGCGCCGCGCCGTCGAGAAGAAGCTGGTGGAACTTCAATTGGCGACGAGCATCCGCTCCGCCTGCGGCGGCAGGAACTTCGGGTTGAAGAGACGGTCCTGCGCCGGCGGGTTCGTGAGCCCGTAGGCCTCGGTCACCTGCTCGATCTGCTTCTGCAGCCGCGCCTGATCGATCGTGCCCAGGCCGCGGCTCTTCACGTTCTCCGTGACCATGCCGGGCATCACCATGCGCGTACGCCGCACTTCGAGCGGCTCGTCGACCAGCGGCTCGCGCTGCTTGAGGTATTTCACCGACTCCGCGGGGTTGGCGATCATTTCGCGCAGCGCGCGGTTGAACACCTTCACCAGGCTCGCCACCGCCTTCGGGTTGCTTTCGATCAGCTTCTGCGACACGAGCAGCGTGTTGCCGTAATAGTGGATGCCGTAGTCGGCCACCGGAATGGTGACGATGTCCTCGGGCCTGACGCCGCGCTTCTCCAGGTCGATCGGGATCGAGAGGAAGCCGGAGATGATCTCGCAGTCGCCGTTGATCAGCATGGTGGCGCGCAGCGCCGGCGACGCGGTCACCCATTTCACCGAGCCGGGGTCGATGCTCGCGGCCTTGGCGAGGAGCGGCCAGATGCGCCGGCTAAAGCCGGTGGGCGATTCCATGAACACGCGGCCCGGGAAATCCTTGACCGACTTGATGCCGCTTTTCCTCAGGGCGAAGAAGGCCGCGGGAATCTGGTCGTACATCACGTACACCGACTGGAACTGGAGCGGTCCCGGATTGCGCGACAGGAACTCGATCTGCGAGCTCATGTCGCCGAGCCCCGCGTCATAGACGCCGGTCATGATGCGCTGGAAAGCCCCCGCCGAGCCGGTGCCGACGTCGACCTGCACCTCGAGTCCCTCTTCCTTGAACCAGCCCTTGTAGTTCGCCATGTGCATGAAGGAGGTCTGCCCCTCGAACACCCAGTCGAGGGTGAAGCGGATCTTCGTTTGCGCCTCGGCCGATCCGGTGAACAGCAACAACACCATCAAGACGGACTTCACAGGTGCACCTCCTCCTCGCCGTGCGCGCGAAAGACCTCGAGCAGCCGCTCGCGCATGACAAGCCCGGGCTTGTCGCTCGCCATGTGGAACTCGACCCGGCGGTGGGTATCGATGCACACGTCGAACTCGGTCGATTCCAGGATCTCGCGGTCCTCCTCGGTGATCCTGCGGTCCCAGGCGACCACCTCGGAGGCCGGCACGTCTTCCTCGCGGTCGTTGCGGTAGCACCACTGCGACAGCATCATCGAGTGATCGTCGATCGGCGTGGCGTTGGTGACGATGTAGTGCTTGAGGCCGTTCGGGTACGTGATGCCCAGGCGCCGCGCGAAGGGCATGAACCACAGCGTCTCGCTCTTGCGCACCGTGGTCTCGCCCTGCACCCGCAGCGCCGCCGCGGCGTTGCCGCGATTCACCACCTGGGTTTCGTGGCGCGAGATGAAGCCCCACGGCGTCATGGTGAGCTCGCGCTCGACCGGCTCGGGCCGCTCGATGTTGCCGAAGCTCTTGCGGTGCACGAACGCCGGATGCGCCGAGTCGAACGAGTTCTCCATCAGCCGGAAGGCATTGCAGCTCCAGCGCTCGTAGAACTGCGGGATGCGGCGGAAGGCCGGATCGGCGTCTTCCTTGAGCTCGGGAATCGGCAGCAGCGGCTCGTCGAGCACGACCCAGGCGTAGCCGTAGCGCCCTTCGCAGCGGTAGCTCTTCACGCGCGCCCCGGAGGGGATCTGGACGTCCGCGGAGTACTGGGGAATGCGCACGCACGCCCCGCTCGCGTCGTAGGTCCAGCCGTGATAGCCGCACACGATGTTGCCGGCCTCGCAGAATCCCTTCGAGAGCTTGGCGGTGCGGTGGCAGCAGCGGTCCTGCAGCGCCGCCGGCTTGCCATCGGCAGCCAGCCACAGCACCAGGTTCTCGCCGAGCAGCGTAAAAGGCTTCGGTCCGTCGGCGAGCAGCTCGAGCGGCATCACGCAGTACCAGTAGCGACGCAGCACCTTCTGTTTGGTCACCAGCATGCTCTTATCCTAGCGGGCCCTTGGAGGTCGCGGGTTGCCGGAACGCGTGCAGCTCGCCGATGAGCTTCGCCCAGCCGTTCGCCAGCGAATCGAGCAGCTCGGCGCCGATCGCGTCGGTCGCGGCGGTGGCGTCGCCGAGCGCGCCGCTCTCGGTGAGGTCGTGGGTCAGCCAGGCGAACGGGAGTGCGCCTTCCATCGAAATCATGCTGTTCTGCGGCAGCCCCTTCGGGTACTCGCAAACCAACCGATCCTTCCGCACCTGTTGAGGTAATAGCTTTAGTAAGAGAGAAGTCTCTGCGGTGCCGGCATGGATGCCAAACTCGCGCTCGCGCGCGCTGAGCAGATGCTGCCGCGGGCTCGGCACGCGCCAGATGAACAGCGGAAACAGCGAGAAATCGGGATGGCGCTCGTGCGCGTCGCGCGCCGCGATCTCGATCACCTGCGGCTGCCCGCCGTGCGA